>Ga0335073_10005787_pt1 | contig 17364 bp, 10 predicted proteins | sample Lox_Sample_22_FD_207093 | JGI IMG/M metagenome (GOLD analysis project Ga0335073, IMG submission 207093) | Soil microbial communities from Loxahatchee National Wildlife Refuge, Florida, United States - Lox_Sample_2.2 | ecosystem: Environmental > Terrestrial > Soil > Wetlands | place: USA...
CGGCGTGGCCGCGGCCTGTCCGGCCCGCACCGCCCCGACCACGGCATGCACACCGAGGTGGAGGACCTGCGGGCCGTCGTGGCCCAGTCCGGCGCGCAGAAGGTGTTCGGGGTCAGCGCCAGCGCGCTGATCGTCTTGCAGGCCGCCCGCGCCGTCCCGGCTATCCGACAGGTCGCCGTCTACGAGCCGGCCCTGCTCATGGACACCTCGGGCAGGTACACCAGCTGGGTGGGCCGCTTCGACCAGGAGATGGCCCGCGGCCAGGTGGCAGACGCGCTGATCGATCGTTATCTGGAGTCGGTTGGTCAGGCAGGTCCGTGACCTGGGCTGCTGTGTCGAGTACAGCGTTCTCGACACAGCGGCGTGAGGTGTTTTGCGGGCTCGTCAGCAGGGACCGATCGTTATCGAAGAGCGTGCTTTACCGGGGGTCCGGAGCTGGCCGAGGGCTTCGGCGAGCTGGCGGCGGAGCCGCCGGTTCTCCTCGCTGAGGTTCCGGTTTCGTTCGCTGGCGGCTTGCAGCCGGTGCCGCAGGGACGCGTCGGAGGCGCGCTGAGTAGCGGGAACTGGTGATGACGGTGCTCGCCGGGTGGTGCTGCGGAGTTGCTGGATCTGGCCGCGGATATCGGGCTGGGAGTAGAGCCATGACCGGGACACTCCGGCCGTCCTGGCGACGAGCTCGAAGCTGACCGCGCCTCCGGTGCGGGCGAGTTCCCCGAGCGCCCGGATGGCTTTGGCCCGCGTGAGCTCGTGCCGGTGGCGGGCCGCAACGGCCAGGCGATCGGTGTTGTCAGCCGGCATCGGCGGCCTCCCCTGGTCCGGTGTCCTGGTGCAGGCTGGTGATGATGGTGTCGAGGTTGGTGAGGACTTGCTGGTTCATCTCGGCCAGCCTGCTGTGCCCGCGGGCCTGGGCCGCGGTGATGATCTGGATGATCTGCTGCCGGTGATCGCGGTGCTGGGGCAGGAACTCCGGGGTCGTGATGAACATCGGGCAGGTCAGGCACGCATTGGCGTGCGGGCAGGTCTTCTGGACCGGCAGCCCGCAGTAGCCGTTGGGCAGCGCCTGGGTGACGCGGCCCAGCCGCTGCTTGGCCCAGGCGGCCTCAGCCAGTGGCCCGGCGGGGTCGAGAGTGACGGCCTGGCCGGCGATGTTGACCTTGCGGGCCTGCTCCCAGTGCCGGCGGACGGTGGTGTCGTGCAGCCGGGCGTAATGGCCGGTCATCTGCGGTGAATCATGATCGAGAATCCGCCGGACGACTTCCTGGGGGACGTCCCGGTTGATCATCCTGGTCCCGAGTGTGTGTCTCCACTGGTGAGGGGTGAAGTGCACCGGCCGTCCGTGCTCGTCGCGGACGGCGCAGCGTTCCAGCCACCGGTAAAGCGCCAGCCGGTAAGTCGAGCTGCTGACCGGCGCAGTCCCGTCGACGTTCTTAGTCGGCCGCGGGAACAGCCAGGGCGGCCCGCTGGGCCAGCGTTCCAGGGCACGCTGCTGTTGTTCGGTGATCAGGCGGTGAACGTCCTCGTCGATGGGGACGAGGGCCTCGCGTTTCATCTTGTGGTTGAAGTAGCGCAGATACGGCGCTGCGTCGGCGTCGGCGGTGAGGCAGCCGGACTCGAGCCGGAGGGCGTCGGAGATCCGCAGGCCGCAGCGGATCAGGATGAGGGTGACTAGCTGGTAGGCGGGGTTGCCCCACCGGTCGAGGCTGGCGGGGTGCTCGACCTGGGCCATGACGTGCTCGGCGAGCGCCCGCGGCGGCCGTTCGCTGCGCTTGGGCAGGTCCTGGGGGAAGAACATCGCGGTGGCCGGCAGGGTGTCGTCCCAGTGGTGCTGGCGGATCGTGGTGAAGAAGCTGTTCAGCAGGCCGATGTGACTGCCTTGCCGCTGGCTGCCGGCCATCTCGGCATGCAGGTCAGCCAGATACCGCTCCAGCAGCGGGCGGTCCAGCTCGCTGAGCCGGCCGGCGTTCACCGCCGGGGCGGCGAGGAACTGGGCGAGCCGTTCAACCGCGCGGACCGCCCGTCGGCTGGCCTCCAGGCAGAGCCCAGTGCTGATTCGCCAGCGAGCCCACCGCTTGGCCAGTTCCTTCAGCCAGGGCTGCGGGATGCGGTCGAACCGCAGCGTCTGACGGCCGCCGAACCCGAGATTGTGCAGCCGCCAGACATCGCGGCCATACTCGGCGTCCCATCCGCCGCCGGCGTCGGCGAGATCCTCGAGCTGGCGTCGCGCGAAGACCAGAAGAGCCCGCGGGTTGGAGTCCCTGGGAGCAGGGCGGCCGATCTGCTGCCGCCATGTTTCCTCGGGCCAGTCGAGCAGCGAGGTCACCGGGCAGGTCGCCAGGAACCGCGTGACCTGCATGACGACGAAAGGCTGAACCTTGACGGTCCGCTCATCCCGGCGCCGCTGCAGGGCGTACTGAATCTCCAGCTTCAGCTGCGGGACCAGGCTGTCCAGCCGGATGCGCTCGTGCCCGGGAACCACCTCGATCCGGGCGTAGCCGCTGGTGAACTCGCCGACGCCGGGACAGCCGTTGGTCTTCCAGGTCTTGCCGTGCCCGTTGCAGAACGGGATGTCTTTCTCGGCCCACAGGTCGCAGACCGCGATCTGGCAGAGCGCCTGCCCGGCCGGCATGCTGGTCAAGGGCACAGCGGCCAGCCACTGCGGCAGCGCCGGGCGCCCCGCACGCTCGCGGGCCTGGGCGTGGCGGACGCACAAGCCCTGGCGGGCGACACCGCGGCCGCAGCCGGGAGCACGGCAGCAGGCCAGCGGCATCTGCTTGTGCCACCTCGGATCGGTGGCAGCAGCGAACGCCGCCGGATCTGGCCGGCCCGCCGCCTGCCACCGGTCATGGTGCGCCGCGCACATGCCCCGCCCCCGTGCTGTCCGCCCGCAGCCAGGCACCAGGCACGCGCCCCCGCCGAAGACCGGGTCACCGGGATCGAAGGCAAGCTCATCGCACCGGAACTCAGGGCGGACCGCTGCCAGCAGCTTGCCCAGCAGGTCCGGCCGGGCCACGGAAGGGACGGAGGCCGTCTCGTTCACCACGACACCTGCCGTCCGGTGAACCAGCCCGCCGCTTCCAGTACCCGCCGGGCGTCTTCACTGGTCAGATGCCCGTAAGTCTGCGACGTGGTGGTGATCGAGGCGTGCCCCAGCACCATGGACACAGTCTCAATCGGGACGCCGTCACGGAGCAGGCGCGTGGCCGCCGTATGCCGGTACCAGTGCGGGCCGAAATCAATGCCAGTCTGACGGCGCAGCCGGCCGACCAGGTCATAAACAGCCGGATAGGCCAGCGGATGCCCGTGCGGGCGCCCCCACAGGTTCACGAAAACGTAGTCGGAGTCCAGATCGCCGTACTCTTCGTGCAGGTAGTCGGCATAGAGCCGGACCAGCTCGGCGGAAACCGGGATGGTGCGCGTGCTCGCTGCCTTGGTCCGGGCGCCGTTAGCGTTGTGCCGCGGGACCACGGTGACCTCGCGTTCGGCGGCGGCGATGTCCTCGTGCCGGAGCCCCAGCGCCTCACCGACGCGCATGCCGGTGTCATAGAGAACGGCGAACAGCAGCCGGTCCCGCAACCGCCCGCAGGCGTCCAGGATCGCCTGGACCTCGCCGGCGGACAGGACCCGCGGAAGCTTACGGCTTGTCTTCAGCGCGATCGTCCGCCGGGCGGCCGGCTGACTCTTGCTGATGTGGTGCAGGAACGGCTTCCACCCGCCCCGGCGACCCGCCGGGCCCCAGGCGACCACCAGCCCGCCAACATCCACCCCGTGCCGCGCCGCATGCAGATAAAAGGCACTCAGCGCCGAGAGTTTCCGGTTCACTGTCGCCGCGCTGACCTGATGCTCCACCGACGGCAGGATCGCGACACGGCCGTCTCGCCCGCCAGGCGGGAGCCGCAGCCAGGCCACGAACTCGCCAAGATCCTCCAGGGCGACCTCGCGCCAATCCAGGCCGCGCAGACCCAGAAAGGTAAACCAGTCCTTCAGATCGTGGGCATAGGCCCTGACCGTGTTCGGGGACCGTTCGATGTCGGTGAGATAGGCCAGGTAACGCTCGACCGGGCCGACCGGGAGATCGTCGTCTCCCAGGACCGTCCACGACTCAAGCGACGAGGCGGGCACGAGCACCCGCTGAACAAGCATGCTTCCTCCGGGAAATCCGCGTGATGGACAGCCGTAGATAACCACGTCCACCAGGCAGAACCCGGCCCCTCAAACCCTCGTGATCAACATGAAGAACAGCCCCGCGAGGACTCCAGATAACACCTGCATCCGCGGTCTCGACCTGGCCCCGCCGGCCTTCAAGGTCCTGCCGCGGCGGCTACTGGCGGTCGCCACCAACGTGGCCATGAAGAAGGAAGACGCCCAAGCCGCCAGCGACGCCATCACCATGCGCAAGCTCGCTCCGACCCTGCGCTACGAGGGGCTGCTGCTCGCGGAGATGGCCGGAGCCATCGCCGCCTTCGACGACGTCCCGGCCGACGTCCTGCTGATGGGCGGGGACATGGAGCACCCTGCCTTCATCCGGCCCGCCTTCGACGCCCTGGCCCAGACCCTTCCGCACAGCCGGCAGGCGGTGTTCCCCGGCCTGGATCACGGCGGCTCCGCCGACGTCGGCCCAGCCAACCGCGGCGGCAAGCCGGACATGGTCGCCCCGGAGATCCGGTCCTTCTTCGCTCGGTCATGATCCCAGCTGGCCGCCGGAGTCACGCGGGTCTCCAGATGCTCATCGAGGAAGCCTGATGACACCCGAATCGCCTGCGGCTCCCCGGCCGGACCTTCCGCCCCTGCCGGAGCCCCCGCCACCCAGCGACAGCTGATGCCGAGCCGCGAGGGACCACGCACATTCATGACGACGGGTCAGGGGATCAGGCTCAGCTCGCGGGCCCGGGCGACGGCCTCGGTGCGGTTGGCCGCGCCGAGCTTGCCCAGCACGTGGCCGACGTGCTTCTTGACCGTGTCCAGGGTGACCACGAGCTCGCGGGCGATGGCCTGGTTCGACCGGCCCGCCGCCAGCATCCCCAGCACCTCGAGCTCGCGGCCGGTCAGCGGGTCGACGATGCCGGAGGGGCCGGGATCAGCAGCGGGCTGCCCGGCGCCGAAGGCCCGCTGGAGCCGGGCGAGATAGCCGAGCGGGACGCCGGCGGCCGCCTGGCCGGTCCGCTGCGCGGCGATGAGCCGGCCGAGCAGCGCGGCCATCGGCGGGCCCTCGTCGGCGAAGACCCGCAGGTAGCCCTGCGGGCCGGCCAGCAGGAGCGCCCCGGCCAGGGCGGTGACCGCCCCTGCCTCGTCGCCGGTGGCCGCCAGCGCCAGCGCCCGCAGCGCGCCGGTCTCGATGAGGCTGCCGGCCCGGTCCTGGGCGGCCGCGGCGGCGTGCAGCCGGTCCAGCAGCGCGAGGGCCGGGCCGGGCCGGTCCTGGGCGAGCAGGACCCGGGCCAGGACCAGGTGCCCGGACTCGCGGGCATAATCCGGCTCGTCGTCCGGGCGGAGATCGTGCTCGGCGGGGAAGCGGGCGGCGGCGGGCAGGTCGCCCTGGGCCAGCAGCAGCCGGGCCCGCTGGGCCGGGACCGGGTTGAGCAGGCCCGCCGGGCCCGGTGAGGCCTGTCCGGCCTCGGTGATCGTCGCCAGCGCCCCGGCCGGGTCACCGGTGGCCTGCCGGATCATCGCCAGCATGGCCAGGCCGTTGGCCAGCGGGGGGGTGTAGACGAACTGGCGGCACAGCGCGATGGCCTCGGTGGCGTGCCGCCGGGCGAGGTCGAGGTCGTCCCGCTGGTAGGCGATCTCGGCCAGGACCGCGTAGCTTGGTCCGGCGGCCGGCGGCGGCCGGCCCGACGTGACCAGGCTGTCCAGAGCCTGCTGACAGGTCAGGACGGCCGCATCCAGGCGGCCCTGGGCGCACCGGAGCAGCGCCAGCTCATACCAGCCCCATGCGGTTATCGTGAGCTGGCCGGTCTCGCGCCACCCGGTGACGCTGGCCGCGAAAGCGCGTTCGCCCTCGGGGAGCCGCCCGCGCAGCCATTCGGCCACGGCCAGGAATCCGTGCGCCGCGGCGCTTAGCAGCCGTTCTCCGGGTTTGATCTCGGCCAGGGTCTGCGTGGTGAACGCGGCCGTGGCCTCGGCGTCGCCGCGGAGCTGGGCTAGATAGCCGCGGTGCAGCGTGGTCAGGGCCGGGACATTGATCAAGTTGCTGGCCGCGACGCCACCGGTCGGCTCGAACGGCTCGTCGGCCCAGCCTGGGGGCGCGCAGTCAACGGCATCCAGGAGCGGTTCGACGATCTCGAGGTGGCCGCTGGTAGCGGCCATGAGGGCCTGCGCCAGCAGCAGCCGGGGGCGGGACCTGACCAGGTCGTCGGGGAGGACCGACAGCCACCGGTGGATGGTCGCCGCTTCGCCGTGAATGTTGTACACCGCATCGAAGTGCTGCTCGATGATCCGGGCCGCCCAGAGCATCTCCCCGGCCGCGGCCGCGTGCCCGATGGCGTCGTCGGCCAGGTCGTGCCCGGCGTACCAGGCCGCGGCGCTGCGGTGCAGCTGGGCCGCCCGTCCGGGCTGTTCTTGCTGCAGGCGGGCGCGGAGCAGGTCGGCGAACAGGTGGTGGTAGCGCCACCAGCCGCGCACCTCATCCATCGGGATCAGGAACAGGCCCGCCCGCTCGGCTTGCTCCAGCAGCACCTGGCTGCCCTGGCGGCCGGTGACCGCGTCGCACAACGGGCCGCTGAGCCGCTCCAGCACGGAGGTTTCCCGCAGGAACGTGCGCAGCTGGGTGTCCTGCCGTTCGAGGACCTCTTCGGCCAGGTAGTCCAGCACGTAGCGGTGGCTGCCGGTGAACGCGGCCACGAACGCGGCGGCATCGGCCTGGCCGCGCAGTGACAGCGCGGCCAGCTGCAGTCCCGCCGCCCAGCCCTCGGTCCGGGCCGCCAGCGCCGCCACCGACGCATCCGGCAGGCCCGACGCCACCTGCTCGAACAGTTCGGCTGCCTCGGCGGAGGTGAATCGCAGCTCGGCCTCGCGCACCTCGGTCAGCTGGCCGCGCGCGCGCAGCCGCGCCAGGCCCAGCGGCGGATCGCTGCGGCTGGCCAGCACCACGCACATCCCGCCCGGCCGGTGCTCCAGCAAGAACCCCAGCGACTCGTGCACCTGCCGCGAGCCGATCACGTGGTAGTCATCGAGGACCAGCACGGCCTCGTCCGCGGCCAGCTCGTTGATCAGCGCCGTGACCAGCCCCTGGAACGACGATGGCGCGGGCGGGCCGAGCAGCGGGCCCATTCGTTCGCCGGTCCCGGGGCGAGCCCGGTCCAGCGCGGCTATCGCGTGCCGCCAGAACCGGGCCGGGTCGTTGTCCCCCGCGTCCAGCGACAGCCAGGCGACCGGGTGTTCGCCGCGCCGCGCCCAGTCGGCCAGCAGGACCGTCTTGCCGTACCCGGCCGGGGCGCAGGCCAGGACCAGCCCCCGCGCCAGGCCCTCATCCAGGCGTGCCGTCAGTCGCGGCCGCGGCACCTGGCCGGGGCGTGCGGCGGGCATGTACAGCTTGGTGGCCAGCAGGACATCCCGCTCCGGGGCCGCCACCGGCGACTCAGCCATCGCTGACCTGCACGCTCCGCGCCTCCGCGCTCCTCCGTATCGCTGCTGGAAGGACCTGTCGTAAGTCGGCCTGCCGCTTCCCGGAAGGCGGCCCTGATCCGGCCATTACATTGCCCTAGCCGACCTGCCTTCCTCCATTTCCCCGTGGCCTTCGGCCGCAAACAACCGCCGTGCCGGGGCACCTCTGGCGCCCGGGCGCCGGTGCGGAAGATTCCACCCGATCGGCACCTTCGGGTGACGCCACGGCCCTGTGCCGCTTCATAGCGTGCAGATCACGGAACCCGACGGAAGGACCGTACAGATGACTGAACTGACCCCGGGACGTCCGCCCGCCAGCACGAGCCAACGTCAGCCGTCACAGAGCGTGCGGGCGTGAGCGACCCGGCGCGGTCAGCGCACTACGAGATCCGCGTCGAGGGGGTCCTCGACCAGGGCTGGACAGCCTGGTTCGAGGGCCTCCAGATCGACAGCGATCACAGCCAGACGATCATCTCCGGCCCGGTCGTCGACCAGGCCGCCCTGCACGGGCTGCTGAGCAAGGTCCGCGACCTCGGCCTGGTCCTGATTTCCGTCCGTCGGCTCGATCCCGATTAACCCAGATTGACCCGCGAGGAGAACACCATGCATCCAGACCTGCTCCGGCGAGCATCCGTGTCTTGTGCCTGCCCGGTTTTCACCAGCTCGCCCGCTTTCCTGCGGCCTTCGTCGCCGTCCACGACGCGCCTGCGCGGTTACTCCGCGGAATGCCGGGAATGTCCAGCGACACGGACGATCGCCGGAGGCGGTGTGGGTGCAGGTCAACAATGGCTGAGCCGTCCTCGGCGGCCCGAGCGGAGGTGGCGTCCGAGAGGGATGTGCTGCTGGCCACCAAGCTGTACATGCCCGCCTCACGCCCCGGCCAGGTGCCGCGGCCGCGACTGACGGCACGCCTGGATGAGGGCCTCGCGCGGGGGCTCGTACTGGTCTGCGCGCCGGCCGGATACGGCAAGACGGTCCTGCTCGCCGATTGGGTCCGGCAGGGCCGGTGGCCGGTGGCCTGGCTGTCGCTGGATGAGGGCGACAACGACCCGTCCCGGTTCTGGCGCTATGCCGTGGCCGCGCTGGACCGGGTACGGCCAGGAATCGGCGAGCTGGTGGGCCCGCTGCTCGGCCCTCCCGCGCCGTCGTCGTTCACGGGCCTGGTGACAGCGCTGATCAATGAGCTGGCCACCCAGCCCGGCGACGACGAGGCTGTGCTGGTCCTCGACGATTACCATGTGATCGGTTCGCAGCCGGTGCACGACGCGGTGGGGTTCTTGCTGGAGCACCGGCCACCGGGGCTATGCCTGGTGCTAGCCAGCCGCGCCGACCCGCCGCTGGGACTGGCGCGGCTGCGGGTCGGCGGGCAGCTGGCCGAGCTTCGCGCCACCGAGCTCCGGTTTACCGCTGAAGAAGCCGCCGGGTTGCTGCGGCAGCTGGTGGCCGGGGCTGATGTGCCCCTGCCCGATGCGGATGTGGCGGCACTGACGGCGCGCACCGAGGGGTGGGCGGCCGGGCTGCAGCTGGCGGGCCTGTCGCTGCGCGGACAGCCGGACGTGGCCGGGTTCGTGGCGGATTTCACCGGCAGCCACCGTTACGTGCTGGACTTCCTGGCCGAGGAGGTGCTGGAGCACCAGCCTGCGGAGGTGCGTGCCTTCTTGCTGGAGACCTCGGTGCTGGAGCGGCTGTCCGGTCCGCTGTGCGAGGCGGTCACCGGCCGCACCGGGAGCCAGGGCCTGCTGGAACAGGTGGAGCGGGCCGGGCTGTTCCTGGTGCCGCTGGATGAGGTGCGCGGCTGGTGGCGTTACCATCACCTGTTCGCCGGCCTGCTCCGCGCCCGTCTGCGGGCCGAACAGCCCGGCTTGGCGGCGCGGCTGCACCATAACGCCGCCGCCTGGCATGAGGAGCGCGGGCTGGCCGAGGAGGCGATCCGGCACGCGGTGGCCGCCGGGGAGATGCTCTGGGCGGCGCGGCTGATCGAGCGGCAGTTCGACACGGTCTCCGGGCTGCGCGGCGAGGGCGTAACGGTCCAGCGATGGCTTGCCGCGCTCCCGCCTGACCTGGTCCGGTCCCGTCCCCGGTTGTTGCTGGCGCAGGCCCAGCTGGCCGCCGCCGCGGGCCGCGTGGAGGCGGTGGAGCGCTTGGTCGAGGCGGCCGAGCGCGCACAGGCCAGTGGAGCGGAGGAGCCGTTCGAGCCTCCTGGCGGCCCGGGCCGCAGCCTGCTGGTGAACGTCCCGGCGCTGATCGCGATCCATCACAGCCTTCTCGCCATGCTCCGCGGGGACGCCGAGGCCACGGCGATGTTCGCGTCACAGGCCCTGGCCGAGCTCGGTGAGGGCGAGCGGCTGCTGGACTATGTGGCCCGGTTCAACCTAGGCGTAGCCAACTGGCTCCGCGGCCGGCTCGCGGACGCCGAGCGCGTCTTCGTGCCCAGCATCGCCGGATGGGCGGACAGACCCACCATCACGGTCTGGGGCCGCCACATACTCGGCCAGGTCCAGCGGGCCCAGGGCCGCCTGGACGCGGCCGCCCTGGCCTGCCAGCAGGCCCTGGAGCGCACCGCGCCGCCGGGCCGGCCGCCACTGCCGGCCGCCGGACCGGCGTATGTGTGCCTGGCCGAGGTGGCTTACCAGCGCAATGAACTGGACGCCGCGCTGCGGCACGCGACCGAGGGCATCGCGTTGTGCCGGCAGCTGGCCTATACCCCGCCGCTAGCCGCGGGCCTGGTGACGCTGGCGTGGATCCGGCAGGTTACCGGCGACCCGGCCGGGGCACTGGAGGCGATCGACGAGGCCGTACAGGCCGCGCCGGGGCCGCCGGGCCTGCTCAACCCGGTCCCCGCGCAGCGAGCACGGCTACTCCTGGCCCAGGGCGATCGGGCCGCAGCCGCCCGCTGGACAACAGAGCAAGGCCTCGGTCCAGACGACCAGCCGGACTACCCGCGCGAGCCGGATCACCTGCTGCTGGCTCGGGTCCTGCTCGCGCAAGATCGGCCCAGCCAGGCCATGGCGCTGCTGGAGCGGCTGGACGCGTCCGCTGCCGCCCAGGACCGGACCGGGAGCCTCATCGAGCTGGGCGCGCTGCGAGCGCTGGCGCTGGCCGCCAGCGGTCAGGAAACCGCCGCGGTAGACGCCCTGGGGAGGGCGCTCACCCTGGCCTGCCCGCAGGGTTATGTGCGGGTTTTCGCTGACGAGGGGCCGCCGATGACCGCCATCCTGGACCGTCTGATCGCAGCCCAGCGCGCCGAGCAGGCCGCTGCCGAAGTCCCGTTCGGCTGCCTGGCCCGGCTCCAGCGCGCATTCGGCACAGATCAAGCCATACCGGATGCGAGACGCGGCACCCCAGCGCAACCAGGCCTGGTTGATCCGCTGACCACCCGCGAGCTGGAAGTCCTTGGGATGCTGGCCGCGGGCCGGCCGAACCAGGCCATCGCTGGCGAGCTGGTTGTCACCCTGGACACGGTCAAGAAGCACGTCGGCCACGTGCTGGGCAAGCTCGGCGCGGCCAACCGTACCGAAGCCGTCGCCCGGGGGCGGGAACTGGGCCTGATTCCCTGATAGGCGCCTGCAGGCCGATCCCGCGCAGCACCTTGGTGCCACCGCTCGCCGCCCAAGTTTCCACCTGCCATGTCCACTTTCGGGTGACGCCCACGGCGGCGTCAGCTTCTACCGTCCTGGGATGAGCTGTTCCCGCGCGCCCGCCGGGCCGCGTGGACGGGGCCCGCGCCCCGGGAATTAAGGAGAGAAACATGTCGATGACACGGTCCGCCGACGCCGCTAACCGCCGCCTCGGCCTGGCGCTGATCGTCATTGCCACCGCGCAGCTGATGGTGGTGCTGGACACGACGATCGTGAACGTCGCGCTGCCGCACATCCAGCGCTCGCTCGGGTTCTCCGGGTCCGGCCTGGAGTGGGTGGTCAACGCCTACGCGCTCAGCTTCGGCGGGCTGCTGCTGCTCGGCGGCCGGGCCGGGGACCTGCTGGGCCGCCGCCGCGTGCTCATCGCCGGGCTGGGGCTGTTCTCGGCCGCCTCGCTGGCCGGGGGCTTTGCCACCTCCCAGGCCTGGCTGCTGACCACCCGGGCGGCCCAGGGCATCGGCGGCGCGCTGATCGCGCCCACCTCGCTGGCGCTGATCGTGACCACCTTCGCCGAAGGACCGGCCCGGAACCGGGCGATGAGCGTGGTCGCGGCGATGAGCGGCGTCGGCGCGGCGATCGGCCTGATCGGCGGCGGGCTGCTCACCAACTACCTGTCCTGGCGGTGGGTACTGTTCGTCAACGTGCCGATCGGCGTGCTGGCCGCCGCCGCCGCGCCGTTCGCGCTGACCGAGTCCGCCCGCCGCCGCGGCCGGTTCGACCTGGTCGGCGCCCTCACCGGCACCGGCGGGGTGGCGCTGCTGGTCTATGGCCTGTCCAACGCGGGCACCGACCAGTCTGGCGTCTCGCACTGGGCCGACCCCAAAGTCGTCGTCTCGCTAGCGGCCGCGGCCGTGCTGCTGGCCGGCTTCCTGCTCACCGAGGCGCGCAGCGCCCACGCGCTGCTGCCGCTGCGGATCTTCGCCGACCGCAGCCGCTCGGGCGTCTACCTGATCATGCTGCTGATCGGCACCGCCCTGTTCGGGCTGTTCTTCTTCCTGACCATCTTCGTGCAGGACGTGCTGGGCTACAGCGCGGTCAAGACCGGTGTCGCCTTCTTGCCGCTCGCCGTCGTGATCGTGGTGGTCTCGGCCGTCGCCGGCCAGGTGATCGCCCGCACCGGCGCCCGGGCACTGATCCTGCCCGGCACGGCCATCGCCGCCGTCGGCATGTACTGGTTCTCCCGCCTCGGCGTGCACAGCACCTACGTAGGCGGGCTGCTCGGCCCGATGCTGGTGACCGCGGCCGGGCTAGGCCTGCTGTTCGTGCCGCTGTCGCTGGTCGCGCTCAACCGGGTCCGCGACCAGGACTCCGGGCTGGCCTCCAGCCTGCTCAACACCGGCCAGGTCGTCGGCGGCGCGATCGGGCTGGCCGCGCTGGGCACGGTGGCCTGGACCGCGGTCATCAACAGCGTCCGCAGCCAGGCCGCGGCCGCCCGCGCCGGCCACCCCACCCTCGCCACACCCCACGCCCAGGCGGTGATCTACCACAACGCCCTCGCCGCCGGCATCACCCGCGGGTTCCTGGCCTCCTCGGGGATCGCGCTGGCCGCCCTGGTCATCGCCGTGGTCTTCATCCGAGTCCGGCGCCAGGACCTGGCCGGCGCGCCCACGACGGCGCAGGAGCAGCCAGCCAGCCCCGAGACCGCGATGGAGCAAGCACGTTCATGACGGTCGTGCCCGCAGCGCACTACAGGAAAGAGATCCTCAGATGAGGCAGATCCGCATCGCCAAGCGTCGTCTCACGCCGTCCAGCGGACGGCAAGCGCCCCTTCCGCTTGACCCGCGCGACCCCGATATCGTCCACGCCCATCGGGCCGCCCGCCGCATCCGCGATACACGCGCCGGCCGGAACCAGCCAGGTGCCCGCGCCCGCACCAAGCCGGACCCCGGCGACCGGTAGCATGTCATGCCCGCCAGTTCGCTGATCTCACTCGCCCGGCAGGCGATGGCAGTCGGTGACCTGCTGCCGTGTCAGCGGGAGAACCCGCAGCTGTGGTTCTCGGACCAGCCGGCCGACCTGGTGCAGGCCCGGGCGCACTGCGGCCCGCTGCGCGGGCCCTGCCTGGCAGGTGCGCTCGAGCGCAGCGAACCGCACGGGGTCTGGGGCGGCGAGATCTTCGCGCGCGGTGCGGTCATCGCGCGGAAGCGGCCACGTGGCCGCCCCCGGCACGCTCGCCAGGGTACTGCGGGCCCGTGAGTTGCCGGACGGGCCCTGGACCGTAACACCACTGCCCCGTTCGGGGATACAGAGATTTTCCGAACGGGCCGTGGTGCGCGCATCAGGCCCACGTGCGAGCCCGACCGGCGTGCCGCTCCTGCGCCGACGCCTGCTGCCGGGCGGCCTCGCGCGGGCCTTCAGGGCCTGGTCAGGCCGGTCAGTGGATCAGGCTCAGCTCGCGGGCGCGGGCGACGGCCTCGGTGCGGTTGGCCGCGCCGAGCTTGCCCAGCAGGTGGCCGACGTGCTTCTTGACCGTGTCCAGGGTGACCACGAGCTCGCGGGCGATGGCCTGGTTGGACCGGCCCGCCGCCAGCATCGTCAGTACCTCGAGCTCGCGGCTGGTCAGCGGGTCGATGATGCCGGGCAGCGCAGTGTCCGGGCCCGGTCCCGGCGCGGGCTGCCCGGCGCCGAAGGCCCGCTGGAGCCGGGCCAGGTAGCCGAGCGGGACGCCGGCGGCCTGGCCGGCGCGCTGCGCGGCGATGAGCCGGCCGAGCAGCGCGGCCATCGCCGGGCCCTCGTCGGCGAAGACCCGCAGGTAGCCCTGCGGGCAGGCGAGCTCGAGCGTCTCGGCCAGGGCGGTGACCGCCGCGGTCTCCCGGCCGGTGGCGGCCAGCGCCAGGGCCCGCAGCGCGCCGGTCTCGATGAGGCTGCCGGCCCGGTCCTGGGCGGCGGCCGCGGTGTGCAGCCGGTCCAGCAGCGCGAGCGCCGGGCCGGGCCGGTCCTGGGCGAGCAGGACCCGGGCCAGGATCAGGTGGCCGGACTCGCGGGCGTATTCCGGCTCGTCGTCCGGGCTGAGATCGCGCTCGGCCGGGAAGCGGGCGGCGGCGGCCACGTCGCCCTGGGCCAGCAGCAGCCGGGCCCGCGTGGCCGGAACCGGATTGAGCAGCCCGGCCGGACCCGGCGCGGCCTGTCCGGCCTCGGCGATCGCCGCCAGCGCCCCGGCCGGGTCCCCGGTGGCCTGCCGGATCATCGCCAGCGTCGCCAGGCCGTTGGCCAGCGGGGTGGTGTGGACGAACTGGCGGCACAGCGCGATGCCCTCGGTCGCGTGCCGCCGGGCGACGTCGAGGTCGTCCCGCTGGTAGCCGATATCGGCCAGGCCCACGTAGCCCGGTCCCGCCGCGGGCAGCGGCCGGCCGGACGTGGCCAGGCTGTCCAGGGCCTGCTGGCAGGTCAGCGCGGCCGCGTCCAGGCGGCCCTGGGCGCACCGGATCAGCACCAGCTCGTACCAGCGCCACGCGGTCGTGGTGAGATGGCCGGCCTCGCGCCACCCGGTGACGCTGGACACGATGGCGCGTTCGGCCTCGGTGAGCCGGCCGCGCAGCCATTCGGCCACGGCCAGGAATCCGTGCGCGGTGGCGCTTAGCAGCCGTTCTCCGGGTTTGCTCTCGGCCAGGGCCTGCGCGGCGAACGCGGCGGTGGCCTCGGCGTCGCCGCGGAACTGGGTGAGATACCCGCGGAGCAGCGTGGTCAGGGCCGGGACATTGGTCAGGAAGCTGGCCGCGACGCCCGCGGTCGGTTCGAATGGCTCATCGGCCCAGCCGGGAGGCGCGCACTCCACCGCGTCCAGGAGCGGTTCCACGACGTGGAGGTGGCCGCTGGTGGCGGCCATGATGGCCTGCGCCAGCAACAGCCGGGGGCGGGACCTGACCACCTCGTCGGGCAGGACCGACAGCCACCGGTGGATGGTCGCGGCCTCACCGCGGATGTTGTAGACCATGTCGAAGTGCTGCTCGATGATCCGGGCCGCCCAGGCCGGCTCGCTGGCGGCGACCGCGTGGCCGATGGCGTCGTCGGCCAGCCCGCACCTGGCGTACCAGGCCGCGGCGTTGCGGTGCAGCTCGGCCACGCGGCCGGGCTGCTTTTCCTGCAGGCGGGCGCGGAGCAGGTCGGCGAACAGGTGGTGATAGCGCCACCAGCCGCGCACCTCGTCCAGCGGGATCAGGAACAGCCCCGCCCGCTCGGCCTGCTCCAGCAGCACCTGGCTGCCCTCGCGGCCGGTGACGGCGTCGCACAACGGGCCGCTGAGCCGCTCGAGGACCGAGGTTTCCCGCAGGAACGTGCGCAGCTGCGTGTCCTGCCGCTCGAGCACCTCCTCAGCCAGGTAGTCCAGGACGTACCGGTGGCTGCCGGTGAACGCGGCCACGAACGCGGCGGCATCCTCGTGTCCGCGCAGCGACAGCGCGGCCAGCTGCAGTCCCGCCGCCCACCCCTCGGTCCGGGCCGCCAGCGCCGCCACCGACGCATCCGGCAGGGCCGACGCCGCGCGCTGCAGCAGTGCCGACGCCTCGGCGGGCGTGAACCGCAGCTCGGCCTCGCGTATCTCGGTCAGCTGGCCGCGTGCCCGCCGCCGCGCCAGGCCCAGCGGTGGGTCACTGCGGCTGGCCAGCACCACGGCTGTCCCGGTCGGCCGGTGCTCGACCAGGAACGCGAGCGACTCGTGCACCTGCTGCGCGCTGATCACGTGGTAGTCATCGAGGACCAGTACGGCCTCGTCCGAAGCCAGCTCGTTGATCAGCGCCGTGACCAGGCCCTGGAACGACGTGGGTGCGGGCGGACCGAGCAGCGGGCCCGCCCGCTCGCCGATCCCCGGACACGCCCCATCCAGCGCGGCCACGACATGCCGCCAGAACCGGCCCGGGTCGTTGTCCGCCGCGTCCAGCGACAACCAGGCCACCGGCCGCTGGCCGTTCCGGGCCCAGTCGGCCAGCAGGACGGTCTTGCCATATCCGGCCGGCGCGCAGACCAGGATGAGTCCCAGGCCCAGTCCCTCATCGAGCCGTTCGGCTAGGCGCGGCCGGGGCACCAGCTCGGGCCGCGCCGCGGGCATGTACAGCTTGGTCGCGAGCAAGACGTCCCGTTCGGGCGGCGCCGCCGCGAGCGGCTCAGCCATCGTTACCCTGCACGCTCTGCGCCTCCGGGTCGCTGCTGGACCCCGTTCTCCCACTTCCCGCGATCTCCGGTCGCAAAACAGCCATGGCCGGCCGGGACGGCACCTTGGTGCCCGGGAGCGCCGCGGAAGATTCCACCCGATCGGCACCTTCGGGTGACGCCCCGGCCCCGTGCTGCTTCATAGCGTGCAGATCACGGAACCCAGATCGACCCGCCAGGAGGACACCATGCGCCCAGACATGCTGCAGCAACTCGCCGCTGACCACATCCGGGAACTGGTCACCGAGGCTGGTGAGACGCGGCGGGCCCGCGAGGCGCGCCGCGCCCGGCGGCACCGGCCGCCAGCCCACCTGAGGCGGTCAACCCGGCTGTACGCGCAGCAGCGCGAGTCCCGCCCGGAACCAAGGACCTTGGTCAGGTCGGGCGCCGACGACCGGCTGGAAAGCTGTCGGCCATGAGGACCATCAAGGCTGCCCGGGCCGGGAAGCGGGAATGTCGGCATCGGCCGCGGTGCCCGGATGCTCTGACGCCAGGTCGCAGCGCGGCCAGGGTCGTGGCCAGCCATCCCGGGCAGGGGTGGAGCCTGCTGTGCAACGGCGTAGTGCTGTTTGATGACGGCGGGGCACTGCTTCCCGACGGCCGGGCCGTGACTCCGGTCATCGCCAGCCCAGTCCGGACCGCGGCATGAACACCGCCAAAGCTGCACAGAAGGCCGCCGCCAGTACCGCCGGGATGACCACCGGCTCGGTCACCTCCACAGACGGGACCCCGATCGGCTACCTTCGGCTCGGCCAGGGCCCCGCGGTGATCATTCTGCACGGCAGCAACGAGTCGGGCCGTAGCCATGCTCATCTCGCGCTGGCGCTGGCCGACGCGTTCACCGTCTATCTGCCCGATCGGCGTGGCCGCGGCCTGTCCGGCCCGCACCGCCCCGACCACGGCATGCACACCGAGGTGGAGGACCTGCGGGCCGTCGTGGCCCAGTCCGGCGCGCAGAAGGTGTTCGGGGTCAGCGCCAGCGCGC
>Ga0335073_10005788_pt1 | contig 17364 bp, 14 predicted proteins | sample Lox_Sample_22_FD_207093 | JGI IMG/M metagenome (GOLD analysis project Ga0335073, IMG submission 207093) | Soil microbial communities from Loxahatchee National Wildlife Refuge, Florida, United States - Lox_Sample_2.2 | ecosystem: Environmental > Terrestrial > Soil > Wetlands | place: USA...
TCCCGCGGAAGATGTCCGGCAGCGCGATCAGCACGATCGACTGGTTGATCGTCGCCATCAGCATGCCAAGCGTCGTGTTAGACAGCGCGATCCACTTGTAGCGCGGTCCGAGCGCACGGCCTGCCTGGACTGCCGCGTCAGAATTAACCCTCATGGGCGGACATGCTCCCCATCTAGGACCCCGGGTACTTGCTAACCCTCAACTAACAATGACAGGCCGGCCGCATCCGCGCCCCCTCAGCCCTAGCGGTGATGGCACGCTCGCGCCTGGACCGCGTGCCGCATCGTATGCGCCGGGCTATCCGGGCGCGAAGATCATCCGGGCGTTGGGCAGGTCGTAGGTGACGGCGAAGTTGCGGAGGAATGCGTTGCCGGCGAGTCCGTCATAGATGATCTTCTGGAACATCACAGCGGGATCAGCCTGGCAGATGCCAGGAGCGCCCGTCACGCTCACCGGCCCGGGCAGGGTGGCGAAATACCGGGTGAACACGTGGCCGGTCTCGTCGCGCCCGTCGTCGCGGCGAGCGCCCGGGCCGCGGAGGTCAACTCCGAGATGCTCTGCGGCCGTTTCGTCCAGGATCAGCACATCGCTGCCCGTGTCGACCTCCACGGTCACCGGCTGGCCGCCAGGCAGATCGAGAGAAACGAAGACCGACGTCGAGCAGCCGTCCAGTTCCACGTGCGCCTCGACGGGCACCCCAGCCTTAACCCGGCGGGCCAGGGATTCTTCATCCTCGACGACTATTACTCCGGCCGGGTAGTCGACCGTCACCGGTGTCGACCGGAAGTGGCCCAGCGAGAGGAATCCATCGATCCCCTCCAGGCCCGCCAGCTCGCCCATGTCCAAAATCCCGACCGCGACATCGTCGCTGCGGCTGCCTGCGAAACTGAGCCAGCTCAGTAACCCGAGCGGCACAGTGACTTGCTGGCCCGACATGCGCCGGCCCGTGTAAGCCGACCCGTCGGGCCGGCAGCCCACCCGACCCGCCAGCGACCGGGAGACAAGCGTCACCCCGATCCCGGTGTCAAAGACGAACCTCGCCTCCGTCCCGCCGGCCTGGACAGGCACGGTGACCAGGTGCGCAAGGTATTGAAACGGTACGGCCGATGCCACAGCGGAAGGCTAGCCGAACTTACGGCAGATTCTGCGGACGTTTCGCTTGAGATCAGGAGTGGCTGAGGATCATGGGCTCGCCGGTGGTGTCGTTGGTGCCGAACAACCAGACATGGCTGGGGCTGCTGGCCGCCGAGCCGATCGCGACCGAGCTATCTGCTGGAATCGGGCTCGGCGAGGTCGTCCACGACGAGCCGTTCCCCGACGGCCCATGCGTCGCTCGCGCTGCTGGCCGCGACGGACTTAAGCACCCATTGTGGGGTGCTGCCCGACGGCGCAGGGGTGGGCACCGACGACCAGGCCGTGCCGTTCCAGTTCAGCGCGACCGGGGCCGCACTGGCGCTTGCGGGGGCCGCCGACCACCCAGGCGTCGGTGTCGGAGAGGGCGTACGACCCGGCGAGTTCGGCGCCGACCGTCGAGGCGGGCGGCGTGACCAGCGTCCAGCCGGTCGCGGCGGACGCCGGGACGGTCAGCGCCAGCAGTCCGGCCGCGATCCCGGCCAGCGTGCACCATCGTTGGACGCGTGTCATAACGATCGCCTCCTCGGCGAAGACCCGCGCTAACGCCCGCAACCGCCCGCCGGCTGTGGTCACTTGTCGCCAGACTTCCCGAGCACAACTCAGCGTAGGTAGTGACCACCCGGACGGGTCACGTCCCCTGATCGGGGGACATCAGTCAGTGGAACCGCCCGCTGCCACGTCCGGTGCCAGCCGGGTGACGGCCAGCACGCACATGTCGTCGAGCTGGGGTTCGGCGGCGAGGGAGGCGACCAGTCCGTCGCAAAGGCTGCCGAGCGGCGCGCCGGGCTGCCATGCCTGCAGCCGTTCAGCGACATGGGCTATGCCTTCGGTGAGATCCTCGCCGCGTCGCTCGATCAGCCCGTCGGTGTACATGAGCATGATGTCGCCTACGTCAAGAGCCGTTTGGCCCTGGGTGTACTGCGGGCAGTCGTGGCCGCCGGGGAGGCACAGGGCTGGCCCCTCGGCGGGCGGCGGGATTTCCACCATCCCCGTCTTGGCCCGGCGGATCAGGATCGGTGGGTGGCCCGCGGTGGCGTAGGTGACCAGGGACACGCCGGGCTCGATGATCGCAGCCGCCACGGTGGCGAACTTCCCGCTGGTCGCCCAGTCGGTGACCCGCGCAAGTTCTTGAAGGATGCTGGCCGGCTGGTGGCCGACAATGGCCAGGGTGCGCCCGGCGTTGCGCAGCTGGGTCATGTCCTCGGCGGCGGTCAGGCCGTGTCCCACCACGTCGCCGACGGCCAGGTAGGCTCGCTGGCCCGGCAGGGCCAGCGCGTCGTACCAGTCCCCGCCGATCTGCCGGGTCGTTCCGGTCGGCCGGTAGCTCGTCCCGATGTCCAGGCCGGGAATCACCGCGACCGTGGTGGGCATGATCGCGCGTTGCAGGACCGCGGCGAGCGCGTGCTCATCGGCGTAGACCCGGGCGCGGACCTGAGCCTGCGCCACGAGGTCGGCGACGGCGGCGACGACCGCGAGCTGCCCCGGCCCGAACTGCTGGGGATGCCTCCATCTCAGGCCGATCGCGCCGACCGGTGCCGTGTCCACCCGCAGCGGCCAGGCCAGCCAGCTCCATCCGCCCGCGATGACCGCCGCGGTATCCGGGCCGGGATAGCGCTCCTCATACTCGGCGGGCGTCCGGATGATCACCGGGAGGCCGGTCCGGGCGGCATCGGTCGCAGCCGAGGGGACGTCGATGGCCCGGTCCGGGAACTGCCGGGGGACCTCCCCGTCGTACCCGGCCGTGGTGATCCATACCAGCCGCCGGCCATCCTCGCTGATGACGCCGAGGCCTAGCGCGTCCGCGCCCCCGACGACCTCGCGGACGCGATCGGCCACCACTTCGCCGATCGCCTCCGGGGACAGCGCCGCGGCGAGCAGCCGGGTGAGTTCGGCAAGTGCTCCGACCCGCGCGTGCTCACGCCGCTCGGCCTCCCGGAGCCGGGCCCGCTCCAGGGCACGGCTCGTCGTCTCGGCCATGCTCCGCAGATACTCGCGTTCCACGGCGGTCGCCTCATGTGGCCCGCCCCACCACACGCTGAGGTAGCCAAGCGCGCCGACGTCGGTGAGCAACGGAAGCGCGGCCGTAGACCCGATCCCGGCGTCGAGAACCGTCAGGTCGGCCAGGTACACCGCGGTGCGGTCCCGCACCGCGCGCGGTCCCGGCGCGTCGGAATCGACCGTCCAGCCCACCGACGTGACGGGCACCTGCGCAGCGGCATCGCCACGCGCGAGCGGCTCGAACCGGTGTCCGTCGGCGGCGAGCACGCTGATCACCACGTGGGCCGCGTCCAGCCGGGCGCGGACCGCAGCCGACACCTGGTCACCGACCGAGCCGACCGTAGCGGCATCGGCGAGTACCGCGCCCAGCTCGGCGGCCTCCCTCCGGGCCTCGGCCATCGCTCGCTCCAGCCGTGCGCTGTCCCGGTCCTGCACCGCCGACATCCGGCCCACGACCTCCTGAGCCAGCACCCAGCCGACCAGGACGACCAGGGCGATATAGGCCTGCGTCAGGGCAACCGACGCCGGAGGCGGCAGGCCCAGGTGAGCGAACTCGCCGTACCCGGCCGCCGTCATGTAGTTGGCTACCGCCGCGAACGCCGCGCCAGTGAGAACCACGCCCAGGTCACGCAGCCGGAGCGCCGCCCAGGCCAGGATCGGCAAGAACAGCAGGCCGGCCACGTCTCCGAAGCGGAACGCCACGACGGAAAGCCCGGCCGTGAGCACGACCACCAGCACTAGCTCGAGCCACCGCGAGGACACTAGTGCCCGCCGCTGCGCCCACAGCAGCAGCGTGCCGCCGATCACCAGCACCGCGATTCCGTCCCCGGCCCACCATTGCAGCAGCAGCCCCGGCCACCAGCCGCCCCGGCTCACCCAGCTCACAGTGCCCCCGACCAGGCCTCCCACCACCGGGCCGAGCACCGCAGCACCCAACACGAACTGGGCCAGGCCCAGGCGGGTCGAGAGGTCCGGCCGCTGTCCTCCGCAGAACCAGCGGACGAACGACGCGCCGGCCACCGGCTCCACCGCGTTGGCCAGCGCCGACGCCAGCGCCACCGCGAGCGTCAGGTGATGCTGCAGATCGACAACCACCTCGCTGGCCACGATCGCGGCGATCACCACCGGCCAGCGCCGCCGCGATACCAGCAGCAGCACCGCCACATCGACGCCCGACGGGGGATAACCGAACGCCAGGCCAGAGCTGAAATGGTGCCACGCCAGCTCCGCGCCCACCACGTACGCCGCGGCGACCACCGCGAAGAGGCCCGCCGTGCGCCCGACCGTCGATCGGGCCCAGCGTTCCAGGTTCGCCGGGAACGCCATTGCTCCAGAGGCTAGCCGGGCCACGGCCAGCACGACGCGCCGACCGGCGGGCTCGGGCCTCAACCGTTCCGGAGAACCCAGGCGTGCCGTCACCATGGTCAGTCGTCGAAGACAGCACCCGGCCGCTGGCCGGTTGTCACGGCCAGCGGAGTCAACGACTCACGTAGCAATCCTGCCTCCCGCGGCCGCCAGCCCCCGCCCATGGTTGCGGAGGGTACGCCACGTCTGGGTCTTGTCGCCTTCATCCGGCCCGGCTACCCCCCGCGCCGCTGCCTCCACCTGCTCGGTCAGCTTCTCCGGGCTGCTGGCCGCGACGAGCATCCGCTTGCCGCGCACCGCAACCCACACGCCTTCCAGAGGATCAAACAGAATGCCCCACCCCGGGAACCTGGCCCGGAGATTACCTGTGTCATCACTCGCGTGGACGTTATCGTCTGGCATGGCGTCCCCCATTGCTGAGCCAGCCGGTTGCTCCAGGATAGGCCGGGGGAGCCTGGGCCGCCGGGGAATAGCGCTATTCGCCGGTCTCGCCGTCGATCGACTCCCTGATGAGGTCGGCGTGGCCGTTGTGGCGGGCGTACTCCTCGATCATGTGACACAGAATCCAGCGCAGGCTCGGCGCTCTGCCGTCTGGCCAGGTCCGCTGGGCCAGCTGGCCGAGACCGCCGAGGGTGAGCGCGCCGTCAACTAGCGAGCGCGACCGGTCCACGGCTTCTTGCCAGATCGCGCGGAGCTCCTCCGGCGAATCATGGGCTGCCGTGCGCCATTCCCAGTCGCGGTCAGCTTCCCAGTCGACCGTGTCCCACGGAGAGTGATATTCGCGGCCGTACAAGCTGCGCGAGAACCATCCGTCCTCGACGAGAGCCATGTGCTTGAGGATGCCGCCGAGGGTCATGGCCGAGGCCGCAGCCTGCGTGTTGAGCCCGTCGGAGTCGAGGCCGGCGCACTTCCACGCCAGCGTCGCCCGCTGGTAGTCCAAGAACCCGGTGAGCGTCGCGGTCTCGTCGGCAGCCAGCGGCGGTTCAGGACGTCCATGCTCGTCCAGTTCGGTCATGGACGGGCAGTTTACTGGCGGGCTGCGGTTTGCCTCAGCTTGTTTTCGTGGCGGTGGACCGCGCCATTTTTCGTCGGCGCTTGGCGCGGCGGCTCCGGCCTGGTCTATGCCAATTTTCGTATTTACCAACGCTTCCCCCCGGGCTCTAGTAGGTTCCCCCGGGACAGGCGCTTCCCGTGCCGCCTGGCGCCAGTTGGAGCCAGCCCGGCGGGTAAGCGCGAGGCCGCGCGGACTGGAGATTGATGCCCGCAGCATCCCGTCATGCCAAGCCCAAGACACCCGCCATCAGGTTCGGGGCACCGGCAGTGGCCGCGGCGACGCTCGCAGGCGTGGCCGCGGCCTTTGTGTTCTTCCACGGCAGCCCGGCAGCATCCGGGTCCTCTGGTCACGCCGTCGCGGCGGCCAGTGAAGGGTCTGGCCTCGCCACCGACCAGATGACCACCGACCAGATGATCACCTCTGTCCGCCGCCACGTCGCCACGCTGGAGGCCCGGCAGGTCCGGCGGGTCAGGGCCGCCGCGCAGCGCAAGCACCGCGCGGCGCTCGCTGCCGCGCAGCAAGCCCAGCAGCAGGCAGCATCGCCGCCAGCGCCGACGGCGAGCCCGGCACCACCGCCTTCCAGCGGCGGCGGCAACGCCGCCGATTCGCCACTCGGGATCTGCATCCGCAACGCCGAAGAGGGCGGCAGCTACGCCTGGGGACCAGGTAACGGCGGCGGTGCCTACCAGTTCCTGCTGGGAACCTGGGAAACCTATGGCGGCGCAGCCAGCGAGTTCGGGGTCGCCGGTCCCGCTTACCAGGACCAGATATTCGACAACGCCATCGCCGCGGGCGACGCGTCGGCCTGGACCGACTACGACGGGTGCTGACGGCACGCAGCATCCTCGCAACTCGGCCCGGCCACGGCCCGGCATCTCGCTCGGTGAATTGTCCGGCAGGCGCGCCGCCTTCGAAGCCCTGGGGCCAGAGCGGTGGCGCAGCACCGGAAGGCTGCCTCACCCGCAGGGGTGGTGCGGCCACACCTGCCTGATGAACCGGCGGCGGCGCACAATTTCGACGCACTCGTCGCCGTCCTCGCCCCCAGCATCGTCTTCCGCGCCGACCTGGGCCCGGACAGCCCCCGCCGCCCGTTGCACGGCGCGCATCCGGTGGCCCGGCACGTCCTCGCCATAGCCCCGCGGTTCGCCAGCCTCGCCAGTCCCATCACGATCAACGGCGCGGCAGGCGCACTGTTCGGCAGCCGCGAGGATCCGATCGCCGTCACCGCTTTCACCGTCACCGGCGGCCGCATCTCCGCGATCGATCTCATCTCCGACCCGGACAAGCTGCAGACGCTCACCCTCCCGCGCGGCGCCCGCGAAGCCAGCCAGGCTGACTAGTCGCAGCCAGGAACCAGGCCCTCGGACAGCTCCGGCTACGCCGGCATTGCCTACCTGCCCGGCCCCTGTACGGGCAGGTAGGCGCCGGCGTAGCCGGAGCCGCGTCGTGCTCGGCGGCCGCAGGCGGATGCGCAACGTGCCCGCATCCCGCTGGCGGACTCGCTAGATGCCGGAGCAGCCCCCTCCTGCTGCTCCGGCACCTGCTGGTCCATGTACTGCGTGATCTTCCGGAGGCCTGCGGCGCCGGTCACGCCATCACCTCGGCGAGTACCTGCTGGGTGGTGAGCTCGTGCCCGTGGGAGCTGCGCGCGTGCTCGCGCATGGCGGCGACAAGCTGGCCGAACTGGTCGTCGCTCGCGACCCGGAACTCAACCCCGCACGGGCAGCGGCCGACGTGGCCGGCTAGCGCGCGCCCGGTGAAAGCGAGGTCAAGCACGACGCATGGCTCGTCCCCCTCCACCCAGGCGTCGTGACCGGCCGACATCACGTGTGCGTCACCCGGGCCTAGGTTGTATTCGCGGCCGTCGTCCATGCGGGCGTGGAGCCGGCCGGAGATGATGTAGCCGGTGTGCGCCGCCTGGCAGGCTTCCGTGCCCACGACCGGCTTGACGTCGGTCGACCATTTCCAGCCGGGCTGATACACGGTGCGGGCGATCGTGACGCCGGGCAGGTTGACCACGCTGAGCGAGGCGTGCTCGGTCGCGTGCCGCTCATCAGGCGTCTCGATGTTCTTGACCGCCACGATGAGTTTCGTAGCTTCGAGCATCCGTGTTGCCTTCCCTCGGCCTGGCTTGTCAGGCCAGCATGCAAGCCGGCCGCCTGCCGTCACATCGGGAACAACACGTAGATGCCAGCCGGGACTACGTAGTAGCCGATCCGGGAAACGCCCGCTAAGAGTCGCGGGCCGCGGGCCGTGCTGCGGCCGCTACCAGGCCGGTTCGGGAGCGAGCGCCGGTCTTGCGCAGCAGGCTCTCGACGTGCTTCTCCACGGTCCGCGGCGACAGCTGCAGCCGCGTGGCGATCTGCTTGTTGGCCAGCCCGTCGGCGACGAGGCGCAGCACGTCTGCTTCCCGGGCGGTGATTCCCGCCGCCACCCAGGGATTGGGCTGCGACTCCTTGAGCAGTTCGCGGCAGCGCTCGGCCAGGCGGGGCAGGTCCCGGCGGTCAAATCCGGCCTCGGCCTCGGTGAGCCAGCGAAGCGGGTCGCCCCATCCGTCGGCGAGAGCGGCGGGGGCGGCGCAGAACCTCGCCAGCTCACCCCAGGCCTCGCAGTTCGTGAAGCCAGCGTCGCAGTCCGCCGCCAGTTCGTTGGCCCGCTTCCGCTGTCCGGCTCGCCCGGCCAGAACCGCCTCGGCATAGCCGATCAGGCTCCGGTTGTGGCGCAGGACGCCGACGCCGAGCCGCCGCGCCTCCTCGATGGCCCGTGCCGCCCGGTGATCGCCAAGTGACGCCAGGAGAAGCGGCCATAGTGCCCGAAGCCCCGCAGGCTCGGCATGCGGGAGGCGGGCCAGGATCGCCATCCCCCGGGCGTAGGGTTCCACGGCCGCCGCGGGCTCGCCACCGAGCAGAACCACCGCTCCGCGGCCGGCCCAGCAGATGCCCTCGACCACCTGGTCGTCCGGAGCGGCCGCGATGGCGCGGGCGGCGTAGCGCTCGGTCTGCCCGGCGTCGGCGCGCATGCTGGCGCTGCCGGTCAGTACCGCCAGCGCCTTGGCCCGGACCTGGTTCAGGCCGAGCCGCTCCGCGAGGCCGACGGCGGCCTTCGCGTGGGCATCACACGTGTCCAGTTCCCAGCGGCAGGTGAAGGCCGCGGCGAGCTGGAGATCCAGGATCGCCACGGTACTCAGCGCACCCATCTGCTCGGCAACGCGCCACGCCTCGGACAACCGCTCCACTCCGGCATGATCGAGCAGGTCGATGGTGCCCAGCTCGTGCAGGGCGCGCAGCCGCCACAACGGCAGGCCGGCTGCCTCTGCGGTGACCAGCGCGCTCTCGAACGCCGAGCGGGCGGCGGACAGATCACGCAGCCGGTGACTCCGGCCGATGAGCTCCAGCGCTTGACAGCGGACATCCGGAGCACTGTCCTCGGCGGCGAGGACGTCCTCGGCGAACCGCCGGGCCTCATCGAGGTCATCGGCGGCGAAGGCCACTTCGGCATCGATGACGCCCATGCGGGCGCGCACGCCAGCCGGCGGGGCGGTTCCGGCCAGGCGCCGGGCGGCGCCGAGGTGGTGCCGGGCCATCTCCCACCGCGACGCGCCCACCGCCGCCTGGCTGAGGCGAAGATGGACTTCCATCCGGAGTTCCGGCGCGTCGGTCCCGAGCCGGGTGACGAGCTGGCCGCCGGCCGCCGCTGCCTCCTCCACCCGGCCGGCCAGGGCCAGCGCTTCGACGAGCAGCAGCTCCGCCTGGTCCCGCTCGGGAGTGCCCTCGAGGAGGTCAGCGGCACGCCGTAGGGTATCGATCGCCGTGGCCAGCGCCCCCCAGGCCAGCGCCTGGCCGCCGGACTCGCTCAGCAGCGTTCCCGCCCGGCGGCGGTCCCCGGCACGGTTCGCCAGCTCGACGGCCAGCTCGCGCAGGCCGCCCTCCAGGCGCGGGTGTGCGGTATCCAGAACGGCGAGCGCCGCCGAGGCCAGGAACCGCTGGCGGGGTGGCAGCATGGTGTCGAGCACCGCCTCGCGGGTCAGCGCGTGGCGGAAGCGGAAGGCCGTGCCATCGGCGGTCACCAGCAGTTGCTCGACAGCGAGCCCGAGCGCATCCGCGACCAGGGCCGCGGTCTGGCCGCTCACGGCCGGGAGCAGTTCCCAGTCGAAATGACGGCCGAGGATGGCAGCGGCCTCGATCACCGATCGCTGCGGTTTGCTGAACCCGGCCAGGCGCTCGCGAACCGTCTCGGTGAACGACTCTGGCAGCCCGGGCGACGCCAGCAGGTCTTCCACCAGCAGCGGTACTCCTTCGGCGGAGGCTTGGACCCGGCGCAGGAGGTCCGCCCCTGCGTCCGGGATGCAGGCATGGACCATGCGCGCCATGTCCTCATCGCTGAGCCGGTCCAGGCCGAGGTGACGTACGCCGGGCCGGCCCCGCAGCCGGCGGGCCACTTCCAGGGCGGCCGACGGCCGGTTGTCGCGCAGGGTGAGGACGCACAGCAGCGACTCGCCGTCAAGGTGCTCGCCCAGGTACTCAATCAGGGCCACGGTATCCGGGTCCGCCCAGTGCAGGTCCTCGAGCACGATGACCAGGCCCTGCGGCGCGAGGCGCCGGAGAAGCTGGATCAGCGCCTCACCGCGGATCCCAGGTGAGACCTCTCCGGCCCCCGGAGCGCGGCCAGCCATCCCCGGCAGCAGCGCGCTCAGCGCGGGCAGCCAGGGCTCCATCGTCGCGTCATCGGGAACGGCCCGGTCCCGGAGGAGCTGCACCAGCGCGTCCGTGAGCGGCCGGTAAGCAGCGGTCGCTGACTGCGGCACCGCCCGGCTGGTGACGAGCCGGATGCCGCGGCTGGCCGCGCGGCTGGCCGTCTCCAGGGCCAGCCGCGACTTGCCGATGCCCGGCTCCCCGGTGATCACTACACACCCGCCGTGCCCGGCCAGAGCGGCCGTCAGCGCCGCGTCGACCGTCTCCAGCGCGGCGTCCCTGCCGACCACGACCGGGCACAATACCTGCGCCATCAGCCTAGTCTGACAGCAATCCCCTCGATATCGGAGAAAGTCGTCGAGGCCCTGTGGGGCAATATGAGAGCTATCGAGGGGTTTGTCGCAGGCAGCAGGGCGGCGGCGGTGAGCCGTGGACCCGGGCCATCCGGCGGGCCGTGGCCGGCGGGTCCCGGGACCCTCGATCAGGGCCCGCTTTCGCGCTCGGGATGAGTCGGCGCGAAATGCTGAGGGAACGCCAGGTTGCGGCACCGCTGATGGCGCAGCGCTCCGCACACGGGGCACTCGGACCGGCTCACCGCCGGTTCCAGCCGGGCGAGGGTATCGGCGTCCAGCTTGCGAGGCTCCGGCTGAGCCGGAAGCCGCAGCGGCCCTCGCAGCGCCAGTCCGGACACGAAACGCTGGTGCTCGGATTCGCACTCATCACACCGGCAGCCTCGCGCCCAGGCCAGCACGGTGCCGTGCGGCGGCAGCGCAGGCGGCAGGTTGCTCCATGCGGTCACGTATCCACGGTAGGGCAGCGGTTTCCCCGGCTAGTACCACGATCACGGCGGGCCGGCCGAAATGATTTCGTGTTCTGGACGCCGCGGCCCATGATGGCAGCGTGGAGCATCTCAGCACCGCCGCGCTGGAAGCCGGCCTGGATCACGTCCGCCACTCGCCGCCGGATGGCGGCACGGTCGAGCTGATCGTGTGCCGGCCGGCCGTGAACGAGCGCGTGGTGCTGGACGAGGGCACGCTGGTCGCGGACGCCGGCCTGGCCGGCGACTCCTGGCGGGCGCGGGGCAGCAAGCGGACGGCGGACGGAGCCGCGCACCCGGACATGCAGCTGACCGTGATGAACGCCCGCGCGGCGCTGCTGGTGGCCCAGGATCCGGACCGGCGCAAGCTGGCCGGCGATCAGCTCTACGTGGACCTGGACATCGGCGTCGCCAACCTGCCGCCGGGCACCCGGCTCGCCCTGGGCTCGGCGGTGATCGAGGTCACCGGCCAGCCGCACCTGGGCTGCGTCAAGTTCGCCGCGCGGTTCGGCAAGGACGCGCTGCGGTTCGTGAACTCCCGGACCGGCCGTGCGCTGCGGTTGCGCGGCCTGAACGCCCGGATCGTGGCCTCCGGCACCGTCCGGCCCGGGGACGTGATCCGCAAGCTGCCGGCCGAACCCGCCGACCCAGGCGACGCGGCCGACGCGGGGCGCTTGCGCGCCGCCGCCCGGGACTGAGCCGCCGGGCGAGCGGGGGCGGGCGCGACGGCCCGTTGGCGAATCTGGGACGGATCCGCTACGGCGTCCGGCTGCCGTCGATCTGGTCGAAGTCGCCGACGCCGTTGCTGCTTCCGCCGCCGCCGGACCACTGCCACATCAGCGCGTACTTGCTGCCGCTGGCCACCCCGCCGAAGAAGCGCGCGCAGGTCGCGGTCCCGGTCAGGCACCACCCCACCGGCGGGCGGGCCAGGCTGCTGGTGAACGGCTCGTAGGTCCACTCGTAGGTGTTCGGGATCGACGCCGCCGAGCCGGTGCCGAAGATCGAGGCCCAGATGTCCGGGGCCGAGTACACGCCGACCTTGTACGAGGAGTGCGCGGTCACGTAGGCGGCGAACCCGTTGAAGTCGGCCCGGTCGACGCTGGCCGGGATGAAGCGGGTCTTGACCACGGTGCTGCACGGTGACGTGTACACGTTGTTCCAGCCGTTGTCGAACGCCGGGGTGTAGTCGGACGGCCCGCCGGGAAGCTCGATGTCCGCCCAGATCACCGGGTAGGTCACGTGCAGCTTCGCGGCGTCGGACAGGGTCCGCGCCGCCTGCGCCCCGCCCCAGGCGTATGCCTCGGTGGCCGTGCCGTTGTAGTGCGGGTCGACGCCGGGGCCGCCCATGAACCAGTACACGCCGGTGCCAACGCCGAGGTGGTAGGTGGTGAGGTTGGTGTTGGCCTGCGCGGCGTTGGTCGCGGACCAGACCACGATCTTGTGGCATCCCGCCAGGTTGGCCCAGTTGCCGGTCATGCCCATGTACCCGCCGTACGAGCCGCCGATCACCGGCATCTTGTACGGCGCGGACCCGGTGACCGTGACCGTGCGGCTGTCCGTCCCGTACCAGAAGCCCGCGGGCTTGTCCCCGGCCCAGGCCGGGGCCGCGGCCAGCGCGGTCACCGCCGCCGTGATCAGGGCCGTGCCGGCGGCGGCCGCCGCGACGAAACGGCCCACTGCCCGGAAGGCCCGCCGCGGTTCGCTCCGATCCCGCCCAGCCATACTTGACCGCCTTGTCCGTCGGCGCCCGCGGCCTTGCCCGCCGCCGGTCCTGGCGCTTCCATGGTGATGGCCTTCCCGCGGCTTTTCAAAGCCAAAGGGCCCGTGTCGGCGGGGCACAACGTCCCGTCAGGTGGCGGCCGCCCCCGGCGACGACGCGGACGGGCGGCCCAGCGCGGCCACGTCGTGGGCCAGGGCGCTGACATCCTGGCTGTCGCGGGTTTGCGGCGCCGGCGGCAGGATGCTGGTGGCCTCGATGGCGCCCGGCGCGGGAGCCTCCCAGGTCCCGGCCGACGGGCCCTGCGGCGAGCGGGGTGGTTCCGGCGTCACCCGGTGCGGCGGGATGAGCATCCACGCGAACGACGCGATCAGCGCGACCAGGAACGCGCAGTAGATCCAGAACGCCGAGGTGAGGCCCGAGCTGACCGTCAGCCCCGTGAGCGTGACCTGCTCCGGCGTGGCGAACTGCGTCGGCGAGACCGGCTCGCTGACCTGGATGAGCGCCGAGATCGCCTGCGCCGCCATCGGGATGATGGCGCCGCCGAGCAGCGCGGCGCCCAGCCGGACCGGGCGCCACAGGGCGGCCGCGGCCACCACCGCGACGAGCGCGACCATCACGGCCACGTCGCCGACGATCACCGCCGCCGGGTTCGCGAACGCGTTGCCCTCGGTCACGGTCTGCGTCGCCCCGGTGGCTATCCGCAGGGTGAAGCTGTCCCACGCGGGCGCGAACGCGGCCGCCGTGCCGAGCGCGGCGAGCATCAGCATCACCACGGGGCCCATGTCGTCGCTGTGCGGGCGGCCCAGCGCGCCCGGCCTGCCGACCCGGAAGGCCAGGGCGGAGCCGGCGGCGCAGGCGAGCCAGCCGGCGAACCCGAGCCACAGGCCCGGCCCGGCCACGTGCGCTCCCGAGGCGATCGCCTCGCCCGCGTCGGCGAAGAACAAGCCAAAGGTGACCGCGCTGGTCCCGACGCCCAGGAGCGTTCCGGCCCGCTGGCGGACGCCGCCGAGCAGGATGAGGACGGCGCTCGCGGTCCAGGCGGCGAGGTAGATCACGTGCGGGACGAGCTGCGCGGGCTGCTGGGCGAGGCTCGCCCCGTCGAGATAGGCCGGGAACAGCCCGGCGAGCCCGCAGACGACCCCGACGGCGAGCAGCGCGGCCGCGGTGACGGCACCTGCGGTGCGCGTGGCCAGCGGCCTGGCGGGCAGCGGCCGGGCGGCCGATGGCTGAACGGGCAGCGGCTGGGCGGTCCATGGCTGAGCGGCCAGCGATCCGGCAGACAGCGGCTGGGCGGCGAGCGATCCGGTGGGAGACGGCCCGGTGCGCTGGCTGACCTGGACGATCGTGCCCGGCTTCTCGATGGCCGCGAACCGGGACCACGCGCCGGTCCAGCCCTCGGGGGTCTCGGGCCACCACTCCAACGGTTGCGACTGCGGGGCCGAGACCGCCCAGATCCCGTAGAAGTGCTCCCCTCGCCCGATTTCGTAGCCGGCCCCCCGGTACGAGATCGTCACCTTCTCACGCACGGTTCCCCAATCCTCCCTACTCGGCTCGCGCCTCGTACCCGAGCCTAGGAAGCCGGTCTGGACGTGGGCTGGATGGTCCCTGAGGCCTTCCTGACCAGCGAACACGCGCGGCGAACCGCACCCGGGTCACGGCTGCGGGAGGTTCCCCGCCCGCCGGGCGTAGCACGCCTGGTGCACCTCCCGGGTGCGCCACCCGATAGTAGACCGTCGTGGCGGGGCCGGTACCTGGTTCACGGGGAAGCCAGGCCGGGGGTTCACGGGGACGCCAGGACGAAGTCCATGTCGACCACGTAGCTGACGTCGGCGGGGTCCCCGGGCCCGGCGGGCCGGAACGGCCGGACGAGGGAGTCCCGGACCCCGAACACCGCGTCGCTGTCCAGGTAGGGGTTGTCCGCGTCGAAGATGTGCGTGGTGACGGCGCGGTAGCCGGGAGCGGACACGATCGCGTGGATGTGCGCGGCCCGCCAGCGGCTGCGCTCCGTGGCGCGCAGCAGGTCCCCGACCGGGCCGTCGGTCGGGATCGGGTAGCTGGCCGGCCGCGCGGTGCGGAACTCGAACCGCCCGTCCGGCCCGGTGACGAAGACGCCGCGCAGGTTGTACGGCGGCTGGCCGGGGTCCTGCGTGTCGTAGAGCCCGCTGTCGTTGCTCTGCCAGACGTCCACGGTCGCGCCGTCCAGCGGCCGGCCCGCGACGTCGGTCACCCGGCCGCGGACCAGGGTCGGGCTGCCGTCCTCGGGGCGGCCGATCTGCTCGCCCATGGCCCGGACCGGCGCGCCTGCCACGTAGAACGGGCCGAGCACGGTGGACTCGGTGGCGTCGGGCGCGGCATTGATCACGTCGACCAGCGACGACAGGCCCAGGACGTCGGACAGCAGCACGAACTCCTGCCGCCGGTCGTCGCACTTCTGCCCGGTGGCGGTGAGGAACCGCAGCCCGGCCATCCACTCCTCCGGTGTCAGCCGCGTCTCGCACGCGAACGCGTGCAGGTGCCGGACCAGCGCGGTGATCAGCTCCCGTAGCCGCGGGTCGGGAGTGTTGCCGAAGGACTTCAGGACGTCGTCGGTGAGCTCGGCCGGGGTCGTGGCGTTCATCTGAACCTCCGGAGGGAACCCCGGCTTTCGGGCCGGGGAGGAATCTGGTGGCCTGCGGAACAGGGCAGGGATTTGTCAGCACAGCCTGTGCGGGGCAGTCACAGGCATTTTCCCGTAACGCGACGAAAAGCGCGCATTCCCGCATCGATCAGCCACCCTGGCCCGGGCCAGGACCGGCCGGGGCCCGGCCACGCCAGGCCGCTGACGTCGCGTTACGGCTCCGAAAGGTCGGCCGGATCGAACGGCGCGCCGTGGCCGGGCACGATGAGGGCCGGGCTCAGCGCCAGCAGCCGGGCGCGCGAGCGTTCCAGCAGTTCCTGATCCTCGGCCAGCGGGTCCACGGCCGGGCCCTCGCTGGACCACCACAGGTGGGTGCAGGCGGCCAGCCCCTCGCCGGTGGCGGCCAGCGTGGTGATGTCCTGCAGGGTGTGGCCGGGCGTGGTCATCAGGGTCACCGAGGGCGACAGCTCGAGCCCGTCCGCGGGCCGGTCGGTCCAGGTGTCGTCCTGATAGATCGCCCAGAAGTCGTGGAACCGGGCCCGTTCGAACAGCGCGGCGTTCAGCGTGTGGTCGGGATGGTGGTGGCTGAACACCACGTCGCTGACGCTGGCCGGGTCGACGCCGAGCTCGGCGAGCGGGCCGAGGATCCGCTGCCGGCTGGCCACCATGCCCGGGTCCACGACGATAACGGCGTCCTCGTCGCGGATCAGGACGACGGTGCTGGCCACGCGGTCGGCCGCGTACCCGGCGCTGAGCACATCAAGGCGTGCAGTCATGCGGCCATCCTGGCAGAAACCGCGCTACTGTCCCTGCGTGACTCACATCGTGCGCCTCGAGCCCGGGGACCAGGTGGTCGTCACCGGCGCCACGGGGTTCATCGGGTCGGCCGTGACCCGCGCGCTGCGGGCCCGGGGAGCGCGGGTCGACGCGCTGATCGCGCCGGGGGTCGACGATCGCAACCTGGAGGACACCGGCGCGCGGCGAGTGGCGGCGGACATCCGGGACGCCGCCGCCGTCCGCGACCTGTGCCGCGGCGCCCGTTTCGTGTTCCACCTGGCGGCGGTCTACCGGTTCTGGGCGCGCGATCCGCGGGTCTTCTACGACGTCAACGTGGGCGGGACGCTCAACGTGCTCCACGCCGTGGCGGCCGCGGGGTGCGAGCGGCTGGTATTCACCTCCACGGTCGGCGTGCTCGGGCTGCGGGCGGCCCGGCGCCGGCCGGCCGACGAGACCTGCTACGCCGACATCTCGCACCTGTTCGGCCACTACAAGAGGTCCAAGTTCATCGCCGAGCACGAGGTGCTCCGGGCCGCGGCCCAGGGACTCGACGTCTGCCTCGTGCTGCCCACGTTCCCGCTGGGGCCCGGCGACGTGGGCCCGACGCCGACCGGGCAGGTGGTGCTCGACTTCCTCAACGGCCGGATGCCGGCGTTCGTGGACACCGCCCTGAACGTCAGCCACGTCGACGACCTGGCCCTCGGTCACCTGGCCGCGCTGGAGCGCGGCCGCCGCGGCCGCAGCTACATCCTGGGCGGGGAGAACCTGTCCATGCGGGCGGTCCTCCAGGAACTGGCCGCCCGCACGGGCCTGCCCATGCCGCGGCTCGAGGTCCCGCGCGGGCTGGTGCTCGCCGCGGGCGTGGCGTCGGACCTGATCGAAGGCCGGCTCCTGCGGCGGGAGCCCCGCGTGCCGCTCGAGGCGGCGCGCATGTCCGCCACCACCATGGCGTTCAGCGACGAGCGGGCTCGCGCGGAGATCGGCTACACCTCGCGGCCGGCCCGCGAGGCGATCGAGGAATCGGCGCGCTGGTTCGCCGACCACGGCTACGTATCGCCCAGCCGGCGGGCCGCCATCCGGTGGCGGGCGTTAGAAACCGCCCCGGGCCCTCGTCCACAGGCTGTGGGTAATCTGCCCGGCACGCCGCGTGACATGCGCGGCCGTAGCGGTGCCCCTGTGGATAACTCTGC
>Ga0335073_10005790_pt1 | contig 17361 bp, 15 predicted proteins | sample Lox_Sample_22_FD_207093 | JGI IMG/M metagenome (GOLD analysis project Ga0335073, IMG submission 207093) | Soil microbial communities from Loxahatchee National Wildlife Refuge, Florida, United States - Lox_Sample_2.2 | ecosystem: Environmental > Terrestrial > Soil > Wetlands | place: USA...
GGATCGAAGGCGAGTTCGTCGCAGAACGGGACGCCGGTAAAGGTGCGAACCGTCCACGGATCGAGCGTCGCGATCGTCGCCGTATCGCCGTCGGTCACGGCCGACGCGAGGCGTCCGCCGGGATCGAGCGCAACGTCGCCCGGCGCGCCGCCGATCCCCAGCGCCGCTTCGGCCTTGAACGGAGCGCGCGCGTCGTGCAGAACGACGCCGTCTTCGTAACTCGCAACCGCGATGAACGCTTTTTCGGGATCGGGCGCGGGTGCGAAGGTAAAGCTGCGCATTGCAAGGCCGTTCGGGCCCGAAGCGATGACCGAGCGCTGGGTGCGCGCGGGTCCGCTGACGATGCGCGTGTAGGGCGCACCGAATCCGTTGACGCGCGTGGGAAGCGTGCTGCCGGGAAGGAAGGGAAGCGTGCCGCCGGGGATCGTGCCGGTCGCGCGCTGCACGGGAAAATCGCGCGGCGCGGCCGCGACGGCGAGCGCGAGGAGAACCAGCGCGAGTCGTTTCAATGCGCTTGAAAATACCCCGCGATTCCTACGACGATGCCGACCGCGCTCAACGCTACCGCCGGCCACAGCGCGAAGCGCGCGCCGGTGAGCGCCGCGATCGATGCAAATGCGATCGCGATTTCGAAGAGCGTCGTCGCGATCTCCAAGATTTCGAAGGATCGCATCAGCGCGTCGGCACGTTCCTGCTCTTTGTCCGCCTCGGCATCCAAGCGTTTCGCTTCGGCGAAAACAGCGAGCGAGGTACGCTGCTCCTCGGATACTTTGCCTTTTTGGCTGAGCGCGGAGTAGAGCGTCGCCTTGAGTTCTTTGGCTTGAAAGTACTGGTATTGATCCGAAGCTTTGGCGGTGAGAATGACCGCGTCGTTGCGCACCGCAAGCCCTTGAATCGAGCGGTGCGTGGCGAAAAGCGTGCCGAGTGCGGCGAGCACTGCGACGATGGCGGTGAAGAAGGGGACGAGGCGATCCGAGCTCGGCGCGGCGGCGTGCGCGCTCACGAAACGCTCGCCTCGCGCCGCGTCAGCACCTGCACGAGTTCCACGCCGGCAGCGACGTCGGTGCCGGGAGCGACCAGCGTCTGCGCGGTACGGACGGGATCGAGCGCGACGCTCGCGATGGTGAAATCGTCGAAGGTTCCGGCAATCAGCGCGCCGTCGGGATCGATCGCATACGCGCGCCGCGCGGACCGGTCGAAGACGATGACGTAGAGCCGCAGCTCGGCAGCGCGCGTCCGCGCGATGCGTTCGAGCCACGGGTGCGGCTGCGCGGCATCCAACACCGCGACGCGATATCCGGCTATCCGGTACGCGACGAGGTAGCCGGGATCGAAGGCTGCCGCTGCGTCGAGGCGTACCGCCGGAAGCAGGCGGTCGAGGGTCGCGAATCCATCGTCGCCTTCTGCGGCGAGCGCGAGCTGCGCTTCGAAAATGCGCAGGCGATCGTCGATATCGGAGGGCAGCGCGTCGATCGAGACGGCAATTCGCACCACGCGTTCGCCGGCTGCAGCGCGGGGCGCGGGCGAGGAAGGCAGCGTGCGGTAAGGCCGCGGCGCGCGCAGTTCGATCTGCGCGCTCACCAGCTCTTCGTGTTCTTGAGAAGCGATTGCAACCAGTTCGCCGGCCGCGTCGACGATCTGCGACTTGCCGCAGTAGGCGACCATGCCGCGCTCGATGCCGCATTTATTCGCGGCCACGAAGGGCACGTCGTTCTCGAGCGCGCGTACCCGCGCGAGTAAATCGGCCTGCAGATTCTCGCGTGCGTGGGGATCGCGTCCCGAGGTAACCCATGCGGTCGGCATGACCAGGAGCTCGGCTCCGCGATCGACGAGCGCGCGCGCGATGCCGGGCATCCGTCCGTCGGCGCAAACCAAGACGCCGAGATTTCCAAGCGACGTCTGCACCGGCCCGAGCGATGCTCCGGGTGAGAACCACTGCCGGTCGAAGTGCCAGAGAAATATCTTTTCGGCCGAGCCCGCGGAGCTGCCGTCGCGATCGATCACGATCGCGCTGTTGTAAAGCGTTGTGCCCCGGCGCACCGCCGCACCGGCGACGATCGCGCACGACGCTGCGCGGGCGATGCGCGCGAGCTCTTCGATCGAACCGGCAACCAAGCGTTCGTCTATGTCTGCGTCGCCGAGCACGTAGGCTGGGAAGGTTCCCTCGGGCAAGACGAGCAGGTCGCGATCGCGCGCGGCGCGTTCGACGCGCTCGAAGATTGACGAGCGTACCCGTTCGTACTCGGCGCGATCGTGCGCGCGCAATTGCAGCGCGGCGACTCGAAGCATTCGTGCCACGAGGTGCAGTTCTACACGGGAGCCGCTCGTAGCCTTGCGAATACCTCGGCAACCCGCCGAAGGAGAGAGATTTGGTGAAACGCAGTCCGCTCTTTGCTGTTGCCTCCGTCATCGCGCTTGCCGCCGTGCTTGGATCCGCCGCGCTCGCGGCTCCCAAACCCGCGGCAACCGCCGCACCGAAAGATTCTTGCGCGAAGAAGCCGAGCAAATGGGCCCGCGTGCAATGCGAAGACTTCACGCATTCGGCCCCGGGCGACGAGTACTTCGGGCGCATGAAGCTGAGCTATCTCGGCATCAACAACACGTTTCACGACGAGACGATCCGCGCCGGCGACTACACGACCGACCCCGGCATCGTTTCGAAGGTCGGCTTTGCCGACGAAGCGCTGCGCGATTGGTCGCATAAATACCCCGGCGATCCCCAGCTCGCGCGTTCCTATTTTCTCGCGATCCGTATGTACAAGAAGATCTATCTGCTGCCTTGGCAGCAGAAAGCATGGACCTACATGCACATCCTGACGTCGCGATTTCCCAACACGTACTTCGGAAAATTAGAAAGAGCCGACCTTGCGCGCGGCTTCACCGAGCACTACTTTGCAAATCCGCAGCTCTGTCCGACACCTTTGCCGAGCGGCGTCATGCCGGAGACGACGCCCAATGCAACGCAGACTCCGTCGCCGAAACCCGGCAGCCCGGCGATCGACGTGATTACGCCGCAGTGCGTGGAGCCCTCACCGGTTCCAACCGCCGGTTCGTAAAAAAGAAAAGAGCCTCTGAGTCATCAGAGGCTCTTTCGTCAACCCGCCGTGAGGCGAGTCTAGAACTTCAACCCGATACCGACGTAGGGGCCGAAGTTGCCCCCATCGCTCGGCGCGTTGGTCTTGTTCTTGAGCTCCTCGCCAATGACGGCCGCTTCAAGGAAGAGCGGGCTGCCTTGGAACGAGTAGGTCACACCAAGCTGGCCCTTGAGGATGTTATAGGCCAGTTGATAGACGTTGCCGGACGGATCGGTGAAGTTGCCCTTCACGTTGCCGTAGTACCAAACGCTCCCGTAAACCGAGAACGGATGGTTGAGATCCGGAAGCTTCTCGGCGCCGAAGCCGACGTTCGAGAGGCGCGGATAACCGACGTTGTTCGAACGCCACAGGTAGCCGACGCCGATGTAGATGTGCGGATCGGCGACCTTGAGACCGACGTGCGCTTCGGCTTCGTAGCTGCTGATGCCCGTCGCGCCGATTGGGTTTGAACCCATTCCGCCGATCGTCGTCACATAGCAGTTGGCGCTGTATGCACCGGTCGTGGGATCGATGCCGCAATCATGCGGGTAGTTGATCTGTTCCAACGCCCCGTCGATCATCCACGGCATGCCGAAGACGTCGAATTCACCCGCACCATGGATCTGGTACGAGATCCCGTTGCCGTTGTTGCCGCTTGCAGTGTTGCCCGGAGAGAACTCGTCGTAGACCTTTTGCGAGACGAGATAGTCACCCGCGATGAAGAGGTCGCGGTACGGCGTTGCAACCGGTGCCGGGGTCGGCGTGGGCGGTGCAGTTGCCGGCGGAGCGGTCGGCGGCGGGGGCGGCGTGGGCGTCGGCGGCGGTGTCGGCGGGATGTACCGCACGACGACCAGCTGCTTATCGGGCACCCACTGAACGTACGCGCCCATGCCTTCCGAAATCACGCGGACGGGCACGAGTACGTGGCCGTGATACAGGATCGGCGGCACGTCCAGCGGACGCGATTCGCCGTTGATCACGACTTCCGGCTTTCCGACCGTGACCTTCACGTCGGCGCCGGGTTTGCTGACGTCCACCGTCTTGCTGGACGCATCGTATGAAACGGTCGCGCCCATTTGCTCGAACATCGAACGAAGCGGGATGAGCACGGTGCCGCCGCGCACGAGCGCAGCGAGCACACGACCCTGCTTGAGGACGTCGGGCTTCGCATAAACGTGGTGGTCGTTATAGAGGATCGGGATCTGCCCCGACGGTGGGGAACCGAAGTTCGCCGGCGGAGCCATGGTCGAGCCTGAATCCTGCGCGATCGCGTTGGTTCCAATGTTTCCATGCGACGCGGAGGTGTTCTGGGCTGCGACCGCGTTAAGTCCGAGACCGGCTGCTAACAGCACGGCGAGGACTCCGGTGCTCAGTCGCTTCAAGTTTTCCTCCTAGGAGATCGAGTAATAATTCCGAGTTGTTTCAGGGCCGCATCGCGGCGCTCAAGGCCATACCTCCACCCACTCGGGGTGAGAGGGCATGGCCCCCCGAGACAATCCTTCTTAATGTGTTCGGGAGGCCGTTTGCCCCCCCTGCAGTGAGACCCAGGCCAGCCGGGCTCATTTAAACCCTAGCCCGAGGCGAGCTTTTCTTCAAGCTTTGCGAGGAATTTCGTGCGTTCGATGAGGTAGCGTTCGTGCGTTCCCTCGGCGACGGCTTCCTGTTCGTCGAAGACGGCAACCGCGAAACTCAGCCGCGGACCGTCGACCATGACGATTTCTACCTCGGTACGGACGATGAAGCCGACCGGCACGGGTTTGTGGTGTTCGAGGTCGATGTGGGTGCCCAGCGAGACCATTTCGGTCCCCAGCACGGGCTCGATGCACGCGAGCGCGGCAGTTTCTATCAGCTGCACCAGCATTGAGGTCGAAAGAACGTCGACACCCTTGTTCCCTGCCTTCTCGGCGGTCATCCACTCTTCGACCCGGGATTGAAGGCTGTACGCGCGGCCGATCTCCAGTTTCGCGCTCATGCCGGGGGAGAATACGCCCAAACCGAGCGTGCTCCTAGCGTGTTCCGGGGGTTATCAGGATTCCAGGCCACTATCGTGAATCAAAGCGGGCGAATCGCGCGTATGGGGTATAGACAAGCGATCCGTTACGACAAAGGGAGTATCATGCATTACCCGCGAGCTGCGGTCTACGCGTTGGGCGCAGCCTTGACCTTGAGCGCATGCAGCCACGCGCCGCAGCAACAGACGCCGCCGCTGAACGTGGACGCGGCATCGGCGGTGCGCCAAAATATCGCGACCTACGTGTCGCTCGACGGACAGGTAGCGCCGCTCGAACAATCGACGCTGGCGTTTCAGCAGAACGGAACGATCACGTCGATCGCCGTGAACGTCGGCGATCGCGTACGCGCGGGCCAGGCACTCGCCACGATCGATAGCTCGGTGCTGCGCGCGCAACTCGCGCAGGCGCGGGCGCAGGCCGAGCAGCAGACGGCGACCGCGACGGGTTCGCAGGTCGGACTTCCGGTACAGATCGAGACGAATCAGGCGGCCCTTACGACCGCGCAAGCCGCGCTGCGTAACGCCAAGCTCGTCTACGATCAGGACACCGCGCTCTACAAGGACGGCTACGTGTCGGAGGCTGCGCTAGAGGCCGCGCACGCGGCCTACGTGCAGGCTCAAAACACCTACAGCACCGCGCAGATCGGGTTGCGTAACAACGTCGTGAGCGAGCAGGCCGTGAAGGCTGCAGTGGCGGCTGCGTCGGCTGCCGACGCAAACGCGAAGACGCTGGGCACGCAGGTCGCACAGACGACGCTCTACGCGCCCTACGACGGCGTGATCACGCAGCGTTTGCTCGATCCCGGTTCGTATGCGGGTCCTCAAGCGCCGGTGCTCGGGATCTCGCGCGTCGATTCGCTCTGGATCAACATCAACGTTCCCGATACCGATCTGCCCTTCGTGCAGCCGGGCGCGGCGGTGACCTTCACCTCCAGCTCGCTGCCCGGACGCAGCTTCACGGCGCACATCACGACGGTGAACGCGGTTCCGACCAGCGGCACACTCTCGTACTTGGCTCGCGTGGAGATGCCCAATCCCGGCGGCGTCTTGCGCGGCGGCATGCTGGTGACGGCCACACTTCCGCGTGAATCGCACCAAAACGCGATCGTCGTGCCCCGTTCGGCCGTGGCGCAGACGCAAAACGGTTACGCCGTGTACGTCGTCGGCCCGGACAACAAGGCGCAAGAGGTTCCCGTGCGCGTGGGCGTGCAAACCGATACGCTCACCGAGGTGATTTCGCCGAAGGTTCAGCCGGGTACCAAAGTCATAACGACGCGTCCCGATACACTCAAAGACGGAAGCATCGTTGCCGTCAACTCCGCTAATGGGGGAAGCACTACGCAATGACCCTGCCTCGCCGCTTCGTAGCGCGATCGCTGATCACGGCCCTCGCGTTTGGTTTGTGTGCGCCGTACGTTGCGGGCGCACAGCCTGCCGCGAATCAAACGCCCGTCGTCGTCCCGACACCGGCACCGATGCCGACGACTTCGGGAACGCCGATTCCGTACCCGGCGTACGGGACGCCCGCGCCCGACGTCGCCGCTCAAGCGCAAAAGCCGGGCGTTCCCGTCACGGTGACGTTGAAATCGGCGATCGATATCGCGGTTGCACAGTCGCCGGCGTTTGCGTCGGAGCGCGCCGCCTACTACCAAATTGCCGCGAAGTACGGCGCCGCAAGAGGCGCGCTCGGTCCGAGCCTCTCGGCATCCGGATCGGTCGACCGTTCGTGGGGACGCTCCTTGAGCGGTGCCTCGCCGTCGCCGTCGAGCGGCCCCAACTCCGTCAACGGCTACGTCACGACGGAGCAGGGCTCGGTTTCGGTCAGCCAGCTCATCTTCGACGGCGGGCATCTGATCGAAGGGCTGCGCAGCGCGCAGTTTGCCGACGTCGCAGGGCGTGACACGCTGCTGCGGCAGCTGCAGACGCTTGCGTTTACCGTCGCCACGAATTACTATGCGCTCCTCGAAGACAATGCGGCGGTCGCTTCGGATAACTCGCTCGTGCGCGAGTTCGAAATCAACGAGCAATTCGTTTCCGCCGAGATTCGCACCGGTGCGGCGCCGCGCTCGGACCTCGCGGCAGCGCAGTTCGAAACCGCGCAGGCGCGCGGCGCGCTCGTAACGGCGCAGGGAAATCAAATTGCGGCACAGGCCACGTTCGCGACCTCGCTCGGTCTCGATGCGGATACGCTGATCCAGCCGACACCGCTCGAGGCATCGCCGCCGCAGGTCAAGATTCTGTCCTATCAGCAGGCATTGGCCGAAGCGTTCAAGCTGCGCCCCGATTTCCTCGCCGCGCAAGCAACGGTCGACTCCAATAAGGCGAACCTGCTCTATGCCGAACTCGGCCGCGTGCCGACGGTTACGCTCAACGGCAGCGCGGGCACGGGCCGCGACTTGGTCTATCCCAATGCGATGACCTCGTGGAGCCCGAGCGGCTCGATCGGCGCGACGATCAGCCTTCCGATTTGGGACCAGGGTCTCACCGATTACAACATCCACGTCGCAAAAGATCAGCTCGATCAAGCCGTCGCCGGTCTCTCGACGTCGCGTTTGCAAGTGCAGTCCGACGTTCGCGGCGGACTTGCCGGACTGATCTCCGCGCGTGCGAATCTCGTTCAGGCGGAGGCGGAGGTCACGAGCTCCACCGTCAGCCTTCAAGCGACGCAAGCCCAGTATAAGGTCGGCGCGTCGACGATCACCGCCATCGTGACGGCTGAAGCGAATCTGGCGACGGCGCAAACGTCGTACGTGCAGGCACTCTACGGCGAACGGCTGGCCGAGCAACAATATACCTACGCGCTCGGGAGCAGCGATCTGACCTTGTAGCCGCACGAACGCAGTACCGCCGATTCGTAAGAGGCTGCTCGTGCGCGTTGTCAAAAGCAGCCTTTTATGTCTCACCCCACCGTACCGGCGGCCGTCTCGGACCCGGTCAACGCGGCTGTCCTGGCGGTCTCGGAAGATCGTCTGGCAGGTTTTCAGCGCGATCCCTTCGGTGAGATCGCGCAGCGCAGCGGCATCGAACCGGAGATCGTCATCGAGCGTATCGTCGCGATGCTGCGCGCCGGGACGATCCGGCGCGTGCGTCAGACGCTTATGTCGACAAATCTCGCGCGCGGCGCGCTCTGCGCGTGGCAAATACCCGAAGCGCGCCTCGGCGGCGCATTCGATTACATGTTCGAGAAAGACCCGTTTTCGGGGCACGTCGTCATCCGTTCGACCGACGCGGTGACGCCGGGAAGCAGTTATCGCCTCTGGACGACGCTGAAAGTGCCGCAGGGCTACTCACTGCGCAAGCACGCCGAGTATCTCGCGCGTCAAACCGGCGCCCAATCCTTCCGGCTGATGCCGGCGAAGATGGTCTTCGCGCTCGGCGTCGGCCACGTGCGCCGCCGCGGCCTCGAACCCGGCGCGCGCGCGGAGACGCCCGCGCAACCGGTCGACACCGCGGTCGTCGAACTCTCCGATCTCGAATGGCGCGTGCTCACCGCGCTAAAACGCGAGTTCGAACCGGACGAACTGGTGCGCGACCTCTGGCACGCGCGCGCACGCGAAGCGGGCGTGACGCTCGACGAGTTCGAGGGCGTCGCGACGGTGCTCAACGAGCGCGGCGTGATCGGGCGCTTTTCGACCTTTCTCGAACACGTCAAAGCGACGGCAAACAACGAACGCGTCACGCGTTACAACGCGCTCTTTCACTGGGCCGTGCCGCCGGGGCAGGAGATCGAGGCCGGCCGTGAGGTTGGACGGCATTACGTCATCACGCACGCTTATTGGCGCGAAGGCGGCCCCGAGTTCAAGAACGTCAACGTGATGGCCGTGGCGCACGGCATGGAGAAGGAACGCGTGCTCGCGCACAAAGCAGCGATCGACCAGCATCTGCGTGAAGCCGGCATCGACTTCGCCTATACCAACGTTTTTTGGGGCGGACGCAGCGAGATCAAACCCTCGGAGATCGCGCCGCAAGCCTATCGCGCGTTCTGTGAGCGCGCGGGCATCGATCCCGAATCCATGCGCGACGGTGACGCGTGAAGCGGCGGATCGGTTGCGCGGCGCTCGCGCTCGCGCTCCTCGCCACGGCGTGTACGAAGGTCAATACGGCATCCGGCGGGCTCCATCCGTGGACGCGCCCCGGCGTGCTGCGGATCGGCGTGAACTACGACGTCAAATCGCTCAATCCGGTGCTCGACGGCAGCGCGCTCGCGCTCGACGTGTCGATGTTCGTGTTTTCGTGGTCGGTGCGCTATGACGCGCAGGGCAATCCGGTTCCCGACGCGCTCCGCGAGATTCCGACGGTCGCCAACGGCGACGTCAGTAAAGACGGCCTCACGCTGATCTACAAGCTGCGCCCGAACATCGAGTGGCAGGACGGCAAGCCGCTCACGTGCGAGGATCTCAAGTTCACGTGGCGCTACGTGATGGACCCCAAGACGAACATAGCGGTCACCGACGGCTATCGCGACATCGCTTCGATCGATTGCAAGACACCGCTCGTCGCCGTGATCCACATGAAGCGCCTCTACGCGCCCTACCTGCAGCAGTTGTGGAGCGTGAACAGCAACGCGCCGATCCTTCCGGAGCACATCTTGGCGCCCTATCTCGCCAAAGGAACGCAGAACACGGCGCCGTTCAATTCGATGCCGATCGGGAGCGGGCCGTTCCGCGTCATCCAGTGGGAGCGCGGCACGGTCGTCCGGCTGGCGGCGAACCCCAATTACTTCTTGGGCAAACCGAAACTCAACGAAGTCGACATCTATACGGAGCCCGACGAGAATACGCTCGAGACGCAGATCCAGACGCACGCGATCGACATGCTCGCACGCGGCACCGCCATCAACTGGCCGCGCTATCAGGCGCTGGCGGCCCAGCCGAACTCCGGGCTGAAGGCGATCCTGGCTGATTCGTATGCCTACGACCACATCGACTTCAACGTGAGGAATCCGATTCTGAGCGACTTGCAGGTGCGGCGCGCGCTGACCTATGCGACCAATCGCCCCGAGATCATCGCGAAGATCTTCCACGGTGCTGACGTTCCGTCGGATTCACCGGAGCAGCCGGCGCTCTCGTGGGGCTACACCGCCGACACGATGCATTACGGTTACGATCCCGCGAAAGCACGCGCGCTGCTCGATGCCGACGGTTGGCGCGTTGGTCCCGACGGTATTCGTATCAAGAACGGCCAGCGGCTCGAATTCACGCTGAGCGCCGCCACCGAGTCGACGCTCGGCAAAGCGATTCAAGACGTCGTGCAGCGCGAGTGGCATGATATCGGTGTGCAGGCGGATGTGAAGAACTACCCGACGCCGGAATTCTTCGCCAACGGCGACTCGGGTGTGCTCGAGGGCGGCCACTACGATGCGGCGATCTTCGCGTGGATGGGGGCCGCCGATCCGGATCTCGATCCGCTCTACTCCGACGAAAATCTTGCGCCGCGCGGACAGGACTCGCTCTTTTGGCAGAATCCCGCCGCAAGCAGGGCGCTCGCCGATGGGCTGACGTCGATCGATGAGAGCAAACGCAAGGCCGACTACGCGGTCTTCCAGCAGCAGCTTGCGCTCGACGCGCCGACGATCATCATCGGCTTCCGCAAGGTTCCCTTCGTCTACAACACCGATCTGCAAGGCTTCGATCCTTCGCCGGTCATCTCGCCGTTCTGGGATCCTTGGGAGTACTCGATGTGAAACGGCTCGCCGCATTACTCGCTCTCGTCATGCTCGCGGCATGTACGAAGAGCGCGCAACCCGGCGAGGGAGGCCGCGCGAACGGATGGACGGTTCCGCACGTGCTGCGCTTTGCCAACGCCGAAGACGTCAACTCGCTCAATCCGCTGCTCAGCCAGCAGCTGACGGTTGGATACATGTCGTCGATGACGGCGGCGTGGCTCATCAAGTGGAACGCGCACAACTTGCCTTATCCCGAGCTTGCGACCGAGGTTCCCACGAAGGCCAACGGCGGTGTGAGCAAAGACGGATTGACGATCACCTATCACTTGCGCAAGGGCTTGCGCTGGTCGGACGGCGCGCCGCTGACGGCCGACGACGTCGTCTGGACGTATCACGCGATCATGAATCCGGCAAACAACGTGACCAGCCGGTCGGGCTGGGACCGGATCGTGAAGATCGACGAGCCCGACAAATACACCGTCGTCTTTCACTTGAGCAAGCCCTACGCGCCGTTCATCGTGACGTTCTTTTCGAGCGCCGGCGGCAATCCGTCGATCCTTCCCAAGCATCTGCTCGCGCAGTATCCCAACGTCAACAACGTGCCTTTCAACGCGCTTCCGGTCGGTGCGGGGCCTTTCAAATATAAGGAATGGGATCGCGGACAGAAAGTCGTGATGGTCCCGAATCCGTACTACTTCCGCGGGCAGCCGAAGCTCAAGGAAGTCGATTTCGCGATCATCCCCAATCGCGATACGGTGCTCACGTCCTTGCGTTCCCACGCGATCGATATGTGGAAGGACGTGCCGGGTTCGTATTACGATCAAGTTTCGAATCTCGACGGATTCGTCTTCATGCACCAGCCCGGCTACGCGTTCGGTCACCTCGATTTCAATCTTTCGCATCCCGCGGTTGCCGATCCGGCGGTACGCTACGCGATCGAACTCGCAACCGATCGCGCGACGCTGAATCGGAAATTTCAGCACGGCCTCGAAGTCGTTCAGGAAAGTCTCGCGGCGCCGACCGCGCCGTACTACGATCCCAACATACCGCTCGTGCCCTTTGATGTCGCGAAGGCCAACGCCGTGCTCGATGCGGCCGGATGGAAGCGCGGGCCCGACGGAATCAGAGAGAAAAACGGCGTCAAGCTGAATCTGCTGCTCGTGGAGCAGACCGGCTCACCCAACGTCGATCACGAGATCGAGTTCTTCCGCTCGACGTGGAAGCAGATCGGCGTCGGTATCGAGGTGCGTCAATTCCCGGTGCAGATGCTCTTTGCACCCTACGGCGACGGCGGCATCGTCTACGGCGGCAAGTGGGACGTCGTGCTCTTCAACTGGGTCGACGATCCGATCGGCGATCTTTCGGAGCTCTTTGCGTGCGATCAGATCCCGCCGCAGGGGCAGAACGACGTGCGCTGGTGCAATCCGAAGGCCGATGCCGCGATGCGTGCGGTCTTTTCGGATTACGATCAAGCCGGACGGAACGCCGACGATCGTATCCTGTTCGAGCAGCTCGCGAAAGACCGGCCGGAGATCGTGCTCTGGATCGTTTCGGATATCTACGTCTACAACAAGGACTTAAAGAACTTCCATCCCAACAGCGTCACGCCGTTCGACAACATGATGGACGTCGACATCTGAAGTTCGCGCTGCCGTCGCCAGCAGAAGCGCGCAGCCTCCCAGCGCAAGGAGACGCAGCAGCGCGTTGGCGGGATGGGCGCCGAGCAGGCCGGAATGCGCGAGTTCGATGTGCCAAAGCGCGGCGGAGTTCGCGTTTGCCGGCAGGCTGAGCGAACGCACCGCATCGGTCCACTCGTGCAACGGATGTGCGATCGCGAGCCACGACCCGAAGGTGAGGATCAAAGCTCCCGCGGCGGCCCCGGCGAGGGTGCGGATCTCGATGCGCGGCGCAAGCGCGAGGCAGGCCGCGATCAAAGCTAGGCCGAGCAGCGGAGCCTGCCAATTCGCTCCGAGTGCGATGACCGCGCAGAGCGCAGCGCCGGGCGAGCGTCCGCGCAGCGAGGCGATCGACGCTGCAAAGAGCGCGCTGAAGCCGGCCGCGTGAAAGAAGCCGCAGACGAACGGCAGCGCGCAGCAGCCCGCGACGAATCCGCTGCAATCGTCGCGCGCTCGCAGCGCGACCGTGACTGCGGCGGCGGCTGCCGCGAGGCCGAGCGCGACGCCGATTGCCGCTGCGAGCAGCGGCGGTGCGCCCAAACCTTGTGCGATTGCGGCCGGCGTGAATTGCAGAACCGAGCCGCCCTCGGAGCGTGCGAGCGCGACCAGAGTGCGCGCGTAGAAGAGCGGCCACGCGAAGCCGGCGATCAGTGCGTTCCCGAGATAGATTGCGGCGAAGGCGAACGCGAGCGCAGGTGCGCCGCCGCGCCGCACGGACGCAAAGAGTCCGAGCGCGGCGTTCGGTTGGACGGCAAACGCCAAGAACGAACCCGCACCGAGCGCGGGCAGCGTGCGCAGCCCGGCCGCGAGCGCGGCAGCAGCGGCTGCTACGATGACGGTCGCTCCGGTTGTGAGGGCGCTCGCAACCGGCGCGAACGCAAGCGCCGCGAGCGCCACGCAAACGATGTCGAAGAGGCCGCGCACACGCGCGAAAAGCGCTGCTCCCGCAATGAGACCGAGGAGCGCGAAGACGAAGATTGCCTCCCACGCGAGCGCCGCGTGCGCGAACGGAACGTGGGATACCCATCGCCAAAGCGGCGTCGAAGCGCGAACGCCGGCAAAGGGCAGCATGGCGCCGGGCGAAAGCATCGGCTCGCTCGAAAAGGCCGCGGCCGGATGCAGCTGCGCGAACGAAACCGCGATCAGCAAAGCCGCGCAGCCGGCGCACGCGAGGCGCGCCTTCATGATTGCAGTATGTAGAGAGCCAGGCGTTCGATGGTACCGTCGTTGCCCATCGCGTACGCAGCGCCGCCGGGAAAGCGCGCTTCGAACATCTCCTCGTACGCACCGAGTTTCGTCGGCATGCCTTGCATCCGGCCGAAGTGCTGCGGAAGCGAGGTAATCGTCACGCCGATCTGGATCTCGCCCGGGACGAGCCGAAAACGGACGTCCTGCGGTTCGAGCTTCGGCGCGCGATCGACTTTGGGCGGATAGAGTTCGACCGCTGCGAGCCGTGCTGCGCTGTAGAAGAGACTCAAGAACAGACGCTCGCCTTGCGCGCCGCGGACTGCGTAGGTATGCCAGCCGCGCGCCGGATAGCTGAACGCGACGCCGAACTGCCGTTCCACTTCGGGGCGGGTCGTCTTCGTGACGTCGAGCGCGAGCGTCTCGCTGAACATGAAGATCGGTTTGTCGGCGGGCGGGGGCGGAACGTTTTGCTGCTTCTGCGCGCGCTCGTAAATGCTCGCAAGGATCTCGACCGCGCGCTGCATCGCAAAATCCGGCGGCCTCTCGCTCATACCGGACGGCTGCCAACGAGAGCGATGAGGCCGATTACCGTCGCGACGTACCAGAGGCCCACGCGCGCACGCGCCGGGTTCGTCATCGCCGCGGCGCGCGGATCGACGCGGCCGCGCATGGCGGCGAGCATCGCCGGAAGGCCGAGCAGCGCGATGATCGCGACGAGCACGATCGGCACGCCGAGAACGTAGGCGGCCGCGACGAAGAGCAGCGCGCCGAGAATCCAGAGCGGCGGCCAGATGGCGCCGATGACGCGTCCGCCGTCAAACGGAAGCATGGGGATCATGTTGAAGAGATTGAGGAGCGCGCCGATGTTCGCGCAGGCGAGCCAGAAGCGGTCGCCGGTTGCGGCGCCGACGGTGTAGCAGGCGCCCGCGAGCACCAGTCCGGTCACCGGTCCGGCGAGCGCGATGTAGGCGTCCGACTCTAGATCTGGCGCGATCGCGCCTGCGGTATAGGCGCCCAGAAAGGGCACGAAGACCGGCGCCTTCACGGGCAAACCGTACGCGCGATAAGCAAAGAAATGGCCGAGTTCGTGCGCGGCGATCAAGAGAACGAGAACCAGGCCGATCTGCCAGCCGAAGGCTGCGCCGTAGAGCACGAGCGAGAGTATGAAGGTCCAGCTCACGGCGAAGAGCGCTTTGAATTTGAGCGCCGCCACGGCGATCGCCGCCGCGATCGTGCCGAACCCGCGCGGTCGCGGACGCTGTTCCATCAGACCCAGGCGTGGTGCGATCCGGCATAAACGGCGTCATAGAGCGTCGAGGGGTCGGGCATCGGCTCGCTCTCGACCGCGTCGGTCACGGCGTTGACGCGCGCGGCAATCTCCTTGCGCATCTCCTCGATGCGTTCGCGCGTGACGACGCCGGCTTCGATCAGGCGCTCTTCGAAACGCGGAACGGGATCGTTGACGCGCTGCTGCGCGACCTCTTCGCGCGTCCGGTAGGTGCGCTCGTCGTCGTCGGTCGTGTGCGAGAGAAAGCGATAACACATGGCCTCCACGATGGTCGCGCCGCCTCCGTTTACCGCTTTGGTCCGTGCGGCGCGCACCGCATCGTAGACCGCGACGGGATCGAATCCATCGACCACGACGCCTTCGATGCCGTAGCCCTGCGCGCGCGCGGCGACGCTCGGGTTCTTCATCTGCTTGCTGATCGGCGTCGAGATCGCCCATTGGTTGTTTTCGCACAGAAACACCACCGGTACGCGATGGACCGCCGCAAAGTTGATCGACTCGTGCCACTCCCCCTCGCTCGTCGAACCCTCGCCGAACTGGCAGAGCACCATCCGGTCGCGCTCGCCGCGCAGTTTGATCGCATACGCCGCACCGACCGCGTGCGGACACTGAGCCGCGAGAATCGAAGAGATCGACGCGATGCCTTTGCCTTTGTCGGTGACGTGATTGATGATCGATTTTCCCCCCGTCGTGTCGGTCGCACGCGCGAATTGCGAGCGGAAAATGTTCTCGAGCTCGAACCCGCAAGCGAGCGTGATGCCGGTGTTGCGGTAGTAGGGATAGAGCACGTCCTTGCCGCGTTCGAAAGCCATCCCGGCGCCGGCCTGAACCGCCTCGTGCCCTTCGGATCCCATCGCAATGCCGATCTTCCCCTGGCGATTGAGCTGGAAGCCGCGGGTGTCCACCGCGCGCTGGAGGAGCATGTTCTCGAGCAGCTTGAGGAGTTGTTCGTTCGAGACGGACGTTGGGGGACGAGTGGTAGCCATGGCTGAAGTCGTTGTCTATGGAAGCGCGGCGTCCCTACGACATCGATTCGCTCACCGACGTGGCCTTTCGCATCTTTGCCGAGCGTGGTTTCGACGCGGCGTCGATGGAAGACGTGGCGCGTGCCGCGGGGATTACCAAGGCGAGCATCTATCACCACGTTCCGAGCAAAGAGGCGCTGCTCGCGCGCGGACTCGACCGTGCGCTGAGCGCGCTTTTCGGCGTGCTCGACGAACCAGCTGCTCGAAACGGCGCCGCGCGCGAACGCTTGGTACAGATCGTGCGGCGCGTCGCCGAAATCACGATCTCGATGCGGGCCGAGGTCAGCGTACTCTTTCGCGTGCGCGGAAACTCGAAGACCGAGCGCGACGCGATGGAGCGGCGGCGCGCCTTCGATGCGCTCGTAACCGAGCTGGTGCGGGAGGCGCAGGCCGCGGGCGACGTCCGCGCGGATATCGAGGCGGCGCTGATCGTACGGCTGGTCTTCGGAACCTCGAACTCGGTCGTCGAATGGTACCGGCCCGGCGGCAGGACCTCCGCGGCCGCGATCGCGGCGGCCGTCGAGGCGATCGTTTTTCGCGGCATTGACGCTCCGCCGCCGAGAGGGTAGAATTTAGTGCTGACCTACCGTTCGGTAGGGCCGGAGGGAAGATGAAACTGCGCAGCTACGTCGAGGGCGCCTGGTACGAGGCTCCGGATGGGTTCACCGAAGTACCGTCGGCGGTAGACGGGCGTACGGTTGCGCTGGTTTCGAGTGCGGGCATCGATTTTCAGCGGGTGCTCGACTACGCGCGCAACGTGGGCGGCCCGGCACTTCGCTCGATGACCTTCCATGAGCGCGCCGACGCGATCAAGCGTCTCGCCGCGCATCTGGATGAGTGCAAGGAACGCTTTTATCAGCTCTCGTTCGAGACCGGAGCGACGCGCAAGGATAGTTGGACCGATATCGACGGCGGCATCATCACGCTGCGCTCGTTCGCGTCGAAAGCGCGCCGCGAGCTTCCCGATTCGCGGGTCGCGGTCGACGGGCCCGTCGAGCCGCTCTCCAAGGGCGGGACGTTCGCCGGACGTCACATCATGACGCCGCTGCGCGGCGCCGCCGTACACATCAACGCGTACAATTTTCCGTGCTGGGGTATGCTCGAGAAGCTTGCGCCCGCGATCATCGCGGGCGTTCCGGCGATCGTGAAACCGGCGACGCAAACCGCGTACGTCGCCTACGCCGTTTTCGAAGAGATCGTTGCATCGGGTATTCTGCCCGAGGGCAGCGTGCAGTTCATCGCCGGATCGCTCGGCGATCTGCTCGAGCGGCTGACTGGGCAAGACGTCGTTTCCTTCACCGGCTCGGCGCACACGGCGGTCAAACTGCAGCGCATCGCCGCGATCACGGCGAACAGCGTGCGCTTCATCGCGGAACGCGATTCGCTCAACGCCGCCATCCTGGGTCCCGACGTACGCGAAGACGCGCCGGAGTT
>Ga0335073_10005791_pt1 | contig 17358 bp, 14 predicted proteins | sample Lox_Sample_22_FD_207093 | JGI IMG/M metagenome (GOLD analysis project Ga0335073, IMG submission 207093) | Soil microbial communities from Loxahatchee National Wildlife Refuge, Florida, United States - Lox_Sample_2.2 | ecosystem: Environmental > Terrestrial > Soil > Wetlands | place: USA...
GCTGCGTCACGGTTTCAAACGGAAAATTCATCGCGGCGAATGCCACCGCTCCGGACACCTGCGGCGTCGCCATGGAAGTGCCGTCCAGGTATTGATAAAGCCCGTGCATCACGGTGGCGGTGGCCGGCAGGATCGCTTGCAGCGAGAGACCGTCGGCCCCGGAGAGCGAGACGGCGGGGATCCAATTGTTGGTTCCGCCCAAAGTGCCGAAAAAATTGGTGCTGGCGCTGTTGTAAATGATGACGGCCCGCGCGCCGGCGGCCATGGCGTTGAGCACTTTGTTGGAGAACGTGAGGGTGCCGCGTTCAATCAGCGCGATATTATTGCTGACCGCCGCCGGGAAATCCGTGGGGTTTCCCAGTCCGCAACTATAAACCGTGGCGGTGATGCCGGCCGTGATGCCGGAATATTCCATCTCGTTGGCACCATAAACCGTGGAGCCTTGTTGGACCTGGGCCAGAACCACTCCCTCCGGCGGAACCGTGCTTTCCGGCGAGACGACCGGCGCAATGGGCAGCAGCGACAAAATATTCTCGCCCGGCGCACCGATGTCCACCGTGCTGGTGCCATAGTCCGAAAAATACGCCAGTGCGTCGTTTTGATCGGTGGCGGCGACAACGATTTCGTTGCTCAACCGGTAACTGGCGGGATAAAAAGGCGTGGTGTCATTGTCGGAACTGTTGTTCCCGGCGGCGCAACAGAAGATGATGCCGGCGCCACCGGCGGCCTGCATGGCGGAAATTTCAGCGCTGTCGGACCCGCCGCCGCCGAAGGATTCATTGATGGCAACGACATTAAAGCCCCGATTTTTCATCATCGTGGCGTAGTCAATGGCCTGAATGATGGCAGAATCCGCCAGGGTTTCGCCGTCGCTCGACGCCCGCAACGCCATGATGTGGGCTTGATAATCCACGCCGATGATGCCGAGATTATTGTTGCCGACGGCGGCAATGATTCCGGCCACGTGCGTTCCATGAAAACCGGAATCAATCGGATCCGACTTGTTGTCGGCAAAATCATAACCGTAATAATCGTTCACATATCCGTCGTGGTCGTTGTCCAAACCGTTGGTGGGGTTCTCGCCGGTGTTGATCCACATGTTGCTGGCTAAATCCGGATGCCGGTAATCCACGCCGGTATCAATGACGGCGACGACCGGCGGATTGGTCCCCGGCTGCTGGGCCAGTGCCCAGCCGGGAATAAAGTGAATGTCTGCACCCGCCGTTCCCGCCATGTCTTCCGTGCCGCTGACGAATTGACCGGTGTTTTGCAGCGCCCACTGGTTGGTGAAGTAGGTGTCGTTGGGCGTGAAGGTCGTGACCCAGCGCAGGTAATTCGGCTCGGCGGTTTCCACGTCCGGATCATTTTTCAGCTCGGCGATCAACTGCGCCGTCGTCCGATTCCCGGCATACACCACGCCGGTTTCGCGTCCGCGGAATTCGGACAGGTGGGCAAAGCGATGTTTCCAAACCAGGGAATGACCGGCCAGTTTCAGTTCGGCATTGGGCAAAGTCACCGACGGTTTGAACGTGACGATGGCATCGCCTTCGACATACGCGATGGCCGGATGGTTTGGCCCCGCCCACGCGGCGGCCGTCAAAACAAACAGTACGAGGGCGGTTGCCGCCCCTGGGAGGGAAATTTTCATCAGAGCCTTTGTAATAGTGATTATCATAGCATCTTGGATGCCGATTCGCCACTGCCGCAACCTTAAGCAGGAAACCGGCTCCCTCCTTTTGTTTCGGTTCAATTTCAGTCACCCGTAGCAACCCGGCCAGCCAGAACAGCGGCTGGAGTTTCGGCTTTGTTCAACCGGCTGCGGCTGGGACAGCCGCGTTCCAATAAAAAAAACGAGGCTGAAAACGCTTCCAGCCTCGCTCTGATTTTTGTTGGTCGGGACAGCCCGGCGGGCCGTCCGAATGGGAAGCGGAACTTCCGCTTAATAATCCATTCCGCCCATGCCGCCGCCCGGAGGCGTCGGAGCCGGCTTTTCCTTTTCCGGAATTTCCGTGATCAGGCATTCGGTCGTGAGCAGCAGCCCGGCAATCGAAGCCGCGTTTTGCAGCGCCGTGCGCGTGACCTTTTTCGGGTCCACCACGCCGGCTTTCACGAGGTCTTCATATTCGCCGGTGGCCACATTGTAACCTTCATTGCCCTTGCGCTTCTTGACTTCCTCGACGACCACGGAGCCTTCCACGCCGGCATTCTTGGCCAGTTCGCGCGTGGGCGATTCAATGGCGCGTTTCACAATGTCCACGCCGATTTTCTCGTCCTCGTTCGCGCCCTTGACCGCTTCGATCGCGGGCAGGCAGCGGACCAACGCCACACCGCCACCGGCGACGATGCCTTCCTCGACCGCCGCGCGGGTCGCGTGCAGCGCGTCCTCGACACGCGCCTTTTTCTCCTTCATCTCGGTTTCGGTCGCGGCCCCGACGTTGATGACGGCCACACCGCCGGCGAGTTTCGCCAGGCGTTCCTGCAATTTTTCGCGGTCGTAATCGCTCGTCGTCTCCTCAATCTGCCGCCGGATTTGATTCACGCGGCCCTGGATGTCGGACGACTTGCCGTTGCCCTCGACGATGGTCGTGTTTTCCTTGTCCACCACCACGCTCTTGGCGCGGCCGAGGTCGTTCAACTCAATGCTCTCGAGCTTGATGCCCAGGTCTTCGCTGATGAACTTGCCGCCGGTCAGGACGGCGATGTCTTCGAGCATGGCTTTGCGGCGGTCACCGAAACCCGGCGCCTTCACCGCACACACGTTCAACGTGCCGCGCAGCTTGTTCACGACCAGCGTCGCGAGCGCTTCCCCTTCCACCTCCTCGGCGATGACCAAAAGCGGCTTGCCCGTGCGCGCGGCCTTTTCGAGCAGCGGCAACAGGTCCTTCAGACTGCTGATTTTCTTTTCGTAAATCAGGATGTACGGGTCTTCCAGCTTGGCTTCCATCGTCTCCGCGTTGGTGACGAAGTACGGCGAGAGGTAACCCTTGTCGAATTGCATGCCTTCCACCACGTCCAGCGTCGTCTCGATGGACTTCGCTTCCTCAACCGTGATGGTGCCGTCCTTGCCGACCTTGTCCATCGCCTCGGCGATTTTGTCGGCAATCTCGAAATCCCAGTTGGCCGACACGGCGCCGACCTGGCGGATTTCTTCCTTCTCCTTCACCTTCTTGGTGATTTTATCGAGATGCCCCACTGCGGCGTCCACGGCCTTCAAAATGCCGCGCTGGATGCCGATGGGATTCCCGCCGGAGGTGACGAACTTCAGGCCTTCGCGGTAAATGGACTCCGCAAGCACCGTCGCCGTCGTCGTGCCGTCGCCCGCGGCGTCGCTCGTCTTGCTGGCGACTTCGCGGACCATTTGCGCGCCCATGTTTTCGTAAGGATCCTCCAGTTCAATCTCCTTGGCGACGGTCACACCGTCCTTGGTGATGGTGGGCGAGCCGAATTTTTTATCAATGACCACGTTGCGGCCTTTGGGGCCGAGGGTGGCGGCGACCGCCTTGGTGAGTTTGGAGACGCCGCGCAGGATGGCCTGCCGCGCCGCCTCATCAAATACTAATTGTTTTGCTGCCATAATTTTTAATCGTTTGTTGGTTTTGGTTAAATGTCTTTGGTGGGGTCGCCTCGCCGAGGCGACCGCGCGGACGGCCCGGCGGGCCGTCCCTACTTTTTAATCCAGCACGGCCAGGATGTCGTCGCCCGACAAAATCTTGTATTCCTTGCCGTCAATCTTGATTTCCGTGCCGCCGTATTTGGAGACCAGCACGCGGTCGCCCTTTTTGACTTCAAACGGAATCTTCTTGCCGTCCTCGTTCACTTTGCCGGTGCCGAGGGCGACAATGATGCCTTCCTGCGGTTTTTCCTTGGCGGTATCGGGGATGATGATGCCGCCCTTCTTGACCTCTTTTTCTTCAACCGGCTCGACCAGGATGCGGTCGCCGATCGGTTTCACGTTTAGTGCCATAGTATGTTTTCTTGGTTGTTGTTGGTTTGTTAATCGTAATCAACTCCCACCGCACCCGCGATGGGAAAATTTGTTTAACTCCGCGTTGATGTTTTGTCCCAAAGGGACGGCCGACAATAGCCCGGCGTTTCAACGCCGGGTTGCGAGGCGAAAGGAACCGAGTCCCGCAGGGACGACAGAATCGGACACGTGTTTTCGGCCGTCCCTGCGGGACTTGACGCGATAATCACCACGTTCCCGGCGTTGAAACGCCGGGCTATTTTCACGCTGTCCCTGCGGGACAAATTTGTTTGTGCCAATTTCACTGAGGCTCAAATTTTACTTTGAAACTTGAGATTGCAAGAACTCCACTTCCTCGTTTGCCGTGGCAATTTCAACGTCTCTTCGGTGTACTTCAGACAGTTCTCCACTTGGCAGTCTAAACTCAAAGGTCTGTTTTTTGGGGTCGAAACTTGGCCATTTAACCAATTTACCAGCCTTGAGTTTTATGTATTCACTTCCAACCATAGGCATTGGCGTCAATGTCGGAATTGGATTGTTTCTCATAGCTTTTACTTCTTCTCATCCACCACTTCCGCGTCAATCACGCCTTCGTCCTTCTTTTCTTCGGACTTCGATTCGCCCTTGGTTTCGCCACCGGATGAACCGCCCTTCCCTTTTTCAGCCTGTGCCTTCGCGGCGGCGGCCTTGTACAGCTCGGCGCTCACGGCCTGCCAGGCTTCGTTCAGCTTCTCGGCGGCGGATTTGATGGCGCCGGTGTCGCTGCCCTTCAACGCTTCCTTCACTTCCGCGACGGCTTTCTCAATCTTCGCCTTGTCGTCGCCGGAAATTTTGTCGCCGGTGTCCTTCAACATCTTTTCGGAGCGATACACCGCGCTGTCGGCTTCGTTGCGCGTCTCGACTTCCTCGCGTTTGGCCTTGTCCTCGTCGGCATGCGACTCGGCGTCCTTGCGCATCTTCTCGACTTCGTCCTTCGAGAGGCCGCTGCTGGCGGTGATGGTGATTTTCTGTTCCTTGCCCGTGCCGAGGTCCTTGGCGGCCACGTGCAAAATGCCGTTGGCGTCAATGTCGAACGTCACCTCGATTTGCGGCACGCCGCGCGGGGCCGGCGGGATGTCGGTGAGATGGAACTTACCGATGGTCTTGTTGTCGCGGGCAAACTGACGCTCGCCCTGCAACACATGCACTTCCACGCCCGGCTGGTTGTCCGAGGCGGTGGAGAAAATTTCCGATTTGCGGGTCGGGATGGTGGTGTTGCGCTCGATGAGCCGCGTGAACACGCCGCCCAGCGTCTCAATGCCGAGTGACAACGGCGTCACGTCGAGCAGGAGCACGTCCTTGACTTCGCCCTTGAGCACGCCGCCCTGGATGCCGGCGCCCACAGCGACCACTTCGTCCGGGTTCACTCCCTGGTGCGGCTGTTTGTTGACGAGTTTGCGCGCGGTTTCAACCACGCGCGGCATGCGGGTCATGCCGCCCACCAGCACCAGTTCGTCAATCTTCGCGGCTTCAATGCCGGCGTCTTTCAAGCAGGCTTGAACCGGCTTGATGGTGCGTTCGAACAATTCGTCGGTGAGCTGCTCCATCTTCGCGCGGGTGAGCGCCTTCTGGATGTGTTTCGGCCCGCTGGCGTCAGCCGTGATGAACGGCAGGTTGATTTCGTACTGCTGCGCGGATGACAAGGCGATTTTCGCCTTTTCGGCCTCTTCTTTGATGCGTTGGAGGGCGTCGGGCTGCTTGCGCAGGTCCATGCCGTTGTCTTTTTTGAATTCGTCGAGGATCCAATCCATCAAGCGGCCGTCCCAGTCGTCACCGCCCAGGTGTGTGTCGCCGTTGGTGGCTTTGACTTCGAACACACCGTCGCCGATTTCCAGCACGGAAATATCGAACGTACCGCCACCGAGGTCGTACACGGCGATTTTCTCGTCCTTTTTCTTGTCGAGACCGTAGGCGAGTGACGCGGCGGTCGGCTCGTTGATGATGCGGAGCACTTCGAGGCCGGCGATTTTGCCGGCGTCCTTGGTGGCCTGACGCTGTGAATCGTTAAAATAGGCTGGAACCGTGATGACGGCCTGCGTGATTTTTTCGCCGAGGCGCATTTCGGCATCGGCCTTCAATTTGGCGAGAATCATCGCGGAAATTTCGGGCGGTGAATAGCGGGTGGTTTTGCCGTCTGCTTCCACTTCAACGGCGGCGTCGCCGTTCGAGGCCTTCACGACCTTGTAAGGCACGCGCTTGATTTCCTCGGATACTTCGTCGTACTTGCGGCCCATGAAGCGCTTGATGGAATAAACCGTGTTGCGCGAGTTGGTGACGGCCTGGCGTTTGGCGGCCTCGCCGACGAGGCGCTCGCCGCTCTTGGTGAACGCGACCACGCTGGGCGTGGTGCGTTTCCCTTCGGAATTTTCCAGAACCAACGGCTCGCCGCCTTCCATGATTGCCATGCAAGAGTTCGTGGTTCCCAAATCAATACCTAATACCTTTGCCATAAAATCGTTTTGGTTAAAGACACTCAGTCATGTGCTTGCAAGCAATGGGAATGCCGCATGACACAAAACGTCTTAAAACCATTATAAACAAAGGAAGAAACGACGATTCAGACAAGAATCCGGCAGGGCCTGAAACTGTGCCAAAAGCGCCGGAATGGCACAGCTAAAAGCGCTGTTTGGCGCAGCCAAGTCTCTTTCGGAAGGACGATTTATACGAGTCCCTGACTTCTCCGCTGACGAAAAAATGGGGACTCGCATAACTCGTCCCCCCGAGATCAAGTCCTATTTGCTGCCCGGCTTGACGGCGGGAATTTTTGCGAGGTCTGGCGGCAGTTTGTCCGGTTCGAAGGCTTCCACTTTCAATGAAATCAGGCTGGCGAACGGCACGCCGAAACTCACCGCGCCATGGGAACGATCCACGATTGCCGCAATGCCGGTCACGTGGCCCTGGCGCGCGCGGACGATATCAATCGTTTCCTGCACGCGACCGCCCTTGGTCACGACGTCCTCGACGACGAGCATTTTCTCGCCGGACGCGATTTTGAATCCGCGCCGCAGCACGAGTTTGCCGTCCTCCTTTTCCGGGAAGATGAACCGCACCCCGAGCTGCCGGGCGACTTCCTGGCCGATGACCAATCCGCCCAGCGCCGGGGCAATGACCGTGGCCGCGCCCAGGCGGCGGACTTTTTCCGCCAGCGCCGCCCCCAGTTTTTCGACCGTCGGCATTTGCTGGAGGGCCAGCGCGCACTGGAAAAACTGGCGGCTGTGCAGGCCGCTGCGCAGGATGAAATGGCCTTCAAGCAACGCGCCGGTCTCGCGGAAGATTTGGAGAACTTCGTCTTGAGTCACCGGGCGAATGTTAAGTCCAAAGTCCAAAGTTCAAAGTCCAAAGTTGTAGCGGCGGTCTATGACCGCCGGAGCTGGGCGACGCTCATAGAGTGCCGCTACATTCAAAGCGCCGCGACATTCTTCTGGATTCCGGATTCCGGATTCTGAATTCTGCCTTATGCCGAAGTGGATTAAATTCATCATGGCCGTCCTGCTGCTGCCCGTATGCGCCGGGGCGGCGACGGCGTTGGGGCGGGTGTTGCAGGCCAGTTACGGCGCAGACACGGTCTGGGTGCCGCTGCTGGCGGGCGCGGCGTGCTGGCTGGTGATTTTTGTGCTCCTGCCCAAGCCGATGTGGATTTATGTCTTCGGCCACGAACTGACGCATGCCCTGTGGACCTGGCTCTTTGGCGGCCGGGTCAAAAGAATGAAGGTCACTTCCGACGGCGGCCACGTGGTCACCTCCAAAACCAATTTTCTCATCATGCTCGCGCCGTATTTTTTTCCGCTGTACGCCGTGCTGGTCATCGCGGTGTTTGCCCTCGGCCGCCTGATCTGGGACTGGCGCAGTTATCTCGTCTGGTTCCATCTGGCCGTCGGCGCGGCGTATGCGTTTCACGTGACATTGACTTGGCAGGCGCTGAAGACGAAGCAGACGGACATCACGTCGCAGGGATATTTGTTCTCCGCGGTGATTATTTTTCTGGGCAATCTGGGTGTGTTATTGTTCGGCGTCCCGCTGCTCACGGGGAAAGTCGGCCTGCTCAGCGCGCTGGGCTGGTGGCTGGAGGGGACCGGGGAAATTTTCAACCGACTGGCGCGGTGGTTTTAGCGTTTCGTGACGAATTTGTAAATATTTCGCGCTTGTGAAATGTCGCGCGGTCTGGTTCAAATTGCCGGGAACATCAGTATGGATTTAGGTGATATTCTAAGCAAAGCACAAATCATCCCGGATTTGCGCGGGACGAACCGGTGGGAAGCCATTGACGAACTGATTGGCAATCTGGTGGCCACCGGCAAAATTCAGGCCGGTGACCAGGACGCCGTGACCGCCGCCGTGAAAAAGCGCGAGACGTCCATGAGCACCGGCATTGGATTCGGCATCGGCATTCCGCACGCCTCGACGGATCTGATTCACGAGGTCGTCGGCGCCCTCGGCCGCTCCCCAAAAGGCGTCAACTTCGACGCGCTCGACAACCAGCCGGTCAAGCTCGTCATGCTGTTCCTCGTGCCGCAAGGCCAGTTTCAGAAGCATCTGCACACGCTCGCCAACATCGCCAAACTCCTCCACAAAGCCGATTTCCGCCAGGCCCTCGAACAGGCGCCGGACGCCGAAGCGATGCTCAATATCATCAAGGAATACGGAAAGAAGTGATTTTCAGGGGGGCGAGTTACCCGAGCCCCAAGTTCAATGAATGATACAGGGACTCGTGTAACTCGTCTCTCCGAATTTTATCCGTGTCCATCTGTGTTCATCCGTGGTTAAATGATTTCCGTGCTTCCGCACAAACAAATCGAACTTCGGCTGCAACAGGCGGTTCACGCCATTTTGCCGGATGCCGAAGCGACGACGGTTCTCGTCCGGCCGTGTCCGGACCCTAAATTCGGCGATTACCAAAGTAATGTGCTGATGGCGCTGGCCAAGGCGCGGAAGCTCAATCCGCGCCAACTGGCGAGCAACGTTCTGGCAAAACTGGATGTTTCTGAAATTTGCGAGCAGGTCGAAATCGCCGGCGCAGGTTTTCTGAATTTTCGTCTGAAGAATTCCGCACTTGCGCAAACGCTCCAGACCGCTGCGCGTGGCGAGCATTTGTTTTTTGAGAAGGTTGGCGGGGACGTGCAGCCGCGCGCCCCGGCCGACCGGCAGGTCGGCCCTACCGTTCGCACCGTCGTCATTGATTTCAGTTCACCGAACGTCGCCAAGCCGATGCACGTCGGCCACATCCGCTCGACCATCCTCGGCGATGGCCTCGCGCGCACGTTGCGCCTGCTCGGCCATCGGGTGATAACCGACAACCACATCGGCGACTGGGGCACGCAGTTTGGGATGCTGTTGCTTGGGTGGAAGCATCACCTGAAACCGGATGCGCTCAAGGCCGACCCCATCGGCGAGATGGAGCGGCTTTATAAAATGGTGAATGCCGCTGGCACGACCGACGAAACGGTTCGGGAACAGGCCAGACAGGAACTGGTGAAACTCCAAGCCGGCGACGAAGAAAATCTGAAAATCTGGCGTGAGATGATCGCGCTGTCGGAGAAGCAATTTGACGAAGTTTATTCACGGCTGGGCGTGAAATTTGATCAGACCCTGGGCGAAAGCTTTTACAATCCTCGCCTGAAATCGCTGGTGGATGAATTGGTCGCCAAAGGCGTTGCCAGGGAAAGCGAAGGCGCTATCGCTATTTTCTTTGACGATATTTCGCAACTGAAGGCGCATCCTGCGCTCATTCGCAAGAGCGACGGCGGTTTCAATTACACGACGACGGATTTGGCGACGCTGGAATACCGGCTGAGAACGTGGCGGCCGGATGAAATCATTTACGTCACCGACGGCCGCCAGCAATTGCATTTCCAGCAGCTCTTTGCCGCCTTCCGCAAATGGCAGGTCGCCATTTCGGAGGGACGAGTTACACGAGTCCCCAATACCCAAACCTACGATCAGGGACTCGCAGAGCTCGTCCCTCCGAAAGACATGAAACTGGCCCACGTCTGGTTTGGTTCGATCCTGGGTGAGGACGGCAAGCCGTTCAAGACCCGCAGCGGTGAGACGGTGAAGCTGGCCAATCTGCTCGACGAAGCCGAGGAACGCGCCTTTAAGATTGTTTCCGAAAAAAATCCGGATTTGCCGGAGACGCAGCGGCGCGAGATCGCACGCGTCGTCGGCCTCGGCGCGGTGAAGTACGCCGATTTACTGCCAAACCGGCAGAGTGATTACGTTTTCAGTTGGGACAAGATGCTGGCGTTGCAGGGCAATACCGCGCCGTATCTCCAGTACGCCTATGCGCGCATTAAGAGTATTTTTCGGAGGGGCGAGTTACACGGGCCCCAAATCAGGGACTCGCAGAGCTCGTCCCTCCGAATAAATTTGGTTGCTCCGGAAGAAATCGCGCTGGCGAAGCATTTGCTGAATTTCGGGCTGACGCTGGAAGCGGTGGCGGACGAATACCGCCCGAATTTCCTTTGCAATTATCTCTACGAGCTGGCCGGCCGGTTCACTGCGTTCTACGAAAATTGTCCGGTGCTGAAAGCCGATGACGCCACGCGCGCCAGCCGGCTGGCGCTCTGTGATCTGACCGCGCGCGTCCTCAAGCGGGGATTGGAAACGCTCGGCATCGAAACCGTGGAGCAGATGTGAGAACCGGGGAACCGCTTGCCAGGGGGACGGAAAGGGTTTAACAAGACCTTATGTTGATTCCCCTGGTGATGACGATTATCGGTCCCGACCGGACGGGCCTGGTCGAATCGGTCGCGCGGGTGGTGGCCGGGCACGGCGGCAACTGGCTGGAAAGCCGCATGTCCCGTCTCGGCGGCGAGTTTGCCGGCATCCTGCGCATTGAACTGCCGGCGGACAAAAGGCAATCGCTGCTCGACGCGCTGCAAAAACTTCAAGGCGCCGGGCTGACCGTCGTCGTCCGGCCGGGCGAAGGGGCGGCGCCGGCGGCAACCGGCCGGCGGACCAGGCTCGAACTCATCGGTCATGACCGGCCGGGCATCGTCCGTGAAATCACCCACGCGCTGGCGCGCGCGGGCGTGAACGTTGAGGAATTTTCCAGCGAAATCGCCAGCGCTCCAATGTCCGGCGAGTCACTTTTCAAGGCCGCCGCCCAATTGCAACTGCCCGCACATTGTGATCTTGCCGCACTGAAAACCGAGCTGGAAAAAATCGCGGCCGATTTGCTGGTGGATGTTTCTTTTGCAGAGCTGGAACGCCAGGGTTAAGGGCTAAAGCCAGCGGTGGACCCGGGCTTTATAGGCACGATATGCGTCGCCAAACCTGCTCTCTAGAAACTGCTCCTCGCGCAAAACGATTCTCCAATGCACGACCGCCAGGGCGGGCAGGAGGGTTGCCAACGGCCAGATGGCGTCGAAGAGCAGTGTGACGCCAAGGTAAAGCGCGGTGAGTGACAGGTAGAGTGGATTGCGTGAGAACCGAAACGGTCCGCCGGTGACGAGCGCTGTGACGGGGCGGCCCGGGCGCGCGTTGGTGCCGGCGCGGCGCATGGTCGTGCCGCCCCAAATGCCCACAGTAATGCCGGCGAGGCAGAACGCGCCGCCCAAGGATTGCGAAAGGATCAGCGGGAACGGCTGCACCGGTGCCAGCCAATGCAGGAACAGACCTGCCGCAAGCGCGCCCAGAAAAACCGAAGGCGGACACGCCATGACGCCGGGGGTATCGTTTGAGAAATCAGCCATACGTGCGGCTGGTTTGGCTTGGAACCAGCCCGCCTTCCAAGATAAACCAGGGACCGGTCCGGCATCATCGAAAATTTCATCTGCTTGCGCGCCGTTTTTATTTATCCTCCGCCTGATGTTTGAACTGCTCAATACCGACACCCGAACCAAAGCGCGGCTGGGGAAATTGACCACGGCCCACGGCGTGGTGGCGACGCCGGTGTTCATGCCGGTGGGCACGCAGGCCAGCGTGAAGGCGCTCGATCCACGCGAACTCCTGGAAATGGGCACGCAAATCATCCTCGGCAACACTTACCATCTCCATATCCGGCCCGGACTCGACATCATCCGCGCCGCCGGCGGCCTGCACCGGTTCATGAACTGGGACAAGCCCATCCTGACTGACAGCGGGGGTTTCCAGGTTTTCAGCCTCGCCAAAATCCGGAAAATCAAACCGCACGGCGTCGAATTCCGCTCGCACCTTGACGGTTCACCGTTATTTCTCGGCCCCCGGGAGGCCATGGCCATTCAGCGTGTCCTCGGTTCGGATATCGCCATGGTTTTTGATGAATGTCCGCCGCATGACGCGCCCGCTCGCGAACAAAGACTGGCCGTCGAACGCACGATCCGCTGGGCGCGTGAATGTCGCGAACAACCCCGCGCCGGGGGCCAACGGGTTTTCGGCATCGTCCAGGGCGGCAGCAACCCCGCCCTGCGCGAGGAATGCGCCCGGGCGTTGGTCGGGATGGATTTCGACGGCTACGCCATTGGCGGCGTGAGCGTCGGCGAGCCGGAACCAGAGATGTTGAGGGCGGTTGAATTGACTGAACCATTTCTGCCGGTCAACAAGGCGCGCTACGCGATGGGCCTCGGCACGCCCGCGCAGATGCTTGAGTTGATTGCGCGCGGGGTGGACCTGTTCGACTGCGTGTTGCCGACGCGGGTCGCGCGCAACGGCACGGCCTTTACACGGCGCGGCGCGTTCGGGCTTAAAGGCGGCGCTTACAAGGCCGACTTCCGCCCGATTGACGAAGGCTGCGATTGCTTTGCCTGCCAACATTTCACGCGCGCCTACCTGCGGCATTTGCTGAATGTGAATGAAATTCTGGGCCTGCGGATGGTGAGCGTCCACAACTCGCATTTGTTTTTGAAAATCATGGCGGAGGTGCGCGCCGCCATCGCCGCCGGAATGTTTGCAGAGTTTTACCGCGAATTCATTGCCCATTATGTGCCTTCGCGAAAGGTGCTTTCGGCGCGGCAAATAGAACTGGAACGGTAAAAACATTTGCACCCGGCCCAACCTGTGGCATTATATTGGCCTTTGGAAGCCAATTTAAGAATAGTTATGGAAAAGCCAAAAATCATCGCTTATTTGAAACCGACCTGCGGTTGGAGCCAGGGCGTGCGCGCGGTGCTGCGCAAATACGATTTGCCGTTTGAAGACCGCGACATCATCAATGATCCGTTGCAGCGCCAGGAAATGATCGAGAAGACCGGTCAGATGCTGAGTCCCTGCGTCGAAGTCAACGGTCACATGCTCGCCGATGTCAGCGGTGAGGAGGTTGAAGCATGGATGCTGGCCAACAAGATTGTCGCGCCCAACGACCGCGAGGCGGACGCGCCGACAAACCAGCCCTGTGCTCATGAAACACCGGCTGGTGCGCCGTTGAATTTTGTGCGCTGACAGATTTGTGGGGACGCTCCCTGAGCGTTGCTGAAATGGGCGACGTTCCGGGATCGAGTTGCCAAACCGCGTTGGAAGATGCCAGCGCGGTTTTTTTCTTTCGTGAATTCGCCGGTGACTTCGTTTAAATACAACCATGCGAATTGTTCTGACGGTCGCCGCCATGCAGAAACTCGCCCGGCGTTGGAAGCAGGCGGGAAGGCGCATCGGGCTTGTGCCGACGATGGGTTATTTGCATGCGGGGCATTTGAGCCTTGTCCGGTGCGCCCGGCAGGCCGTCGGCAAACGCGGCAGGGTGGTCGTGAGCATTTATGTCAATCCCACCCAGTTCGGCCCCGGCGAGGATTTTACGAAATATCCGCGTGATTTGAAACGCGACTTGAGCTTGTGCCGCGCGGCGGGTGTGGATGTGTTGTTCCTGCCCAATGATCGGGAAATGTATCCGGTGAGAACTCGTAGCCGCGGATGTAAATCGGCGGATGAACCGCGCTCTGACAAACGCGGCTACGGAACCTGCGTCGTCGAAGATCAATTATCGCAAACGATGGAAGGCGCGTCCCGGCCCGCGCATTTTCGCGGCGTGACGACCGTGGTGGCCAAGCTGTTCCATCTCGTGCTTCCGGACGTGGCCGCGTTCGGTCGGAAGGATTTTCAACAGGCGGCCGTCATCCGGCGCATGGTCGCGGATCTGAATTTCCCGGTGAAAATCATCGTGGCGCCGACGGTGCGGGAGGCCGACGGCCTGGCGATGAGTTCGCGCAACCAATATCTCACTGGGGATCTGCGGCGGCAGGCGACGGTGCTTTGGTGCGCGATCCAAATGGCGCGCGCCACGGCAAAAAAGTCGAGGACGTTTCCCGCGATGAAATTGAAGGCAGCGGTGAAAAAACTGGTCGAATGCGAACCGGACGCAAAGTTGGACTATGTGGAATTTTTCGAACCGAAAACGCTGGTCCCCGTGGCGAGAGTCACGCGCGGCGTGCAGATGGCGCTGGCCGTTTTCATCGGCGAGACGCGACTGATTGATAATGCCCGAATTTGAATGAAACAGTTTGATTTTCTTGTTCTCGGCAGCGGCATCGCGGGGCTTTCTTTTGCGCTGAAGGTCGCACCGCGCGGGCGCGTAGCCATCGTCACCAAGAAGGACCGCGCGGAATCGAACACGAACTACGCCCAGGGCGGCATTGCGTCGGTGACCAGCAAGGAGGACTCCTTCGAGCTGCACGTGCGGGACACGCTCACGGCGGGCGCCGGCCTTTGCAAGGAGGACGTGGTGCGCACCATCGTCGAGGAAGGGCCGGCCCGGATTCAGGAACTGATTGAGCTGGGCATGAAATTTTCCGAGCGCGACGCGCCGGCGGAGGACGGCGGCAAGGAACTGGACCTGGGCAAGGAAGGCGGACACTCCAAGCGGCGCATCCTGCACGCCAAAGACGTGACCGGCCGGGAAATCGAGCGGGCGCTGTTGAACGCGGCGGCGCGGCAGCCGAACATCCAGATATTCGAAAACCACCTCGCAATTGATTTGATTGCCAGCCAGAAACTCGGCCTGGCGGGCGCCAGCCGCTGCCTCGGCGCGTATGTGTTCGACAAAAAGGGCAATCGCGTCTGGGCCTTCACCGCGCCGGTGACGCTGCTGGCCACGGGCGGCTGCGGCAAAGTGTACCTTTACACGACCAATCCCGACATTGCGACCGGCGATGGCGTGGCGATGGCGTATCGCGCCGGCGCGACCATTGCGGACATGGAATTCGTCCAGTTCCACCCGACGTGCCTGTACCATCCGCAGGCGAAATCGTTTCTCATCAGCGAAGCCGTGCGCGGCGAAGGTGGTGTGCTCAAAACGCTCGACGGCGCTGAATTTATGGATGCCTATCATCCGCTCAAATCGCTGGCCCCGCGCGACATCGTGGCGCGGGCCATTGACAGCGAAATGAAAAAGAGCGGCGCGGAGCACGTCTGGCTGGACATCACACACCGGCCGGCGCGGTTCCTGATCGAACGGTTCCCGAACATCTACCAGACGTGCCTGCGTTATGGCATTGATATCAGCAAGGAGCCAATTCCGGTTGTCCCAGCGGCACATTATCAATGCGGCGGCGTGGTGACGAACGTGGACGGCGGGACGGACATTGCCGGCCTTTACGCCGTGGGCGAAGCCGCCTGCACCGGTCTGCACGGCGCGAACCGGCTGGCAAGTAATTCGCTGCTGGAAGCGCTGGTTTGCGCTGACCGCGCGGCCGCCAAAGCCCTCGCCACCCGTCACCCGTCACCCGTCACGGACCAAATTCCCTTGTGGCAGTCCGGCGACGCGCACAACCCGGATGAAATGGTGGTGGTGTCGCACAACTGGGACGAAATCCGGCGGCTGATGTGGGATTACGTCGGCATCGTCCGCACCAACAAACGGCTGGAGCGCGCGGCCAAGCGCATTGCCAATCTGCAGGAGGAAATCCGCGACTATTACTGGAATTTCATCGTGACCAGCGACCTGCTGGAACTGCGCAACATCGCGACGGTGGCGGAATTGATCGTGCGTTGCGCGCAACTGCGGCCCGAAAGCCGCGGCCTGCATTACAATCTGGATTATCCGCATCCCAATCCCGACTGGGCGCAACGGGACACAATCCTCAGAAAATAAGCCGGCGGGTGCGGCGTCCGGTCATTCGTGAGCAGCCTGCAGCGCATCCAGGTCCTTTTTGGTTTCCTCCACCAGATCCTGGAACTCGGTCAGTTGGGCGGAGGTGATTAAAATTCTCGGACTGGTGATGCTGTAATCCTGGAGGAAATATTGGATCACGCCGCGCCGCTGGCTTGTGAAGGCGCCGACCCGCAATCCGGACCGGGTGACGTAACTCGCGACGAAGGTGGGCTGGGCCGTCACCTTGTAATCAATCCTGGCGAGATAATTCAGACCGCTGAGCAACGAATCCATTTCGTCATAGTCCACCAACTTCTTCCAGACCTGCTGATTGTTGGCGTCCGCTTCCACCGCCATGCCGTATTGTCGGTGCCCGGTGCTCACCTTCAGGGATTCCTTGCTGATCACCTGGATGTTCACCGCATCCACCGCCAGCGAGCCGATTTGGCCGGCGCCTTTGACCATGACCGTCCCGGTCTGGGCTTCAAACGTTTCCAGTTCGGTCGAGGGCAGGTTGGTGATTTGGGCGCGGGCGGCAAGCGTGCACAGGCCCGACGCGACAATGAAGAGAAGGCAAAATTTGCGCGTGGCGATCATAGGGATGGTTCCGTTGAAATGGGTTGTCCGCATGTGGTTCTGAAACCCCGGCGAGCCGGGAAAGTTTCTCCGGCGATGGCCCGGCCGGCCGGGTGCCTGCTTTTGAGATTGAATTTCCCCGATTTTTGTGGCTTCTTACCAACCGGCGCGCGGTTAGCTCAGCGGTAGAGCACCAGTATCACACACTGGGGGTCGCAGGTTCAAAACCTGCACCGCGCACCAGCCTTCGCTCTCCGCTCCACTTCGAGCTAAGGCCAGGCAAGCCAGTTCGGCGATCGGGAGATCCCTGGTCAGTGGTCGGTCAGTTGCCCAAATTATTGAAGCCGTATCGGCGTCCCAGCTCCAGGCATTGTCTCCACGGCCGTATGCCGTCCGAAGCGGTGGACGATTTCAAACAAGCGGCTGCCACGCAGACGCCGAACTTCAACGCTTCGGGCCAAGACATCTCATGATGCCGCGCCAGCAACACTCCCGCGGCCAGGGCGTCGCCAGCCCCTACGGTGCCTCGGATTTCCTTCGGCGGCAGGCGTACGGCGCCGTGCATCAGAGATTTGTCTTCGGTGACGGCTGCCGCCACGCCTTCTGGAAAATGAAGCACCACCGTTCCGCGCACGCCAAGTTTGCGGACGGCCTGGCCCAACTCTTTGGCCTGGTCGGTGGTAAATGCTTCGGACGCGGTCCGGTTGAGCAATCGAGCGGCTTCCCACTCGTTCAGAAAGAGAATGTCCAGATGCGGCAGGCACGGCGTCACTTGCGCGCGCAG
>Ga0335073_10005793_pt1 | contig 17351 bp, 14 predicted proteins | sample Lox_Sample_22_FD_207093 | JGI IMG/M metagenome (GOLD analysis project Ga0335073, IMG submission 207093) | Soil microbial communities from Loxahatchee National Wildlife Refuge, Florida, United States - Lox_Sample_2.2 | ecosystem: Environmental > Terrestrial > Soil > Wetlands | place: USA...
ACAAAACAGCCGGAAGGGAGGAGGTGCGCAAACGCACGAGCTCGATCCCGCGCGGCCGCCCGGGAAGCTTCGAGGATATCGCGGACGTGGTGTGTTTCTTAGTCGCGCCTGAGCGCGATTTCGTAACTGGGGCTGTGATCGCGGTAACCGGAGGGTTGACGCAGGCCGACGGGCGAAACGCCGAACACTCATGAGTTTTCGCGAAGACTCCGGAACGCACCGCGCGTTTGCGCTTCCGGGCTCCCGTTTGCAGTACGGCCCCGACAAAGCCGTCAACGTCGAACACATCGAGCTTTATCTCGAGCCCGACCTCGAGCGCTGCACGCTCGACGGCGTCTGCACGACGACCGTCCGCGCGTACGACGAGCCGGTGGAGCGTCTCGAGCTCGACGCGGTCGATCTCGCGATCGCCTCGGCGCATCGCGACGGGAAGCCGCTCGCCTTCAGCGTGCGCGACGGTAAAGTCGAATTACGTTTCGAGCCGCCGCTCGCGCCCAACGAGCGGGTCTCTTTTCGAATCGTCTACCGCGTGAGCCGGCCGCGCCACGGTTTGTTTTTCGTCGAGCCGACCGCGGAGTATCCCGACAAGGTTCCTCACGCATGGACGCAGAGTCAAGACGAAAACGCGCGCTACTGGTTTCCCGCGCTCGACTATCCGCACGAGAAGCAGACCTCGCAAACGACGGTCGTCGTGCCGAAAGGGCTCTTCGCACTAGCCAACGGCGCGCTCATCGAGCGCCGCGACGACGGAGATCGCACGAGCTTCACCTATCGCCAAGACATTCCGCACAGCACGTATCTCATGAGCTTCGTCGCGGGACCGTTCGTCGAAGCGCGCCAAGCTGATGCCGGCGAACGCAAGACGCCGGTTTATTACTACGTGCTTCCTGGCCGTGAAGCTGACGGGGCGCGCGCATTCGGAAACACGCCGCGCATGATCGAGGCGTTCGAGGCGAAGATCGGTACCCCGTATCCCTTTGCGCGTTACTCGCAAATCGCAGTGACCGATTTCATCTTCGGGGGAATGGAGAACACCTCGGCCACGACGCAGACCGATCGCACGCTCCACGACGAACGGGCGCACCTCGATTTCTCGAGCGATCCGCTCGTCTCGCACGAGCTCGCGCATCAGTGGTTCGGCGATTTGCTGACCTGCCGCGATTGGGCGCAGGCCTGGCTCAACGAAGGGTTTGCGACGTACTTCGAATGCGTCTGGCGAGAAGCACACGAGGGATACGACGAATATCTGTACGACGTGTTCGGCTGTGTCGCGCGCTATCTCGAAGAAGACGGCGAGCGATATCGCCGTCCGATCGTCTGCAATCGCTTTCGCGATCCGATCGAGATCTTCGACCGTCATCTCTACGAAAAAGCCGGAGCCGTGCTGCACATGCTGCGTGGCGAACTCGGCGACGGGCGTTTTTGGCGTTCGATCGCGCACTACGTGAAGCAGAACGCGCAGCGAAACGTCGAGACCATCGATCTCATTCGCGCGATCGAAGAAGCGACGGGGCGCAACATGCGCGGCTTCTTCGACCAATGGATCTACCGCGGCGGGCATCCCGAGCTCGAGGTGAGCGTGTCGTGGGACGCAAAGCGCAACGCCGCGACGGTGACGATCGATCAGAAGCAGCACGTCGACGAGGAGAATCCGCCCTATCGCTTCGACGTCGATCTCGGTTTCTGCGCTGCCGTTCCGCCGGAGCCTGCCGCAAACGCCGGGCCCGCTCCGCTCGCAGGCGAGCGCCGCATTCGGGTCAGCGTCGAGCGCGCGCACGAAACGATCACCGTGCCGCTCGACGCCGAACCGTTGCTGGTACGTTTCGATCCGGGTGCGCGGTTGCTCGGAAGTATCGAGTATAAATTCGGTCCCGCGCTCGCCGCAGCCGCCCTTGCGGGCGATCCCGATCCGGTTGCGCGCATTCGCGCGGCGCGCGAGCTCGCCAAGGACGGCTCGCGGATCGCACGCGAGGCGTTGCGCGCGGCGTTCGAGCGCGATCCTTTCTGGGGCGTGCTCGACGAGACCGCGGCAGCGCTCGGTAAGACGCGCGCGCCCTTCGCGCGCGAAATATTGCTCGAAGCGCTGCAGCACGCGCATCCAAAGGTGCGCCGCCCGGCTGCCGCCGCGCTCGGCAGTTTCCGCGATCCCGGCGTCGCGAGCGCACTGCTGCGCGTGGCGGCGCAGGATGCGTCTTATTTCGTTCGCGCCGCCGCGTTGCAGTCGCTCGGCAAGACGCGCGACCCGCGCGCGTTTCTCGTGCTCGAAGCCGCGCTGCGCGAGCGCACCTGGAACGGAACGGTGGAGGCGGGTGCCGCACGCGGGCTGGGGGAACTCGCCGATCCGCGTGCGGTCGACGCGCTGCTCGAAGCGGTTCGTCTCGGGCGCGACGAGGGTTTGCGCCGCGCGGCCGCCGGTGCGCTTGGGCGCGCGGCGGAGCTGCTCTATCCCGAACGGGCACGTATCGTGGATGCGATCCTGCGACTGCTCGACGATCCGATGTTTTTGGTTGTGCTTGCGGCGATTGCAGCGGCGGAGGCGCTCGAAGACGAACGCGCGCTGCCCGAGCTCGACCGGCTCGCGAACGCCGGGTTCGACGGACGCGTGCGGCGCGACGCCGCAGAGGCAGCGATGCGCATCCGTGAAGCCCAAAAAGTCCCCTCTCAAGTGAGCGCACTGCGCTCGGATCTCGATGCCCTTCGTGAAGAACAACGTACGATCCAAGAGAAGATCGAAGCGCTCTCGCGGCATTAAGCGGCTGATCGCGGCGGGAGTCTTTTTCACCGTGATCGCGCTCGCGCTCTGGACGCTCGTACGCGCGCTGATTGCCGCCGTGATGCCGGAGCGCGGCGTTGCGGCCGCGATTGCCGTGCATGCGGTGCCGGCGTCCGCGCCGTGGACGTCCGCGCAGATCGCGCGGTTGCGCCGCGCGCTCGACGGCGCGTTTGCTCCCGCTCTTTCGAACCGGTACAGCTTGGCGGTCATCGACGCGAGCGGACGCGTCATCTATGCAAACCGCGATCGCGACGCCGTGACGCCCGCGTCGGTGCAAAAGCTCATCGTCGCCAATGCTGCGCTCGATTTGCTTGGCCCCCGCTACCGTTTCCACACGATTCTCGCGGCTACGCAAGCGCCGAAAGACGGGACGCTCGATAGTAACCTCTGGTTCGTCGGTTCCGGCGATCCGTCGTTTACCAGCGACGATCTGCGCAGCGGCGTTCGGCAGCTTGCGCGCGGCGGACTGCGGCGCATCGACGGCGCGGTCGCCGTCGACGCCGGAGCGATGAGCGGGCCCGAAATCAATCCGTATTGGGATCCCGATGACGACGGCGAGGATTTTCAGGCACCGGTCAGCGCCGTCTCGCTCGACGGCGACACCGTCGAAGCGCAACCCAATCAATGGGTCCCGGTGCACGACATGCCGGTCGTGGTGGGTGATGCACTCGATCGTATGTTGCGCCACGCCGGCATCGAAGCGGGGCGGCGCGTCACGCAGCGCGCGCCGCTCGATACCATCGTGCTTTGGGACCATCCCTCCGCGCCTCTGCGCGCTCTCGTCGAGCACATGCTCTACGTCTCCGACAATCACTATGCCGAGCAGCTCATGCGCACGCTCGCGCTCGATGCCGGAGAGAGGGCCGACAATCGGAACGGGCTTGCCGTCGAGCGCGCGTTCCTTAGCGAGCGCGGCATTCCAACCGATGGTTTGCACATCGTCGACGGCAGCGGCTTAGCGGAGAGCGACCGTGTCGCCGCGATCACGCTCGCGCGCATCTTGAGCGACGCGCAGCTGCGCGGCGGCGCCAATCAACTGTATATGCTCTTACCGGCCGGCGGACGCGACGGAACGCTGACGGATTACGATTTCACGACCGCGCTCGGGCGCATTCGTGCGAAGACCGGTCATCTCAGCGACGCCGACTCGTTGGCCGGCTACGTCACGACGTTGCACCACGGCCGCGTCAGCTTCGCGTTTCTCATCAACGATTCACCCGGGGACCCGGATTCCGCCTACGTGCGCGCGGTCGATCGTCTGGCGGAGTTCTGAAATGTTCGATCGAGATACGCTGCGGCGGCTGCTCGAACGAGCGCTGCGTTACGGCGGAGATTTTGCCGACGTGTTCTGCGAACGGCGGCGCTCCTACGCGTTCCGGCTCGAGGACGGCCAAATTCGCGACGGGACGAGCTCGATTACGCAGGGCGTCGGGATTCGCGTGGTGACGGGGGAATCGGCCGGCTATGCCTACTCCGACGATCTCTCGCTCGAGGCGCTGCTGCGAGCCGCCGAAGCGGCCTCACTGATCGCGCGTAACGCTCCGGCGCAAAAGACCGGCAGCATCGATCTGCGCGAGTCGGGCGTCGCGCAGCTCTACGACGAGACGCGCAGCGCTTGGGCACCGGCTGCGCGGTATGTCGATCTGCTCGAGCGCGCCGATCGAACGGCGCGTGCCTACGATCCGCGAATCGTGGCGGTCAACGCGCACGTGAGCGACGTGCTGCAAGACGTGTGGATCGCGACGAGCGAAGGTCTCTTCGCGCACGATCACCGCCCGATGATCACGCTTGGCGTACAGGCGGTCGCCCGGGCGCGGGGCGAGCGCGGCTCGGGTTACGTGGGCGACGGCGGGCGCACGTCGATCGCGTATTTCGACCAGGCGACACCCGAGATATTGGCGGCCGACGCCGCGCGTATCGCCGCTACCAACGCCGACGCCGTGCCGGCGCCTGCGGGCGAGATGGAGATGGTGGTTGGCGCGGGCGGCGGCGGCGTACTGCTGCACGAAGCCGTCGGGCACGGGCTCGAGAGCGACTTCAACCGCCGCGGCACGTCGCTCTACAGCGGGCGCATCGGCGAACGCGTTGCGAGCGAACTGGTGACGATTTACGATGACGGCAATCTTCCGCAGGAGCGCGGCAGCATCGCGATCGACGATGAAGGCGTCGCGGGGCAGCACAAAGTTCTCGTCGAGAACGGTGTGCTGCGGGGCTACATGCAGGACACGCTCAACGCACGCCTGATGGGAGCGGTTTCCACCGGAAGCGGGCGGCGTCAATCCTTTCGCTTTCTTCCGCAGCCGCGCATGTGCAATACGTATATGCCGGCGGGAAGCTCGACACCCGAAGAGATCATCGCGTCGACGAAGCGCGGACTCTACGCGAAATCGTTCGCGGGCGGACAAGTCGAGATCAGCAAGGGCGATTTCGTCTTCATGATCGCCGAAGGGTACTTGATCGAGAACGGCAAGATCACCGCTCCGGTAAAGAACGCGACGATCGTGGGCAACGGGCCCGATGCGATGACGAAGGTCGTCGCGGTGGGCAACGACGCGCGTCTCGCGCGCCGTCATTACACCTGCGGCAAGGGCGGGCAGCACGTTCCGGTCGGGGTCGGCATGCCGACCGTGAAGATCGCCTCGATCACGGTGGGAGGAACCGATGACGCAGGCTGAAGCGCTCGCGATTGCGGCCCGTGCGGTCGATATCGCGATGCAAGCGGGTGCTCACGGCGCGGAAGCCGCCTTCTCGATTGCGGAACGTTTCCACGTGGAAGCCCGCGCCGCGACGATAAGCAAGCTCGAGCATTCGACGGGATCGAGCCTTCAAGTGCGCCTCTGGGACGACGGCCGGTACGTCGCGCTCGGAAGCTCCGATCTCGACGGCGAGCATCTGCGCGCCGCGGTTCGCGAGGCGCTCGATCAAGCGCGCTACGTGGCGCGCGACCCTTACGCGGCGCTGCCCGACGAGAGCGGCGCATACGAAGGCGATCTCGCGCTGCTCGATGCAGCGGTCGCGACGCGCGACGATGGGCAGAAGGTCGAGGATGCGCTTGCGATGGAGCGCACGATTCGCGCGGCGGATTCACGGATCGTGAACTCGAGCGGTTCGCACTACGCCGACGCAGTCAGCACGATCGCGCTTGCCAACTCGAACGGCTTTCGCGGCGTCTACGTCGCGTCGCGCGCCTCGCGTTCGACCGGACCGGTCGCGCAAGACGGCGAGGCGAAAAGAACGGCGCATTACGGCACGGCCGGACGTTTCATGCGCGATCTCGAGGAGACGGGCGCGGTGGCCGCGGAGGCGGCCCGGCGCGCGGTCGCGATGTTCGGCGCGCGTAAACCTGCCACGATGCGCACGGCCGTGATCTTCGAGCGGGATATCGCGGCGACCGTCATCGACGATGTCTTCGCCGCGGTCGCGGCGTCGCAAGTCGCTGCCGGAAACTCTTGGCTTGCGGATCGCGTCGGCGAGCGTATCGGAAGCGATCTCGTCACGATCGTCGACGACGGCACGTTACCCGGACGATTGGGCAGCGCGCCGTTCGACGGCGAAGGCGTCGCGACGCGCCGTACGCCGGTTTTCGAGCGCGGCGTGCTTCGCACGTTCCTCTACGATAGTTATTACGCGCGTAAACTCGGTGCGCGAACGACCGGCAATTCCACCGGCGGCGGCATCGGCGCCAATAACTTTTACCTCGAACCGGGGACCGGGTCGCTGGCCGAGCTGGTCGCCGCGACGCCGCGCGGCGTGCTGGTCCTCGATACGATCGGCTTTGCCACCGAGCACGCGACGGGAACCTATAGCCGGGGAGCGCGCGGCTTCATGATCGAAAACGGCGAACTGGCCTACCCAATCGACGAGTTCACCGTGGCGGGGAACTTCGCCGACATGCTTGCCGGCGTCGATGCGGTAGCCGGCGATCTCCGCTTCGACGGCTCGACGGTCGCACCGTCGTTTCGCGTCGCGGAGATGACCGTGAGCGGGAATTGATACAGGATGTCACCACCTTCCATTAGCTTCACTCTGGTCATGCGTATCGAGATGCCGAAAGAGAACGGCGTCTTCGGTATGCTTGCGACCGCAATCGGCGACGCCGGCGGCGAGATCGTCGCAGTCGACATGCGCTCGGTGTCGCGCTCTCGCGTCGTGCGCGACGTTACGATCAACGTCAGCTCGGACACGATCGGGAACGAGGTGCGCCGCGCAATCGAGAGCCTCGATGGCGTACGCGTCATCTCGGCCTCGGACTCGACCTTCCTCGCGCACCTGGGCGGAAAGATTCGCATCGAGCCGACCATGCCGGTAAAGACGCGCCGCGATCTCTCGGTCGTGTACACGCCGGGCGTCGCGCGCGTTTCGATGGCGATTGCCGCGGATCCGAGCAAAGCCTTCGCGCTAACGATCAAACGCAACACGGTCGCCGTGATCACCGACGGAAGCGCGGTCCTGGGTTTGGGCGACATCGGTCCGCTCGGCGCGCTGCCGGTGATGGAGGGTAAAGCAGCGCTCTTCAAACAGTTCGCGGGCATCGATGCCTTTCCGATCTGTTTGGATACGCAAGACGTCGATGAGATCGTCGAGACGGTCGCGCACATCGCGCCGGTCTTCGGCGGCATCAACCTCGAAGACGTCTCCGCGCCGCGTTGCTTCGAGATCGAGCAGCGCTTGATCGAGGCGCTCGATATTCCCGTGATGCACGACGATCAGCACGGGACAGCGGTCGTCATTCTCGCCGCGCTGATCAACGCGGCGAAGGTCGTCGGGAAGGAGCTGCACGATTTGCGGATCGTGGTTTCGGGCAGCGGCGCCGCAGGCACGGCCACCATAAAAATGCTGCTCGAGGCCGGCGTTGGGGACGTGATTCCGGTCGATCGCAACGGCGCGATCAATCGCGAGGAGCGCTACGACAACGCGCACTGGCGCTGGCTGGCCGAGCACACCAATCGCGAAAATCGCCGCGGCTCGCTTGGGGAGGTGCTGCGCGGCACCGACGTTTTCATCGGTGTTTCGGCTCCGGGCATTCTCACGCCCGAGCATATCGCGGGTATGGCGCGCGACCCGATCGTCTTTGCGATGGCGAATCCGACACCTGAGATCATGCCCGACATCGCCGCGCCGGTCGCCGCGGTCGTCGCGACCGGGCGCTCGGACTTTCCGAATCAGGTCAACAATTTGCTGGCGTTCCCCGGGATTTTCAGGGGCGCGCTCGATGTCCGAGCGCGGCGCATCACCGATCGCATGAAGATCGCAGCCGCCTACGCCATCGCTTCGATCGTGCCGGACGACGAGCGCAGCGCGGAATACATCATTCCGAGCGTTTTCGATACCCGTGTCGTGGACGCGGTCGCGAAGGCGGTGGCGGCTGCGGCCGTCGACGAAGGCGTCGCCCGCCGGTCGCTGGTAAAGAATGAAGAGGAAGAACTCGATTCTAGAGTATGAAGGCCCTGGGGCTAACCGAGGGTTCGTGAGGAGGCGGTAGGTGGCCTTAGCCAAGATGTTGGTAATCGAGGACGACGAGGACGTCGCTCGCTTAGAGCAGACGGTCCTCGAGCGCGCCGGTTACGAGGTTCGCGTCACCGCGAGCGGCGCCGAGGGCCTCGAGCTGGCGGACTCCTATAAACCCGATGTCGTGGTGCTCGACGTGGGCTTGCCCGACATTTCCGGGTTGGACGTCTGTACCTCGCTCTCCAACTCCAATAACTGCTTCATTCTGATGGTCAGCGGGCACTCGCGCGAGCAGGACATTTTGCTCGGCTTGGGCCTGGGCGCCGACGATTACATCACCAAGCCCTTTTCGGGCAACGAGCTGGTTGCACGCATCGCTTCGTTCTTGCGCCGCCGCGAGAAGTTCACGCAGAAAAAAGAAGGCAATAACATTCTCGCTCTTGGAAGCGCGCAGCTCGATCGCGACTTTCACACCCTGCTGAACAACGGCACGAACGTTCCGCTGACCGCGCTCGAGTTTCGTCTCCTCTGGTTCTTGGGCGAAGCGGAAGGCCGTCTGCTCACGCGGGCGCAGATTCTCGAGCACGTCTGGAATGATACCTCGGGTGTTCCTACGCGCGTCGTCGACGTTCACGTTGCCGCGCTGCGCAAGAAGCTGATCGAAGTCGGGGCTCCGCTCGAAATCTCGAGCGTACGCGGCATCGGCTATCGTCTCGACAAACGTTGAGCTCGGTCTCGATGCTCGAGACCCGCGCCCGCTCTACGTTCAGCTAGCCGACCAGTTCGCGCAAGCGATCGAATCGGGAGCGCTCGTGCCCGGCGAGCGTCTGCCGCCGATGCGCGAACTCGCTCGCGAACTCGGCTGCGCGATCGTAACCGTGTCGCAAGCCTACGAGCTGCTCGCCGCGCGCGGACGCGTGATTGCGCGCGTCGGAAAAGGAACGTTCGTGGCGTCGCCGCCCGAGCCGCAATCGCCGTTCGCGCGCCGCTGGGAGCCCGACGTCTCGCGCTTCGCGCGCGCGCAACGCCTCGACGGCGTGATGGAGCAGCTTACGCGTGCGGATCACCCCGGCGCGATCTCGCTCGCGACCGGTCATCCGGCGCCGGAGACGTTTCCGCTGCAAGATTTCGGCCGCGCCGTACACCGCACGCTGCTCGACGATCCGCCCGAAGCGATGCAGTATCGCTCGTCGACGGGTGACGGCGATCTCTGCGAGACGCTGGCCGAAGCGCTGCGATCGCGCGGCGTACCTGCCGCGGCGAGCGATATCGTCGTCTGCAGCGGCGCGCAGCAAGCGGCCGATCTCGTCGCCACCGTGCTGCTCGACGACCGCAGCGTGGTCGCAAGCGAGAGTCCGACGTACTCCGGGACGCTCGGCGTCTTCGACGCGCGCGGCGTCACCTACGTCGAGGTGCGCAGCGACGCGGACGGCGTGCGCGCCGACGACGTCGAGCGCGTCTTTGCCGAGTACCGCCCGCGTTTGTTCTACGTCAATCCGATCGCGCAGAATCCTACCGGCGCAGTGCTGCCGGCGCGCCGCGCCAAGCAAATCGTCGCGCTCGCGCGCCGCTACGACGTGATGGTGCTCGAGGATCAAACCGGCTGGCAGCTCACCTACGACGCGGCCGCGCCGCAGCCGCTCGCCGCATTCGACACGGACGGCCGCGTGATCGTCATGGAGAGCCTCTCGAAATCGATTTTTCCCGCGTTGCGCATCGGCTATTTGTACGCGCGCGGCGCGATCGCAGAAGCGCTGGAAGTGGCGAAGGTGCGCGCGGACGTGTTCACCTCGACGCTGACGCAGCGCGCGCTCTGGCGCTTCATGAATTCGCCTGCGTATGCGCGCCATCTGCGCACTTCGCGCGCGCTCTACCGCGAGCGGCGTGACGCCTTCGTCGACGCGCTCGCGCAAGCCGTACCGTGGGCGGCGGTGCGTCCGCCGGCGGCCGGCGTCAACGTCTGGCTTTCGCTGCCGCCGCGTATCTCCACGCAGGCCGCCTTCGATGCGTGCGCGCGCGAAGGCGTGCTCGTCATGCCGGCCGAGCCCTTCTATCCGACCCGCACCGGAGCGCCGGCGCTACGCCTCTCCTTCGGACACATCGACGTCGCGACCGCCCGCGAAGGGGCGCGCCGGATCGGTGCGGCGCTCTACGCGACCCAGTGAAAGTTCGCGAATTGCGCCGTGTCGTAGGCGAGCAGCGCGAGCGATGCGGCGAGCGCGGCGCCGCCCGCGACCGGTACGCGTTCGAGCGCGCGTCCGTAGGCGAGAAGCACCGGAACGAACGTGAAGGCGTTGCGGTCGGCCGAGATCGGTTCGCCGGCAAAGAGTAGCAGCGCGATCGCAAGGAGCGCGTAACTCGTCATCAGCGAGCCGAGCGCTTTGCGTTGCAGCAGTACTGCTACGGCAGCGAGCGGCACGAGCACGACGACCATGACGTTGCGTCGCAGGCCGTCCCAACTGCTCAGGCTCGCAAAGATACGAAGCCATGCGCCGCCGTCGAATCCTGCGGTGCGCCAGGCGTGCTGCGCGTGTACGAACGAAAGCGGGTCGCCGAAGCGCGCGTAGCAGAAGATCGCGAAGGCGCCGGCGCCCGCGAAAGCCAGGAGCGCGCAAGCGATTGCACGCGCGCCGCGGCGCTGCACGATCGCATCGAGAGCGAGCGCGCCTGCGAGCGCGATGCCCATCGCGCTCGTCGCGCTTGCAAGCGCGCCGGCGATGCCGCCTCGCAAGCGATCCGCGCGCAACGTAGCAAAGAGCGCCAGCGCGCTGAAGAGCAGAAAGACACCTTCGTGATAGGCGACGCTCGCGAAGAGCGAGAGCGGACACGAAGCGGCCACCGCGACGCACCAGCGCGCGGTCTGCCTGCTCCAACGCTCGTGCGCGAGCGCGTAGATGACGAAGAGCGCTGCTAGGAAGCAGGCGTTGTTGACCAGGATGCCGGCGAGCGGCCAGCGCAGGCCCGCGTGCAATAACACTGCTGCCATCATCGGAAAGAGCGGAAAGAACGCGATGTCGCGCTGCGCCCCGATCGAGGCATGTTGATAACCGTGCAGTGCGATCGAGCCGTACCATGCGCCGTCCCAGTTCCCCGCGCTCGCGAGCGGATGCGGTGACGCCAGGTAGAGAACCGCGGCGATCGCTGCACGCGTAGCCAACCAGGTAAGCAGGACGAAGCGCATATCCGGCGGTTACCTTGCGCTCGCGCGCCCTCCCTCGCGCAGCTTCCTGGCAGGTTCCGGGCAGGTTCAACGGATATCGCGTCCGTAGCCTAAGCGGGTGAATCTCCGAGGACCCCTTGCGGCGGCTTTGGCCGCCGTTTTGTTGGGCGCGGCACCCCCGGCGCCCCTGACCGTCTACTCCGCCCCCGCAGCATCCCGCCCCGCCGGCGCCTCCACCGAACGCGCGACCGACGCCGTCCTTCCCGACGGCCGCATCGGAGCGCCGCTCGGCGACGCGATTTTCGTCGGGACCGATCCGCTCGCCGTCGCGATCTCGCCCGACGGGCGCTACGCGATCGTCGCCAACGCCGAGCAGAGCTCGAGCGCGGGTTCGCCGCCGGCTTCGGCGCCGAATATCGCGGCCGGTTATAGCTTGAGCGTCGTCGACGCGCACGCGATGCGTGTCGTCAGCGTCTATCGCGATGCGTCGCTCGCGCTCTTTACGGGTTTGGCGGCAACCAGCGATCCGGCGAACCCCTCGCAGACGCTCGTGCTCGCTTCCGACGGCGCGCACAATCTCGTGCGCTGTTTCGATCTTGGAAGCGACGGCGTGCTCGCACCCGCCGGCTCGATCGCCGTTGCGGGCTTCCCCGACGCCATCGCGGTGGATCCGAGCGGCCGAATCGCCTACGTCACGAGCGATCTCGGAGATAGTGTGACCGCGATCGATCTTGCTTCGCGGCGCGTCGCGGGTGCGGTCGTGCGCACCGGATATTTTCCGGCGGGCGTCGCGGTTAGCGGCGACCGCCTCTACGTGACCAACGGCGGCCTCTCTTCGTACGCAGCGGTCGGCGCTCCGTCGCTGCTGCCGAATTTTGCCAACCCGGCCGTCGACGAAGATCGATCCTCGTCGCTCTCGGTCTTCTCGCTCGAGAGCGACGGCGCGATCGATACGGATCTCGCGGGTGCGCCCAACGTGCGAATGGACCCGGTGCCCGACGGCGTGCAGAATGTCGGCGGTGCGCGCCCCGACGCGATCGTGGTGCGCCGCCGTGGTGCCTATGCATACGTGACGATGGCCAACGTCGATCGCGTTGCAACCGTAGCGCTCGACGGCGAACCGCGCGTCGTAGCGGGCTTGGATTTGCGCCTCTTCGTCGACGCGCCGTACGGAACGCAGCCGAGCGCGGAGGTGCTCTCGCGTGACGACAAGCGTCTCTACGTCGCTCTTGCGGGACTCAACGCGGTCGCCGTGCTCGACGCGCGCGATCCGGCGAAACTGCATCGGCTCGGCTTGATTCCAACCGCATGGTTCCCATCGGCGCTCGCGCTTTCGCCCGACGGACGTTATCTCTTCGTCACTGCGGCGAAGGGTGTGGACGGATGGGGCGAGCTGCAGCGGGTCGACTTGCACCGCTTGCCGCTGGAAGCAGCGACGCTCTCTGCGCTGCGCTACAATCGTTCGGTCACGGCAGCCAAGCTGAATCCGGTCGTGCCTGCGCTGCGTTCGGGCAGACGCAGCAGCGCGATCGATCACGTCGTCTACATCTCCGTCGGCGACGAAAGCTACGACGCGATCTTCGGCGATCTCGGCGAGGGGAACGGCGATCCCGCCTACGTGACCGACGGCGCATCGGTTACGCCGAATCTGCACGCGCTCGCGAGCGCGTACGGCATCGCGGACAACTTTTACGTCGCCGACCCGAACCTCGACGCAAACGCGTTGGCGTCGCTCGGCGGCGCGGCCTCGCTGTACGCGCAGCGCGTCGTGCACGTCAACAGCGGACGGATGCCGCTGGACGATCGCGGGAACGACCCCGAGGATTATCCACGCGACGGCTATCTGTTCAACGCGCTCGCGCGAGCCGGGCTCTCGTATCGCGACTACGGGGGTATGCTCGCGCTCTCCGGCTATCGCGCCGAGCCCGCCCAGCGCAACAGCCGCGCCCGCGGCGTCTATACGCTCGACGTGCCGGGGCTGGCCGCCCTCGATGGACACGTCGATCTCGACTATCCGGGCTGGAACCCTTCGATCGGGGATGACGCCCGGGCGGCCGAGTTCGTCGCCGACATGGGACGGCTCGTCGCGAGCGACGAGGAGCCGGCCTACACCTACCTCTGGCTGCCGGAGTCCTCGACCGGCGGCATGCGCGAGGCCGACCAGGCCTTAGGGCGCATCGTCGCCTTTCTGAGCGGCACGCCGCACTGGTCCTCAACGGCGGTTTTCGTGGTCGGAGAGGGGGTTGCGAGCCCGCGCGACCACGTGAACCCGGCGCGGAGCTACGCCCTCGTGATTTCGCCGCTCGCGCGCACCCATTACGTGGGTCAGCAGCACCTCGGAGTCGCGAGCGTGGTCAAGACGGAGGAGGAGCTGCTCGGGCTGCCGCCGCTCTCGCTCGCGGACCTGCTCGCGACCGATATGGCGGATTTCTTCGGAGCGGTCCCGTATCCGTCGACATACCAGGCTCTCCCCTAGCACAAGGAAGCGATGACGACGATCGACTTTGGTCCTCGCTTGGTGGGTACACCCACGGGCAAATTACGCGCTGCGATCCTTATGAAGCCGACTGCCGCGTTGGAACGCGCCGCGCCGCTGCCGGGTGAACCGGGCGCGGTTTACGCGCGCGCGCTCGAGCAGCACGAAATCTTGCGCAAGACGCTCGCGTATTTCGGCGTCGACACGATCGCCCTCGAACCGCGCGGTGAGGATCCGTATGAAACCGCGATCGGCGACGCGGCCGTCGTCTTCGAAGACGGTGCGCTGATCATGCGGCCGAGCGCGATGTCGCGCCGTGCCGAAGCGGACCGGTTCGAAGCGGAATGCGCGCGGCTGGACGTGCCGATCGCCGGCTCGATTGCCGCGCCCGGCCTGCTCGACGGCGGCAACGTGCTTCTGGCGGGACGCACCGCGTTCATCGGCGTCGGATCGCGCGGCAACGAGATCGGACGCTCGGGCTGCAGCGCCGTCGCACGTGCGCACGGTTTCGACGTCGTCGAGGTCGCGCTCGCGCCCGACGTCACGTCGCTGCGTTCGGTCGCTGCGGCGCCGGCGCGCGACACGATCGTGCTGGCCCCGCAGAAGTGCGACGCTCGCGCATTTGCCGGATTTCGCACGATCGAACTCGAGCAGGGAGAAGAGCGCGCCGCCGGTGTGCTTTGCCTGGGCGAGCATCACGTCATCGCCGACGTACGCTATCGCACCGCGCTTGCGCGCATGCGCAAAGCGGGCATCGTGGTCGAGGGTATCGATCTCTACGATTTCGAGAAGGTGGGCATTACGCCGTCGCTGCTGGCGCTTGCGCTCAAGCGCGATTGAGCGATGCGCGTCGCGGTTCTTTCCGACATCCACGGAAATCTCGTCGGGCTTGACGCCTGTTTGGCCGACCTGCACGGGCAGGGCGGCGCCGACGCGATCCTAGCCGCGGGCGACCTTTGCCTCGACGGACCCAAACCGAAAAAAGTCTTGCAACGGCTGGAAGAGGTCGGCGCGCAGTCGATTCGCGGCAATACGGATCGCTATCTCTGCGCACCGGGCGACGAACGCTTCGAAACGCCCGAACACGCACAGCTGGAATGGACCCGGCGCGATCTCGGCGAGAAGTGGCTTGGATGGCTCAATGAACTCCCCTTCGCGATTCGCATCGGCGAAGACGAAAATCAGCTACTCGTCGTACACGCGAACCCGAGCAACGACGACGAACATCTCTGGCCCGATGCCGACGACGCATTGCTCGAGCGCTTGATCGGGGAGGAGCGCGCGACGGCCATCGCCTTCGGCCATCTGCACCTGCCTTACGTGCGAATCTGGCGCGGCAAAATGCTCGTGAACGTCGCTTCGGCGGGGCTCCCCAAAGACGGCGACGCGCGTGCCGGCTACGCGATCTTTACCGAGCGCAACGGGGGTTGGGAGGTCAAGCACCGCCGCGTCGAGTTCGACGTGAAGAAAGTTGCAACCCAACTTGCCGACTGCGGGATTCCGGGGAGTGGCGAGTTGATCGCCACGCTGCGCCGTCATCGTTACCGGCGCCTCAAAGGATTCGTGCCGTAACACCTGCGATCGAAATCAGCCACCTCGTCAAGCGCTACGGCGACTCCACCGCGGTCGACGACGTCTCGTTGCGCGTCGAGGCGGGCGAGTTCTTTGGATTTCTCGGACCCAACGGCGCGGGCAAAACGACGACGATCAACGCGATCGTCGGGCTCGTGCGTCCGAGCGGCGGTTCGATCCGCGTCTTCGGCTACGACAACCGCGAGCAATGGCGAGAGGCTCGCCGCACGATCGGACTTGCGCCGCAAGAATATAACTTCGACCGTTATCTCTCGATTCGCGACGTGCTGATCTTTCAGGCAGGTTACTTCGGCTTGCGCGGGCCGGCGGTACGCGCGCGCGCGGACGCGCTCCTGGAGCGCTTCGGTCTCTCCGGCAAGGCCAACGTCGAGTACACGCGGCTTTCGGGCGGCATGAAGCGCCGCCTCACGCTGGCGCGCGCGCTCATCAACGAGCCGCAACTCGTCATTCTCGACGAGCCGACGGCCGGCGTCGACGTCGAACTGCGTTTAGAACTGTGGGACTTGCTGCGTTCGCTCAACCGCGACGGATTGACGATCTTTTTGACCACGCACTACCTCGAAGAGGCCGAGGAGCTCTGTAAGAGCATCGCCATCATTCGCGAGGGGCGGATCGTCACCCAAAAGCCGACGCAAGAATTGATCGCGCAGGGGGCGAGCCTGCAGGACGTCTTCTTGGAGCTGACGCGCGCATGATCGCAGTCGCCAGTTTCAACGGGGTAGCGCTTTGGACGCTGATCAAGCGCGAGATGATTCGCAGCATGAAGATCATCAACCAGGTGATTTGGCCGCCGGTCATCTCGACGCTCCTCTACGTCTTCGTCTTCGGATTGGCGCTGGGCAGCAGCATCAAGAGCGTGCAGGGCGTGAGCTACGCGCAATTCTTGATTCCGGGGTTGATCATGCTGCAAGCGATCGACTCGTCGTATGGAGAATGCTCGAGTTCGGTCTTTCAGGGGCGCTTCATGAACTCGATTCAGGAGATGCTGATCGCTCCGATGTCGGCGCTGGAGATCGTACTCGGATACGTCCTCGGCTCGCTCGCGCGCGCCTATTTGATCGCCGCGCTGATTACCATCCTCGGGGCCGCGCTCGTTCACACCTGGCCCGTGCACTGGCTGCTCTACTTCACCGTGCTGACGTTGGTTTCGCTGCTCTTTTCGGCGATGGGCGTGATCTTCGGCTTGATCGCCGAGAAGTTCGACCATCTCGCGGTGCTCGTGACCTTCGTCATCACGCCGCTCACCTTCGTCGGCGGTGTCTTCACGTCGGCGCAGATGCTCCCGCCGGTGCTTCGTGCGCTCGAGCTCTTCAATCCGATCTTCTACACGATCGACGCGTTTCGTTATAGTTACACGGGGCAGAGTTATCTGCACCTCGGCACGTCGATCGCCGCGATCGCGTTGCTTGCGGTCGTTGCGTTTGCGATCGCGCTGCGGATGATGGCGCTCGGCTACAAGCTTCGCGCGTAACGAAGGGAGTCGCATTGTTTGGATTCGTTCTTGCGGCGTTGAGCCTCTCACCGTGGACGGGCGGTGATTTGCCTACGGCTACCCAGGCTGCGGCAAAATACCGGCTGACGATCACGGGGAAGCCCGGCACCACCGTGCATCTGAGCACGAGTGGTGTCGCCGAGGGTTGGATCGCGGCCTTTTGCGACATGAAGGTGTGCTCGCCGACGAAGCTGTCCGAGGCTATTCCGTCATCGGGCAAAGTGATCGTGCAATTCGAACTGATTCGCGAGACCGACGATGCGCCGCACCGCAGCGGTGCAACGATCTCGAGCAGCGACGGCTCGCGGCTGAACGTTCCGCCCGCTTCGCGCTAACGCACGATCTGCTAGAAGAAGAATGGATCGTGCGTCCGCTCGACGCCGACCGTCGAAGGCGGGCCGTGCCCGGG
>Ga0335073_10005794_pt1 | contig 17351 bp, 13 predicted proteins | sample Lox_Sample_22_FD_207093 | JGI IMG/M metagenome (GOLD analysis project Ga0335073, IMG submission 207093) | Soil microbial communities from Loxahatchee National Wildlife Refuge, Florida, United States - Lox_Sample_2.2 | ecosystem: Environmental > Terrestrial > Soil > Wetlands | place: USA...
GGATGAGGTTGCCGATCATCGAGGTCGACGCGGCGCCGGACAGCATCTGGTTGGTGTAGTAGTCGCCGAGCATCGGCAGCACGGTGATCAGCAGCGCGGTGAGGATCGCCTGCCTGCTCAGCGGCAGCGTCACGTGCACGAACGTGCGGGCCCTGCCGAGGCCCAGGTCACGGCCGGCCTCGATGAGCGCGGGGTCGATCCGGTCCAGGCCCGCGTAGAGCACCAGGATGAGGTACGGGATGTAGCCGTAGACCAGGCCGAGCACCACCGTCACCGAGCTGCCGCCCAGCCAGTTGACCGGGGAGATGCCGACCCAGCCGAGCGCCTTGTTCACGTAGCCGCCGGTGGACAGCAGGTCGATCCAGGCCAGCATCCGCATCATGTAGCTGATCCAGAACGGGGCGATCAGCAGCACCAGGAACAGGGCCTTGCGGCGGCCGGCGAACCTGGCGACGAAGTAGGCCGCCGGGTAGCCGATCGCCAGGCTGAGGACCGAGGCGATCGCCACGTAGATCAGCGTGCGGAGCGCGATCGGCCCGGCGAACGAGGCGGCGCCGAACAGGTCGCGCCATACGTCGATGACGTTGGAGGAGCTCCAGCTGAACGGGTTCCAGACCGCCACGGGCGCCTCGTACATCTGGTTGAGCTTGCCCATGGCGATCGACAGCACCGCGTAGAACGGCACCACGAACAGGATGACGAGCCAGATGACGCCCGGCGCGGCGAGGGCGATCCAGAACGCGTTCCGCTTGTTCCGCATGTCAGCCTCCCCTCAGATCCCGTTGCTCACCACGAGCCAGGCCTGCTGCCACAGCGCGTCCGCGTCGACCGGGAGCTGCAGCTCGAACAGGCCGCGGCGGAAGGCCGACGGGTCCACGGCCGTGGATATCAGGGACGGCGGCAGGATCTGCTCCTTCACGAGCAGCTGCGGCGTCACCGCGGTGAGCGGCTGCATGTAGCCGTTCCAGCTGATGTTCTCGAGCACGTTCGGCAGGTCGAGCATGTAGTTGAGGAACATGTGCGCGAGCACCGGGTTCGTCGAGGACTGCAGCACGACGTTCGTGTCGTTGTTGACCGGCCCGCGCCCGTCGGTGGGGAACCAGTAGCCCACCACGTCGACGTTGACGCCCTTGGGCATGTAGGAGGCCGCCGCCGCCATGTCGCCGGACCAGGCGTTGGTGATCCAGGTCTGGCCGTCGGGCACCTCGGAGTAGTCATTGTTGTCGATGCGCAGGTTGACCAGGCCGATCAGGTCCTGCAGCGCCTGCCGCGAGGTCGCGATCTGCCGGTAGTCGGTGGTGTTGAGGTTGAAGATGCCGTTCTTCATCAGACCCAGGCTGATGCCCTCGCGGTAGTCGTCGAGGATCGCCACCCGGCCCTTGTACTTGGGCTGCCACGGCATCGCCCAGGGGTTGGCCATCGCGTACGGGTTCTCGTCCACCAGGTCCTTACGCCACGTGATGCCCGTGGTGTAGATGGTGTACGGCACCGTGTACTGCCAGCCCTGGTCGTAGAAGGGGTTGGTGTAGTCGGGCCAGGCCTGGCTGATGTTCGGGATGTAGGAGTGGTTCAGCGGCTGGACGAGCTTGCCCTCGATGAGCTGGCCGAGCGTGTCCACCGTGGCGCCGATGAGGAGGTCGTAGGAGAGGTGGGCGCTGCGCAGCTTGGACAGGGCCTCGTTCATCGTGTTGAACGTGGTCACCTGCACCTTGGTCTTGTACTTCTTGGCGAAGGAGTTCACGCAGGCCTGGTTGATGTAGGCCTCCCACGTGTAAATCTGCAGGGTGGCGTCCTGCTCCTGGGGAAGGCCCGACTTGATCGGGCCGTTGCCGGGGAAGACAGGCCAGGTCACCGGGTTGTTCTGCCGGGGCAGCGGGACGGTGCCCGCGTCCGCCAGGTCAGACGCGCACCCGGTGAGCAGGCCGTCGGCGCCGGCCCCGAGCGCCAGGGCCGCGAGCGCGGCGCCGGCGCCTGTCTTCAGGAACCTCCGGCGCGGCATCCCGTGCCCTTGCCAGCCTTCTCTCGGGTGTGCCACCGGTCACCTCCCGCGCAAGTCGTTCTTCGTAGCAAGCCGTGGTGCGCCTCACATTGACTGAATGTTCGGTCAATTAGACTCTGTACGGCGCTGGCTCGCAAGGGTTTGCCGTCAATTGCCGGTTAAGAATGAATTGCGGCCGCGAAAGCCGCGAAGTTGCGGACGAGCTGGTCGATGTCGGCCTCGTCGTGCTGCACCGAGATCAGCCACTGCTCGATCTTGCCCCACGGCGGCAGGAACACCCCGCCGTTGTGCTGGTACAGCCAGTGAGCGTTGCTGAACGTGTCGTCGGTGGTGAGGAACCCGCGATAGTCGCGGACCGGCGCGCCGGCGAAGACGACGCAGCCCTTGGCGCCGGCGGTCACCACGTGCGCGGTCAGGCCGTTGTCGGCGATGGCCTTGGTGATGCCGGCCTCCGCGCGGGCGCGCAGCCGCTCGATCCGCTGGTAGGCCTCGTCGGTGGCGACCTCGGTGAGCATGGCGCGCGCCGCGGCCATCGCGAGGGGGTTGCCGTTGAAGGTGCCGACCATCTCGTACCCGCCGTCGGCGACGTGCTTCATCAGCTCCGGCGTGCCGCCGATGGCGGCGACCGACACTCCCCCGCCGACCGACTTGGCCAGGCAGACGAGGTCCGGGGTCACGCCCTCCTTCGCGGTGACGCCGCCGGGGCCGACGGTGAGGCCCGTCTTGACCTCGTCGAAGGTGAGCAGCGCCCCGTGGTCGTGGAGGAGGTCTTTCAGGCCCGCGAGGAAGCCGGGCTCGGGCGGGATGATGCCGGCGTTCATCATGACCGGCTCGACGATCATGCCGGCCACCTGGTCCCTGTGCTCGTCGAGCAGCCTTTGCACGCTGCCCAGGTCATTGAAGCTCGCGACGAGCGTGAGGCCGGTGATCGCGGCGGGGATCCCGCTGCTGCTCGGGACCTGCGCCGGCTTGTCGGCCGGGCCGGCGTCCTCCGGGTCGGGCATCACGGAGACCTGCACCGAGTCGTGGTGACCGTGGTAGCCGCCCTCGACCTTGATGATCAGGTCGCGGCCGGTGAACGAGCGCATCAGGTGCACCGCGTCCATCGTGGCCTCGGTGCCGGAGTTGGCGAACCGCCACTGCGGCAGGCCGAACCGGCGGGAAAGCTCGGTGGCGACGACGATCGCGTTCTGCGTCGGCTGCGCGAAGTGCGTGCCGTGCGTGACCTGCTCGCGGACCGCGCTGACGATCGCGGGGTGAGCGTGCCCGGCCAGCGCGGCGCCGTAGCCGCCGTGCAGGTCGACGTACTCGTTGCCGTCCACGTCGTACACCTTGGAGCCCGCGCCGTGGCTCAGCCACACCGGCTGCGGCTGGGTGATCTGCCAGTTGGACGTGACGCCGCCGGCGAGCACGCTCTTGGCGCGGGCCGCCAGGTCGGCGGACTTGGGCTGGCGGCGGATGAAGATGGCTTCTTGTTCCGCGATGAGTCGTTCGAGAGTAGTGGCGAGCTTGCTGTCGGCCTGGGTGAGCACCGGGCACCCCTTCGTGTTTGACTGAACATTCAGTCTAAGTCGGTGAAGGTTGGCCGGCAAGGCCCGGACGGACCGTGGTGCCTCTCCTGAGCCTCGCTTGATACGCACGAGCGTGTGGTGATTACCCGCAACGGTCGCCCCGAGGCCGTGATTATCTCCGTGGCAGACCTGGAAACCTTGGAAGAGACCCTGGACCTTCTGTCCACACCTGGTGCCCTCGACGAGATCCGCACCGCAGAAGCGCAGATCGCGCGCGGTGAGGCCATCGGAGCCGACGAACTGCGCCGCCTGGCGGCAGAGCGCATCCGAACTTGCCGGTTATCACTCCGCGCGACGCGGCGCTTACCGAGTCATCTACCGGATGGAGGAGCCTACCCGGACCGTCCACGTCGTACGCATCGATCACCGGGCCGACATATACCGGCGGTGGAGCGCGCATCGGCGGACTTGGGCCGCCCGCACCAACACACCGGCCGGGCAAGCATCAGGAATCCGCCTATGTCTATAGATTAAATAGACAATCATCAGCAGACATGATGGTCTCCCATCACGAAACGTCGTTGGACATCTCCGAACTCGGCAAACATGCTTGTTGTATGACGCACTCACCCGACACGCTAGTTCCTGGGACGCAGCCGGCCGCCACAGCGGTCACTGGGTGTCGCTGTCTGAACTTCGCCCGTACCGGCGCCGCGCTCTGTCACTGACGCGTCTCTCGCGCCGCTAACCGTGCCGGCGCCGCCGCCGGCAACGTCGCCTGTTTCTCCTGTCAAAGATCAGTCGTGCGCAGCATGCGCGCGCGGACGACGATCGCCGCCACCCGTGGGTACCCGCGTCCCCGAACCGGGCCGGCCCGGGCATCGTCCCCGGCTGCGAGCACCGCCACGACGCCTCCCAGCGAGGCTCGAAGGAAGGCAGCATCATGTCCCGTCGCACCCTCAAGCTCGGCGCCGTCCTGATCGGCGTCGGCGGGCCCGGGCAGCACAGCACCTGGCTCAGCCCCGAGATTCCCGGCAACGCCAGCGTCGACATCCGCTGGTACATCGCCCGCGCGCAGGAGGCGGAGGCGGCCAAGTTCGACCTCATCTTCATCGTCGACAGCCAGTTCATCACCGCCGACTCACCGAACCATTACCTCAGCAGGCTGGAGCCGCTGACGCTGCTGTCCGCCGTCGCCGTGCACACCAGCCACATCGGGCTGGTCGGCACGATCACGACGTCCTATAACGAGCCGTTCAACGTCGCCCGCCGTCTCGCCTCACTCGACCACATCAGCGGCGGCCGGGCCGGCTGGAACGTCGTCACCAGTGGCGATGCCGGTACGGCCGGCAACTACAGCCGCGACGAGCACTACGACTACGCCACCCGGTACGGCCGCGCGCTCGAGCACGTGCGGGTCGCGCAGGGCCTGTGGGACTCCTACGAGGCCGACGCGTTCCCGCGCGACAAGGAGCGCGGCGTCTTCCTCGACCGCACCCGCCAGCACCAGCTCAACCACAAGGGCGAGTACTTCTCGGTCGTCGGCCCGCTGAACCTGGAGCGCACGCCGCAGGGGCAGCCGGTGATCTTCCAGGCCGGCGACTCAGAAGAGGGGCGAGACCTCGGCGCGAGCATCGCCGACGCGATCTTCACGCACGCCCAGACGATCGAGCAGGGTCAGGCGTTCCGGGAGGAGCTGCGGGTGCGGGCCGCGGCGAAGGGACGCGACCCGGACAACCTGCTCATCGTCCCCGGCATCTTCCCGATCGTCGCCGACACCGACGAGCAGGCGCGGGCCAAGGAGGAGGCGATCCTCGGCAGCAAGAGCTTCGACCGCGCCCTGGCCGAGCTCGGCCGTCCGTTCGGCTGGCACGACTTCTCCCAGTACGACCTGGACGCGCCCTTCCCCGACGTCGGCGACGCCGGGGCGCGCAGCTTCCGGACACAGGCCGAGAGCATCAAGAAGCTCGCCAGGGACAACAACCTGACGCTGCGCCAGGTGGTCGAGCACCAGCTCCAGGCCCGCCGCTCGCCGTTCACCGGCTCGCCGCTCACGGTGGCCAGCGAGATCCAGCGCTGGTTCGAGGCCGGCGCCTTCGACGGCATCAACATCGGCGTCTCGGTGCCGAGCGAATTCGCCCGCTTCACCGGGCAGGTGCTGCCGATCTTGCGCGAGCGCGGCGTCGTGCGCCGGGAGTACGAGTCGGCGACGCTGCGCGGCAACCTCGGCCTGCCAATCCCCGACAACCGCCACACCGCGGCCCGCCTGGCGGCCAGCAAGCACGCGCTCGTCTGAAGAACCGAACCCGCAATCCGACACTAACGAGCCCGCGACGCGGGCCTGACCAGAGAAGAAAAAGACCAATGAGATCCCACCGATTGACCATCCGCCACCGACGCACTGTGGTTGCCGGCCTGACCGCCGTCGGAGTTGCCCTGGTCGCGGCGCTCAGCGCTTGCGGGGGCTCCACCACCGGCACGACTACCGCTGCCAGCGGCTCTGGCGCCGTGCTGAAGTGGGCCACCACCATCTTCCCCACGCACTGGGACCCGGTCGTCAACGGCGCCGGCGCTCAGTTCCGGCCGCTCGCCCTCGTCTACGCATCGGTCACGAACATCAACGCCGCGGGCGATCCGGTGCCGGGGCTCGCCTCAAGCTGGACGTACAACAAGACGGGGACCGAGGTCACCTTCCACATCCGGCCCGGCCTGCAGTTCTCCGACGGCACACCGGTCAACGCCGCGGCGATCAAGGATGCGATCATCCGCGGCAAGACCCAGCAGAACTCGGCCCTCGTCGAAGACCTTGAGCCGGTCCAGAGCGTCTCCACCAGCGGTGACTACAACGTCGAGGTGTACCTGAATCACCCAGACTTCCAGATTCCGCTCGTGTTCGGCGAGCGCGTGCTGCTGGTCGCCAGCCCGAAGGCGGCAGCCGATCCCACCAAACTGGACCAGTTCCCTGTCGGGGCCGGCCCGTTCATCGCCACCAAGATCATTCCGGGCCAGGAGGCGATCCTCAAGAAGAACCCGGACTACTGGGACGCGAAGGACATCCACATCCAGGAGGTGGACCTCTTCGACGCGCCCGCCGCGGCGACGGTGGTCGCCGGTCTTGAGACCGGTGTCTACAACTTCGCCGACCTCGATCCGTCGGAGGCCAAGGCGGCCAAGGCGGCCGGACTCGACGTGTTCGTCCAGCCGGGATACAACGCCGAGAACATCAGCATCAACATCAACAAGGCACCGTTCAAGGGCAACCCGACGCTCATCGAGGCGATTCGCTACGCCATCAACCGCCAGCAGTTCGTCCAGCAGCTCACCTTCGGCTACGGCCAGGCCACCGACGAGGTGTTCCCGCCCGGGGCCCCCGGTTACAACGCGGCGGACGCCAACCTCTGGCCCTACAACCCGGCCAAGGCCAAGCAGTTGCTGGCCCAGGCGGGTTACAAGCCGAATCAGCTCAGCCTCAATCTGGTCATCGAGGAGGATAGCGAGGGACCTGAGGCGGAGATCGTGCAATCGCAGCTGGCGGCGATCGGTATCAAGGTGACGATCACGATCGATCCCAACTGGGCAACCCCTTTCTTCGCCAAGCAGCTCGCCTTCTCGCTCTATGGCACGACCGGGCGTGACTCCCAGACAGAGACGCTGCGGGACCACTTCGGCCCCAACGGTGTGCTGAACCTGAGTTCGCCCTACGAGGTCGCGGGCTTCGAGGCGGCGGTCGACAAGGCCGAGGCTACGCCGATCGGCTCGCCTGACTACGAGGCGAACCTGCAGGCGGCAACGGCGGCGGGCCTGCAGTCCGAGGCGCTGATCTTCACCTACTCCTCGCCGAACCTCTTCGCCAAGAGCCCGTCGATTTCGGCCCTGCCCGGCGACCCCGGACACGTCGACTTCACCGGCGTGACCATCAACGGCCAGTGACCGGCCAGCACACGTAAAAGGAGAGGACACCCCCGTGGCCGTCAGCAACGCAGCGCATCCCATTACCGCCGAAGGCGGCCACGGGGTCGCCGTGGCCAAGGGCAGGCACGCAGCTCGCAGCCTGCTCACCAACATCGGGCGCACCATCTCGATCTTCGTGCCCGTGTTCTTCGTGGCGACGTTCGCGACCTTCCTGCTCCGGGCACTCAGCGGCCTCAACCCGGCCAGAATCCAGCTCGGCCAGAACGCCACCCCGCTGGAAATCAACCGCATCGAGGCGTCCTACGGGCTGGATCGCGGATTCTTCGCGCAGTACTGGAGCTGGCTCAGCGGCGTACTGCACGGCAATCTGGGACGCAGCTGGTCCAATGGCTACCCGGTCAGCACCCTGATCAGGGATGGCCTGACGATCAGCCTCACGGTGGCGACGCTGGCCCTCATCATCGGCGTCACCGCCGGATTCACCCTGGGTACGCTCGCCGCGGTCAAGCGCACGACCTGGATCGACAGAGGGATCACCAGCTTCCTGTCCGTGATCTCGGTGATCCCGGCGTTCGTGATCGGAATCATTCTGGTCGAGGTCGTCGCGGTCGAACTGAGGCTGCTCCCCTCGGCCGGGTTCGTCCCGTTCTCCCAGGGATTGTGGCCGTGGCTGTCCCATGTCCTGCTGCCCGCGCTGGCGCTCAGTTTCGGCTGTATGTCCAGCGTGGCCAGGCAGCTTCGCTCTGGCCTGATCGGCGCGTACCGGGAGAATTACGTCATCGGCGCGATCGTCCGCGGCCTGAGCGGGCGGCGGATCTTCTTCCGGCACGTGCTGAGAAACGGCATCGGCCCGGCGGTGGCGGTCCTCGCACTGGAGTTCCCTGTGCTCATCGGGGGCTCGGTCATCGTCGAGTCGATCTTCGCGCTCGCTGGCTTCGGCCAGTTCGCGAGCACGTCCGCGCAAATGGGCGACGTGCCCTCGGTCCAGGGAGTCCTCGTCGTCTCGATCGTGCTTGTCGTGACGTTCAACCTGATCGTCAATCTGCTCCTGGGCCGGCTCTCGCCGGCGTCGCAACGGGGGGTGTGACATGATCCGCCGCGTTCTCTCCCGGCCCACAGGCCGCATCGCCATCGGGATCCTGTCGGTGATCGTGCTCCTGGCGATCTTCGGCTCGGTCATCGCGCCGCAGAACCCGCTCACGACCAGCCCTACCCAGCTCGCGCCCATCTCCGCCGGCCACTGGCTGGGCACCGATTACCTGGGGCGTGACACGCTCAGCCGACTCCTCGCCGGATCGCGGGCCAGCGTCGTCGGGGCCCTCGAGGTCGCGGTCATCGCCCTCTTCGCCGGGGCGATCCCCGGCATCCTGTCGGTCTACCTCGGCCGTGTCTTCGAGTGGGTCACGCTGCGCCTGGTCGACACGCTGATATCGCTGCCGTTCCTGCTCGTCGCGGTGGCGGTGACGGCGCTGCTCGGCAACGGCATCACCCAGGCGCTGCTGGTCACCGGGGTGCTTCTCGCGCCTAACTTCTACCGGGTCTCGCGGGCCGCCGCGCTTTCCGTCGCGCGCTCGGAGTACGTCGAGGCGGCGCAGATCTCAGGAGCGTCACCGGCGTGGATCGTGCGCCGCCACGTCTGGTCCAAGGTGTTTCCGCCGATCTCGGTCTCGCTGGCGTACACGGTCGGGGTCGGCTTCGTCGTCGTGTCCAGCCTGAGCTTCCTTGGCATCGGCGTGCAGCCTCCCGCACCGACCTGGGGCGGCATGCTCTCCTCTGACCTCAGTTATCTCTCGTACCAGCCGTGGGCCCCGGTGGCGCCGGCGGTGCTGATCATCGCCACGGTGTGGGCATGCAACCTCCTCGCCGACACGATCCGTGACGTCTCGGGCCAAGCTGGCCGTGCGTTCAGCATCAAGCGGCCTCAGCGGCGGCGGCTGGCCCTGTCACAAGGAGGTGCGTGATGGCGTTTGTGGCCGGCCCCGACACCGAATCGACGGTCGCCGGCCCGCCCGCGACCGCGGCGCTGCTGTCCGTCCGCGACGTGCATATCGGTGACCGGACGACCGATCGGGAGATCGTCCACGGGATCAGCTTCGAGCTGGCGCCGGGCAAGGCCGTCGGGATCGTCGGTGAATCCGGGAGTGGCAAGACCCTCACCTGCCGAGCCGTACTCGGGATTCTGCCGGACCAACTCGCGGTCTCCGCGGGCAGCATCACGCTCACCGGACGTGACATCGCCGAGCTGAGCGTCAAGCAGTGGACAGAGCTGCGCGGCTCCACCATCAGCGCGGTCTTCCAGGATCCGGCGTCCTATCTCAACCCGTCGATTCAAGTCGGGCCGCAGATCGCCGAGGTCATCCGGGTCAAGAAAAAGGTCCGCCGGCGGGAGGCCATGGACCGGGTACTCGAACTGCTCCGCTCGGTGCGCCTCAGGAACCCAGAAAGCGTCTACAGCCAGTACACCTATGAGCTGTCGGGCGGCATGCTGCAGCGGGCGCTCATCGCGGCCGCCATCGCCGCCGATCCCCAGGTGCTGATCGCGGATGAGGCGACCACCGCGCTGGATGTGACCGTGCAAGCGGAGATTCTCGATCTGCTCGCCGACCTGCGCGAGCGCACCGGACTCGCGCTGGTCGTCGTGGCGCATGATCTCGCGGTCGTCGCCCAGGTGTGCGACGAGGTGCTGGTCATGCGCCAGGGCGACGTCGTAGAGCATGGCACGACCGCGGACGTGCTCTACCGGCCACAGCATGAGTACACCCAGCTCCTCATAGCCGAGCATGAGCAATACGGACTTGAGCGCTTCCTTGACGTCCCCCGGGAGGAGCGAGCATGAGCGCCCCGAGCGTGCTGGAAGTCGAGGACCTCGAGGTCCTCTACGGGGTTGGCCGCAGGCGCCGCCGCGTCCTCGACGGAGTCTCCCTGTCGGTCTCGAACGGCGAGGCGGTCGGGCTCATCGGCGAGACCGGATCGGGCAAGTCGACGCTCGCGCGCGCTGTCCTCGGGCTCGCGCCGTTCTCGCGGGGCCGCGTCGTGATCGACGGGCAGGATGTCTCGAAGGCCAAGGCACGCCAGTGGCGCGACCTGCGCCGCCGGGGCGTCGTCCAGTACGTCTTCCAGGACCCGTTGCGCAGCCTCGACCCCGAACTCACGGTCGCGCAGTCGATCGTCGAGCCGCTCTTGATCCAGGGGATCTCGAGTGCCGAGGCACATGCCCGGGCCCGCGCCTTCCTGGGCAGGGTTCGCCTTGACGAGGAGTTGCTCAGCCGTCTGCCCGGTGAGATTTCCGGCGGCCAGCGACAGCGGGTCGCGGTGGCTCGCGCCCTGGTCACCGAGCCGAAGCTGATCATGCTCGACGAACCGGTGAGCGCGCTGGACTCGGCGAACCGGGTCCAGGTCCTGGAGATCCTCAAGGGCCTGCGCCAGGCGGGTGTCGGCCTGGTGTTCATTTCGCACGATCTCGGCTCCGTCGCCGGCCTGACCGACCGCATTGCCGTGCTCTACCAGGGAGAACTGGTCGAGGTCGGCCCCACGCGGAGCATCATCAACGATCCCCAGCACGTCTACACGCGGCTCCTCATCGACTCCGCCCCGACACTTCGCTCCGCCGCGGCGAAGAGGTCAGAACGCGAACAGTTGCGCGCTTTGCTGCACGCCTGACCGCAGCGCAGAAAGGAAAGCCCTTGTCCCGCACACTCCACCTCGCCCTGAGCGCCTACGGCGTCGGAGGTCCCGGCCAGCACGGCCTGTGGAAGGACCCCCAGGTGCCGAAGAACGCGAGCATCGACATCCGCTACTACATCAAGCAGGCGACGATCGCCGAGAGCGCGCTCTTCGACGCGTTCTTCATCGTGGACAGCCAGTTCATCAACGCGACCTACCCGGCGCACTACCTGAACCGGCTTGAGCCGCTTACCCTGCTGTCCGCCGTGGCGACGCACACGACCAGCATCGGTTTGATCGCCACGGCGAGCTCGACCTACAACTCTCCGTTCAACCTCGCCCGCCGGCTCGCCTCGCTCGACCAGATCAGCAACGGCAGGGCCGGCTGGAACGTCGTCACCAGCTTCGATTCGCAGGTTTCCAAGAACTTCGGGCTCGACGAGCACCTCGATTACGCCACCAGGTACGGGCGCGCCCGGGAGTTCGTCGAAGTCGCCCGCGGGCTCTGGGACTCTTACGAGGACGACGCCTTCCCGGCCGACGTGGAGCGCGGCGTCTTTCTCGACCCAGCCAAGCTGCACGCTCTCAACCACGTCGGCGAGTACTTCAGCGTCGCCGGCCCGCTCAACGTGTCCCGCTCCAGGCAGGGACAGCCGGTGATCTTCCAGTCCGGCGTCTCGGAGGACGGCCGCAACCTCGCGGCGCACGTCGCCGAGGGCATCTACGCCCCCGGCGGCTCGCTGGCCGAGGCACAGGCCTATCACGCCGACATCAAGCGGCGCGCGGCGGCGCTCGGCCGCGACCCCGACCACGTGGTCATCCTCATCGGCGCCAGCCCGGTCGTGGCCGGCACCGACGAACGCGCCCGCGCGCGCGACCGCGAGATCTACGAGGAGGACAACGACTTCGACCGCAAGCTGGCGTTCCTCGGCCGCTCCTTCGGCGCCTACGACTTCACGCAGCATGACCTGGACGAGCCGTTCCCCGACCTGACGCACCTCACGGAGCGGGGCCGCCGCGGCGGCGCCGACCTGGTTCACCGGGCCAGGGAGCAAGGGCTGACCATCCGGCAGGTCGCCGAGGCCGCGTCCGAGTACCGGCCGGGTCAATTCGTGGGCGCTCCCGAGACGGTCGCGGACGCACTGCAGCACTGGTTCGAGACGAACGCGACCGACGGCTTCAACCTGCGCTTCCGCACCATCGAGGCCTTGGAGAACTTCGCTGGCACTGTCGTCCCCGTGCTGCAGAAGCGGGGCGCCTTCCGCGCCGAGTACGAGTCGGACACCCTCCGCGGCCACCTCGGCCTGCCGTTCCCCATCAACCGATACACCGCGGAGCGCGAGCTCACTCGCGTGACCGCGTGAGAGGTGACCGTGTCTGACAAGCAGCCCTCCATCACTGGCGGGCGTGACGTACACACTGTCCGTTTCCCGGTCGGCACGCCGCCGGCGCGGCTGGACGTCCTGATCGTCGGCGCGGGCCCGGTCGGGCTGTCGTCGGCCATCGAGCTGGCCGGCCGGGGCGTCGAGGTCGCGGTCGTCGACCGCGCCCGCACCGCGACGCTGATCCGCGCGGGGGCGATGGGCCACTCGGCGCGCACCGTGGAGCACTTCCGCCGCTGGGGAGTCCTGCAGGAGATCCGCACCGAGTGGACGTTCCCGCCGGAGTGGAACCACGGGATCAGGCTCATCACCTCACTGACCGGCCACGACCTGGTGCCGAACCGGCGCCGTGGCTTCACCGACCGGGGCGCCGGCGCGGCCGGGCACTCGCTGGCAGACCGGATCAGACGGCCGCAGACCGCGCTCCAGCAAGTGTTCCTTAACCACCTCGGCAGGCACGGGGTGAGCGTAACCGGCGGCTGGCGGCTCGAGGCGCTGCACTCCCGCGCCGACTGGATCGACGCCGAGGTAGCCGACGTCGACTCGGGCGAGCGCCGCACCGTCAGGGCGCGGTACGTGCTGGGCGCCGACGGCGGCAGCAGCACGGTCCGGCGGCTGGCCGGCATCGACAGGGACGGCGAGCGGGCACCGCAGAAGCGACTGCGGCTCATCGTCAGGACCGGTGACGAAACCGAGCGGCTCGGGCCCGCGCCGAGCGGTGTCAACCTCGTCTTCAACGCGAAGGCGTGGGGCTTCCTCGCCGCCGTCAGCACCCGCGAGTGGCGGGTGTACGCCGGGCCCTATCCGCTCGACTACGAGCCGACGCACGAGGAACTTGTCGACATCGGCCGCGCCGCGTTCGGGTTCGACCTCGACCTCGAGGTGGCGTCCGCGACCACGTACTACGACTCCAGCCGGGTCGCCCAGACCTTCCGCAAGGGGCGGGTGCTGCTCGCCGGCGACGCCGCCCACGTGCGCACCCCCGGCGGCAATCTGGGCGAGGGCTTCGGCGATGTCGCGAACCTCGGCTGGAAGCTCGCGGCCGTCCTTGCCGGGCACGCCCCGGACGCGCTGCTCGACAGCTACGACGCCGAACGCCGGCGGCACAACTGGCGGATCGCCGACTACGCGCTTGACCGGGCTCGCCGCGGTGGCGAGCTGCGCGAGCGGATCCGGCGGGATGGCATTCCCGATGACGCCGACCTCAGTCCCGCGGCGCAGCGGCGGCGGGCCGAGATCGGCGCCCTTCTCGGGCAGGGCCGGTTCGAATCGGCCGGCGTCGAGTTCGACGAGCGGTACGACGCCTCGGCGGTGATCTGGTACGAGCCTGGCCAGCTCGACACCGAGGAACCGTGGCAGCCGGACCGCTACGACGACGATCCGCGCCCCGGCCATCGCGCGCCGGACGGCTACCTCGACCCGTGGGGCGACACGCTCTACGACCGGATCGGCAACGACTTCGCGCTGCTGGTGCTGACCGAGGACGGAACGGCCGGGACGGCATTCGCCGCGCAAGCGGCCGCCCGGTCGCTGCCCCTGGTGGTCGTTCACCTGCCCGACCCGGCCGTACGCGAGCTGTACGGCGCCGACAACGTGCTGATCCGGCCCGACCAGCATGTCGCCTGGCGCGGCGCGCAGGTCTCCGGCAGTGCCGCCGCCGCCATTCTCGACCTCGTCCTCGGCGGCGCCAGGGACGGCACAACCGACCCAGCCGAGTCCGGACTGGCCGCCGCGAGCAGCGGGGCGGCGAGGTAGATGCCCAGGCACATGACCGACCAGCCCGGCAAGCCACGTTTCCGGCTCGGGTTCCTCACCCATGTCCAGGGCCGGGGCGACACGGCCACGACCTACCGCAATGCCCAGGAGCTGTTCGTCGTCGCCGACGAGCTCGGCTTCGACGTCGGATGGGTAGCTCAGCACCACGCTCCGCTCGGCGGCGGCGGGCTGCCGTCGCCGTGGACGTTCCTGGCCCACGCCGCCGCCCGCACCACCCGGATCCGGCTGGCCACCGCGATCACGGTCCTGCCGCTCGAGAACCCGCTCCGGCTCGCCGAGGACGTCTCGGTCGTGGACACCCTCAGCGGCGGGCGTGTCGAGATCGGCGTCGGCAGCGGCGGCAGCACGCTTGAGTACGCCGCCTTCGGCCGCGACGTCGCGAGGAAGCGGGAGCTGACCAGCGAGGGTCTCGCCATCCTGCGCACGGCACTCGCCAACGGCGAGGTCGGCGCGCCCGGGTTCACCATCCAGCCGCGGGCCGCCGATTTCACCGGGCGGATCTGGCAGGGCGTGTTCAGCAAGCCCGGCGCGGCGTACGCCGCGGCTGGCGGCTCCAGCCTGCTGCTCAACCGGGCGGCCTACGGCTACAGTGAGCCGACCGACGAGGTGCAGCGACCGTGGGCCGACGAGTTCCTCGCGAACTGGACCCAGCCGCGGGCGCCGCGGATCGGGCTGTCCCGGTTCGTCTTCCCCGCCCAGGACAAGCGGTCCGCGCTGGAACAGATCGGGGCGGACGTCGTCACCGCCTCCCAGCGGCTGGTCGAACGCGGCGCGTTCCCCGCCGGGCTCAGCGCCGAGGGCTACCTGGACCGCTTCCACGCCTTCTATGGCCACCCGGAGGAGATCGTGGCCGAACTTCGCCACGAGAAGGTGCTGCCCGTGGCCACCGACCTAATCACGCAGTTCAACCCGGCCGTTCCCGACCACGACGCGGCGATCCGCGCGCTTGAGCTCATCGCGACGGAGGTCGGCCCCGCGCTCGGCTGGACGCCCGCCCCGGCCCGCTCCGCCGAGCCCACCGAATCCACTGCCGCGCTCAGGAGCACGGCCGACCTAGCGGGAGCATGAACATGAGCGAGACGACCTTCGTCACCGACTACACCGGCCCGGAGGGGCTGCGGACCCGGGGCACCGTACTGGTCGTGCCCGGCCGCGGTGAGGGCGAGGCGACCTACCAGCGCTTTGGCAGGCGGCTGGCCGCTGACTCCTACCGGGTACGGGTGCTGCGAGCCCCGGTGATCGCCGAGGATGACCTGGCCGGTTCGCTGGAGCGGTTCGCCGCGCGACTGGCCGGCGCGGCGGCGGGGACCGGCGCGGACGGGCCGGTCCGCCCGCTGGTGCTGGCCGGGTCGGACACCGGCGCCGCCGCCCTGGCTGCGCTGGTGGCATGGTCGGCGACCCAGCTCACAGCACCGCTGGACGCCTCGTGGTGGCCGCAGGCGCTCGTTCTGGCCGGGCTGCCCGGGTACACGGCGCACCAGCCGGGCGGCTGGGACGATGAGCTGGACGTGCGCACCCACTGCAGCGTGCACCGCGGGGTACTCAGCGATGACCCGTCCGTGCGGCGCGGGACGCTATCGGCCGCTGTCCCCCGCGCGCTGCTCGACGCCGCGTACGCCAGCACCGCCGACCTGCCGCAGCTGCTGCTTGTCGGTGGCGCCGACCCGCTGGCTGACCGGGACGCCCTGGCCCGGGTCGCGAAGGCGCTGCCGGCCGCGCGCCTGGTCGTGGTGCACGGCGCGCATCACGACGTCCTGAACGACCTGCAGCACCGTTCGGTTGCCGCCGAGATCGTCACATTCCTCGAAGCGCTCCGCAACGAGCCGTCGCTCGAACCGATCGTCACGGTGGGGTCCAGTGCGTGGTGACCGGCCGCGGCGGGCGCCGACGAGGGGCCGCGGATGACAGCCACCATTTTCGACCCAGGGCGGCTGCGGCATGTGTTCGGCGCCTTCCCGTCGGGTGTGACGGCCGTGGCCGCACTCGTCGAGGGTGCTCCCGTCGGCCTCACGGCCAGCTCCTTCACGTCCGTGTCGCTCAACCCGGCGCTGGTGTCGGTGTGCATCGCGCGCACCTCCACTACCTGGCCGGTGCTGCGCGGCGCGCCGCGCCTCGGCGTCAGCATCCTCAGTGCCGCGCAGGAACGGGCCGGGCGGCAGCTGGCGAACCGGCACGACGACCGTTTCGCTGGACTCTCCTGGCGCGCGACCGCCAACGGCGCCGTCCTGCTGGACGGAGCCAGCGGCTGGCTGGAGACGAGCGTGGAGCAGCAGGTGCGCGCGGGCGACCACGACATCGTCGTGCTGCGCCTCCATGACCTGGACGCCGATCACGACATCAGCCCGCTGGTGTTCCACGCCGGCCAGTTCCGCCGGCTGGAGCGGTAACCGCCGGCTGGTCCATATGGCTAGTAATCCGATCGGCATTCTCGACATTCCGAGCATTGTCCAGTAGCCTTGACGCATGCTCAGGGTCCTGGATGTCGCGCCCCTGCGCAGCTTCGTGGCTGTGGCGGACTGCGGCGGCTTCCAGCGCGCCGCGAACTCCCTGCACCTCAGTCAGGGTGCGGTGAGCCAGCATGTTCGCCGGCTGGAGGCGGCGGTGGGCCGTCCGCTCGTCGAACGGCAGGGCCGCGGATCACGGTTCACTCCCGACGGCGATACGTTGCTGCGGCAGGCCCGGCGCATCCTGGCTCTGCATGACGAGACGCTGCGCGACTTCGGCATCGAGTCCGAGCAGACCCTCGTGATCGGCTCGACCGAGCATGCCGCTGCCCAACTGCTGCCTGGGCTGGCCAGCTCGCTCACGGACGCGCTCCCCGATTGCCGTCTGCGGTTCCGCGTCGACCGCGGCGCCCAGTTGCGTGAGGCGCTGGCCAACGGCCGGATCGACGTTGCCATGCTGCTCGGGCCCTCGGACGACCTGCATGTCAGAACGGTGGGCATGCTCGAACTGACCTGGTACGCGGCGCCAGGCTGGACACCGCCGGGCGCTGATGAGCCCATTCCCCTCGTCGCTTTCGACGATCCGTGCGCGCTGCGCTCCCGCGCGCTGGAGACTCTCTCGGCGCATGGCATCCCGGTGGAAGTGAACTGCGAGGCTGCCCAC
>Ga0335073_10005795_pt1 | contig 17350 bp, 15 predicted proteins | sample Lox_Sample_22_FD_207093 | JGI IMG/M metagenome (GOLD analysis project Ga0335073, IMG submission 207093) | Soil microbial communities from Loxahatchee National Wildlife Refuge, Florida, United States - Lox_Sample_2.2 | ecosystem: Environmental > Terrestrial > Soil > Wetlands | place: USA...
CGGCGGCGCGCGCGTTCGAGTCGTGGGGGAACACGACCCCATCGGAGCGCCAGCTCGCGCTGCTGAAGATCGCCGACGCGATCGAGGCACGGGCTGAGGAGCTCGTCGCGGTCGAGAGCGAGAACACCGGCAAGCCCAAGGCGCTCGTGCTGTCCGAGGAAGTGCCGCCGATGGTCGACCAGATTCGCTTCTTCGCCGGCGCCGCCCGCGTTCTCGAAGGCACCTCGGCCGGCGAGTACATGGCCGGCTACACGTCCTTCATCCGGCGCGAGCCGATCGGCGTGTGCGCGGCGGTGACTCCCTGGAACTACCCGGCGATGATGGCCGTGTGGAAGTGGGCCCCGGCGCTCGCCGCGGGCAACACGATGGTGCTGAAGCCTTCCGACACGACCCCGGCGAGCACGGTGTGGATGGCCGAGCTGATGGCCGAGTTCCTTCCCGCCGGAGTGTTCAACGTGGTGCTCGGCGATCGCGAGACCGGCGCCGCGCTCGTCCGCAACAAGATCCCGCAGATGGTCTCGATCACCGGGAGCGTCCGCGCCGGGATGCAGGTGGCCGCGTCGGCCGCGACCGACGTCAAGCGCGTACACCTCGAGCTCGGCGGGAAGGCACCGGTCGTCATCTTCGACGACGCCGACCTCGCGAAAGCGGCCGAGGAGATCGCGGTCGCCGGTTATTTCAACGCAGGCCAGGACTGCACCGCGGCGACGCGCGTACTGGTCTCTCCGCGCGTCCACGAAGAGTTCGTCGGCGGCCTCGTCGAGCAGGCGAAGGGTACGGTCACGGGCGACCCCGATGACGAGAACGTCCTGTACGGTCCGCTCAACAACGCCACCCAGCTTGGCCGCGTCACCGACATGGTCGAGCGCACCCCCGACCACGCCAACATCGTCACCGGCGGCCGCCGTGCACGCGAGAAGGGCTACTTCTTCGAGCCGACCGTGATCGACGGGCTCCAGCAGCAGGACGAACTCGCCCAGAGCGAGATCTTCGGGCCGGTCATCACCGTCCAGCCGTTCACCGACGAGGACGAGGCCGTGCGGTGGGCCAACGACGTCCAGTACGGGCTCGCCTCGAGCGTCTGGACCAAGGACCACGGCCGCGCCATGCGCGTGTCAAAGCGCCTGAACTTTGGCTGCGTTTGGATCAACACCCACATCCCGCTCGTCGCCGAAATGCCCCACGGTGGCTTCAAGCACTCGGGCTACGGCAAGGACCTCTCGCACTACGGCCTCGAGGACTACACGCGCATCAAGCACGTGATGAGCCACATCGAAGCGTGACCGCGTCCGGTTCGCACGTCCCCGAGCAACCGGTCGCGCCGTACCTCGACGCGGTCGTCGAATACGCCTTCCGCGGTGCGGCGCGCTACCACGTCCCGGGCCACAAAGGTGGCCCGGGGGCGGACCCCGGCGTGGTCAAGGCGATCGGCCTCGACGCGCTCGCGGCCGACGTTCCGCAGCTGATCCACGGGATCGACGTCGGCCCGTCGCCGACCCCGTACGAGCGGGCGGAGGCGATGGCCGCCGAGGCCTTCGGCGCGGCCCGCAGCTGGTTCCTCACCAACGGCGCAACGCAGGGCAACCATGCGCTGTGCCTCGCGCTCGCCGCGCTCGGCGCCCGCGTCGTGGTCCAGCGCAACTCCCACTCCTCGCTGTTCGACGGCCTCGTGCTCAGCGGCGGCGTGCCGAGCTTCGTCCTCCCCGAATATGACGAGGAGCTCGGGATCACGCACTGCGTCACGCCGGCTACGCTCGCGGCGGCATTGCGCGCGGCGCCGGACGCACGCGCCGCGTTCGTGGTCTCGCCGACGTACTACGGGATGGCCGCCGACGTCGCCGGGCTCGCCGCGGTAGCTCATGACGCAGGCGTCCCGCTCGTGGTCGACCAGGCGTGGGGTCCGCACTTCGGCTTCCACGAGGCGCTGCCGCCGCCGGCGCTCGAGCAGGGCGCCGACGCGATGCTGACGAGCACGCACAAAATCGCGGGCTCGCTGACCCAGAGCGCGATGCTGCACGTCGGGCTCAGCGGCCGGATCGACCCCGAGGCGGTGGCACGCGTGCTCCGCCTGCTGCGCTCGACCAGCCCGTCGTCGCTGCTGCTGGCCTCGCTCGACGGCGCCCGCCGGCAGCTCGCTCTACATGGAGAGCAGCTGTTGCACGAGGTGCTCGAGGCGATCTCGGTGGCGCGCGCGAAGCTCGAGACGATCGAGGGGATCCGTCTCGTCGACGCGTCGCTGATCGGACGTGCCGGGATCGCCGCGTACGACCCGATGCGGATCGTGCTCGACGTCCGCGGCACGGGATGCACCGGCTACGAGGTCGCGGATGCGCTTCGGCGCTCCTACGACGTCCATGTCGAGCTCCCCACGCAGGCCACGGTCGTGCTGGTCGTCGGCCTGGCCGATTCGGCCCCCGCGCTTCGGCGCCTCGCCGGCGACATCGAGGAGACGGTCAAGCGGATCGCCAAACCGGGCACCACGGCCGCGATTGCCGTCCCCGCGAGAATGCTGCTCGGCGAGATGGTCGTCCCGCCCCGCGACGCGTTCCTCGGCGAGGTCGAGGTCGTGCCCGTGGACGAGGCGGTCGGCCGTGTCTCGTGCGAGTCGATCGCCAGCTACCCGCCGGGCGTGCCCCAGTTGCTTCCCGGCGAGCGGATCTCAGAGGGGATCGTCACACACCTGACGGCGCTCGCGCGGAGCGGAGCGCGGCTCCACGGCGCCAGCGATCCCCGATTCCGGACGATCAACGTGCTCCGCGAGCCGCGATCACGAAGCGACTGAGAAAACCCGCGATATTCGCGGTAAATCGCAGTCGCTACGCCGGTCGGAGAGCGATTCCGGTCAGGATCTCGCGCACGATTCGGTCGCCCGCGAGCGCCGCCGGATCGGCGGAGGCGATCCCGGTGGGGATCACCTCGACGAGATCGGCGCCGACCAGATCCAATCCGGCCGCGACTCTCCGCGCCGCCCAAAGCAGGTCGACGGTGGTCATCCCGCCCGGCTCCGGGGTCCCGGTGCCGCCCGGGATGAACGCGGGGTCGAGGACGTCGATGTCGACCGTCAGGAACGCCGGTCCGGGGCCGACGATTTCGATCGCCGCGCGCACGATCTCTGCGATCCCCTGCTCTCGGACGTCGTGCATGAACAGGCTCGTGATCCCGCGTCCGGCCTGCCAGGAGAACTCGGCCGGACCCGGCCAATATCCCCGCAACCCGATCTGGACGTAGCGACGCGGGTCGATCACGCCCTCGTCCACGATCGTGCGCATCACCGTGCCGTGGGACAGCGTCGCCCCGAACACCTCGACGCCGGTGTCGGTGTGGGTATCGAAGTGGACGAGGCCGAGCGGCCCGTGGCGCGCCGCGCAGGCACGCGCATTGGGCGCGGTGATCGAGTGGTCGCCGCCGATGATCATCGGGAGGAGCCCGGCGCCTACGACCTCGCCCACCGTCTTCTGAATCTCAGCGTGGCTGCGTTCTGGCTGCGCCGGCACCACCGCGGCATCACCATAGTCGACGATCCGCAACGCCGCGAACGCATCGACGCCGTCCTCCAGATGAGGCCCCGGTGGGCAGCTCGCGGCTCGGATCGCGCGCGGGGCGAATCGGGCCCCCGGACGGTCGGACACGAGCTCGTCCATCGGCGCGCCGACGACCGCGACGTCGAACCCGGCGAGCTCGGCCGGGTCCTGGGTGCAAGGGACGCCGCCGAACGTGAGTGGCCCGGCGTAATCAGGCTTCTCGCCGTACTCCCGCCAGCGCTGCATGGGGTCGAGCATCGCCGCGTAAACGTACCGGCTTAGGATTGGCGCCCGATGCCCCGGCGCCACCCCCTCGATCCGCTCACCGCCGAGGAGATCAGGACCGCGGCCGCGATCGTGCGAGACCAGCGCGGGATCACCGATCGGTGGCGCTTTGCCTCGATCGACCTGAACGAGCCGGCGAAGGGAACGCTGAGCGATATCGCACGAACGCCCCCGGAGCGCGAGGCCGAGGTCGTGTGCTGGAACCGCGACGACGGCGCCGCGTTCAAGGGCACCGTCTCGCTCGATGCGAATCGCATCGTTTCGTGGAAGCCACTGCTGCCCGGCGAACACCCGCCGATGACGCCCGACGAGTTCCATGACTGCGACGCCGCGTTGCGCACCCACCCACGCGTGATTGAGGCGCTCAGCAAGCGAGGTGTCACCGACATGGACCTGGTCCTGTTCGACACCTGGGCCTACGGTGCCGAGCTCGTCCCCGAGCGCTACCGGGGAAGGCGAATCGCCTGGGCCGATGTCTGGCACCGGAACTCCCCGGACGCCAACCCGTACGCGAACATGCTGAGCGGGCTGCACCCCGTCGTCGACATGAACACGATGGAGCTGCTCGAGCTCGAGGACGTGGACCCCGGGCCGCCGCCGAACGTCATGGGCGAGTACGGCCCGGGCCTGGTCCCCGGACTCACACCCCGCCCCGATTTAAAGCCGCTGAACATAACCCAGCCCGACGGCGCCTCGTTCACGCTCGACGGCAACCACCTCAGCTGGCAGAAGTGGTCGATGCGCATCGGCTTCAACTACCGCGAGGGCCTCGTGATCCACGCCCTGACGTATAACGACTCCGGCAAGACGCGCAAGGTCGCGCACCGCCTGTCGTTCGCCGAGATGGTCGTGCCCTACCGCGACCCCACCCCCGACCACTACCGCCGCACGGCGTTCGACATCGGAGAGTGGGGACTCGGCCTGATGACGACGTCGCTCGAGCTCGGCTGCGACTGCCTCGGCGAGATCGCCTACCTCGACGCGGTCCTGCATGACTCCCATGGCGAGCCGTACACGATCAAGAACGCGATCTGCATCCACGAGGAGGACGACGGCGTGCTGTGGAAGCACGTCGACGACCGGACCGGCGCGGAGACGCGCCGGATGCGCCGGCTCGTGGTCTCCTTCCACGCCACCGTCGCCAACTACGAGTACCTCGTGTACTGGCGCTTCTACCAGGACGGGAACATCCAGTGCGAGGTGCGCGCCACCGGGATCATGGTCACGACGCCGTTCCCGGACGACGATCCCCCGCCGTACGGGACGGTGATCGACCACCGTACGTACGCGCCGTTTCACCAGCACTTCATCGTCGCCCGGCTCGACCTCGACGTCGACGGCGAGCGCAACACCGTGTACGCCACCGAAGCCGTCCCCCGGCCCTCCCCGACCCACGACGACGACCCCTACGGGATCGCGCTCATCCAACGCGCCACGCCGCTGCGCACCGAGCAACACGGCATCCAGGACTACGACTGGCAGCGCCAGCGCGCCTGGAAGGTCGTCAACGACAACGTGATGAACGGACTCGGCACCGCGGTCGGCTACAAGCTCGAGCCCGCGGCGGCGATCCCGTCGCTGCTCGACGGCGCCTCGCCGGTGGTCCGTCGGGCGCGCGCGATCCAGCACACGCTATGGGTCACTCCGTACGCCGAGGACGAGCGCTGGCCCTGCGGCGAGTTCCCGAATTTGAGTGAGGAGGACTCCGGCCTCCCGGTGTGGACGGCGCGCGACCGCGAGATCGAGAACACTGACGTCGTGCTCTGGTACGTGTTCGGGATCAACCACGTCACCCGCCCCGAGGACTGGCCGGTGATGCCCGTGGATACGGTCTCGTTCTGGTTGAAGCCGTTCGGCTTCTTCGACCGCAACCCGGCCCTCGACGTACCCGCCCACCCGGGCCACGTACCCGCCCACCCGGGCCACGTACCCGCCCACCCGGGTCACGGACCTGCCCGCCACGATGTTTGACCATGTCACGATCCGGGTCAGCGACCGGGCGGCGTCCGAGCGCTTCTACAACACGGTGCTGCGACCGCTCGCGATCGACCAGAGCTACCGCACGAACGCGTTCTCGGAGTGGGGGCAGTTCCAACTGGCCGCTGCCGACGCCGACAACCCGCCGACGCAGAGGCTCCACGTGGCCTTTGGCGCGCCCTCCCGCGAACACGTCGACGAGTTCTGGCGGGTCGGCACCGAAGCGGGCTACCACGATGACGGTCCGCCCGGCCTCCGCCCCCAGTACGCCCCCGACTACTACGGGGCGTTCCTGCTCGACTCGGACGGGAACAGCGCCGAGGCCGTCCACGACAGCCGGCCAAACCGCGCCGGGGTGATCGACCACCTCTGGATCCGCGTCGCCGACGTGGCGAAAGCCAGGGCCTTCTACCAGGCGATCGCGCCCCACGCCGGCATCCTGCTCGACGCCGAAACGCCCGAACGCGTGCAGTTCCGCGGCCGCGGCGGCGGCTCGTTCTCGCTCGTTGCCGGCAAGCCGACCGAGCACGTCCACATGGCGTTCGGAACCGACGACGACGCCGCTGTCCAGCGGTTTCACGACGTCGCGACCGGCGCCGGCTACAAGAGCCGAGGCGCTCCCGGCGAGCGGCCCCAGTACCACCCGGGCTATTACGCCGCCTACGTTTTCGACCCCGACGGCAACAACATCGAGGTCGTCAATCACCACCGGGGATAGCATTCAGAGCATGAGCGACGAAAGCATCGCGAACCGGATCGAGACCCTGGTCAACGAGGAGCACGAGCTGCGCAACCGCGAGCAGGCGGACACTGCGCACCCCGATGCGCTCGAGACCGACCAGGAGCGGCTGCGAGACGTGGAGATCGAACTCGACCGCTGCTGGGACCTCCTCCGGCAGCGGCGCGCGCTGCGCGACGCCGGCGCCAACCCCGACGACGCCCACGTCCGCGACGCCAACACGGTCGAGCGCTACTGGCAGTAGCAAGCGGCCGAGCGAATTTCCCCCAAGTCCCTTGACGACTTTGTCAAGGTGAGATGTGCGCGATCCCGCGCGCGCTCACCAAGACGAAACGAGGGACCATGGAGCTGGACGGGATCCACCACATCACGTGCATCACGGCGGACGCGCCGGGGAACGTCGACTTCTATGCCCGGGTGCTGGGGCTGCGGCTCGTCAAGAAGACCGTCAACTTCGACGCCCCGGACGTCTACCACCTCTACTACGGCGACGAGCGGGGTGCGCCCGGCTCGATCCTGACCTTCTTCGAGTTCCCCGATGCGGCGCCCGGCCGCGCCGGCGCGGGAATGATCTACCGGCTGCGCTGGCGCGTCGGCTCGCGTGACTCGCTCGCCTTCTGGGCGGACCGTCTCGCCGCCGAGGGCGTCGAGGTCGGCCGGGACGCGATCACCGAGGCGATCCTGTTCAAAGACCCTGAGGGACTCGAGCTCGAGCTCAGTGCGTTACCGAACGATGATGAACCGCTCATAGCCGAGGCGCCGGACATCCCGGCCGAGCACGCGCTGCTCGGGTTCGACGGGGTGCGAGCGTACGGCACCGTCGACCAATCCGAGGACCGGCTCCTCACCAAGGGCATGGGGTTCGAGAGCACCGCGCCCGGGGTGTACTCGATCCAAGGCCACCGGAGCGCGACCTACACCTACGACGACCCGCCGCCCGAAGTCGGATTCCAGGGCGCCGGCAGCGTGCACCACATTGCGTGGTGCGACCGCGACCAGGACCACGAGGCGTGGCGCGAACAGGTTGCGACGTTCGGGCAGCACCCCACGCACGTGATCGACCGCCAGTATTTCCTCAGTATCTACTTCCGGGTCTCGAGCGGAGTGCTGTTCGAGCTCGCCACCCCGAGCCCCGGCTTCGCGATCGACGAGGAGCCGGCTCACCTCGGGGAGGCCCTCCGGCTGCCGCCCCAGCACGAGCACATGCGGGAACACCTCGAGCACACGCTCACTCCCCTGTCCAACCCGCGCACCAGGGCGGCGCACTCATGAGCCCAGGCATGTGCTCGCATCTGGATCAGATCCAGGTCCCGCGGCCTGATCGAGTCGCCGGTTGCGAGGACTGCCTGAAGATCGGCGGGACGTGGGTGCACCTGCGCGTGTGCCGCACCTGCGGCCACGTCGGCTGCTGCGATTCCTCCCCCAACCGCCACGCCACCCATCACGTGCACGAGAGCGGGCACCCGATCGTCACCTCCGTCGAGCCTGGCGAGGACTGGTCCTTCTGCTACGTCGACGACGCGATGTTCGTGATCGAGGGCGAGTGATGACTGAGGCGCTCGGGACAGCCTTCGACGAGCCGCTCGGGGTCGGCGTCGAGGAACCCGAGGACCGGAACGGCGCGTTTCCCCGGCTCGGTCCGGAGCAGCGGGCCCGGCTGCGCATGGCCGGCACGCTTAGGGCCGTTCAGGCGGGGGAGGTGCTGTTCCGCGAGGGCGACGCCGGCTACGACTTCTTCCTGGTCGAGTCGGGAGCGGTCACGATCGTCCAGGGACTCGGGCACGAGAACCGCGTCATCGCCGTCCACGGCGCGCATCGGTTCCTCGGCGAGATCAACCTCCTGACCGGCTCGCCGCCGTACCTGTCCGCTGTCGTCCGGGACTCTGGCGAAGTCGTCCAAATTTCGGCCGAGCGGCTACGCGAGCTGGTCTCACGCGACGAGGAGCTCAGCAACATCATCCTGCGAGCGTTCCTCGCGCGCCGCGAGATCCTGATCGACATCGGCGCGGGGGTGAAGCTGGTCGGCTCACGCTACTCGCGGTGCACCCACCGCCTGCGCGAGTTCCTCGTCCGCAATCGCATGCCCTTCCAGTGGATGGACCTCGAGGACGACGACGAGGCCGACGCGCTCCTACGAGCGCTGGGGATAAGCGCCGCCGACACGCCCGTGATCATCAGCGGAGAGGGCGTGCTGCGAAACCCGAGCAACGCGGAGGTGGCAAGGCTGCTCGGATTCGGGTCGCGCGGCGCAGCGCCGCCGATGTGCGATCTGGTGATCGTCGGCGCGGGCCCGGCGGGGCTGGCAGCTGGGCTCTACGGGGCCTCCGAGGGTCTCGACACCCAGGTGATCGACAAGATCGCGTTCGGTGGCCAGGCCAGCACCTCGGCGCGGATCGAGAACTATCTGGGCTTTCCGACGGGGATCTCGGGGAGTGAGCTGGCCGAGCGCGCGACCCTCCAGGCCCGGCGGCTCGGGGCGCGCATGGTGGTGCCGGCGATGGCCGTCGGCCTGACGGCGGACAACGGTCACTATGCGGTCGAGCTCGCCGACGGATCGGCGATCAACGGGCGCACGCTGATCGTCGCCACGGGGGCTCAGTACCGCAAGCTCGACCTGCCCGAGCTCGATCGCTACGAGGGGGTCGGCGTGTACTACGCCGCCACCCAGGCCGAGGCTCACATGTGCGCGGGCGACCCGGTGCTGATCGTCGGCGGCGGCAATTCAGCCGGCCAGGCGGCGATGTTCCTCTCCCAGCGCGCCGCGAGCTGCCGCCTCATGATCCGCGGCGGCGACCTGGGAAAGTCGATGTCGCGGTATCTGATCGACGAACTCGAGAACCGGCCCCAGGTCGAGCTGATGACCTACACCGAGGTCGTCGAGCTCAAGGGCGAGCCCGCGCTCGAGGCCGTGGTCGTCGTCGACAATCGGACCGGTGAGCGTCGGGAGCTTGAGGCCAAGGCGCTGTTTGTGTTCATCGGCGCGGACCCGCACACCGACTGGCTGCGGGGCCACGTGGCGATGGATGAGCACTGCTTCCTGATTACCGGACGCGACCTCGAGGCCGAGCAACTGACCTTTCATGCTGACGAACGTCCGTATTTCCTCGAGACCAGTCGACCGGGCATCTTCGCGGTCGGCGATGTCCACTCGGGTTCGATCAAGCGGGTTGCCTCGGCCGTCGGCGAGGGCTCGATGGCCGTGCGGCTCGTTCACCAGCGGCTCGCCGTGCCCTAGTGCGCGCCTCCCTTGCAATGCACCCTGATATGGCTCAGGATCGTTCACCATGAGTACGAACAAGAATCTCGTGCTGGCCGCGATGGTGTTCGCCGTCGCGATGACGTTCATCGACCAGACGATCGTCGCGATCGCGATCCCGAACATCCAGAAGGAGCTGTCCCTTTCCGCCACCGGCACGCAGTGGGTGATCAACGGATACCTGCTGGCGCTGTCGGCGCTGTTCGCGTTCGGGGGGAAGCTCGGCGACGTGCTCGGGCGAAAGCGGATGGTGCTGGTCGGCGTGACCGGCTTTGCGATCGCCTCAGCGGCGTGCGGCCTCACGCCCAAGGGTGGGGTCGCCGAGGTGTGGATCATCTTCTTCCGCGTGGTTCAGGGCGCGACTGCGGCGCTGCTGTTCCCGGCGGCGGTGGCGATCGTCGTGGCCTCCTTCCCGTTGCGCGAGCGCGGCAAGGCCATGGCGATCTTCTTCGGGATCTCGGGCGGGCTGACCGCCATCGGCCCGATCGCCGGCGGGTTCCTCACGCAGTGGACATGGCGCGCGATCTTCTGGATCAACATCCCGGTCGCGATCATCGCGATCGTCCTCACACAGATCGCGTGCCCCGAGGACAAGCCCCAGCCGCAGCCCCTCGATTACCGTGGGACGGCTCTGATCACCGGCGGGATGGGGCTGACCGTCCTCGGCTTCGAGCAGTCGAGCGTGTGGGGATGGAGCAGCGTCCTGACCTGGGCCTGCATCGTGGTCGGCCTCGTGTTGATGCTCGTATTCGTCCGCTACGAGCTCAGCATCAAATACCCGCTCCTGCGGCTCCAGATCTTCCTCGACCGCGCGTTCGCGACCGACACCGCCGTGCTCGGGATGATGTCGATCGTGTTCGTCCCGTTCTTCTTCTTCGGGAGCGTGTACGCCCAGGTCGCACTCGGCAAGAACTCCTCGCAGGCCGGCGAGTACATCCTGTGGTTCTTCATCGGGTTCGTGATCATGGCCCAGGTCGGCGGCCGCATGCTCGACCGGCGGGGGGTGAGACCCCCGGTCGTCTTCGGTGGCGCACTCGGCGCCGTCGGTTTCTTCCTGCTCGCCGGCAAGCTCACCGACCTCTCGCTCGGCGCCCAGAGCCTCTACATCGCGCTGGCCGGCGGGGGGCTCGGGCTGATGCTGGGCCCCGCGAGCACGGACGCCGTCAACCGGGCCCCGAGTACGAGCTACAGCGAGGTGACCGGCATCACCCAGACCGCGCGGAACTTCGGCGCGAGCCTTGGCTTGGCGGTCCTCGGCGCGATCCTGATCAGCCGCAATGACACCAATGTCACCGCGGCGCTGACAAAACACGGTGTCCCCAGCGGCGTGGCCCACAGAGTCGCCGCGTCCTTCAGCGGGAGCGCCGGCTCGGGCTCGGGTAGGTCGCCGGCGCTGGTCCATGATGTCCAGGTCGCGTTCGCCCACTCGACGCAGACCGTCTTCTACATCATGGCCGGGGTCATGGTCGCGACGTTCATCGTCGCGGTTCGGTGGTTGCCGCGCGGCCGTCTGGAGTCGGCCGAAGAGCAAGAGGAGCTCGCGATGCCGGCCACGGCAGAGGAGGGGACGATGTTCCGATGACCAGCGACGAGCTCGTCATGAAGGTCAGCCCGCGCTCGGTCGACGACACGGTGGCGCGCTTCTCCGAGGTGCTCGCGGCCAAGGGCGTGAAGCTGTTCGCGGTGATCGATCACAGCGGTGAGGCCGCCAAGGTCGGGCTCGACCTGCGCGATACCAAGGTGGTCATCTTCGGGGCTCCGCAGGCGGGAACGCCGGTGATGCAGGCCGTGCCCGGCGCCGCGCTCGACCTGCCCCTGAAGGTGCTCGTCTATGACGACGAGGGGCAGACCAAGCTCATCTACACCGCGCCGGTCGCGCTCGCCGCGCGTTACGGACTCAGCGACGATCTGACCGCGCGGTTGGCCGCGATCGACCCGCTGACCGACGCGGTCATCGCGGCGTAGCTAGCGGGTCTCACATAGCGCCGGCGAGCGCGCGCCGCCGGCGAGGCACGTTGGCGCGTTTCTCGAGTTCGGCGCGAAGTTGCACCACGAGTGGCGAATCAGTGAGGTGGCGCTCGAGCATCTCCAGGCAGTGCCGGTAGTGCGTGATCTTCCGCTGCCTTGTCCGCGACATCGTCTCCGCTTCGGTGCCGGAGCCCTCGACCGGGAGCTCGCGAACCTTCGACACCTTGTCGGCCGCGAACACCATCAGCGCATCGGTCCCGGCGGCCTCGACCTGACGTCGCAGCGCGGCCTTGCGTGTGGCGTAGCCACGGATGCATGCGTCCTCGGTCACGGCGGCTACGAGACCGGCCGTGCGCGCGCCGAAGCGCCGGCGCAGCTCGGCTCCGTCGGCGCTGGCCTTCTCGATCGTGTCGTGCAGGACGCCGGCGGCGATCACGTCGTCCGCCGCCCCGGCCTCATAGAGGAGCGATCCGACTTCGATCGGGTGCGCGATGAACGGCGCGCCATCGGCCTCACGCCGTTGGCCGGCGTGCTGCTCGGCGGCAAAAGCCAGCGCCGCCCGCGTCCTCGGCAGCGGCGCTACCAGATCAGGAAAGCCACGTCCACCGGTCACGAAGGACGCGAGTGTAAGCGACCCCGCAAATACCGCGGAAATTCTTTAATCCAGCTGCGCTAGCCCGGCGTCGGGTCAAGCTGCGGCGCGCCGGGGTCAACCTTGGCCTCGGCCTCCTCCACGACCGCGGCGCGCGGCATCGGAACACCCGCGGCGGCGTAGGCCGCGCCGGCATCGAGCGTTTCGGCCATGAGCAGAGCCTTCGTAAGGCTGTCGAGCTGGCCGCGGTGGGTCCGGAGCAGGTCGGTCACCGCCGCGTGCGCCTCCTCGACCATCCGCTGGACCTCCTGGTCGATCAGCCACTGCAGATGCGGCGAGGTCTCGCTCGCGCCGGGGAGCAGGGGTCCGTTGCCGTCGCTTGGGAGCAGTGTCACCGGCCCGAGCTTCTCGCTCATACCCCAGCGCCCGACCATCTGGCGCGCGATCTGCGTCAGCTGCTGGATGTCCGACTCCGCGCCGGTCGTGATCTTGTCGAACACGACCTCTTCGGCGACGCGGCCACCGAGCGCGACCTTGATCTTGGCGTCGAGCTCCTCGGTCGAGTAGGAGACCCGGTCGGCGTCGGGCGTCGAGAGCGTCACTCCGAGCGCCTGGCCGCGCGGGATGATCGACACCTTGCGCACCGGGTCGGCCCCAGGGGTGAGCATCCCGACGAGCGCGTGCCCGGACTCGTGGTAGGCGGTTCTCTCGCGGTCCTCCTTGCCAAGCACGATCCCGCGTGGCGCACCGAGCAGGATCTTCTCGAGCGAGTCGGTGAAGTCCGCGTTCTGCACCTTGTCGTGGTTGCGCCGGGCGGCCAGCAGCGCCGCCTCGTTGCAGAGGTTGGCGAGGTCCGCGCCCACCATTCCGGGCGTGGAGGACGCAAGCTGACCGAGGTCGACGTCGTCGGCGAGTGGGATCGAGCGCGTGTGCACCTGGAGGATCTTCAGCCGGCCGGCACGGTCGGGCGGTTGCACGGCGACGCGCCGGTCGAACCGCCCCGGCCGCAGCAGGGCCGGGTCGAGGATCTCGGGCCGGTTGGTCGCGCCGAGGACCACGACCGCCTGGGTCGACTCGAATCCGTCCATCTCGGTCAGGATCTGGTCGAGCGTCTGCTCGCGCTCGTCGTTTGCGCCGGTGATCCCAGCCGACCCCTGGCGCGAGCGCCCGATCGCGTCGAGCTCGTCGATGAAGATGATCGAGGGCGCGGCCTCCTTGGCCTTGGCGAACAGGTCGCGGACGCGCGCGGCGCCGACTCCGACGATCGCCTCGATGAACTCCGACGCGGCGATCGAGAAGAACGCGGCGTGGGCCTCACCGGCCACCGCCCGCGCCAGCAGCGTCTTGCCGGTGCCCGGCGGCCCGTACAGCAGCACACCGTGCGGGATCCGCCCGCCGAGCTTCTGGTATCGCTCGGGGTTCTTCAAGAAGTCGACGATCTCGGTGAGCTCGGCCTTGGCCTCGTCGATCCCGGCGACGTCGTCGAATGTGACCATGATCTTCTGCGGGTCGACCCGCCGTGCCTGCGAGCGGCCGAACTGGCCGAGCCCGCCGATCCCGCCGCCGCTGGCCATCGCACGGCGCGCGATGAAGTAGATCACCGCGAATAACAGAATGGTGGGACCGAAGCCGACCAGAAGCTCGGTGATCAGCGAGGTTCCCGGGTTCGGATTCTGGGCGTTGACCTCGACGCCCTGCCCCTGCAGTTCCGTGGTCAGGTCATTGGTATTCCAGAATGACGGGACCTGCGTCGAGAAGAGCGTCGTCGGCGTCGCCTTCTGGTCGTTCGCTGGATAGCGCACCTTCGATTTGAAGGTGCCGTCGATCGCGCCCGACTTGGAGGAGATCGACTTCACCTGCCCGTCGTGGACCTGATTTAGGAAGTACGGGCTGAACGGCACCTTGACTCGCGGCTGCGAGCCGGGCTGTCCGATCAGGACGAGCACCCAGTTGAGCGCGAGCAGGACGAGGAAGAACAGCCAGAACCCGCGGAGGCGATGAGGCGGCGTCGGTTTGTGCTCGTCGGGCATCCCGCGCCCGTCGGGCGCGGGCGTCACTCGCCAGCCGCGCCGGTCGCGCGGCATCGCCGGGGACGGCGGGCCCGGCTTCTCAGCGTTCTGCGACGTCTCGGGGAAACGATTTGGCTCGGCCACGACACTCATTCTCTCGTGTTATGACGCTGGCGCGTAAACATCTCATCCGGCCTGCGGCCGTCGTTAAGCTGAAGCTCGCGAGAGCGGACAGATCTCACTGAACCCATATAAGGAGCGAGACGTGGCTTCAACGACTCAGAGCGCACATCTTCCGGCCCTCGGAGAGCATCAGCTCAAGGACGTGGGCAACACCCTGCAAGCGATGCTGGTCGAGCTGATCGACCTTGCCCTGTTCGGCAAGCAACTCCACTGGAACGTCACCGGGCCCCTGTTCCGTCCGTTGCACGAGCAGCTCGACGAGCTCGTCGACTCGTGGCGCGAGCTTTCCGACGTCGTCGCCGAGCGGTCGGTCGCGCTCGGCTACGTACCCGACGGCCAAGCCGGCGCGGTCGCGGCAAACACCGAGCTGAAGCCGATCGCCCGGGAGGCGCTCGAGGATCACGTGGTCATACGTGAGCTGAGCGAGCGCCTCAACGATGTGGCCGACCGTGCCCGCGAGCGGATGGACCGCCTCGGCGAGATCGACGCCGCTTCGCAGGACGTGATCATCGAGGTCGTCCGGGAGCTCGAAAAGCAGCTGTGGATGATCCGGGTCCAGTTCGGGCACGCGGTCCAGGGCTGATGTCTCCCGTCTCGCGTGGCTTCCTTGGTCGGCGTCGCCCCACCGTCGACGCGTCGCGGCTGCCGCCGGGCCAATACGTCGAGACCGGATTCCCGGTCCTGTCCGCGGGACCGACGCCGCACACCCCGCTCGACGAGTGGAGCTTCCTTATCAGTGGCGAGGTCGACGAGCCGGTGTCGTGGCCGTGGAAGGACTTCCTCGAGCTGCCGGCGGAGGACATCACGACCGATATTCACTGCGTCACCAAGTGGTCGAAGTTCGACACGCACTGGAAGGGAGTGCCGGTCGACACGCTGCTCGGGCGCGTCAACACCGAAGCCGCCTACGTGACCGCGTGGTCGGACGGCGGCTACACGACGAACCTCGCGGTCGAGGATGTGACCGACGGCAAGGCCTGGGTTGCCTACCAATACGACGGAGAGCCGCTTCACCCCGAGCACGGCGGCCCGGCACGGCTGCTGGTTCCTCACCTGTACTTCTGGAAGAGCGCGAAGTGGGTGCGCGGGCTGACCCTCACGGTCGACGACGAGCCCGGGTTCTGGGAGCAGTACGGCTACAACAACCACGGTGACCCGTGGCTCGAGCAGCGCTACCAGGGAGACTGACCTGGCAGCTCACCTCGGTGGTGGAGATCGTCGAGGAGACCGCCCGGACCAAGAGCCTCGTGCTGAAGCTGCCCGACTGGCCCGGCGGGTACCGGTCGGGCCAGCACGTCGACGTGCGGCTGACCGCTGAAGACGGTTATGTGGCCGAGCGGAGCTACTCGATCGGATCCGCGCCCGAGGACGAGCACCTCGTCCTCACGGTCGAGCGCCTCGACGACGGCGAGGTCTCGCCCTACCTCGTCGATGTGCTCCAGCCCGGCGATGAGCTCGAGCTGCGCGGGCCGATCGGCGGCTACTTCGTGTGGGAGGAGGCGCTCGGCGGGCCGCTCGTGCTGCTGGCCGGCGGGTCGGGCGTCGTGCCGCTCCGCTCGATGATCCGCCACTGGGCGGCGACCAGCCGCGCCGTACAGGTGCGGCTGCTCTACTCCTCGCGGCGGTTGAGCGAGGTCATTTACCGCGAGGAGCTGCTCGGCTACTCGAAGCTCGACCGGGTCGACGTCCGCTTCGCGCTGACACGCGAATGGCCAGACGACTGGCAAGGACATCGCGGCCGGATCGACCAGGCGCTGCTCGCCGAGATCGCCGGGCCGCCGTCCGGCATGCCGCGGGTGTACATATGCGGCCCGAACGGCTTTGTCGAAGCCGCCGCGGGGTCGCTCGTGCAGCTTGGACACGACCCGAGCCGTATCAGGACCGAACGGTTTGGACCGACCGGGACCTGACGCGCTGTTCTCGCTGTCTCCCGCGCGCGCGGCGTCGGTGGCCGCCGAGGCGATGGTCGCATCCAGCCAGCCGCTGGCCACGCTCGCCGGCCTCGATGTCCTCCGCGAGGGCGGGAGCGCGGTCGACGCCGCGATCTGCGCCGCCGCGGTCCTGTGTGTGACCGAGCCGCCCATGACCGGGGTCGGGGGAGACCTGTTCGCGATCGTCCGGGACGGCGAGGGCGCCCTACACGGGCTCGATGCCGCCGGCCCGGCGCCGCGGGCCGCGCCCGCGGAGCCGCCGGCCGAGTCCGGCCCGCGGTCGGTGGACGTCCCGGGAGCCGTCGCCGGCTGGAGCGAGCTGTCCGAGCGATTCGGTCGAGTCGGTCTCGATCGCTGCCTCACCCCCGCGATCGAGTTCGCGCGGTACGGCGTGAGCGCGGGGTTCAACTCCGCCATGGTGTGGCAGACGAGCCCGCGGGCGCCGGTCGCGTTCGGAGCTGCGCCGGATTTCGGCGCGCGCTACCGGCTGGTCGCGCTGGGAGACACGCTCGCGGGGATCGCGAGCGAAGGCCCGCGGTGGTTCTACACCGGGCCTCCGGCTCGCGCCATCGCGGAAGCGACGTGGCTGTCCGGAGACGATCTCGCGGACTACGCGCCTCGCTGGGTCGAGCCGCTGGTCGGTCGCTACCGCGGCGTCGACGTCGCCGAACTGCCGCCGCCGACCCAGGGCGTCGCGGCGCTCGAGGCGCTCGCGATCCTCGGCGACGAGGAGCCGGCCCTGCCCGAGCTCGTCCGGGCGGTCGCGCTCGCGCTCGAGGACGCGATCGCGACGGTGCGCGACGGAGCCGATGTCAGCGGGCTGCTCGCGCCCGAGCACGTGCGCGCCCGGCGGTCGCAGCTCCCGGCCCGCGTGTCCGAGCCCGCCGGC
>Ga0335073_10005796_pt1 | contig 17348 bp, 10 predicted proteins | sample Lox_Sample_22_FD_207093 | JGI IMG/M metagenome (GOLD analysis project Ga0335073, IMG submission 207093) | Soil microbial communities from Loxahatchee National Wildlife Refuge, Florida, United States - Lox_Sample_2.2 | ecosystem: Environmental > Terrestrial > Soil > Wetlands | place: USA...
AAGAACACCTTCAACATCGGCCAGGAGTTCCGCCGCAGCTACCAGGATGATAACGAAGAGCAGACCGAGGGCGGGCAGTTCTCCTTCAGTCAGAGAGAAACTTCGATCCCAAATCCGAGCGATCCCAACTTTGGCAACTACGGCAGCTCCTTCGCCAGTTTCCTGCTCGGGATTCCTGACGAGGCGAACCGCAGCAACTCCCAGGAACTGGAGTTGCGGAACCTCGATTACTCCCCATACATCCAGGATGACCTGAAGCTAACGCGGAAACTGACGGTCAACCTCGGCGTGCGCTGGGACATCATGGTGCCCTTCACCGAAAACCACGATCTCATCGTTTTCTTCGATCCGACCATCGCGAATCCGGCTGCGAACGGGCTCCCGGGCGCGATGACCAAATTCGGGAACTGCACCGGCTGCGCCGGTTACGAGCGTGCCCCTATCAACTGGAAGCACTTCGGACCCCGGCTCGGCTTTGCTTACGAGATCAACAACAAAACCGTGGTCCAGGGAGGCTACAGCCTCGCCTACCTGGATGGCGGCGCCTATGAGTACGGCACCAATAAGGTGGCGGTAAACTACGGTAACCTTCTCACCGGTTCCTTCACCCAAACCTCCAGCGGAACGAATGTCTCGTCCTATGGCAGCTGGGACACGCACATTTTGCCCAACCCCACCGCAACCCCGTTCAGTCCGGGGCTGGGTGTCGGCGGCGCCCAGGTCGATGTCTTCAGCAAGGCGGACAATTACGCTCCGTATGCTCAGATGTGGAACGTGAACGTGCAGCGGCAGTTGCCGTCGCAGATGTTTGCCACCATCTCCTATATCGGAACCCGGGATATCCACCTACCCAGCCAGCTCAATTCGATCAACCAGCTCAACCCGGGCTATTTCTCACAAGGGGGAAATCTGGGCTTAGTCTTCACCGCTACGGGCGGTCCCGGCAGCGCGCAGGCAGCTGGCTATACCACTCCCTATGCCAACTTTGTTAGCCAGTGGGGCGGTTCGGCGACGGTTGCCCAGGCGTTGACCCCGTTCCCGCAATATGGATACATCTTCAACAACTTTGAAGGTGACGGCACCAGCTTCTACAACAGCATGCAGCTGGAACTGGACAAGCGCTTCTCCAACGGGCTGGCGTTTCTGGCCGGTTACACGCTGGCAAGCGAATACAACAACACCTCGTCCGGCTTCACCAGCTTCATTTCCAACGCTCTGAACAGGTACAACCAGAAGCTGGAATGGGCTCCGACGAGCGGTGCGCCGCCGCAGACCTTTAAGATCAGCGGAACCTATGAACTCCCCATCGGCCCAGGGAAGGCGCACTTCAACAACCACGGCGTAACCGGACAGATCCTGGGAGGCTGGCAGGTTGGTTGGCTCGTGGATGAGGAAGCAGGAACTCCGACGGGACCCAGCGAAAACCTCACCTTCCCGTACCCCAACGGCGGCGGCAACCGTCCGAATCGCACCACCGCGAGCCTGAGCAGCGGCTCCTACGGCAGTGCGGCATCCTACTTCAGCAAAAAAGCCTCGGTAGCGCAGATCTGGGCTCAGAATACGTTCAGCCAGACTGCACCTTACACCCTCGGCAACGCCTACCGTAACTACGCAGGCATGAAGGAGCCTGCCTACTACAACGAGGATGCCGACCTCATCAAGCATTTCTACTTCGGCGATCGCTTCGCAGGATCGCTGCGTGTTGATTACTTCAACCTTCTGAACCGCGTCCAGTTTGAGGGGGCCGACACCAACTTCAGCGACGGCACCTTCGGGCAGGTAAACAGCGAAGGGCAACAAAACAGTACTCGACAAGGACAGGTTCAGTTTCAGATCACCTTCTGACCGATGCGGCGCAGGCTCAACCGGCCTGCGCCGCTGCCTCCCGCCCGCCGGGCTCTTTCCACTGCCGGCGGGCTTCTTCTCGCGGACCGAAATTCCGGCCCCTATAATACGGTTCCATGAAGATGGCGTTTTTCCTAAGAACCGGTCGCCTCGGCCTCTTATTCCTTTGCCTCTGCCTGCTCCCCGGCTCCCAGGCATGCTTCGCTCAGGCCGGCTCCGATGAAGTAACTCCCGAGGTCCAGCAGCTCTATTCCGAAGCCCGGGCCGCTCAGGAGCAGGGCGACACGGCCACCGCCATTGCAAAGTATCGCGAGATGATCCGGCTGGCGCCCGGCCTCGCGCCGGCCTTCAACAACCTGGGGATGCTGTACTTCAACAGCGGCGACTACTCCAACGCCGCCCCGGTGCTGGAACGCGGGCTGAAGCTGAATGCCCGCATGACCACGGCCCAGACCATGCTCGGCCTGTGCTACTACGAACTGGGAGAAAACCAGAAGGCCGAGCCGCTGCTGGAGCGCGCGGTTGCTGCCACTCCATCCGACGGAAAACTGCAGCTGAGCCTCGATCATGTGCTGCTCGCGCTTGGCAAAAACGACGAAGCGATTCGGCGCCTCAACGAGTACCTGAAAGTGAGTCCGAAAGATCAGCAGGCCTGGTACCTTCTGGGCAAAACCTATCTTCAGTTGTCAGAGGTGGCGCTGGGAAAAGTCAACCAAATCGACCCCAACTCCTACGTCGCGCATGAGGTGGCCGGGGAGATCGACGAAAGCATGCATAACTACGACGGCGCGCTGGTCGAATTCAGGAAGGCCGTGGAGCTCGCGCCCCAGGAGCCCGGGACGCACCTTCGCCTGGCCAACGTCTACTGGGTGATGGGCAAATGGGAGTCGGCCCAGCAGGAGTTTCGCGCCGAACTGGCCCATGCTCCCGGCGATTGCGTGGCCCGCTGGAAACTGGCCAATTCCATGATGCAGTCCAATGCGCCCAACGATGAGATCCTCAAGCCTCTCAATGAGGCCATCACGCAGTGCCCCCAGCTGATGCAGGCGCGCGTGGACCGCGCTCATGTCCTGATCAATCTCAAACAGCCGAAGGAGGCCCTGCCGGATCTGCTCCTTGCCCAGAAGGCCAATCCAGGCGAGCCTTCCATCCATTTTTTCCTGGCCTCGGTGTATCGCGCTCAGGGGGACCAGGAACAGGCCAGACAGGAACTGCACACCTACGCGGAATTGCAAAAGGCGGCCAGCGCAGCGGTCGCCGAACAGGCAAATGAGGCGATCACACTCAAGAGCGCTGCCCATTAAGAGGCTGGCGTTAGGGATTCTCGGTCTGGGCTGTCTCTGGGCCGCGGTGACGGAGGGCGGGCAGATGCAGTCGGCTCCGGGTAGCCCGGGAGGGACGAGCACGGCGGGCGTGTTTGCCCCCGTACACGACGCCGAGAATCGCCCGATCACCGCCGGCGGTTTTGTCGATCGCGGGCCTGTGGTGTTTGTGGACGACTCCCGCTCGTCGGGCCTTACGGCCTGGCGCTACTCCGGAGGAACCCCGGAAAAGCGCTACATCGTCGAGTCCCTTGGAGGCGGCGTCGCCCTCCTCGACTACGACCACGACGGCTGGCTCGATATTTATCTCGTCAACGGCATGACCTATGACGCCATGAGCGGGAAGGCTGCGCCTCCGCATGCGGCGCTGTTCCACAACAATCACGACGGCACCTTTACCAACGTTGCCGCCCAGGCCGGTGTGACCAACGATCGTTGGGGAGTCGGTGTTGCCGTTGGCGATTACGACAACGATGGCTGGCCCGACCTCTACGTCACCAATGTGAACGGCAACCGCCTCTATCACAACAACCACGATGGCACGTTTACCGACGTCGCGGTCAAGGCCGGCGTCGCTCTCGGCGTCTGGTCTACCGGCCCCACCTTCGGCGATTATGACGGGGATGGGCGGCTGGATCTCTTCGTGCCCGGCTACACCGCCTACGACTTCAGCCGGCCGCCTGTCGCCGGCTCCGATCAGGTGGCTTCCAATAACTGCCGCTTCCGCGGCGTCAGCGTCTTTTGCGGGCCGCGCGGACTGCGGGGCGAACACGATCACCTGTTCCATAACAACGGCAATGGCACTTTCACCGACGTCAGCCGGCAAGCCGGAGTCGACGATGCCCCCGGCTATTACGGTCTCGCCTCCCTGTTTGTCGACCTGGACGGCGACGGACGGCCCGACCTGCTGGTCGCCAATGACTCGACGCCGAACTACCTCTATCGCAACAAGGGAGATGGTTCTTTCGAGGACCTCAGCTTCGAATCCGGTTACGCCGTCAACGGCGATGGTCGGCCCGCCGCATCTATGGGCATCGCCGTCGGCGACGACCGGAACAACGGGATGCTCGATATCGTCAACACCGATTTCTCCGACGATTACACCGTCCTCTACCGAAACGCCGGCGACCTGACCTTCAATGACGCGTCGCGGCAGGCGGGAATCGCCGAAACCACAATCCCGTTTCTGGGATGGGGCGTCGGCTTTCTCGATTTCGATAACGACGGCTGGAAAGATCTGTTCATCGGCAACGGCCACGTCTATCCGCAGGTGGATCAGCATGACTGGGGTACCAGCTTCGCGCAGAGGCCGCTCCTGTTTCGCAATACCCGCGATGGCAAATTCACTCTGGTCCCGGCGGTGAAGGGAACCGGCCTTGCCACATTGCTTACAGCGCGCGGAGTCGCCTTCGGAGACCTGTTCAACGACGGTAAGATCGATGTCGTTATCAATAACCTCGATGCCTCACCGACCCTGCTCCGGAATGTCGACCCAGACCGCCACCACTGGATCGAGTTCGCTCTCGTCGGGGGGCCCAGGTCGCCGCGCGATGCCGTCGGGGCCACCGTCTACCTGACCGCCGGCGGAATTCGCCAGCGCGGAGATGTGCTCAGCGGCGGCAGCTTCGCCTCATCGAACGATCCGCGTGTGCACTTCGGCCTCGGCGACGCCACAGGAATCCAGAAGCTGGAAGTGCATTGGCCTGACCGCACCGTCGAGCAGGTAGCGCCTCCGGCTGTAGACTGCATCGATACCATTGAAGAGAATCGTGGCGTCACCGCGCGCTTCTGCCCGTCCGCCACGACCGCAACCGTCAATCCGGGGGAGCGATGAGATTTTTCCCCCTGCTGCTCCTCCTCCTCGCTGTTCCTTCAGCCGCGCCCCAGGCGACTTCGGTGAGCGTCGCCGATGCTGTCTGTGCGCGTTGTCATGCGCAGATCTACCAGAGCTATCTGCACACGCCTATGGCCAATGCCAGTGGCAGCGCGGCGGACAACCTAAGAACCGGAACCTATCTTCATCAGTCATCCGGCGTCGCCTACACCATCGCGACCGTGAATGCAGTCCCGACGCTTTCCTGGCACGACACCCACAGCCTGGAAGCGGACCAGCACGCAACGCTGAGCTATTTCCTCGGTTCAGGCCATCTCGGCATCACCTGGCTGTATTCCGTCGATCACTACCTCTTCGAATCTCCCGTCGCATGGTACGCCTCCTTCCACGGTCTGGACATGAAGCCCGGACTGGAAAAGGCCGCGACGCGGCTCCCGGCGCTTCCCATCGAGAGCGCCTGCCTCCGCTGCCATATGAGCGCGGTGCAGAAGAGCGACGACGGCAGCATCAATCGTTACAGTGGCCTCGCCTTTCTTCATACCGGGATCACCTGCGAGGCCTGCCACGGCGATACCCGGCAGCATGTGCTCTCCGGCGGCACCACCCCGGCTCTGAATCCGTCGAGCCTTTCGCCGGAACTTCGCGACTCCGTCTGCATCAGTTGCCATCTGGAAGGCGATGTCTCCGTGGAGCGCGCCGGGCGCAACGCCCTCGACTATCGGCCCGGTGAGCCCATCTCCGACTATCTCGCATATTACGTTTACGCAAAGAGCGATCCCAACGCCCGCGGCGTCAGTGAAGTGGAGCAGTTCAATCAAAGCATGTGCAAACGGATGAGTGGCAACCGGATGTCCTGCACCAGCTGTCACGATCCGCATTTCACTCCCCCCGCTTCGGAACGGGTCGCATTCTTTCGAAAGAACTGTCTGGCCTGCCATGGCGGCACTTTTGCCGCCTCCCACCATCCTGACAATCCCGACTGTACCGGCTGCCACATGCCGCATAACGGCGCCGAGAATATTCCCCATGTGGCCTGGGCCGATCATCGCATTTTGCGCAATCCACCCGCCTCACCGCCTTCGTTCTCCGTCAGCAACCAGTTGACGCCCATCTTCTCGCCTGGCGTGACCCAGCGCGATCTGGGTATGGCCTACTATCTTGCCCTGCTCAATGGCAATCGCGCCGCTGAGCCTCTGGCATGGTCGCTGCTCCATCAGCAGCGGGCCGCCCTGTCCACCGACCCCGCGGCTCTTGACGCCCTTGCTGAACTGGATGCCGAGCGCGGCAACTACAGCGATGCCGAGGCTGAATTCCGGCGGGTGCTCGTTCTCCATCCCGCCGACGTGACCGCGCTGTCCAACCTCGGCACGCTGCTCGCCCGGCAGGGCAATCTCTCTCAAGCCACCCAGCTTCTCCACCAGGCATTTGAACGCAATCTCGATCTGGGCGGCCTTGCCATGAATCTCGCCCGCGTGCAGTGCTTCGCGGGCGATTCCTCCGGTGAAGCCCAAACCCTGAGGACCGCTCTGCATTACAACCCCGGCGTAGCCCGAATCCAGCAGCAGCTGGACGCAGCTCCGGCGTGCGCGCCCTCCTCGACGGAAGGATCGCGGCCATGAGGATCGCTCTCGTCAGGGTTGCGTATGGGGCAGCTCTTGCCGCTCTCCTCGGAGCCCCGCTCGCCCGGGCGCAGGCCGTCGCCGCGCCTTCATCGGGCAATCCGCTCCTTCAGGCCCGCACCCTGGCCGTCGCGGGCAAGCTAAATCAGTCCGAAGCCCTCCTGCGCGAGTTCCTCCGCACACAGCCGTCTTCCGCCGATGCCCACTTCCTGTTAGGCTACGTCCTCTTTCGCGAGGAAAAGCCGCGCGACTCTCTTGCCGAGTTCACCGCGGGAGCGCGCACACGCCGCCCCGCTGCCGACGATTTCCGAATCATCGCCTCCGATTACGTCATGCTCCATGATTACGCCGACGCCGTCAGATGGTTATCCGAGGTGGCTGCCGAGATTCCTAACGATCCCCGCGCCTGGTATCTGCTGGGAAGAGCGCAGTACAACAATCAGAGTTTCAAGGATGCAATCGCCAGCTTTCGGCACGCCCTGCGTCTGCGCCCGAAATACGTCGAAGCGGAGAACAATATGGGTCTGGCCTGGCAGGGACTCAACGAGCCGGCCCAGGCAAAAGCCGCCTTCGCTGCCGCCGTCGAGTGGCAGGGCAACCACCCCTCCGATGCCCAGCCGTTTCTCAACCTCGGCGTTCTCCTGTCGCAGCAGAATCAGGTTGACCAGGCGCTCCGCCGTCTTCGGATCGCAGCCTCCCTGGCTCCGGACAACCCGAAAATCCATGAGGAGCTCGGCCGCGCGTATGAAGAAGCCGGCAGTCTGCAGGAGGCCGGACAGGAACTGGAAAAGGCGGTCGGCCTGGCTCCGAACGTTTCCGCTCTGCACTACGAACTCGGCCGGATCTATCAGCGTGAAGGCTTGCGCGATCGAGCCAGAGAGGAATTTGCCCTCTGTGCGAAGCTGAACGGCTCCCATTCATCGGCCGAAACCCCCAACCCGTTTAGTCCGGACTGAACGAATGATTCGTGATGGTCGTGTAACTCCTGGGTTTTGAATCGTTGATTCGCCGCCTGCGCTGAGCAGAGTCTTTGAAAGGATAGGGCGCCATCTTGGGATTGATGATCGGCGATAAATGAAACGCACATTCTCGCCGAGTTCTGGATGGCAGAACTTTTTTGGTTAGACATATGAGGAGGAAAAACAACCGTCCCACTCTCAGTGAGGTCGCCGCCCGTGCCGGTGTCGGGACGACAACCGTCTCCCGCGTCATCAATGGCGGCGATCGCGTCGATCCCACGACGTTTGCCCGCGTGAACAAAGTAATTAAAGCGCTCGGTTACACACCCAACCAGGCCGCCCGCATCCTCAAAGGTCATCGCACGCGCGCCATTGGGTTTCTGGTTCCCAGCATCGCCGATCCCTTCTTTTCCAGTTGTGCCGAAGCCGCCCAGGCAACCGCCCGCTCAAACGAATCGCTCCTGATCGTGATGACCACGCAAAACAATCTCAGCATGGAAATCGAAAGCGTGAACGTACTGATGTCCCATCAGGCCGACGGTCTGATCGTGGCGCCTTCTGATTCCAACAGCGTTGACCTCCGTCGCGCGCTCTCCCGGGCCGCTGTGCCCGTGGTCGCTCTCGATCGCCCTCTGTGCGGATCCCGGATGCCCTCGGTCCTCTCTGACAACTTTGCCGGCGCCGAAATGGCCACCCGGCACCTCATCGAACATGGCTATCGCCGCATCGCCTGCCTCACTGGAGAAACCAATCTCTACACCATCCGCGAGCGCATGCGGGGCTACCGTGGGACGGTCGAAGCTGCCGGCCTGCCCGTCATCCTCGATACTTCCATCAGCGACTATGTTTCCGCGGAAACCGGCATCCGCTCCCTGCTCGCTCGCCGCCAGCCCCCCGACGCCATCTTCACGCTGAAGAACAGCACCACCATGTTTACCTTCGAGGCGTTACAGAAGCTCCGGGTGCCCATTCCCGAGTCCATCGCGCTGCTCGGCTATGACGACTTCGAACTTGCCGATGCCGTCCGCCCCTCCATCACCGTGATCCAGCAGCCAGTCGCCGACCTGGGCCGTATCGCCGCCGAGTTGCTCTTCCGCGAATTGGGCGGTGACCATGAATACAAGCCCACGACCCGCCCACAGTTGATTCAGCTCGAGACCCGCCTCGTCCGGCGCGCCTCCTGCGGCTGCTCGGCCACAACGACCTGAATGCCATGCGCGATTCCATGGTGCCCGGAGGGGGATCTGAACCCCCACGACCGGTAAAGGCCTGCGGATTTTAAGTCTGATTTCGGCCATCTCGCACGACATTGCACTGCGCAGTACTTCAGATGCGAATTGTCCAGTAAAGACGCGGGCTTCGTAGCATATCGCGTTTCGCATGTCTGGGCCTCGGAGCGGATCGCCCGCTCGGTCCGGCACTTCCTCGAGGTGCTGGACGAGCTGAACCGGCTCAACCTCGAGTTCGTCAGCTTCCGCGAGCAGATCGACACCGGCGGCCCGCTGAGCCGGGCCATCGTGGTCATCATCGGAGCCATCGCCGCGCTGGAACGGGTGCCTGATCGTCGAGCGGGTGCGCGCCGGCATGCGCCGCGCCCGCCTCGAAGGCCAGCACATCGGACTCCGGCCGCTCGATCTGGATCGGGCCGCGATCCTGCGCGATCGCCAGCGCGGGCAGAGCCCCGCAGACCTCTTTCGGAGTCTCCCTTTCGCTCCGCCAAAGACGCGACGATGCGGATCGACCGTAAACACCTGTTCCGGTTCTCCTTGACGAGATAGGAGAGCAGGGCGTAGTCTCCTCTCTCGAATAGGAGAGCGCGATGCCGGAATCCGTGGAACTGCCGCAGGGAGCGCTGGAGATGCTGATCCTCAAAGCAGTGTCGCTCGGACCCCAGCACGGATATGGGGTCCTCCTGAGGATTCAGCAGATCTCGGGCGAGCGGCTGGAGATCCTGCAGGGCTCGTTCTACACGGCGGTGTACCGGTTGGAGCGGCGCGGCTGGATCGCCGGACAGTGGGGCGAGTCCGAGAACAACCGGAAGGCGAAGTTCTATCGCCTGACTGCCGCCGGCCGAAAGCAACTGAGGACAGAAACCGAGAAGTGGACGGATATGGCGGGAGTCGTCGCAACAATCCTGCGCGCAAAGCCGGAGGAGATATGAGCCTGACGGCGACTCTCCGGTGTTGGTGGCGGGCCATCGCCCACCGGGGGCGCGTCGCCGGCGAGGCAGAAGCCGAGTTGCGCTTCCATGAAGAAGTCTACGCGGCGGATCTGGTCCGGCAGGGAGTGGCGCCCGAGGAGGCCGCGCGGCGAGCGCGCCTCGAATTGGGTCCGCCGGAAACGCATGGGGAGCGCTACCGGAGCGCGGTGGGGCTGCGTGCTTTCGATGAATTGGGCGGCGATGTGCGCTTCGGCCTCCGGTCGCTGCTGCGGAACCCGGGACATGCGGCCGTGGGCGTCTTGTCGCTGGCGCTCGGGATTGGCGCGACAACGGCGATGTTCAGCCTGATGTATGCGGTTCTGCTGCATCCTTTTCCGTATGCGGGGGCCGACCGGATCATGAATCCTGCCATCATCAATGAAGAGGAGCCGTCGCAACTCCGATGGTTTGCTTTGTGGAAGCCGCAATTTGCCGAGTTCGCAAAGGCGCAATGCATCGAAAGCCTGTTGGGCTTCCGTAACAAAAGTGAGGTGCTGACCGGCGAAGGGCTGCCGGAAGACGCGCTGGCGGTGTACCTGACGGAAAATGCCGGCCAGTTCTTTGGGGTCCGTCCGTTGCTGGGACGAATGATCGAGCCGAGCGATGCCGCCGGTGGGGGACAGCCGGTGGCGGTCCTGAACTATCGGTTTTGGCAGCAGCATTTTGCTGGCGCGCGGAGTGTGATCGGCAAAACGATCGAACTGGATCATGTGGTGTACACGATTGTGGGGGTGATGCCGCGCAGCTTCGCCTTCGATGACACAACGGGCGTGGGCGATGTGTATTTGCCGGGGAGCACTCTGCGCGAGACTGCGGCGGGGCCGCGGTTCTTCATCCCGTGGGTCAAGCTGAAGGCCGGCGTAACGCCTGCGGAGGGGAGCGCGGAACTCGACCCTCTGGTACATGCCTTTGCGCGGCAGAATCCGAGGGTGTATCCCGAGAAATTCCATCTGGGGTTGCAGCCGATTATTGCTCCATATGCACAAAGCACCGGGCGCGCGCTCGATCTGCTGCTGGCAGGTGTGGTGGTGCTGCTGCTGATTGGGTGCGCGAACTGCTCGATCCTGCTGCTGGCACGGGGGTCAGCGCGGCAGCAGGAGCTCGCGGTGCGCAGCGCGCTGGGGGCAAGCCGGTGGCGGATCGCGCGGCAGCTGCTGGTGGAGGCGATGACGATTTCCGCAGTCGGTGCCGCGCTCGGTGTCGCGGCTTCGTATTGGCTGGCACGGCTGTCGCTGGACCTGGAGAGGAACGTGTTTCCCCCGGAGTCGGTAATCCGAGTGAATCTGCCGGTGCTCGGTTTTTCTGTGGGGCTGGCGCTGCTGACGGGGCTGCTCTTCGGGCTGACGCCGGCGTGGCGACTCTCGCAGGTAGATGCGGCAGGCCGAGCCCTGCACAGCGGGCGAAGAATCGTCGGCCGAGGTGCGGGCCGGCGCCTGCAAACGCTGATCGCTGCGCAGATCGCTCTGACGCTGCTGCTGCTGGCGACTGCCGGGATGGCCGCGCAGGGTTTTCTCGCGGTAATGCACGCGCCTCTGGGCTACCAGCCGAAGAACGTCCTGTCGGCGGGCATTCTGATGCACTACGAGAACCCGAAGGACTGGGGTGGAATCAGCCCGCTGGAAAAACGCGTGGCCTTCGTCGAGCGGGTGCGGCAGAAGATTGCGGCGGTGCCCGGGGTGCTCTCGGTGGCGGTGAGCAACGACGCGACGCCTCCTTACAGCGGCCAGGAGTATAAGTTCCAGGTGGAAGACCAGCCGGCCCTGCCCGACGGTGGCCCCAATGTGCGAGTGGAGTTTGTGAGCCCGGGATACTTTGCGACGCTCGGAATTCCTCTGCTGCAGGGGCGTGTCTGGGATGAGGCGGAGAATACGCGCGGCGATGGCGTGGCCGTGGTCAACGCCGCCTTCGCACGGCAGTACCTGCGTGGAAGGGCGGCGGTTGGACAGCAGGTGCGGATGCCGGATCTGGCCTCCCATGCGCCGCTGGTGGCGGCTTCGGCCGAGAGCGCCGGATGGCGGCAGATCGTAGGCGTCATCGGCGATGCGCGGAATGACGGCGTGGACCGGCCTGTGATCCCTGCGGTGTACGTGCCGTTCTCAACCTTCCTGGCACCGTATGCGCAATATGTAATCCGCACCCAGGGCGAGCCGATGGCCTACCTGCATGCGATTCGTAAGGCGGTGGCTTCGGTAGAGTCCGATGAGCAGGTCGGCAACGGGAGCGAAGACCTGGAGACGGCGATCGAACGCGATGCCTTATGGAGTCGGGAGCGGCTGTTCTCCATTCTCTTCGGCTTCTTTTCCGGACTGGCGCTGGTTTTGGCTCTCGTTGGCCTGTTCAGTGTGGTGGCCTGGACCGTGACGCAGCGAACGGCGGAGTTTGGGGTGCGCCTGGCGCTGGGGGCGTCGCGCAGACATATTCTATGGGTCGCGGTACGGGCCGCCGCGATCGGCGTTCTACTGGGGACCGCAGTTGGAGCCGCAGTGGACGTTGCGCTGGGCAGGACCATGGCAGTCTGGATGAACAGCCGGAGCAGTGGGTGGGGAAACACCGTGGAAGCGGCTCTCCTTCTGATCCTGTGCTCCGCGATAGCTTGCTGGTTGGCGGCAAGGCGAGCCGCTGGGCTGCATCCTACTGAGGCGCTTCGGTACGAGTAGCGAAGCCGGCCGACCGGTCCGGAGATTGTCCAGCCCTTGAATCTGGATGCGGATCATTCGGCCAGAACGCAGTCGAGGAGCGACTCGGCGGTGATGGGCTCATTGAGAGACCGCGGGAACTGGTCGTCAGTCCTGCTCAAGTCTGATTCCGGGATTATCTGCTTCCGGGCAGACCCCTCTTCGTATCCGTGAGCACCGGATTGAGGTAGCGCAGAACGGCATCGCGCATGGCCTGCTGCAGGCGGGGACGCGCGCTCGGCGGCGCAGTGGTGAGCTCTTCGAGAATCCCGCGGAAGATCATAAGTGCCACCTGCCCGTGGTGGGTCGCTTCGGAAAGCGAGAGCCTGGGTAGTTCACGCCGAAGGCGACCGGCAATGAAGTCCACGAATGTCTGGCCAAGGGCCTGCTTTTCCTCGCGCGCGGCTGGCGAGAGCGGTGCATCGATCACCAGAGAGTGGAACTCCGGATGTTTCCGATTGAACTTCATACAAAAAGTGAGCAGTTCCTGAATGGCTTCTGTGAAGCTCAGGGCACCTTCGGAGTCGATCACCCGTTCCGCTTCGGCCATCTCGCGAGCGTAAGTCGAGGCCAGCGCGCTGGCGATGGCATCCTTGTTGGGGAAAAACTGGTAGAGGGTGGCGGGAGACACGCCCGCCTCCTTGGCGATTGCATTGGTCGTGGTCTGGTGATATCCGAGGCGGCCGAAGACGGAGGCGGCTGCGCGCAGGAGAGCGCGCTGGCGCTGCTCGCCGCGCGCGTTGCGCTTGCGGTTTGGATCGAAGACGGCCACAGCATGAGTTTCGCAGAGAAACACGAATCCAAGCAAAAACTTGCATCCACTTAGAAATCCAGGTATCTACTTGCACAGGAGGCGAAACGGCATGTTTACGGTAATGGGAATTACAGGCAACGTGGGCGGCGCGGTAGCAGAGAATCTGCTGGCAGCGGGCAAAGCGGTTCGCGGCGTAGTGCGGAATCCGGAGACGGCAAAGGCCTGGGCCCAGCGAGGCGTGGAGTTGGTGCAGTCGGCATATGACGATGCAGCGGGGCTCACAAGAGCGTTCACCGGGGCGGAAGGTGTATTTGCGATGATTCCCCCAGACTTTGCGCCGGCTCCGGGGCTGCCGGACCAGAAGCGCACCATCGCGGCGATCAGCAAGGCTCTGGCGCAGGCGAAACCCGGCAAGGCCGTGTTTCTTTCTTCCATCGGTTCGGAGCAACCGAGTGGCCTGGGACTGATCACATCGACGCACCTGCTCGAAGAGGCAACGCGCACCCTGCCGATTCCCGTGGCCTATCTGCGCGCGGGCAGTTTCATGGAGAATTGGCTGGGAGCGCTGGACCGCATTCGCGCCACAGGGGAGATGCCCTTCTTCTATGGGCCGCTGGAGCGCAAATTCCCGCTGGTGGCCACGCAGGACATCGGCCTGGCCGGCGCCCGCGTGTTACAGGAGAGTTGGAACGGCGAGCGTGTGCTGGAGGTCAGCGGTCCCAAAGGTGGAACGGACTTGCACGAGACTGCGACGGCGTTCGCCAGGGCGCTGGGCCGCGAAGTAAAGGCCGTGCAGGTGCCCGAGGCGGCCTGGCAGAGCGTGCTGGAATCGATCGGCATGCCGGCGGACCGGACCGGGCTCTACATCGAAATGGTGAAGAGTTTCAACTCAGGCTGGATCCACTTCGGTAACCCGGGGGCCGAGGAATTCCACGGACCGACCACAATTGAGACGTTCGCACGAGAGCGGGTGAAGTGAGAAAAGAGCCGCGAGGAACTATGTTCGGGGGCAGGGTTGGCGACGATGTCGCTGAACGTGGGTATACCGCGCGTGAACCGCCTTCTGCCTGCTTACCGATGCCGCCCAGGTTTACGACTCTCCGTTCTCGAGGCAGGCCTTCCGGAGATTCCGATTTTTGAGCGCGGTCCTCGGCGGCGCGCGAACGACGAATGATGCATTACGCCAGGGATTTGAGAATCCGCCGGAAGCTGCGCGTCCGCCTGTCTGGTGGCACTGGTTGGACGGCAACGTTACGAGAGAAGGAATCAAGCTGGATCTCGAATGGATGCATCGAACAGGCCTGAGCGGATTCCAGGCGTTCGATGCCTCCCCTGGGCCCACGGTCGTCAGGAATCGCCTGGTGTATCCAGCATTCCAGCGTTAGGCTGTCGACTCCCGCTAGTATGCCCAGTGTGTGATTCCCCCGGCGGGGCCTGCATGACTACGGGGCGCCCCGCCTCGCACATTCGGAGCCTATTCGACCACGCAAAAGCGAGGAACGTCCGCTGTCCTTGACAGTTTAGGAGAGAGCCTGTAGAGTCCTAATTTGTTTAGGAGAGATTCGGCATGCCCGACCAGGCTCACCTTCTTCCGGGAACTCTCGATCTGCTCATCCTGCGGGCGGTCTCGCTCGGACCTTTACACGGATATGGCATCCTGCTGCGCATCGCTCAGATTTCAGGACAGGCTCTGATGGTCGAGCAGGGCGCACTGTACCCGGGACTGTTTCGATTAGTTCGTCAGGGGCTCCTGAAGACGAAATGGGGCGTTTCCGATGCGAATCGACGGGCCAAGTTCTACGAACTGACGGCTGCGGGACGAAAACGACTGCGGGACGAAACAGAAAGCTGGAGTCGGCTGGCAGCCGCCATTGCCAGTGCGCTCTCCGCGCAACCGGAAGAGTCATGAGACTTCTCGACGCGATGCGAGCCAGCTGGTCCGCCCTTGTGCACCGTTCGGCAATAAGGGACGAGCTCGAAGAAGAACTGCGAGACCACCTCCAGCATCGAGCGGACGACCTCGAACGCAGCGGCCTTACGCGCAGCCAGGCAGAGCGGCAGGCGCGCATTGAATTTGGCGGGTTCGAACACTACCGGGAAGAATCGCATGCGGCCCAGGGCTGGGGCTGGGCGGAAACGCTCTTGCGGGACGTACGGTTTGGGTTGCGGATTCTGAAGAAGTCGCCGGCATTCACCGCCGCCGTAGTCGTCACTCTGGCGCTGGGCATCGGGGCGAATACCGCTTTGTTTGCCCTGGTGCGCGGAATTCTTCTGCTTCCCTTGCCGGTACGCGCTGCCAGCCGCCTGGTTGTGATCTGGGACAGCAATCCAGGAGCGGGGTTGAGCCGCGTTGGGCCAAGCGGGCAGGACTACCTCGACTGGAGAGAGCAAAGAACCCACGCGTTTGAGGATCTCTTTCTCTTCGAGCACGGCACTGGTACGGTGACAGGGAATGGGGAGCCGGAACAGGTGGCCGGACTGCGCGTCACCACCAATTTCGGAAAGTTCTTCGGAATCGTCCCCGTGGCGGGAAGAACATTTCTGCCTGAAGAGGGAAATGCGCCACACTCTCTGGCGATTCTGAGTTACCGCTACTGGAAGCGGAAGTACCAGGGAAATCCAGCCGTTTGCGGGCAGAGCATGACGCTCAACGGTGAGGACTACACCATCATCGGTGTGTTGCCCGCTTCCTTCGATGAGCTATTCCCCGTTGACGTGGTGGTTCCTTTTGACGATGGATGGCTGCACCGGGCCGATTCTGATCTTGGTGTCTTCGGCCGGCTGCGGCCGCACGTGACCGTCCGCCAGGCGGGTGCCGAGATGAGCGAGACGATGGCACGCATCGCCCGACGGCGGCCCGACCGCAAGGGGTTCGGCACAGTTCTGGTACCCCTGGAATCTGTGCGCATGGAGTACATTCGGCCGGCATTGCTGGTGCTGCAGTGCGCGGTGGGATTCATTCTGATCCTCGCCTGCGCGAATGTCGCGAATCTGATGCTGTCGCGCGGCATGAGCAGACGCCACGAAATAGCCGTGCGCATCTCGCTCGGAGCCACGCGAAAGCAGATCGTTCGGCAATTTCTTGTGGAAAGTTCCCTGCTGGCGATCCTCGGGGGAATGCTCGGCCTGCTGCTGGCGCTGGGGAGCGTGCATTTGTGGGCCCGATATGGACCAACTCGGATCCCTGTCCCCAATGCGGCCTATGAAGTGACGCTGCCGGCGGTCCATCTCGGACTGAGCGAGATCGTATTCACACTGGTTGTATCGCTCGCGACGGGGATCCTGTTTGGGCTGATTCTTCCGCTCCGGCTGTTTGGCGGCAATATGCAGGACGCACTGAAGAATGGAGGACGCGGGACGATCGGCGAAGTGCGGGGACGGGGAACACGCACCCTCCTGGTGGTTGTGGAGGGAGCGCTCGCGCTCGTGCTGGTGGTGGGTGCATCCCTGATGATCAAGAGCTTCTCGCGCTTATTGTCCATCAATCCGGGCTTTGAACCGAACAGACTTCTGACCCTGAGGATCAAGCTGCCTGAGGATGCTGCCGGTTCACCTTATCGGGACCCGGGGAAGCGAGGCACAGCATTTCATGACTTCCTGGAACGTGTTCGCAGCGTGCCCGGCGTGCAATCGGCTGCTCTGACCGAGATCGTGCCCCTGAGTCAGGACGATATGGACCGCGGGCCCTTCGTCATCCAGGAGAAGCCGGGATCTGATGTCACACCCTCTGCTGATTATCGGGACATCAGCCCTGGGTACTTTCAAACCATGCGGATTCCTTTGCTGCAGGGAAGGAGCTTCGCGGAGAGCGATGACGCAAAGCATCCGCGAGTGGTCGTCATCGATCAGACTCTCGCGCGAGAGTATTTTGGAACGGAAAACCCTTTAGGAAGACACGTCGTCCTTCCGTACGGCTCACGCATTCCCCGGGAGATCATCGGAATCGTCGGTGCGGTGCGCGACTCATCGCTGAGCGGGGCGCCCAAGGCCACCATCTATTTTCCGTATATGCAGGGGGCGGACCAAACCATGAGCATGGTCGTGCGCACGGCACTCCCGCAGGGCGCAATTCTTCCCGGAATTCGGAACGCGATCTGGTCCGTGGACCGGAACCAGCCTGTATTCGAAGTTAGATCCATG
>Ga0335073_10005797_pt1 | contig 17348 bp, 15 predicted proteins | sample Lox_Sample_22_FD_207093 | JGI IMG/M metagenome (GOLD analysis project Ga0335073, IMG submission 207093) | Soil microbial communities from Loxahatchee National Wildlife Refuge, Florida, United States - Lox_Sample_2.2 | ecosystem: Environmental > Terrestrial > Soil > Wetlands | place: USA...
TTGATATTCGCGCGTAATAGTGTTCCCACACGTTCGAGCAGTGCCATGATGTCCCTCCTTGTTCCTCAGAAATCAGCGGGCGGAGAGCTAGGGCTCCCCACGGACGGGTCTTCGTCCGTGGGGTAAAGAGCTGCCTGCTCTCCGCCCTCGTTGTCATTGCTTGCCTTCGACCGTCGCGCTGCCGTTCGGCCGTGCGCGCATGCTCTTCACGTTCGACATCAGCTCGCGCATATCCATGCCCGAGATCGCCTCGAAGAGAGCCGGCACCTGCGCCGCAATCCTCGTGATGTCGCCCGTGAGCTTGTTCGCTCCCGCAGCGCCATCGTTGCCCGTCGACACGATGGTGATCTTGTCCACCTTCGACAGCGGCTCCGCCATCGCGCGTACCACCTCTGCCATGTTCGAGATCAGCCGGTCGACGACCGCAGCCTGGTTCCAGTCCTGATAAGCCTCGGCTTTCACGTTCATCGCCTTGGCCTCGGCTTCGCCCTTCTGGAAAATCACCGCCGCCTCCGCCTCACCCTGCGTGCGGATCGCCGCAGCGCGGCCTTCAGCCTCGGTCGCCAGCCGCATCCTTTCGGCAGCCGCCAGAGCTTCGATCCTCTGCCGCTCGATCTCCGCACCCTTCAGCACGGTGGCAATCAGCTCCTTCTCATGGCGCAGAATTTCCGCTTCCTGCACCTTGATCTGCTGCTCTTTCTCGATCTGCTGCACCTTCACCAGCTCAGCCGTCACCTGCTGCTGCATGATGTTGGTCTGAATCTCGTATGCCTTATCGGCCTGCGCCTCCTGCCTGCGGCTCTGCTCCGCAAACTGCGCCTTCTGAATGTCGAGATCGCGCTGGGCCTCAGCCTGCTTGGCCAGCGAAAGAGTCTCAGCCAGCACGCGCTCCTGGTCCGCCGCGGCCCTCGCTACGGCTGACTCGCGCAACGCATTCGCCCGCCGGATCGCCGTATCGCGCTCGGCTTCGGCGGCCGCCACATCGGCGTCACGCTTGATCCTCACAATGTCCGGACGACCCATGTTGGTGATGTACTCGTTCTTGTCGCGCACCTCCTTGATGGTGAACGACACCACCTCCAGCCCCATCTTGCTGATGTCATCCGCGCACGTCGCGCGCATGCGATCGCCCACCATCTCGGGCTCCTTGACGATCTGCTCCACCGTCAGCTGCCCGATAATGCCGCGCAGATGCCCTTCCATCACCAGCCGGATCAGCCCTTCCCTCTGTTGCGGCGCCTTGGTCAGGAACTGCTCCGCCGCCGTCAGGATCGACTCCTGATCGCTGCGCACCTTGATCTGCGCGACGGCTTCCACGGTCACCGCCACGCCCTGCTTTGTATACAGGTCCTGCTGCGGTGCGACATCGAACGACATCAGTTCCAGTGACAGCTCCCGGCAGCTTTCCACCAGGGGAAAGATCACCGTGCCGTGGCCTTTGATCACGCGCGGTCCGCGAAATCCATATACGATCAGCGCCTCGTTCGGCCCGGCCTTGCGAAACATCTTGGCCAGAATGCCCATCAACACAATGAGCAGCAAGAGACACAAACCAACGATCACAACCAATGTGCTTGTCATAATTGCCTCCTGATCCTTTCCATCAGGAAAACGTCGTTACTTTCTTTCCGTCTCGTGCGTACCCGCGCGGAGCGCCTCCGCCTCGACCGAAAGTCCTTGCCTGGACGGCCAGTCCTCTGCGACTTCGTCCCAGCGCCTCACCCAGGCAATTCCCTGTTCGTAGCGCATCACAACTACCTCAACGTCACGCGGAATCGCTACGCCTGCTTCACTCCGCGCCACTGCAAAACGGCGAGCGCCGTTCTGCGAAAACTGAATCTCTCCTGTCCCGCCTTCGCGGATCGTGCCGCTCACGCGACCCAGCACGCCCACAACCGCAGTCTCCTCTGCCGTCAGCTCACGCTCGTGCGGCAACAGCACCTTTGCCAGAAACCAGAAGAGAATCGCCGCTCCCGCGATTCCCGCCAGCGTAGCCACACCAAGTACAACCGGCGTGAGGAAATCGGCATAGCGCTCCAGCAGGTACCCACATCCTCCAAACCACCCCAGAAACGCAGCCAGTGTGAACCCATTGAACGGGCTGATTCCGCCCTTGCTGGGCCCATGCCCACCCGCGTGGCCATGGCCCGCTTTAGCGAGATTCACATGGAAATGCCCGAAGTGCAGATGCGAGAACACTCCCGCAAACGACAGCAGCGTCAGTGACAGTCCGAGCACAAAACAGATCAGATAAAACGTCTCCCACGTCATTGGCCATTCTCCTTTCTCGCGCGCTCATGTTCGCGTGAACCGCGATGTTTCTGCTCCGAAACATGACCCGGCCGCAACACCTCCAGCAGCCTCTCAACGAGCCCCGGCGTATCCATCACCGCCTCCAGCAGCAGCAGACAGTCGCGCGTGTCCTTGTGCCGGGCCAGCGCCAGCAGCGCCTGCCTTAGCTGCGGATCGCGCCGGAACCGCTCCGCCCCGCTCACCAGCCAGAGATCCAGCTTGTCTTCGAGCGTGCGCGCATCGCTTAACAGCTCGGCGTGATAGCCATCCGGATCGTCGACCAGATATCCCGGATGCACCTTGAAGAATTTCGCCAGCAGTTGCCGCGTGGTGTTTGTCAGGTGGGGCCGCGCTCCGCTCTCGATCTGCGAAAGGTAGCTCTGGCTCAGTGAAGCCTTCAGCCCTGAGTCCTTTATTTCGGCCCGGATCGACTTGACCAGCTCCTGCTGCGTCATAGCCCGGTCCAGGCCGCGAAGATTGCCTTCGACTTCCCGCAGATACCGGAGTTTTTCGCCAAGCTTCATCGCTAGCACTCCGGATCGCAATCCACTTCAATTGCAATCCGCGATAATCATATCGCTAATTGCGATATTAGCAAGCAAACGTTGGTAATCACCCTTTTAGCGCAATTCCTAGAGATGTCATCCTGAGCGCAGCACGCCGCGGCGTGCGAAGTCGAAGGACCTGCTTTTAGATAGCTTTACGGCCGCGGCTTATCCAGAAAGCTGAACAGATCTGGCAGCTCCACGTAGATCCGCGTTCCGGGCACTTCCAAGCGAGCCGCTGAGGTCCACACATTTGACACGCACATACGACCGGTTCTCGTCTTTGGATCAATGAGCCAGATCGTTTCAACTCCCATGTTCATGTAGTCGCGGCTGCGGTCCTCGGTTTCGGAGTAGGTGTCGTCCGGCGAGAGAATTTCCACCACCAGCAGCGGCGGAGCTACCAGCACATCTGGCTGCGGACCTGCCACCACCACCACGAGGTCCGGAACCCGCACCCTGCTCGACGATATGCGTGTCCGCTGCTCAGTGGAGCCCATGACACCCCACTCCGCTTCGTGGGTGGCGAACCAATGTGCCAGCAACCACTGAACTCTCGCGTGCTCCCACTTACCCACGTTGCGCTCCCGGACCTCCCCGTCAACGTACTCACGGTCAGGCCGGTACGACGTGTTCAGGTATTCGGTGATCGATATCTGCGTCGGCGTGGCCATTGCCCTGTCTGTTCCCTTCTCAGTCTACTCGCCAAACAAACTTCAACCAATGCCTTCCGCGCCTAATCGCTAATCCCTAATCGCTAATCCCTGCCTTTCCACTCTCTCCCTCAACCCCTGCGCATCGAAAGGAGCCCGCACCTTCGCATCGTTGTCGAAGTAGACATACACATCGCGTGTGTCGGCTTTCACCGCCGGCTTGGCGCTCGCATGTTGTCCCTCCGCCTCACCGCCAGCGGCCCACGAAACTACTCGCTCTGCCCACCTGTCCAGAGCCGGCACGTCGTACCCGCTGGCATACAGCACCTCCGAGCCATGCAGGCGGCAGTACACGAAGTCCGCGGTCACATCCATCAGCAGCGGCCATTCCACAGTGTCTGCACACACTAACGCAATCCGATGCCTGCGCAGCAGCGCGATGAATTCTTCGCTCGCGAAGCTCTGGTGCCGGATCTCGATCGCATGCCGAACCGGTCCATCCATTTCCGGCTCAACAAATGCCCGACCCGCTAGCCGCACATCGTGACCGGTGGCCAGATCGGCTGCCTGCTGCATCGTCCGTGGCAACAGTTTGAAGAAGCTCTCCAGCACATCCGGCCGAAAACTGAAATTTGGCGGAAACTGCCACAGAATCGGCCCCAGCTTCGGTCCCAGAGCCAGCACACCGGAAGCGAAGAAGTTCGCTAGCGCAATCTCCACGTTGCGCAGCTTCAGCATGTGCGTGATGAAGCGTGAACCCTTCACGGCAAAGACGAAATCATCCGGAGTCTCCGCGCGCCAGAGTTGATAACTCTTCGGCCTTTGCAGCGAATAGAAGCTGCCGTTGATCTCGACCGTCGAAAACACCTGCCCGCAGTAATTGAGTTCCTTTTTCTGCGGCAGCTTCGCGGGGTAAAAGACGCCACGCCATGGCGCGTATCTCCACCCGGAGACGCCGATGCGAACTCTTCCCATCTGCTTGGCGTGCATCCTTCTCCTTGCGGCGCTGTCAAGAGTTGCGCCGCGACAGCTCGTCTAATCCTTTTCGATGCAGAAGCATAGCGTGAATAAGAGTTGGCCGAGTATTTCCGCGAAACTTCTAAAATAGAACTATAGGGAAAATTTAAAAGGGCGCAGCTTCCAGCACTTTTCGGAAAAGTGTGTCCCGAAGCCATTTGCCCTCGAGTCAACGCGACCACCAGGAAGTGTTGACCGGGCGCAGTTCTGGACATGGCATGGGATTCCGAAAAATTCCGTGGCTGCGCTCTTTTCATTTGAGGTGCCTACCCCAGGGCGGCCTCGTTCCCTCAAATCTGCTTCAAAGGAAACTCTCGAATGAGTAATTTCTTTCAAAAGCTCGGCACCGGTGTCGCGGACTTTGGAAAATGGCTCGCCACTGCAGTCAAGGACACGGTCAGCATCGCTGCCCGGATCGAAAAGATCCTCAAGGCTGAGCAACCGCTCGCCAAACCTTTCGTCTCCGGCCTGTCTACCGTAGTTGCCGATGTGGAGGCGCTGATCGGCTCGTCCGAATCTGCTCTTACTGCGAAGGGTCTCAACTTCTCCGCTGACTCGCAGGTCTACCAGCAGTTCGTTACCCTCATCGCCGATTTCAAAAAACTCGCGCCTGTCGTTGAGGAAGCAGTCAGCATCCTCGAGGGCAAGACACCCGCAGCCAACTAGGTTCGCCATAGGCCCGCCCGGAGCCTCAATCCGGGCATCCTCTCACTTCGCCGACTTTGGAAAGCACAATGAAATCAAACGGTTACGGGTAGCAGCTTTAGAATGAAACGGTTACGGACAGGGCAGCCGGAAGTGACATGGAATGAATGGATTCCAGTTTTCTCTTTTAGAATGAAACGATTACAGGTTAGGGCGCGTAAGGTGAGCAGAAACAAACGGTTACGGATTGACCTGAAAACCGGGGGGGAGGGGGTAGGTTGTTGTACTCTGTCCGTGCATGAGCACACCGGAATTCTCCCTGTGGATCTTCCTCAGCTCGATCATTGCCGGTCTGCTCGGCTCGCTGACTGGCCTGGGCGGCGGGGTGGTCATCGTTCCGGTACTCACCGTCCTCTTTCACGTTGACATTCACTACGCGATCGGTGCCTCACTAGTGTCGGTGATCGCGACCTCCTCCGGGGCAGCAGCCGCCTACGTACGCGAGGGCTATTCGAACATCCGCATCGGTATGTTCCTGGAAATCGCGACCACGGTCGGCGCTCTCTTCGGAGCATGGCTCACCACCCGCGTGCCTACCCACGCCATCGGTATCGTCTTCGGAGTCGTGCTGCTCTACTCCGCCTACGCGTCGGTGAGAATGAAGCACCGGGAACACGGAGCCGACAAGCCCGACCCGCTGGCCACGCGCCTTCGCATGAACGGAACGATGCCAACGGCCGAGGGTCCCGAATCCTATGTTGCCCAACGCGTTCCCGCAGGCTTCAGCCTCATGTTTCTAGCTGGATCGCTCTCGGGTCTGCTCGGCATCGGATCGGGCGCCGTAAAGGTGCTGGCCATGGACCAGGCAATGCGGTTGCCCTTTAAGGTCTCGACTACTACCAGCAACTTCATGATCGGAGTTACTGCAGCCGCCAGCGCCGGAATCTACCTCAGCCGCGGCTATATCTCACCGGGACTGGCGATGCCAGTAATGCTGGGAGTCCTCGGCGGTTCTCTTGTTGGCTCGAAAATACTGGTTCATGCACATGTCAGGATACTGCGCATTGTCTTCGCGGTAGTCATCGTCGCGCTCGGGCTGGAGATGATGATCAACAGCATTGCAGGAAAGCTATAGAGGGGCGGGATGCAGGTAACAGACCAAAAGCTCGAGATAGCCATCGGACGTATGCTTCAGGCCGGCGTTCTGCTCGCGGCCGCGGTGGTCTTAATCGGGGGCGTCCTCTACCTGCGCCAGGAAACCGGGCTACGCCCCGACTACAGCCACTTCACCGGCGTTGTTGAGAGGCTGCGCTCCCCTGCTGAAATCGTGACGAATGCTCTCCACGGCCGGGCCCGAAGCATCATTCAGCTCGGCCTGCTTCTCCTGATCGCCACTCCAATCGCGCGGGTGGCCCTCGCTGCAGTTGGGTTCTTCCTCGAGCGCGATCACCTTTACGTTTGGGTAAGCCTGATCGTGCTTGCGGTGCTGCTCTACAGTCTGCTGCATGCGTTCTGAGGGTGGCTCAGGCTTCGGGTCGCACGCCGGACTCAAGAATGCTGTTGAGGTATGGCTGAAACTCCGGCGCCTCAGCCCGCACATTCTTGAATACCCACCCAGCCAGCAGCAGCACTGGCGCTGGACCGGGATCGGTCGATGCGAGTCTGCCAAGTGTGGTCACGGTGATCTGCTGATCGGGCTGCGCCGCGTGCGAGATAGCGATGCAGGGCAGATCGGATGGCATCCCGCCGGCGCTCCATTCGGCTGCGAGACTGGAAAAATCACGGCCGGGCATATAGACGATCCGCGTTGGCTCTGAAGTCTCGGGCGCGCCCCCGGTTGCGTGATGACCCGAACTGAAAACGATGCTTGATGAAGCGCGCCGGTCTGTCAGTGAGCACTGGAGTGACGCGGCCGCTGCGAAAGCAGCAGTAATGCCGGGTACAACTTCATAGGGAATTCCCGCTACATGCAGGGCATCCATCTCTTCTGCAGCGCGGCCAAAAACGAGCGGATCACCGCTCTTGAGGCGGACAATCGAGACGCCTTGCGAGGCCTTCTCGATCATGAGCTGGTTGATTTCTGCTTGCGTGATCTTCTTCACTCCGCACCGCTTGCCGACGTTGACAGTGAGCGCGCGGGGGTTCGCCAGTGCAAGCACAGCGGCGGGAACCAGATCGTCATGGAGAACGATCTCCGCGTTCGCAAGAAGACGAACTGCCTTCACAGTAAGCAGATCGGGATCGCCGGGACCAGCTCCAACCAGATAAACCTTGCCGGGTAACCTCACGCGAGAACCTCCTTGGACTCCAGAGCAAGTTTGCGGGAGGGGCAATCCCGCGAATCGCAGACCTCGCGGTACGCCAGTTGATGTAGCAGAAGCTTGCGACCATCGCTAACAGGATGAGTTGCGATCACCTCGCGGCGTAGTTCCCCGAGATTGTGCAACCAAGGACCGAGATCGTGAGGCAACTGTTCGTCGATCTCGCGACGAAGCCGCTGCGCCAGGGCAGGGCTTTCTCCGGCGGTGGAGATGGCGATCTGCAGATCTCCGCGGCTGACGATGGATCCGAAGTAGAAGTCGCAGTGGGGAGGATCGTCGACGGAATTGCACAGGATGTTGCGCTCGACCGCTCCACGATATACCGCCGCATTGACCGCGGGATCGTCGGTGGCCGCAATCACGAGAAAGATTCCGTCAAGGTCAGAGTCGCTGAATTGGCGCTCGATCACTTCGATGCGGCCCTGGATCGCGAGGGTCGTAATCTCCGGCTTGACGCGAGGCGCGATTACACGAAGGCGAGCCTCGGAGGCCAACAGAGACGGAATTTTCTGCAGCGCAACCTCACCCGCACCTACCAGGAGGCATGGGCGGCGAGCAAGCTTTACGAATATAGGCAGTAAACTCATGGATGTCTCTTTAGTCGCCATCGTAAGCAAGCGCAGGCACGTCGCGGTCAACTGCGGCGAGCGATTCGCCAGCTAACCGGGCACGGATCTCTTCCGCGTCGTGGCGGGAAAAGTAAGATCGGAGATTCTCGCCCGGTTCGCGCTCCTCGAGATAGCTGCTAAGGAGGCGTTCGAGGGCTGCTGGAACCTCAGTGGCAGGAACGCGATAACCAACCGGGCGGGCAATGGCGGCGTGTTTGCCGACGGCTCCGCCTACACAGAAGTAGAAGGCGTCCACCATTCTTCCCTGGTGCTTGATCTTCTTGCCTTCGAGACCGATGTCAGCAATCCAGTGTTGGCCGCAGCTATTGGGGCAACCGGTCACATGAAGCTTAAGCTCCTGGTCAAAGCCAGGGAGGCGCCCTTCGAGCTCTTCGATCAACCAACGGGTAAAGCTCTTGGTCTCGCTGATCGCCAGCTTGCAAAACTCAGTGCCGGTGCAAGCAATCGCGCCGCGCCAGAAGTTCGAGCCCTCAACGTGCAACCCGATTTTCTCCAGCTCACTTGCCAGCTCTCTGGTTCTTTGATTTGGGATGTTGATGAAGAGCAGATTCTGCATGATCGTCGTACGGAGCCGCCCATCGCCGAATCGTTCGGCAAGTTCGGCAGCAGCAGCCAATTGGTCTCCTGATAGGCGCCCCCGAAGTACGGAAGCACCGACGTAACTCAAACCCTCCTGCTTTTGCCGATGAATACCGACGTGGTCACGCAGAACATCTTCGGGAGCGGTTTCGCGAGGAGCAGGATCGAACGTGTACCCGACGCGCCGCTCGATCTCCTGGAGAAAGCTTTCGGCGGTCCACCCCTCGCGCGTGAAGAGATGCTTCAGGCGTGCCCGGTCACGGCTCTCCCGAAGTCCCTGCTGGTCGCGAAATATCCGGGTGATCGTGCGGGCAACCTCAACCACATCTGCACGCGGGATGAAGGCATTAAGCCTGACCGCCAGGTGAGGATCGCTAGAAAGCCCACCGCCTACTCTCACCGTGAAACCAACTTCATTGCCGCGACGAACCGCTGTGAAGGCCACGTCGTTGATCTCCGGATATGAGCACCACACCGGGCAGCCGGTGACGGACATTTTGAACTTGCGCGGCAGGTTGTAGAACTCGGGATTCGCGACGAGCGCGTGAGCCAGTTCCTGCGCGAGCGGCGAAGCATCGATGATTTCGTCGTGAGCAATACCGGCAAGCGGGCAGCCGGTGACATTACGCACCACGTCTCCGCACGCACCCTTGGGCGAGAGGCCGATGCGGTCAAGAGCATCGACGATCTCGGGAATCGACTCGATTGTGAGCCAGTGAAGCTGGATATTCTGCCGGGTGGTGATGTCAGCAAGGTTGCGCGCATGGTTTCGGGTAATGTCGGCGATTACACGCAGTTGGGACGAGGTGATGATGCCGTTGGGCATGCCGATCCGCATCATGAAGTAGTCGCTGGCCAGACCTTCGCCGCCCTTTCCGCCAACGGCGCCCACACCGTCTCCCTGGGTGTAAATGCCCCACCATTTGAAATAGGCACCAGCCCATTCGGGAACGACGCTCGACCGACCCTCGCGCGCAAAGGCCCGGACTTCATCGAATACTTCCCAAGGGTTCTTCGCGCGTTTCAGCCGTTCGATTCGCTGAGCCTTGGTCTCTTTGATTGCGGAAGTAGCGGTTTCAGTCATTGAGTCTCTCTTGTCAGAAAATGAAAAAGCCCACCAAATGGCGGGCTGAGCGGGAGTCTGAGAGTGATCTAGATGCGGCTACTCACAAGTCCGGCTCAGCGTGAAACAACACGCCTGACAACAAGCCGGAATGGAGGCAAAACTCATTACAGGTAGAATAGGCCGCTTTACGCCAAGGGTCAAGTTCTTCTGATCTTTGATGGGACGAAATGTCTAAGTTCAAATGCTGAGAGCTTCCGCAATTCAGATCGCGGCTGCTAGAAGCTGAAGATCGCTTGCAGAAAGATGCGGCGACTGGCGGAGCCGGAGGAATAGATCTGCCCGGCCAGAGCATTAGACTTACCGAAGTTTGGCGTGCCGAGCGTTCCGGTCGGCGGTGCTAGGTTGATGTCGTTGAAGAGATTCAAAGCCTGAACGCTGAAGCTCAAGTTGTAGCGACGGTTAACGACGGGCCCGCCGGGGCCTCCCGGTCCCCCTCCACCGCTAAGACCGCGTGGACCAAGGCCACCTCCTGGGGGCCCTCCGTGACGGCCACCTCCCCCGCCCATAAATATTCCGCCTCCCGAGTGACCCTCGACCTTAGGCCCAAAGGCAATGCTCTTGGTGGCGCGTAGATTGAAGGTGAAGAGAGTTGGGCCGTCACCCAGATTGATGGGGATGCGCGCTTGACTCGTGGACGGGTTCACATTGAAGGTGCCATACGACGTAGAGACAACTTCGGTGTCGCCAGCTTGCGCATAGGCCGGGCGATCGTTAAAGAACGAGTCGCCATTGAGATCCTGACCCACTGTAATGTTGAAGGGCTTGCCAGATGCAACAACGATGAAGGGGTTGAAACGCAATCCCCATCGCGTGGACCACGACCCCATAAGGAACATTTGACTGCGGACATCGAAAGCGGCACGCCCGTAATCCGCCTTGAGATTTTCAGAGTTCGACGGATTGCTGTTGATGCCGCTTGTATCGCTATTTGCAAAGCTCAGCGTGTAGAAGCCGAAGATGGAGAGAGTAGGAGAGAAGCGGGCGTTGAAATTGGTGATGAGTTGGTTCTGCTGGAACTCTGCCTCGGAATAGTACTGATAAATGTTGGGTCCGGTGGGATCGTAAATCGGCGAATAAGGAGAATTCGCATTGCGCGTGATGAACTGGTGCCGACCCAGAGAGTTGAGGTAAGTGAGCGAGACAGTTGATGCTTTGGTGATCTGGCGTTCCACTCCTATTGCCGCCTGCTCGGTGGTGGCAGCGTGCAGGTTCGGAGCGATCTGGTAGACGGCCGTTTTGCTGCTCGTGCTTCCCGCCTGAGAGCACTGCGTCAAGTCAGCGGGAGTGATGCCATTGGGCAGATAGCAGGTAGGGTTCTGAATAACGACCTCGTGTTGAGGTGAATCTACGCCACCGCTCTGACGAGTTGCCTGCAAGACCTCAGAGATTGGAAAGCGATCGTAGAAGAAGCCATAACCCCCGCGGATTACAGTTTTTGCGGGCCTGTTGGGCTTCCCTAGCGCGTAGGCGAAACTGAACCTGGGAGCCCAGTCATTCCTGTCGGCGATCTCACCCTGGGATTCCCAGCGCACACCGTAACTAAAGGTGAGATTCTGGCGGACCTTCCAGTCGTCCTGATAGTAAAGTCCAACATCGGTGAGGTTGACTGTGGTGCTTGGCTTCCCATAGGTCAAATTCAACTGGCTGGGGCCACCACCCGCAGCATGGATCTGGTCCCAGGTCTGGCCGGTGCCAAGACCTTGAATGGTATTGCCATAGGCGGTAGCCGGGTCGGTGCTGACACACGTGGTATCGCCGCTTGCGCATTGGTGGCCGCCAAAAGTGAAGACGCCGTTGAAGCTCGAGTTGGCGGTGTTAGCGTCGCGATTGACGCGAAGGCGTCCGCCGAAGTTAATCGCGTGCGCCTTGAGGGCAATCTCTGTAAGGTTCTGTAGTTCGTAATGCAGGCCATGATCGTTGATAGTCTGTTCGCTGTTGCCCCCAAATGTCTGATTGCCGGAAACCTGGACCTGAGGACTAAATGCGGCCGGCGCCTGGTTGGAGTAATCGCGTAGAAACTGAAATCGCGTTTCGTTGATGACCTTGTCGTTGATGATCTGCGTGTCGCTGATCTGTACAGTGTGCTCGTTCGAAGAAGAGTTGTAAGCCTGGGAGCCCAGAGAGAACTGGCCAACACCCTGGTTCTGGTTGCTGTTGTCGTAGTACTGATAACGAACGCTGAGCGTATTTCTCTCGGCCAACTGCCAATCCACTCGAGGGCTGATGTTGGTTCGAGTGCGCGGAGTTAACAGCGAATCGCTGAAGGGCGCCGTGTTGTAATCGGCGGGATTGTCAAAAATGCCGTTAGCGAAATCGCCGTTTATTTCGCCCACCAGGCGGTAGGCACTTACGATGGCAGCGTCTTCAATATTGCGGCGCTCGGCGCTAACGAAGAATGAGGCACTCCTGTTGATGGGTCCGTTCACCGTGCCGTTGAATTGGTAGCTGTGATAGTCAGGGATGTCGCTTGTGAACGGATTACCGGTGTTGAACTGGGAAGCATTGCCCTGCGCGAAGAACTGGCCGTGGAATTTGTCTGTGCCGGGCTTGGTAAGAATCTCAATGCGGCCGTAGCCCAGCTTGTCGTATTCGGCGGAGAACGGATTCTGGTTAATGCGTATTTCCCTGATTGCGGACTTCGGGGGCAACTGACCGCCGGTAAACCCATCGATATAAATCTGGCCGCCGTTCGGTCCAGCGGCGGGTCCGGCAAGGGCGTTCAGTTCATTCTGCAGCTCGTCGGGATCGTCGGAGAGAGCGTCGAGATCCTTCCCTTTAATGACCAGGCTGTTGGCATTACTTGAGGGGTCCACACTAACGGTTGGCGTGTCCTCGTTGACAACAACCTGCTGCTTTTCCACCTGAATCTCAAGCTTGACATCGAACTGCCTGGTTTGTCCGGGAGCAACGGTAATGGCCTTGGACGCGGATGGAGCAAAACCATGGGCTGTGACGATGACAATGTAGGTCCCCGGGGCAACGTTGCGCGTCTGGTAAGCGCCGCTCGCATCGGAGACAGCGGATGCAAGAGTGTGCCCGTCGGGTGTGGTGATGTTGACCGTTGCGTCGGGAATCACGGCTCCTGAGGGATCGGTTACAGTTCCGCGAATTACTCCGGATTTGGTCTGTGCAAACCCGGAAGCGCCGGCCAACAACAACGACACTACGGACAGAAGACAAAAATAGCGAAGTATGAATTTCAACCAAAACTCCAGCAGAAGCTAAACGATGAGCATTACAGGTTCTAGGGTGTGCCAGCGGCATCCGCCGCGCCACCGCCAAGGTTCCAGGAAGCCGAGAACATGCTTTGACTCGCGGCCGGTGATGCGGTGAGAAGGGGTTCCACGCCGGCGAGGAGCGTCACAGCCGTAGCGGCAGATGAGGTTCCCCGGGTAGCGACAATCATCACCGCATCGCCCTTGTGAAGATCTGACAGCTGAACGACAGGCGTCCGTTGCAGCACTTGCGAGAGATCGCCGCGCTGAACCCCCTGAGCGCCCGCTGCGGCCTGTCTCGAAACGCCGCTTGCAGGCTGTACAGTTCCGGTTGCCGCGCCAGAGCCTTGACTACCTTGGGCGGCATCCCCGCCGTTCGGATTCTTGAGGCGCGCGGCCAATCCTTGCGCCACCATATCGGGAAGCTTGTGCATTTGTGAATCGGCGGTTATCCGAATCACCACGGGCTTTTTGGTGGCCAGATCGGTGATGGTGAGCGTGTTGGCGCTGGCGTCAACCGAATTTACTGTTCCAGCGATGTTTCGAAATGAGCCAGCAACAACTTCGTCGGCCGTTACATCATTGCTGCCGGGACTGCGGTCACCCCGTGCGCGAAGTTGATCGCCGGGATGAATCTGGTCGAGAGATGAGGCCTTTGCGTCGGAAAACTTGATTGAATCGGGATCATAGCGCCGGAAAATGGTTTTCGGCGTGGTGTGGATCACGAACAATCTTGAACCGGCGGCAATGGTTACCGTTGTGGTGCTTTGGTCAACTGACTTTACAATTCCGCCGACACCGCGCCGTTGCCAATCAGCCTGTTCAGCCTGTTGCCGCTGCGCAATGTCACCCTGTTTCATGGCAACAATTCTTGTAGCGAGTGGGGGCGCGCCTCCTGTCCCGGGCGTCACGGCGACCAAGACCCGATCGCCCACTGACAGATCCGCCAACCGAATCGAGGTTGCCTCCACCAGGCTTTTCGCACCCGGCTCGGCGCGAAGGACCCGAGTGCTGTCGCTCGCATTGACGATGGTGGTTACTCCGGCATCAGATTTGATAGTCAGAGTAGTGTCATTTACGGCCGAGACTGTTCCGACGATTCTGGTCGGCTGGCCAGGCGAAGATGTCTGGGCCTGGGCGAAGTTGTGCATCGCCGATAGGGGGCCGAAACCGGTCGCCACCATAACACCCAAAACTAAAGTTGCCGATCTGACAAGTGTGATCAAGTGAATTTACCCGTCGGCATCCAGCGCGACTCCGCTGGCTTACTCTCAAAGACGAAATCGGGACTCAAAAGTTTCATGGATCGTACAAGATAGCCACACCAATTCGTTATTCGAGCCTTCAAATGGATGGTGCTGGAGTTAGAGAGGTTGGCCATTTTTTGAAGCTGGATGAGAAGCTGCATCCAATGTGCAGGTATGATCACCCAAGGCAAATTTTCCCCCGGTATCCGAGCATTAAATTCTGCGGGTGCCGCGCAGATGCCACACACGAGGGAATCTAAAAAAGAGATGGCGATTACAAACGTCAGTAGTTCCGCAAAAGCCGTAGCAACAAGCGGAAGCGGCAGCAGTTACAAAAGCGCATTTGCGATGGTCACCACATTGTTTTTCATGTGGGGGTTTCTGACCTCTCTCAACGACATCCTCATTCCGCACCTGAAGGCGATTTTTGACCTGAACTACACACGGGTCACGCTGATCCAGTTTGTTTTCTTCTTCGCTTACGCTGTTTTTGGATTTCCCGCAGGCAAGGTCGTCGAGTGGATCGGCTATCAGCGCACCATGGTGGCTGGGCTTCTTACGATGGCGCTTGGCGCGGTGCTCTTTATCCCGGCTGCCAGCATGCCTTCGTTTCCACTTTTCCTGATGGCGCTGATTATTCTTGGAGCCGGAATGGCGGCTCTTCAGGTAGCGGCCAATCCTTACGTATCTGTTCTGGGACCGCCGGAAACTGCGTCAAGCCGGCTGAATCTGTCCCAGGCCTTCAATTCGCTGGGAACAACGATCGGTCCGCCTTTGGGCGGGTGGTTGATTCTGAGCGGAGCCCAGAAAATCATCGCCAACGTACAGTCGATGACCCCCGAAGCCCTGCATGCATATCGCCAGCATCAGGCAGCGACGGTCAAAGTTCCCTACATGGTGTTCGCGCTGGTGCTGATCCTGCTCGCACTTGCAATCGCTCTCTACAAGTTCCCGCGTATCGACACGACAAAGGACTTCCGACCGATGAAGGATGGACGTAAAGGGCCCGGCATCTGGCGATATCCCCACGTCATTCTCGGCGCAATCGGAATCTTCCTTTACGTGGGAGCCGAAGTCTCTATCGGAAGCTTTTTGATCAACTACTTTGGCCAGTCCTACATCGCGGGATTGGCGGCCACGGTCGCGGCTAACTTCGTGGCCTTCTATTGGGGCGGGGCAATGGTTGGCCGATTTATCGGCTCGGCCCTACTGCAGAAAATAAAGACCGGCACGCTGTTGTCGATCTGCGCCTTTGTGGCTATGAGCCTGGTGCTGATCTCCATGCTGACCTTCGGTCACGTTGCGATGTGGAGCATACTCGCAGTGGGCTTGTTTAACTCCATTATGTTTCCAAGCATCTTCACGCTGGGAATTGCGGAGATGGGACCTCTCACCGGAGAGGCCTCGGGACTTCTGGTCATTGCCATCGTGGGCGGCGCGGTAGTTCCAGAGTTGCAGGCAATTCTGATCGACCATATCGGGATTCACCACGCCTTTATCATCCCGGTGTTGTGCTACTTCTTCATCGCGTACTACGGCCTCAAAGGGTCGAAAATCATCCAACCGGCTTAGTTGGGGAATCAACCGGTCTGGCGCGGGCGGCCTGCGGGCCGCTCGTCTTGTTTGCTGAGATGAGCCGAGGGAGGTCCAGAGATCTCCTCACCACCGGGGAAGAAAAGGCAAGACTCGTCGTAGGAATTCCATAAGGAAGAAGCCGCTCGATTAACCGCTCCAGATCTTCAAGGGAGCCGGTCGCCACTTCAAGAAAGAACGCGTCGGCTCCGGTCACGTGATGACAGACCTGCACTTCGGTCAATGTCTTCACAAACTTCAGAAAGGAATGGTAGCGAGTTCCGTCACAGGTCATACGGACGATCGCCAGGATGGGCAGTCCCAGAGCAACGCGACTGATCTGGGCGGTATAACCCTGGATAATTCCCTGCTCCTCCATCCGGCGCATACGCTCGGCAACAGCGGAAGGGGATAGGCCGACCCGTCGCCCTAATTCGGCGTATGAAGCTCGGGCATCACGCGACAACTCCGCGAGGAGATGTCGAGCGAATTCGTCGATGATTTCAATCGTTTCCACTGAATCCTGGCTCTCAATAACTGATTATCTCTGAAATTCGCTTGGTTCTCCATTGATTCGGCGTATACATGCCACGTTCGATTTCATAGCATCGGTGTCAATGAATGCAAACCTGCAACTTGACGGTAGGCCACTGACACTCGATGAGATCGCGTCCGTCGCACTTGATGGGCGGCAAGTGGCAGTCGCGAAGTCAGCGATCGCGCGGATGGAGCGCTCCCGCGCCGTCGTCGAAAATGTCGTCATGCGCGGCGACACGGCATATGGCATCAACACTGGCTTTGGGAAACTCAGCGATGTACGCATCGGGCCTGATGACTTGGAAGCGTTGCAACGGAATCTGGTCCGCAGTCACGCGTGCGGCGTCGGTGAGCCACTGCCGGCCGATGAAGTCCGCGCCATGTTGCTTCTCCGCGCCAATGTGATCGCCAAGGGATTGAGTGGGGTTCGGCCGATTGTGCTGGAGACGCTTGTGGGTATGCTGAACCACCAGATTCATCCGGTCATTCCTGCTCGCGGCTCGGTGGGGGCCAGCGGCGATCTTGCTCCCCTGGCGCACCTGGCACTGGCGTTGATTGGCGAAGGACAGGTTGTCTATGCTGGCGAACGAATAGCTGCTGCGACCGCGCTTGCTCGGGCTGGTATAGAGCCTCTGACGTTGCGGGCCAAGGAAGGGCTGGCGCTCCTGAATGGCACGCAGGCCATGGCCGGAGTCGGCGGCCTCGCCGTCGCCCGTGCAATGCGGGTGGTCGAGTTGTTCGACGTCGCGGGTGCGATGTCGCTCGAAGCTCTCATGGGCACACCGGCCGCGTTTGATGCGCGCATTCACGAGGCGCGGCCACATACTGGACAGTTGGCGGCTGCGAAGCATCTGCGCGAACTCCTCGCTGAAAGCGAAATTCGCGAATCCCACCGCCATGGCGATCCGCGAGTGCAGGATGCTTACTGCCTGCGCTGTATGCCGCAGGTACACGGCGCGGTGCGCGGCGC
>Ga0335073_10005798_pt1 | contig 17348 bp, 12 predicted proteins | sample Lox_Sample_22_FD_207093 | JGI IMG/M metagenome (GOLD analysis project Ga0335073, IMG submission 207093) | Soil microbial communities from Loxahatchee National Wildlife Refuge, Florida, United States - Lox_Sample_2.2 | ecosystem: Environmental > Terrestrial > Soil > Wetlands | place: USA...
GTCCCGAGCCCAGCCAGGTCAGCCACGTCACGGCCCGGCTCGGGCTGCACGGCAAGCCGTACATCGGGTTCCTCGGCTCGATGGAGCCGAGGAAGAACGTCGCCGCGCTGATCGCCGGCTGGGCCGGTGCGGTCGCCGACCTGCCCGAGCCGCCCGCGCTCGTGCTCGCCGGCAGCGGCGGGTGGAGTGAGGACGTCGACGCCGCGGTCGCCGCGGTCCCGCCGCACCTGCGCCTGTGCCGCCCCGGGTACCTGCCCTTCGCCGAACTGCCCGGCTTTCTCGGTGGCGCGCTGCTGGTGGCCTTCCCGTCGCGCGGCGAGGGCTTCGGGCTGCCGGTGCTCGAGGCGATGGCCTGCGGCGCGGCGGTGCTGACCACGCAGCGCACGTCGCTGCCCGAGGTGGGCGGTGAGGCGGTGGCGTACACCGAGCCGGACGCCGACTCCATCCGGGTGGCGCTGCGCGACCTGATCGGCGATCCGGAGCGGCGGGCGGCGCTTGGCGCGCTCGGGCACACCCGCGCTCAGGAGTTCACCTGGGCCGCGTCGGCGGCCGCGCACCTGGCCAGCTACAAGCGGGCGGCGGACCAGCAGGCGCCGGACACCCGGGCCGGGTAGCTGAGTATGCTGCGTCAGGTACCGGCTTCGCCCGGTGACTGTCCGTAGAGTCGAGCGCTTAAGGCGAGAATCCATATGCCGCGTGAAACCCTGGAAGCGATCATGCTTGTGGGTGGCAAGGGCACCAGGTTGCGTCCGCTGACCCTGTCGGCGCCCAAGCCACTGCTGCCGACGGCCGGCGTCCCCTTCCTGACGCACCAGCTCGCGCGGGCGGCCGCGTGCGGGATCACGCACGTGGTGCTGGCGACCTCCTACCGCGCCGAGATGTTCACCGAGGCCTTCGGCGATGGCAGCGCGCTCGGCCTGTCCATCGAGTACGTGTGCGAGACCTCGCCGCTGGGGACGGGCGGCGGGATCAGGAACGCGGCGGCCCGGCTGCGCGGCGGTCCCGACGACCCGATCGTCATCCTGAACGGCGACATCCTGTCCGCCCACGACCTGTCCGCTCAGGTGGACCTGCACCGCAAGCGGGACGCGGCGGTGACGCTGCACCTGGTCGAGGTGGACGACCCGAGCCGGTACGGCTGCGTGCCCACCGACGCGGCCGGGCGGGTCACCGCGTTCCTCGAGAAGACGCCCAACCCGGTCACCAACAGGATCAACGCCGGCTGTTACGTCTTCCGCCGGTCGGTCATCGACGAGATCCCGGCCGGCCGGGTGGTGTCGGTCGAGCACGAGACGTTCCCGGGCCTGATCAGCGCCGACGAAGTGGTGATGGGGTACCACGAGTCCGCGTACTGGCTGGATGTCGGCACGCCGGAGGCGTTCGTCCGCGGCTCGTGCGACCTTGTGCTCGGCCGGATGCCGTCGACGGCGGTGCCGGAGCCTGAGCCCCAGCCTGAGCCTGGGCCGGGTTCGCCGGGCGGGCCCGCTGGCGCGGGCCGGGAGTTCCTGCTGCTCGGGGACGCCCAGGTGGCCCACGACGCGCACCTGTCCGGCGGCACGGTGGCGGGCGCCGGCGCGATGGTCGGCGCCGGGGCCGTCGTGCACGGCAGCGTGCTCTTCGACGAGGCCACCGTCGGCTCCGACGCCGTGGTCAGGGACAGCATCGTCGGCCGCGCCGCCACGATCGCCAACGGCGTCGTGCTCGATGGCGTGGTCATCGGCGACGGCGCGTTCATCGGGCCTGGCAACGAACTGGCCCGCGGCCTGCGCGTCTGGCCCGGTGTCCGGCTGGAGCCGACCTCGGTCCGGTTCTCCACCGACGCCTAGCGCGCCCGGGGCGCGTGCGCGTGGCGCATGAGCGTGGCGCCGCCCGCCGGGACCCCGCGGGCCCATCATGGTGGATCGCCAGGCACCCTATAGTGTGCCTGGCGATCCATCTTCTTCAAAAACGTGCTCGGCGGACCGGGGGATCCGGCGGAATGCGACGCCCGCGTGGGCGGCCGGGCAGGGATCGGCGCGACTCGCGTCGCGGGAACGGTGCATGCTCCCGGCGAACGGGGCGGCAGCGCCCTAGCATGGTGGACCATGGCCTACACGGGGACCGGAGCGCTGACGTTCGGGACCGCCGCGAGGCCGGAAGCCGCCTGCGTCCGCGACTGGCAGGCGCCCTTCGCCGTGGACGTGAGGCTCACGCTGTCCGTGCACGGCCGGGGCAGGGGTGACCCGACGTTCCGCGTCGACGAGGCGGGGGCGGTGTGGCGGACCTCGCTGACCCCCGACGGTCCCGGCACGATCCGGGTGCTGGCCCCCGCGAGGCCCGCGAGGCCCGCCAGGCCCGCGAGGCCCGCCAGGCCTGCCAGGACTGCGGTGACGGCCGCGGCCGTGACGGACGACCTCCCGGACGCCGCCGGCACCGCTGTGCGGGCGCAGGCCTGGGGGCCGGGCGCCGAATGGCTGCTCGACGCCTTGCCGGCCGCCCTGGGCCTGTACGACGAGCCGGCCGGCTTCGACCCCACCGGTCACCCGGTGCTGCGCGAGGCGGCCCGCCGGCACCCCGGGCTCCGCCTGGGCCGCTCCGGCCGCCTCATGGAGTCGCTTGTCCCGGCCATCCTCGAGCAGAAGGTCCTCACGCTCGAGGCGCACCGCGCCTGGAAGATCCTGCTGTTCAAGTTCGGCACCCAGCCGCCTGGCCCCGCCCCGCAGGGGATGCGCGTCTTCCCCGAGCCGAAGACATGGCGGCGCATCCCGTCCTGGGACTGGCACCGCGCCGGCGTGGAAGGGGTCCGCGCCCGGACGATCTTCCAGGCCACGTCGGTGGCCGAGAGCCTGGAGCGCCTGCTCACCAGGACCCACGGCGAAGCCGACCGGCTGCTGCGCACCGTCCCCGGCATCGGCGTGTGGACGTCCGCCGAGGCGCGGCAGCGCGCCGCGGGCGATCCGGATTCTGTCTCCGTCGGCGACGCGCACCTGTCGGACATCGTCGGCTGGACGCTCGCCGGCCGGACCGCCACCACCGACGAGGAGATGCTCGACCTGCTCGCCCCGTACGCCGGGCACCGCTACCGGGCGACCAGGCTGGTGCTGCTGAGCGGGCGGGGCGGCCCGCCGCGCCGCGCCCCCCGGCTGCCCGTCCGGGATTACCGGTGGTTCTGAAGGCGCTGAAGCGGTCAAGAGGCCGCTTCGGGCCTGCCGTGCCTAGTGCTTTAAGGTCGAAGATATGAGCGCTTCCAGCATCGATCCGGGCGATAACAGCGGCGTCACCGAGGCGGGCATGCGCAGAGCGCTGGCCCGCGCCAGGGACGCCAAGCCACTGGACCAGGCCGAAGCGGCGGTCTTGCTGCACGCCCGCGGCGGTGACCTGCGAACGCTCCTGCGGTACGCGAAACGGACCAGGGACGCCGGCCTCGAGGCGGCGGGCAGGCCGGGGATCATCACCTACTCGAAGAAGGTCTTCATCCCGCTGACCCGGCTGTGCCGCGACCGCTGCGCCTACTGCACGTTCGCGACCGTGCCGAAGAACCTCGACAGCCCGTTCCTCGGCCCTGACGAGGTGCTCGACATCGCGCGCCAGGGCGCGGCCCTGGGCTGCAAGGAGGCCCTGTTCACCCTCGGCGACCGCCCCGAGGCCAGGTGGCGGCAGGCCAGGGAGTGGCTGGACGCGCACGGCTACGACGACACGCTCTCGTACGTGCGGGCGATGGCGATCCGGGTCCTGGAGGAGACCGGCCTGCTGCCGCACCTGAACCCAGGCGTCATGAGCTGGCAGGACTTCCAGCGGCTCAAGCCGGTCGCGCCGTCCATGGGCATGATGCTCGAGACGACCTCGAGCCGCCTGCATGAGACGAGGGGCGCCCCGCACTTCGGCAGCCCGGACAAGGACCCGAAAGTCCGGCTGCGGGTCCTGGAGGACGCCGGCCGCAGCAACGTGCCGTTCACCACGGGCATTCTCATCGGCATCGGCGAGACGCTGGCCGAGAGGGCTGACTCGATCTTCGCGATCCGCCGGGTCGCCCGCGAGTACAGCGGCATCCAGGAAGTCATCGTGCAGAACTTCCGCGCCAAGCCGGACACCAAGATGCGCGACACCCCGGACGCCGAACTCGAGGACCTGGCCGCGACCATCGCGGTCACCCGCCTGGTCCTGGGCCCGAAGGCGCGCGTCCAGGCGCCGCCGAACCTTGTCGGCGACCAGCATCAGCTCATCCTCGACGCGGGCATCGACGACTGGGGCGGCGTATCGCCGCTGACCCCGGACCACGTCAACCCCGAACGCCCCTGGCCGCAAATCGACGAGCTCGCCAGGATCACGGCCGCGGCCGGGTTCACGCTGCGCGAGCGCCTCACGGTCTACCCGCCGTACCTCCGCGAGCCCTGGCTCGACCCGCGCGTCGCCCGGCATGTCGCCGCCCTCGCGGACCCGGCGACCGGCCTGGCGAACGAGGCCGCGATCCCCGCGGGCATGCCCTGGCAGGAGCCGGACGGCGGCTGGGGGGACGCGTCCGGCCGCACGGATCTGCACGTGTCGATCGACACGACCGGGCGGACTCACGATCGTCGCGAAGATTTCTCCGAGGTCTACGGTGACTGGGAGATTTTGTCCGAACGTACCCGCCTGACTGCCCACCCCCAGCCCCCCTCTCCAGCCGGGACGGACGCCCAGCCCGCGACAGCCGCCCCGGCCGCCCCGGCCGCCCCGGCCGTCGCCCGCCCGGGTGCGGTCGCCGCCGCGCTGCGCCAGGCCGAACGCGACCCCGCCGCGCTCACCGACGACCAGGCGATCGCCCTGCTCGGCGCCGACGGCGCCGACCTCGACGCCCTGGCGGCGATCGCCGACGGGCTGCGCCGCGAGGTCAACGGCGACGACGTGACGTTCGTCGTCACCCGGAACATCAACTTCACCAACGTCTGCTACACCGGCTGCCGGTTCTGCGCGTTCGCGCAGCGCCGGACCGACGCCGACGCGTACACGCTGTCGCTCGACCAGATCGGCGAGCGCGCCGAGGAGGCCTGGGCGGCGGGCGCCACCGAGGTGTGCATGCAGGGCGGCATCCACCCCGACCTGCCGGGCACCGCGTACTTCGACATCGCGGCGGAGGTCAAGCGCCGCTGCCCGGACATGCACGTGCACGCGTTCTCGCCGATGGAGGTGATGAACGGGGTCGCCCGCACCGGGCTGCCGCTGCGCGAGTGGCTGTCCCGCGCCCGGGCGGCGGGCGTGGGCTCGCTGCCCGGCACGGCCGCCGAGATCCTGGACGACGACGTCCGCTGGGTGCTCACCAAGGGCAAGCTGCCCGCCGCGGACTGGATCGAGGTGATCACCACCGCGCACGAGCTGGGCATCCCGACGTCGGCGACGATGATGTACGGGCACGTGGACGCGCCGCACCACTGGGTCGGCCACCTGCGGGTGATCCGCGGCATCCAGGAGCGGACCGGCGGGTTCACCGAGTTCGTGCTGCTGCCGTTCGTGCACACCAGCGCGCCGATCTACCTGGCCGGCCTGGCCAGGCCCGGCGTCACCCGGCGGGAGAACCGGGCCGTGCACGCGGTTTCGCGGATCATGCTGCACGGCGCGATCGACTCCATCCAGTGCTCCTGGGTGAAGCTCGGCGACGAGCTCTGCCGGGACTTGCTGACCGGCGGGGCCAACGACCTGGGCGGCACGCTGATGGAGGAGACGATCAGCCGGATGGCAGGCGCGGACAACGGCTCGTTCAAGACGATCAGCGGCATGCGCGCGATCACCGAGCCGCTGGGCAGGCCGCTGCGCCAGCGCACCACCGGATACGGCAGCCCGCCCCCCGACCGGCTGGCGGCGGCGGAAGCCAGCGACGGCGTGGCCGCCTCGGTCCGCAAGGGCCTCCCCCTCCTGACCGCCGCCAGCCACCAGGACTGAACCCCGGGCTGTTGATCGCCACCAGCCACCCACTGCGGATCGCGCTGACCCCGCCAGAGCGCTGGGTGGCGGACAAGTTCAGCACGCCACTCACACCGGACAGGCGCGTGAGTGCGCCCTAGCCACAGGGGCCACTGACGTCCCGGGTCAGGTGCCGAATTCCATCTCCCTATCATTTCCGGTGGCATATTTCCGACAAATCGGACGCAAAAATGGTAATAGCCGATAGATAGATGGTCAAAGTGGTCATAAGTGATAGGAAGATGTCCTTGACCTTGATTTCTTCTTTCCCTTAGTCACCACGTGACGCTGTGGTCACGAGGCCAGGGCGCGCAAAACCCGTAAACGCTGAAGTAGTCGCTTGACTATCAGTCCAGCATGCCACATACTCAAGTGCATGCTTGACTATGTGGCGGACCTGGACAGGGTGTTCCAGGCGCTGGCCGACCCCGGCAGGCGGCTCATGGTCGAGCGACTCAGCCGCGGCCCGGCGTCGGTGACCGAGCTCGGCAAACCGCTGGACATGTCGCTGGCCGCCGTCCTGCAGCACGTGCAGGTGCTCGAGGCCTGCGGTGTGATCCGGTCAACCAAGCTCGGCCGCACCCGCACCTGCAGCATCAACCCGGTTGCCCTCCGCTCCGCCGAGAGCTGGATCGCGGACCGGCGGACCATGGTCGAGCGCCGCCTCGACCGGCTTGGGCAGTACCTGGCGGAGACCGCCGGTCAGCCAGACACGGCCAGCGAAGGCGAGGAGCAGCGATGACCGATCGTTCCGTCATCCACGACACGTTCTCGATCGAGCGGACGTACCCGGCCGCCCCATCCCGGGTGTTCGCCGCCTTCGCCTCGGCGGAAGCCAAGGACGCCTGGGGCGACACCGGAGACCTGGAACCAGCGGCGGGCGAGGCGGCTGTCGAGGAGTTCGACTTCCGGCCGGGTGGCAGGGAGCGGTTCGGCCACACGTGGCAGGGCACCACCTACCGCTACGAGGGGCTCTACTACGACATCGTGCCGGACCAGCGGATCGTGTACAGCTACGAGATGTACGCCGACGACGCCAGGATCTCGGTGTCGGTGGCCACCATCGAGTTCGCCAAGCGCGGTGACGGCACCGCGCTGACCTGGACAGAGCAAGGCGCCTACCTGGATGGCATCGACGGGCCGCAGGCGCCCGGGCTGCGCAAGGAAGGCACCACCGAGATGCTCGACGGCCTGACCAGGTACCTGTCAGAAGACCGGTAGCGCGCCGCTAGCCCGCTGGCGGCGCTTGCCCGGAGCCAGCCGGGGTTTGGGCTGCCCGGGAGATCAGGGGGATGAAGAGGTCGTCCACGATCGACTTGACCCGCTCCGGGGAGATCGGCTTGAGGGTCATGAGGAGGTCGTGACGCATCAGGTCGAAGGGCATCGCCAACAGCGCGGCGGGGATGGAGCGGAGATCGATCTCGCCGCGCTCGTGCGCGCGCTGGTAGACCTGCTGGGACCATATCGGGCGGTTCTCGATGAGGCGCTCCCGTACCTCGGCCGGGGTGAGGCCCGAGTCGGCGAGCAGGCCGGAGAAAGCGGCACTGACGATGGTCGCGAAGGCCGAGCGGCCCTCGCTGATGCCGCCAAGCAAGGCGAGCATATCCCCGCGCAGGCTGCCCGTGTCGGGGATGTCGACCGGATGCTGCGCGCCGTAGCGCGCGATGGCGGCCATCACGAGCTCGTCCTTCCTGGGCCAGCGCCGGTAGAGCACCGCGACACCGGTTTTCGCGCGGGCCGCGACGGATTCCATCGTCATCTTCGCGAAGCCGACGTCGGCTAGCTCGTCCCAGGCGGCGTCGAGCAGCGCCGCCTCGAGCTCTTCGCCGCGCCGCCGCTGGCGAGGCGGCTGCTGAACTTGTTGCCCTGCCACGCTGACCAGGATAGCCAATCCCCCCAATAAGAGAAGCTTGCATTCCTTATCGCGATGCCCTAGGCTACTGATAAGAGATGAACACATCTCTTATCAGGAAGGAAAGCCCATGGCCGCGACCGTAACCAGGCCCGCGAGGGAGAAGATCGACCCGCAGGTGATCAAGACCGCGCTGATCTTGATCACCGGCGGGATGGCTGTCATCTTCGACACCACGATCGTGAGCGTGGCCCTGCACACGCTCTCCGTGCGGCTGCACACGCCAGTGACGACCATCCAGTGGGTGACAACCGGGTATCTGCTCGCGCTGGGCATCGCGGTGCCGCTCAGCACGTGGGGACTGCGCCGGTTCGGCGGGAAGCGCCTCTGGATGTTCGCGCTCGCCGTCTTCCTGGTCGGCTCGATCGGGTCGAGCCTCGCGTGGAACGTCGGATCGCTCATCGCCTGGCGCGTCGTCCAGGGCGTCGGCGGCGGCCTCATGCTGCCCCTGCTGACCACCCTGATCATGCAGGCCGCGGGCGGCAAGTCCCTGGGCCGGGTCGTCACGTACGTCGCCCTGCCCGCGCTGCTCGGCCCGATCCTCGGGCCGCTCATCGGCGGCGCCATCCTGACCCATCTGAGCTGGCGCTTCATGTTCTGGGTCAACGTGCCGTTCTGTGTGGCGGGACTCATCCTGGCCTGGCGTTTCCTGGCTGACGACGCGCCGCGCACGTCGGCGGCGGGCGCGCGCCTTGACGTCGTGGGACTCGCGCTGCTCGCGCCGGGCACCGTCGCCGCCCTGCTCGGCCTCGCCAACGCGGGCACCGCCGCGGGCTTCGGCCACCCCGATGTGATCATCCCGCTGGTGGTGGGCGTCGTCCTGCTCGCCGCGTTCACCGGATACGCGCTGCGCCGCGCCCAGCCGCTCGTCGAGGTGCGGCTGTTCGCCAAGCGCTCGGTCGCTTCGTCATCCGCGGTGCTCTTCTTCTCAGGCTTCTCCCTCTATGGCGCTGTGCTGCTCCTGCCGCTCTACTACCAGGAGGTGCGCGGCGTCACCGCCCTGACCGCCGGAGCCATGCTCGTCCCGCAGGGCGTCGGCGCGGTCTTGTCCCGCACCGTCGCCGGCAGCCTGCTTGACAAGGTAGGCCCACGGCTCATCGCCACCCTCGGCTTCGTCGTCGTCGCCGCCGCGACCGTCCCGTTCGCCCTGGCCGGGCCGCATGCCAACGAGTGGCTGCTGGCGCTGTGGCTGGTGATCCGCGGGTTCGGCCTCGGTGCCGTCACGATGCCGGTGATCATGGCCGGCTTCATCGGCCTGGACAAGCAGGAGATCCCGCACTCCAGCGTCCTCACCAGGACCGCGCAGCAGATCGGCGGCTCGTTCGGCACCGCCGTCCTCGCCGTCATCCTCGCGAGCACGGCGGCCACCCGCCAGGGGGATCTGTCCGGCGCGTTCGACGTGGCCTTCTGGTGGTCCGTCGGCTTCTCCGCCCTGGCCGTGCTGCTCTCCCTCTGGCTGCCGGGCAAGCCAGCCGGGGAGCCAGGTTCCTGAGCGCACCGCGCTGGGAGAAGATAGTCGGCATGACGGGACACGGCATCATCCCAGCCGGCGCGGGCAGGATCGTCGGGGCCCGGGGCAGCGTGATGGCGTTCAAGGCCGTCGCCGAGCAGACGGGCGGCGACTTCTCGCTGATGGAGCGGACGGTTCCGCCGGGCGGCCGCCGGCCGCTGCCGCACAGGCATGTCAACTGCTCCGAGGCGTTCTGGGTGCTGGACGGGACGATCACCTTCGTGCTCGACGGGGTGGAGTTCGACGGCACGCGGGACGACTTCCTGCTGGTGCCGCGCGGGGCGGGGCACACGTTCGGGAACGGGGGCAGGGAAACCGCGCGCCTGCTTGTCCTGCACGCCCCCGCGATGGACGCCTACTTCGCCGAACTCGACGCCCTGTGGTCGCAGGAGAACCCGCCGACGCCGGCCGAGGAGCGCGCCCTGATGGGCCGCTACGGGATGGAACCCGCCTGACGGCCGCCGGGCGGGCATGGCGTTAGACCCAGCGGCTAGCGGGTGAGGGTGAAGGCGGCGGGGTCGCGCGGGGGGCGCGGGGGAGGGGTGGCGGCCGGGTGGCCGACGGCGACAGCGCCCATGGGGCGCCAGCCGGCGGGCAGGTCGAGGGCCTGGGCGGCGATGTCCTGGCAGAACAGGGCCGAGGAGATCCAGGCCGACCCCAGGTTCTCGACGGCCAGCGCCACGAGCAGGTTCTGCACGGCGGCGCCCATCGAGACGGTGAACATGGCCTGCTCGGCGCGCGAGCGCCGCTCGTCCGGGTAGGCGTGCGCGGCCGACATCTCCAGGCAGGGGACCACGATCAGCGGCGCGTCCCGCAGCGGCAGGCCGCGCCGGGTGCGGCGGGCGATCTGGTCGTCGGTGAAGCCGTCGCCGCGCAGGTCGGCTACCCACGCGCCGAGCATGGCGTCGAGCAGCGCGGTGCGGGCCGCTTCCGACGACACGATCACGAACCGCCAGGGCTCGCTATGGTGCGGCGCGGGGGCGGTCAGCGCGGCGGCGATGGCGCGCTCGACGGCGGCGATATCGACCGGCTGGCCGGTGAACGACCGGACAGTGCGGCGGGCCGGCAGCACGTCGGCCGCGCCAAGCCGGAACATGTCCTCGCCGGCCGGGCGGACCAGTGCCCGGGCGCCTGGCCCGTCGGAGTCGGTGACCAGGCTGGCCAGGCCGCGCACGATCGCCACCGGTATGCCAAGCGCCTTGCCCTTCACCAGGTCCCCCGCGGCCGCGATCTCGTCGGCGACCGCGGCGACCGTGACCTCGAGGACGTTGCCGAACGTGTCGGGCTCACCGCGGTGGTCCCGCAGCGGCAGCACCCCGGCAGCGCCGATCGCCGTATCGGTCTGGCCGGCCCGCCACGGCCTGCCCATCGTGTCGGTGACGATCACGCCGACGGACACCCCGAGCCGGGCGCGCAGCGCCTTGCGCAGCCTGCGGGCCGACTCGTCCGGATCCTCGGGGAGCAGTACGACCGTGCCCGGGGCCGTGTTCGACTCGTCCACGCCGGCGGCGGCGAGCACGAGGCCGTGCCGCGTCTGCGCGATCGTCGTCGGGCCGCGCCTGGCCACCACCCGCACCGTCTCCGCGGCGATCGCGTCCTCGCGGGCGGCGGAGGTGACGCGGCCCTCGGCCTTGCTGACCACCTTCGAGGTGACCACGAGGATGTCGCCGTCCCGCAGGCCGGGGGCGCCCTCCGCGAGCGCCGCGTCGGCGATCAGCGCGGCCAGGTCGGTCCTGGGGGAGATCTCCGGTATGCCGGGGACACCATAGACGTGCAGCTCACGGCCGCTGCCGTGACCGGCGGGGCCGGTCATCGCGCCAGCTCCATGGCCAGGTCGATCGCCGCCTGGGCGATGGCCGCGGTCGACGGCACGTCGCGCATGTACAGCGGCAGCGCGCGGACCGCGATGCCGGACAGCGCCGGGTCGTCGACCGCCGCCTTGTCCTGCTCGTCTACCAGCCAGCCGCCGATGAGGTCCGCGCCGTAGTGGGCGGCCACCGCGGCGGCGGAGGTTTCCACGCCGATCGTGGCCAGGCAGACATCCGCCATCCCCCGCACGGGCGCGCTGCCGATGATCCCGGAGACCCCGACCACGGTCTTCGCCTCGACGGCCGCCCTGATGCCGGGCACGGCCAGGATCGGGCCGATGCTGACGACGGGGTTCGAGGGCGGGAAGAGCACGAAGTCCGCGCCGGCGATGGCCTCGATCACACCGGGCGCCGGCGTGGCCTCCGCGGCGCCCACCGGGATGATCGCCTCCGCGGGGGCCGGCGCGTGGAGCCGGACCCACCACTCCTGGAAGTGGATCACCGCCTTATCGGGGAGCACGACGTGGGTCTCGATCGTGTCGTCCGACATCGGCAGCAGGCGGACGCCGGGCTGCCAGCGCTCGCATAGCACACTGGTGACCTCCGACAGTGGCTTGCCGGCCGAGAGCAGCTGGGTGCGCAGGATGTGCGTCGCGAAGTCACGGTCACCGAGCGTGAACCACGACGGGCCCGCGCCATAGGCGAGCAGCTCGTCGCGGATGCTAAACGTCTCGTCCGCACGGCCCCAGCCCTGTTCCTCGCTGATGCCACCGCCCAGGGTGTACATGACCGTGTCCAGATCCGGGCACACGCGCAGGCCGAACAAGGTGATGTCGTCGCCGGTGTTGCCGACGACGGTGATCTGCGCGCTCGGGGCCGCCGCCGTCAGCCCGCGCAAGAACCGCGCGGCGCCGACGCCGCCGGCCAGGACGGTAATCCGCATGCGGACAGTGTCGCAGTCGGCCGGCCTGCCGTGGCGCGCGGGGTTCCGCGCGGTAACCCAGCCGAGCCTTGGCGATTACAAAAAGTAATCACTAGGTCACGCCAGGTTTATTTTCGGGTGACTTAACTCCCGAGTTGGACATTCAGGCGACCAATACCACCTTCTTCGCTTGACGTGAAGCAAGACACGCGGGTGTAATTTCATTGGTGTGATTCTCGCCGCCCCGGGTAGGTGGCGAGTTATCAGGGGGCTCCGAGAGGGGAGGATGCGCTTTGACTGAGGTCATCGTCCCGCTAGCGCACGTCGTCGTCCGTCCGGAAGATGTTGATGACCTGGGTTGGCAGGATCGGGCGCTCTGCGCGCAGACAGATCCGGAGGCGTTCTTCCCAGAGAAGGGCGGTTCCACCCGGGAGGCCAAGCGGGTCTGCCGGAGTTGTGAGGTGCGCGGGGAGTGCCTTGAGTACGCGCTGGACAACGACGAGCGGTTCGGCATCTGGGGCGGGCTGTCGGAGCGCGAGCGCCGCCGGATCAAGCGGCAGGCGGTCTAGACCGCGGAATTCGCCCACTACGGGACATCTGGCCGTATTCCTGTCGGCGACGTTCCCTGCCTTGTATTGTTCACGCTGTCCCCGCGGGGAGGGCTGAGGTTACCGGTTGTCGCCGCGCGCGGACTCCCGCGAACGACCAACTGGTGCTGGAAGTCTTGGCAAATACCCCGCAGCAGACCCGGCATACCGTCACCGCGATCATCGTGGCGCACGACGGTGCCCGCATGCTGCCTGCGCTCGTGCAGGCGCTGCAGGCGCAGACTTATCCGGCCGAGCGGATCGTCGGGGTCGACACAGGAAGCCGGGACAGAAGCGGGGCGGTACTGGCCGAGATGATCGGCCAGGACGCGGTGTTCGGGATGGACAGGAGAACCGGCTACGGTGAGGCCGTCACGGCCGCGCTGCGCCATAACGCCGCCAGGCGGACCGCCAGGACCGACCCGAACGTGACGCGGGTCGAGTGGATCTGGCTGCTGCACGACGACTGCGAGCCAGCACCGGAGACGCTCGAGCGGTTGCTGCGGGCGGCGAGCCGGGACCGTTCTGTGGTCATACTCGGGCCCAAAGTCCTGGACGGCCAGGACCACCGCATGCTGCGCGAGGCCGGGGTGTCGATCGACCGGGCCGGACGGCGGGTCACCGGCATCGAGCCGGGCGAGATCGACCAGGGGCAGCATGACCACATCCGCCAGGTGCTCGCGGTCGGGTCCGCTGGCATGCTGGTCAGGCGCGACGCCTGGGAGCGGCTCGGCGGGTTCGACACCCGGCTCAAGGCGTTCCGCGACGACGTGGACTTCTGCTGGCGGGCGCAGGGCGTCGGCTACCGCGTGCAGGTGGTCACCGACGCCGTGCTGTACCACCGTGAGCTTTCCGCGCGGCGGCGCCGGGACACCGACGCCAGGCACCGGCGCCAGCTGCGGATGCTCGACCGCCGCAACGCGATGTACGTGCTCGCGGTGAACCTGCCGCTGCTGACCATGCTCCGCGTCATGGCCGGGTGCGTGGCCGGGTCACTGGTGCGAGCCACCTACTTCCTGCTCACCAAGCAACTCGACCTGGCCGCCGCCCAGGCCTACGGAATCGCTGGGCTTGCCGCCCACCCGCTGTGGCTGTGGCGGGGCAGGAGCCGCCGCGCCGCCAGGCGCCGCGAGGCGTATTCGGCGGTGCGCACGTTCATTCCGCCTGGCCGCACGCTGGCGCGGCTCGCCGAGGACATCGCCGGGTTGCTGTCAAGCGGCCCGCCGCAAGCCTCGGTGGGCCTGCACCAGGCGACGACCGACGAGCCAGAAGACGAGCAATTCACCGACGCGCAGTCCGTCGTCCGCCGCGTCATCGCCAACCCCGGCGTCCAGCTCTTCGCGGCGCTCACGGTGGTGGCGCTGATCGCCGAGCGCAGGCTGCTCGGCACCAGTCCCCTCGGGGGCGGCGCGCTCGTACCCGCGTGGGGCTCCGCTTCCGGGCTCTGGGGGGAGTACCTGGCGGGCTTCCACGCGGTCGGCGTCGGCTCGACCGCGTCGGCGCCGCCGTACCTGGCGGTCGTGGCCGCACTGGCCACCGTGCTCGGCGGCCAGGCATGGCTCGCGGTGGACGTGCTGCTGCTCGGCTGCGTGCCGCTCGCCGGGGTGACCGCCTACCTGGCTACCCGGCGGATCGCCACGGCGACCGCCGCCCGGGTGTGGCTCGCGGCGGCCTACGCGCTGCTTCCCGTCGCGACCGGAGCCGTCGCCGCGGGCCGGCTCGGCACCGCGGTTGTCTTCGCGATGCTGCCGCTGATCGGCATCAGCGCGGGCCGGATGGTAACCGCCCCGCCACGGCCGGCGCGCCGGGCGGCGTGGGCGACGGGGCTGCTGCTGGCACTGGCGGCCGCGTTCGCGCCGCTGGTCTGGGTGCTCGGCGTGGTCTGCGTCGTTTTCGTGCTCGCCAGCCGGCGCGTGCTGTGGGCGATAGACCCGGTGCACGCCGCGATCGTGGCGGTCACGCCCTTCCTCGTCTTGTTCCCGTGGTCGCTGCATCTGTTCGCGAGCCCGTCGGCCTTCCTGACCGAGGCAGGTGTCCCGGCGACGGGGCTGTCCTCGGCCAGCCTTGGCCCGGCCGCGCTGCTCATGCTCAGCCCGGGCGGGCCGGGACTGCCGCCGGTCTGGGTCACCGCCGGGCTCGCCCTCGCGCTGGCCGCCACGGTAATCCCGCACCGGCGCACCGAGGTGACGATCGCCGGCTGGTGCGTCGCGGCGGTCGGCCTGCTTGCCGCGATAGCGGTGAGCAGGACCAGCATCACCCCCGCCGACGGCGGCCCGGCGGCCAGGGCCTGGCCGGGCGTGGCGATGGCGGTCGCCGCCGTCGGCGTGCTGCTCGCCGCGGCGCCGGCGGCGCAGTGGCTAGCCGAGATGGCTGGCCGGCGGCCCGCGGTCACCGTTCGCGGGGCACACAGGCTCCTGGCGGCCGTCGCGCTCGGCGCGGCGGCTACCGCGCCCGTGCTCGTCGCCGGTTACTGGCTGACGGCCGGGGTGCGCGGGCCCGTCGGCAGTGTCAGCGCCCCGCTGCTGCCGGCCTTCGTGTCCGCGTCGTCCGCCACCGGCGGCCAGTACCGGACGCTGGTGCTGCGGCCGGACGGGAACTCGCTCGACTACACGGTCATCAGGCAGAGCGACCCGACCCTCGGCGAGCCGGAACTGACCGCGGCCGCGCCCGCCGCCGCGGCGCTGGACCGGCTGGTCGCCGCGCTCGGCGCCACGGACAGCGCGGACGCGGGCGATCCCGGGCTCGTGCTCGGCCAGTTCGCCATCAAGTGGGTCATGGTGCCCGGCCCGGTCGACCCGGGCCTGGCCCAGCGGCTCGACGCCGCGGTCGGCCTGGTGCCGTTGAGCAAGGCGCCCGCGTACGACCTGTGGCAGGTGTCGGGCCCGGTGGCACGGGTCCGGGTGGTCGCCCAGAACGGCGCCGTCACCACACTGTCGGCTCAGCCGGTGGGCATGAGCGCGGTCAGTGCTCCCGCTTCCGGCGGCACGCTCGTGCTCGCCGAGCCATACGGCGGGTGGACCGCCACGCTCAACGGAACCGCGCTGAAGCCGCTCCCGGCTCCCGTCGATGGCTGGGCGCAGGGGTTCACGCTGCCGCCGGGCGGCGGCCAGCTCGCGATCTCGAGGAACGACCTGGCCCGCGGCGTGAGCCTGGCCGCCGAGCTGCTGGCCCTGCTCGCGATCGGGGTGCTGGCGCTGCCGGGCAAGCGTGGCGACCCGGCCGAGGAGGCCGAGGCGCTGGCCGCGGTGCGCGCCGCGCAGCATGGCAGGCGGGCCGCCCGCGGGACCCAGCGATCACCCGCGTCAGGGCCGCCAGCGGTGCCCGGGGTGGCCGCGGTGGCCGGGCTGTCGAGGCGCTACGGAGGCTCCGGCCGGCGCGCGCTGCAGGCGACGGGATCCGGTCGCGCCGGGCGGGCCGCGGCGGCCGGACTTGGCACGGTCCGCAGGCGCGCCTCGGCCCGGGGCACCGTCGTGGCCGATCCCGTCAGCCGGGGCCTGGACACCGGCGCGCTGAGCGACGCCGACGAGCCCGGCACGAACGGGCGCCACGACCAGGGCGCCGAGCGCGAGCCATGGGCGCCGGGCCCGCAGCCGGCTGAGTCGCCGGAGACAGGACCACTGCCGTCGAGGCTAAGGACCACGGGGTCGCATCCGGCCGTGCCGCGGGGGACGGGGGCACAGCCCGCGGTGCCAGGAGGCACCGGGCCGCACCCGCTCGTGCCGCGGGCGACGGGCGCGCAGCCGGCCGTGCCCGGCGGCACCGGGCCAGAGCCGATCGCGCCGTGGGAGACCGGGCCGCACCCGCTCGTGCCGCGGGCGACGGGCGCGCAGCCGGCGGTGTCAGGGGGTACCGGGCCGCACCCGGCTATGCCGCGGGTGACGGGTTCGCAGCCGGCCGTGCCTGGCGGCACTGGGCCAGAGCCGGTCGCGCCGTGGGAGACGGGGCCGCAGTCGGCGGTGCCACAGGCGACAGGGCCGCACCCGGCCGTGCGCTGGGGCACAGGCTCCCAGCCGCTGGTGCCGCCGACGGGCCCGCAGCCTGTCGTGGCGCCCTGGGAGACCGGTGACTGGGGGCACGAGCCCGAATGGGACGAGCCGCAGCCAGACTCCGCCGGTCGCGATGACCCGTGGACCGGTGAGCCGCCGTGGCAGGACGAGCCAGCCCGGCGGAATCAGCCGGCCCCGGGGGACGAACCCGCGGGACGGCCGCGGCCGGCGGAACGGCATTCGCACCGGGCGAGCCGGAGCGGGCGATTGGGCCGCAGGCGCGGCTCGGGCAGAGCAGGAGCGTCGTGATGCGCCGGTTCGGCCTTTTCGGCGCGGTGCTGCTCGTGCTCGCTGTGGTGTACGTGGCCGCCTGGCGCACCCAGCCGGGAGCCCGGCACACCGCCGCGGAGCAGGCCCCGCAGACCACGCCCGTGACGCTGGTGACCCGGTCCTGTCCGCCGCCCGCGCCGGGCACAGGCACGGCGCGGATCGCGATGGTGGCACTGCCCCGCGGCGCCCCGGCGGCCAGTGTCGGAACGGGCTCCGCGACGCTCAGTGCCGTGCCGGCGACGTCAAGCGCCACGCCACGCACAGCCGGGAAAGCGGCAGGGAAACCGGCCGCGGCCGGACCGCGACCGGTCACCGTGTCGGCGCCCGGCGCGCTGACCACTGTCGCGGAACCCGCGACCACCGGCACGGCCGGCACG
>Ga0335073_10005799_pt1 | contig 17347 bp, 12 predicted proteins | sample Lox_Sample_22_FD_207093 | JGI IMG/M metagenome (GOLD analysis project Ga0335073, IMG submission 207093) | Soil microbial communities from Loxahatchee National Wildlife Refuge, Florida, United States - Lox_Sample_2.2 | ecosystem: Environmental > Terrestrial > Soil > Wetlands | place: USA...
CGCCGAACGGCACGCCCTCACCATACTGGCTGTACTCGGTGAGCGGGCCGGCCTTGAGCCGCTGCTGGTCGCGCAATTTCACCCGCGCCAGATTGAGCACGCCGTCCTGCATGGCGCACAGCACTTTCTGGCCGCGGCCGGTGCGTGTGCGCTGATAGAGCGCCGCGACGATGCCGAGCGCCAGATGCAGGCCGGTGCCCGAGTCGCCGATCTGCGCGCCGGTGACGAGCGGCGGCCCGTCGCGGAAACCGGTGGTCGAAGCCGCGCCGCCGGCGCATTGGGCGACGTTCTCGTAGACCTTGCAGTCTTCGTAGGGACCGGGCCCAAAGCCTTTCACCGAGGCGACGATCATGCGCGGATTGAGCTTGTGGACGTGCGCAAAGGCGAGCCCCATGCGGTCGAGCGCGCCGGGGGCGAAGTTCTCGACCAGCACGTCGCATTGCCGCACCAGCCGCTCGAGCAGGTTTTTGCCTTGGGGATGCTTGGAATCGATGGTGATCGAGCGCTTGGAGCCGTTGAGCATGGTGAAATAGAGACTGTCGGCGCCCTTGACGTCGCGCAGTTGGCCGCGCGTGACATCGCCCGCGCCCGGCCGCTCCACCTTGATCACGTCGGCGCCCATATAGGCGAGAAGCTGCGTGCAGGTCGGCCCCGATTGCACGTGCGTGAAGTCGAGAATGCGCACGCCGTCGAGCGCCCTGCCCGCTTGTCCCCACGCTCTAGCGCTCGGACGCGGCAACGCGGGCTTTGCCGCCGCGCCGCCACGCTTCGCAGCGGTCGTCTTTGCGTTGGCCTTTACCGGGCGTTTGGCGGATTTTTTGCTCGTCGACTTTCTGATCCGCGATTTGAATGTCTTGCCGGGCGGACTCGCCATTCAGTTTCTCCTTTCACTTGTACATCGTCTGCGCCTTGGTGCCCGGCGCATATTCGTTCGGGTCGACCCAGACATTGACAACTGCCGATTTGCCGGTTTTGGCCACCTGTTCGCGCGCCTGCCGTAACGCGCCGGCGAGGTCGGCGGGCTCGCGCACTTCCGTGCCCCAGCCGCCCCATTGCCTGGGGAAGTACGAGAACTCCATGTCGCCGAGCTTGTTGCCGACGTTGCCACGCTGATCGCCATATTTGGCGAGTTGGCCGTAGCGAATCTGGTTCATCGCCGAATTGTTGCCGATGACGGCGATATAGGGCGCGCCAAAGCGGTCGGCCGTCTCCATGTCGAAGGCGGTCATGCCGAAGGCGCCGTCGCCGTAATAACAGAGCACCTCCTTTTGCGGATGGGCAAGCTTCGCCGCCAGCGCAAAGCCGGTGCCGACGCCGAGCGAGCCGAGCGCACCGGGATCCATCCACTGGCCGGGCGCGCGCGGCCGCACCGCCTGCGCCGAGATTGTCACGACATCGCCGCCGTCGCCGATATAGATGGTGTTCTCGGTCAAAAAATCGTTGATCTCGTAGGCGACGCGATAGGGATGGATCGGCGTCTGTTTGGAGGTGAACATCGGCATCAGCTTCTGCAGCGCCGCGGCCTCGGCCGCCGCAAGCTCCTGCATCCATTGTCGCCGCGCTTGACGCTTGTCGTTCTTGAGACGGCTGTTGGCCGCATCGAGCACTGCGCCGAGCACCGCCCCCGGATCGCCGACGATGCCGAAGCTGATGTCGCGGTTCTTGCCGACCGTGCGGTAATCGAGATCGATCTGCACCAAGGTCGGCACGTTGATGCGCTTGCCGTAACCCATGCGGAAATCGAACGGCGTGCCGACGATGACGATGACGTCGGCCTTGCCGAAGGCGAGCGAGCGTGTGCGGTCAAAATGGTGCGGATCGCCCGGCGGCAAGAGCCCGCGGCTTCCGCCGTTGAAATAACCAGGGATATCCAATCCGCGCAGCAGCGCCACCGCCTCTTGATGGCCGCGCGCCGCCCACACCTGCTGGCCGAACAGGATCGCCGGACGCTCGGAATTCACCAGAATGTCGGCCAGCCGCTCGACATCTTTCACATCGCCGACCGATTTGGTCGAGGCGCGATAATGTCCCGGCTTCGGCAGCACGGCGCGGGACAGGTCGATCTCGCGGTCGAGAACGTCGCGCGGGATTTCCAGATAGCTCGGACCGTAGGCGCCGGCGAAGCATTCGCGCGCCGCCATCGCCACCATATCGGCGATGCGCTCAGTCGACATCACGGTGGAGGCGAACTTGGTGATCGGCTTCATCATGTCGACATGCGGAAGGTCTTGCAGCCCGCCCATCTTCCATTGCGACAGCGCGCTCTGGCCGCCGATATGCAGCACCGGGCTTTCCGAGCGCAGCGCCGTGGCGATGCCGGTGACGGCGTTGGTGCAACCGGGACCCGCTGTCGTCACCACACAGCCGAGCTTGCCGGTCTGCCGCGCGTAACCGTCGGCGGCATGCGCCGCCGTCTGTTCGTGGCGCACGTCGACGATACGGATGTCCTCGTCGAGGCAGCCGTCGTAAATGTCGATAATGTGGCCGCCGCACAGCGTGAAAATGGTGTCGACGCCCTCGGCCTTGAGGGCTTTGGCGACCAGATGGCCGCCGGACACGATATTGGCGTCCGCGCTCTTTCTCTTGAGCGTGTCGTCGGCCGTGGTGGTTTGCGCCTTCGGCGGCTTTAGTGCTGCGTCGGCCATGGGACTCCTCCCTCTCCGCTGGTCACGCCCGGGCTTGACCAAGCGATGTGCGCTCCCGCACCTACGTCTCAATCCAAATAGTCGGCATATTTCGCCACGTGTTCGGCGAGACCAAGCGCATGATCGCGCACCAGCGCTTCGGCGCGCGCCGTGTCGCGCGCCTCCAGCGCTTCGATAATGTGCATGTGGTCGCGGATCGAGCGGTCGGCGCGATCCTGTTCGCCGATCGTCTTTCTGCGGATCATCCGCATGTGAGTGAACAGGTTCTCGGCAAGGCTGATCAGCACCGAATTGCGGCTCATGCGGATGATCGCCTGATGAAACGCGATATTGACCTCGGAATATTCGTCGAGATGGGCGCGCAACGCGCCGTTCTCGAACGTTGCGAACATGCGCCGCAGCGCGGCGATCTCCTCGTCGGTCGCGCTCTGGGTGATCAGCCGCGCCGCCATTCCCTCGAGCGCCGCCCAGGCGGTGATCAGTTCGATCGCTTCGCGTCTGGTCTTGCGCACCACATAGACTCCGCGTCGCGGCACCGAGCGAACGAAACCCTCGCGCTCGAGTTGCGCCATGGCCTCGCGCACGGGCGTGCGGCTGATGCCGAAGTCCTGCGCCAGGCGGCGCTCGTCGAGCCTGATCTCGGCACGGCTGCGATAGACGTCCATCGCGGCGATGGCGTTCTTGAGCGCCGCATAAGCTTGGCGCTTAAAGTTTTCCGGGCTGGCGAGCGGGTCAACGGCCGGCTGCAGCGCCGATAAACCTGCGGAATCGGCCGCGCCGCGCACTATGGAAAGGTTCGAGGCCATCTCTGGTATACATTATTCCAGTTTTATCCGTGTTCAAACCCCGGGCGGCGACTTCTTTCGGCGGTTCAACTTTTCCTCGTGATGCGCCGCCGCAGCGGCTTGAGCGCGAACAGCGCCAGTACCGCGACCGCCAAGTTCATGATCGCGGCGATCACGAAAACCCAGTGCCAGCTGCCGCTGAAATTCTTGACGACGCTTGCGAGCGGCACGACCCACACGGCGGTGCCTTTGGCGGTGTAAAGCAAGCCGGCGTTGGCGGTGGCGTACTTCACCCCAAAAGTGTCGGTAGCGATCGCCGGAAACAGGCTGAAGATTTCGCCCCAGGTGAAGAAAATAAGCCCCGCCAAAAGTATGAACATGTACGGCGTGTGCCCGAGCGCGCCGAGGCCCCAATACGCCAAGGCCCCGAGCGTAAAGACCATCGCCATGGTGATCTCGCGGCCGATCACGTCGGAGATCCAGCCGAACAGCGGCCGCGCCAAACCGTTCAAGATGTTGTCGATGACCAGCGCCGCGCTCAGCGTGGTGGCGGTGACGAGCAAGATATTCACCTTTTGATCGGCGAGGCCGAAATCTCTGGCGATCGGCGCGATCTGGGCGGTCGCCATCAGGCCCGACGCCGCGACCATGACGAACATGAGATAAAGCAGCCAGAAAACCGGAGATCTCAGCAATTCCACCGGCGCATAATCGCGCAGTGAATGTGTCAGCCGATTCGCCGGTGTTGGCGTCTCGCCGGGTTTCGGGGCGCGCAATAGCTGCGACAGAAGCAGTATGATGAGCCCCTGCGCGAGCCCGAACCACAGGAATGCGCGCTCGTAGCCGTAGCCGAGGATGACTTCGCGGATCGGGATGACCGTCGCGGCCGCGCCGGCGCCGAAGCCGGCGGCCGTCAGCCCGGCAGCGAGCCCGCGCAGATCGGGAAACCATTTGAGCGCGTTGCCGACGCAGGTGCCGTAGACCGCGCCGGCGCCAAGTCCCGATAACGCCGCGGCGACGTATAATTGCCAAAGCGACCCGGCGATGGAATTGAGCGACCAGGCGAAGACGACGAAAACGCCGCCCAAGGCGACAACGAGCCGCGGCCCTAACCGATCGACGAACCAGCCTTCGATCGGCACCAGCCAGGTCTCCGTGGCAATGAAGACACTGAACGCGACCTGGATGGCCGCGGTGCCCCAGTGATATTTCTGATCGATCGGGTTGACGAAGAGAGTCCAGCCATATTGCAAGTTGGCGATCATCACCATGCAGGCGACGCCGCAAGCGAGCTGCCCCCAGCGTCCGCCGTGCGATGCCCTGACGTCCGACTCGGTTGCCGGCGATTCAATGGCCAATGTTTCCGTCCCTGCCGAAATTGCGACAAGTGTAGCGTTTTTATTGGCGACCGGGATCGGCCAAAACGCCACCGGAACTCTTGCCGCCGAAAAAGCTTGCTTGCTCAAAGTACCGAATGGCGTGCCAACAACCTGTCATGTGACCGTAGATGCGGCGGACAAGCACTTTTTGCCCATCATCCGCCATTAGCCAAACCAATCCGCCAACTCAGATCGAGCGAAAAAACGATGTCCGCAAAAACCGCCGTCCAGACCCATCCAGTCGCCCCTGCCGAGGACTCGTTCTACATTTCCGCCACGCCGTCGACGAGCCGGCCGCGGAGCGCACTCAAGCATAACGACACCTTCGTTGTGCTCGACAGCCACGGCGACATTGGCGCCACGCCGGCGACAAGCGACGGGCTGTTCTACCGCGACACCCGCTTCCTCTCGCACCTCGAACTTTTGATCAACGAGGCCCCGCCGCTGTTGCTCGGTTCCAATCTGCGCGACGACAACGCGGCGCTGGCCGTCGATCTGACCAATACCGATGTCATTTCCGAGCAGCACATCGTCCTCGAAAAGGACACCATGCACATCCTGCGCACGATCTTTCTATGGCGCGACACCGCCTATCAGAGGATCGGCGTGCGCAATTACGGGGAGCGTGCGATCGACGTACGCCTGTCGATCCAGTTCGCCAACGACTTCGCCGATCTGTTCGAGGTGCGCGGCACCCGTCGTGAGCGCCGCGGCACCATGACGGCGCAGGTGCGCGGCAACGATCAGGTGCTGCTGAACTATCACGGGCTTGACGGCAAACTGCGGCGCACCACGCTGACCTTCGATCCGCCGCCCGACCGGTTGGCGACGAACGGCGCCGCCTACGCGCTGCGCTTGGCGCCGGGCGAAGTGCGGCCGATTTTTCTCGCCGCCGCCTGCAACGAAACGCAGCCCCGCCCGACGCCGTTTCTGCGCGCGCTGGTGGCGGCGCGCCGCGAAATGCGCGACGCAACGCGCGACCGCGCCAGCGTCGAAACATCGAACGATCTTTTCAACGAGATGCTGTGCCGCTCGGCGGCCGATCTGCAAATGCTGATGACCGATACGCCGCAGGGGCGTTACCCTTACGCCGGCATCCCCTGGTTCTCGACCACGTTCGGCCGCGACGGCTTGATCACGGCGTTGCAGATGCTGTGGTGGAGCCCGGACGTGGCGCGCGGCGTGCTGCGGCGGCTGGCCGCTTACCAAGCCAAAACCACCGATCCGCTCGCCGACGCGCAACCGGGAAAAATTCTGCACGAGATGCGCGGCGGCGAGATGGCGGCGCTGCACGAAGTGCCGTTCGGGCTTTATTACGGCAGCGTCGATTCCACGCCGCTCTTCGTTCTGCTCGCCGGGCTTTATCTGGAACGCACCGGCGACATTGAAACGGTGGCCGCGCTGTGGCCGGCGATAACGGCGGCGCTGGCTTGGATCGACGGCTCCGGCGATCCCGATGGCGACGGCTTTGTCGAATACAAGCGCGCAACCGAACAAGGTCTCGCCAATCAGGGCTGGAAGGATTCGCACGACGCGATCTTCCATGCCGACGGGCGCTTGGCCGAGGGCGAGATCGCGCTTGCCGAGGTGCAGGGTTACGTCTACGCCGCCAAGCGCATGGCGGCGCGCTGCGCGCGGCGGCTCGGCAACGACGGCACCGCGGCGAAGCTCGACGGCGAAGCCGCGAAACTCGCCAGCCGCTTCGAGGCGGCGTTCTGGTGCCCGGACCTCGAGACGTATGCGCTTGCGCTCGATGGCGCCAAAAAGCCGTGCGCCGTGCGCACCTCGAATGCCGGGCAAGTCTTGTTCACCGGCATTGCCGATCCCGCCCGAGCGGCGCTGGTCGCCAAAGGATTACTGCGGTCCGCTTTTTTTTCCGGTTGGGGCATTCGCACCGTCGCGCGCGGCGAGGCCCGCTACAATCCGATGTCGTACCACAACGGCTCGATCTGGCCGCACGACAATGCGCTCATCGCACTCGGTTTCGCGCGCTATGGCTTGAAGCAACCGGTCGAGACGGTATTCGAAGGCCTGTTCAAGGCCGGCACCTATATGGAGCATCGGCGGCTGCCCGAACTGTTCTGCGGCTTCCGGCGCTATGGCGGCCATGGCCCGACGCTCTATCCCGTCGCTTGCGCGCCGCAGGCCTGGGCCAGCGCCACGCCCTTCGCCCTGCTGGAAGCGTCTCTCGGCCTGCGTTTCGATCCGTTCGAGAATGAAATCAAGTTGTGCAACCCACTGCTGCCGTCATTTCTCGACGAGGTGACGCTGCGAAATTTGCAGCTCGGCTCGTCGCGGGTCGATCTGCGCGTCCGCCGCCATAACGGCACAATATCGCTCGATACGCCTCGGATCAGCGGCGGCGTTCGGGCTGCGGTGGTCTTTTCATCCTGAACAAGCAGCACATCAACGCGCCGGTGTGGAACCGGATGGAACTTCCTCGGCTTAATTGGGCAGGGTCAAATTGCCGGAGGCGCAATGCGCGGGGATCATCGAATTGTCGTGGCGACGCTTGCGCTGTTGGCGCTCGGCATCACCGTCAATCCGGCGTTTACCGCCGAAAACTCCGATAAAGTCGAGCCGCCGGCCGCCGCCAATCCGGCTCCCCCGCCGGCCCCTCCCCCCGCCACACCGGAAGTCACCATCCTCAACAAGCACGAGGTCGAGGGCGTGCTCGGTCGCGAGGTCCGCAGCGCCACCGACGAGAATATGGGCCGGATCGTAGACGTGCTGGTCGATCGCACCGGCGAGGTTCGTGCCGCGATCATTGACTTCGGTGGATTCCTCGGCGTCGGTAGCCGCAAGATCGCGGTGGACTGGAACGCCCTGCATTTTCCGCCGCCGGCTAAGCCCGGTGGACGGATCACGCTCGAACTGACCCGCGACCAGGTCAAGGCGGCGCCGCAATACCAAGAGGGCAAGCCGGTTGTCGTTCTCGGCGCGCTCGGCAAGCTCGAACCGCTGCCCGAGTAGACAGCAATTAGACAGCAACAATGCTGGAGATGAATTCTGTCCGCGGAACCATTACGCCGTCCTGGCGACAATCGGGATCAGCGTGGCGGGATCGCAGCCGAGCCCGCGCCGGCTGCTGACCGGCAACCGGGCGGCAGTGAACCGCTGGCGCCGTCGGCGCGCAGCCTGCGCGGCCTCGATTGGTTCATCTTCTTCGTCGCCGACGTGCAAACCGGCTTCGGGCCGTTTGTCTCGGTGTTTTTGACCACGCAAAAATGGACACAGGTCGACATTGGCCTGGTCCAGTCGGCCGCCGGCTTCGTCTCCTTGATCGGTCAGATGCCAGGCGGCGCAGCGGTCGATGCCGCGCGCTCCGAACGTTTTGTCGCCGGCATGGCCGTCGCCGCCATTTGCTTCAGCGCGCTCGGCTACGCGGCGCTTCCGGTGTTTCCCATGGTTCTGTCGGCAGCGGTGCTGCACGCGCTGGCGAGTTGCGTGCTCGGCCCGGCGATGGCCGCGATCAGCCTTGGGCTCGTCGGCCACGCCGCGATCGGCGAGCGCTTGGGACGAAACGCGCGCTTCGCTTCGGTCGGCAACGGCCTGGCGGCGGCCGCGATGGGCGCGTGCGGCTATCTGTTTTCCGCCCGCGCCGTCTTCTTCGTCACCGTGCTGTTGCTGGTACCGGCGCTGCTGGCGTTGCGCCGCATCGTGCCGGCCGAGATCGATCCCGAGCGCGCTCACGGTGCGACACCGCAACGCCGCGATAAACCGCCGGCCAAACCGGGCGATCTGATGCACAACCGGCCGCTCGTCATCTTCGCCGGCTGTTTGTTGCTGTTTCACCTTGCCAACGCCGCCATGCTGCCGCTGATGGGCAGCGTCGTGACCATGCGCTCGGCTCGCTGGGCGACGTTGCTCATCGCCGCCTGCATTGTCGTTCCCCAACTTCTCGTCGCCGCGCTGTCGCCATGGATCGGCCGGCGCGCTCAGATTTGGGGCCGCCGGCCGCTGCTGCTGATCGGCTTTGCCGCTCTGCCCATTCGCGGCATCCTGTTTGCGTCGGTGACCAATCCGGAACTGCTCGTCGTCGTGCAATTGCTCGACGGGGTGACCGCCGCGGTGCTCAGCGTCATGGTCCCGCTCGTCGTCGCCGATCTCACGCGCGGCACCGGCCGTTTCAATCTCGGACAGGGGATCGTCGGCACCTTCGTCGGCATCGGCGCTTCGCTCAGCGCCACCATCGCCGGCTATATGAGCGACCATCTCGGCAGTCCCGCCGCCTTCACCGGATTGGCGGCGATCGCGCTCGCCGGCCTGATCCTGGTGTGGTTGCTCATGCCGGAAACACGGCCCACCGATACGCATTGACGATTTCGCCGAGCGCATGCGGCGCGTCAGGCCCGATCGCCACCCTATGGATCAGCACGGATTACAACGCCGGCGCGTCGTCCGCGACCAGGCGCAAATGCGGCGCGACCCTGTCCGTCAGGCTGCGATAGACCGCAAGGTAGTCTTGCGCCATGCGGCGCGCGGTAAAGCGCTCCTCGAACCGCCGCCGAATTTTCTGCCGCGATAAATGTCCGAGGCGGTCGACCGCGCCGATGGCGCCGTTGATGTCCTCGACCACAAAGCCGGTGACACCATCGTCGATCACCTCGGGCACCGATCCGCGATTAAACGCGATCACCGGCGTGCCGCAAGCCATGGCTTCGATCATCACCAGACCGAACGGCTCCGGCCAGTCGATCGGGACCAGAAGTGCGATGGCGCCATTTAAGAACTCCGCTTTCTCCTTGTCGTTGATCTCGCCGATATACTCGGCGGCGGCCGATTTGATCATCGGCCGGATCTGCTCGTCGTAATATTCGCGATCGGCGTTATCGACCTTGGCGGCGATCTTGAGCGGCACGCCGCAATGCTCGGCGATGCGGATGGCGCGGTCGACGCCCTTTTCCGGGGCGATCCGCCCGAGAAACGCGAAGTAAGACGGCTTAATCGGTCGAGGCGCGAGCAGCCGCTCGGGCAGGCCGTGATGGACGGTGCGCACCCAATGCGCTTGGGGTAGCGGCCGCCGCTGGGCGTTGGAGATCGACACCACCGGCACCGCGGAGAACGCGTTGAATATCGGCTGGTGCTCCGGCAAATCGAGCCGGCCATGCAAGGTCGTAACGAACGGGGTCGCCTGCCGGGAGAATAGCGAGAACGGATAATAATCGAGATGGCAGTGCAGGAAATCGAAATCGGCCGCGCGCTGGTAGACGCGCTCCAGCATTAGTATGTGCAGCGCATTCGGGTCGCGCACGGCGCCATCGAGCCGTAACGCGCGCGGCCATACCGCGTCGAGCCGCGCCGAGGTCGCTGAATCGCCGCTGGCGAACAGGGTAACCTCGTGGCCGAGCGCGATCAGCTCTTCCGTCAGCCACGACACGACACGTTCGGTCCCACCGTAAAGCTTAGGCGGGATCGCCTCCGTCAACGGCGCGATCTGGGCAATATGCATACCTTTTGACCCTTCTTTTCGTTGATCTTCCACCATCCCGCGAGTTCCCGAATCAAGAACGGCGGAGCGCCAAAATGTTTCAAATTGAGCGCGGAACTTATTTTTTTCGACAACGGGAACTTTTCCGGCGCTGAAACGTCGATGCTTTTTGCGCCGAGCCGGCTCCGCCTTCCCAACCATCAGCCGGCTCGCGGACCCCTCGCGGATGGAACCTGACCGAACGGGAACCCGAAATGTCATGATTGGGCTGGCACAGATCGCGGCTGCCGGCGTTGTGATAACGCGGGCCTCTGACAGCGATGGCGACAATCTGTAAGCGGAGATCAAGCGCACATGGCCGATCTTTGTGATTATGCCGGTCGTCCCCTTGGCTTTATTTTCCTGTACGTACGGCGGCGTCCGATCGCCCACGCCGCTATCCTCGCGGCGGTACTGGCAGCCGTCGCTTGCTCGGTCGGCACGCAATACGGCGTCAAGTATCTGGTCGACACGCTGTCGCGCGGCGTCACTGCGGACGTGTGGACAGCCTTCATTCTGCTCGGTTCGCTGATCGCCGCCGACAATCTGTTGTGGCGGCTGGCGAGCTGGATCGCCAATTTCGCGTTCGTCGCCGTCACCGGGGATTTGCGCCGCGATCTGTTCCGTCACCTCACCGGGCACTCCCCCGGCTATTTCGCCGAGCGATTGCCCGGCACGCTGACGAGCCGCGTCACCGCAACCGCGAACGCAATTTTCACCGGCGAAAACATGTTCGTCTGGAACGTGCTGCCACCTTGCGCGGCGACTGTCGCTGCGATCGCGCTGGTGCGCACGGTGAGCTTGCCGATGGCCGTCGGCCTTGCCGTTGTCGCCGGCGTCATGGTCTGCATCATGTTCCGCCTGGCGGCCGCCGGCCGGCCGCTGCACCACGACTTCGCCAGCAAGGCGGCCGCCGTCGACGGCGAAATGACCGACGTCGTCAGTAACATGCCGCTGGTGCGGGCATTCGGCGGTTTTCTCCGCGAGCATCGCCGTTTCGACGCCACCGTCGAACGCGAGATGGAGGCGCGCCGCAAGAGCCTGTTCTATCTGGAGAAGCTGCGCATCTTTCACGCCGTGGTGACGATCGCCTTGGCGCTCGGCTTGCTCGCTTGGGCGATCATGCTCTGGCAGCAAGGCGAGGCGACGACCGGCGACGTGGTGCTGATCTGCACGCTCGGATTGTCGGTGCTGCACGCCACGCGCGACCTCGCTGTCGCGCTGGTCGACATCACGCAGCATGTCGCGCGTCTGTCGGAGGCGTTGGCGACACTTTTGGTTCCGCACGAGCTGCGCGACCACCCCGAAGCGGCACCGCTGATCCGGCGCGGCGCCAGCGTCAAGTTCGAGCGCGTCTATTTCCGCTATGGCGAGGGCCAGCAGATTTTCGAGGATTTCAATTTAAGCTTCACGCCGGGCGAGCGCGTCGGCCTGGTCGGCCACTCCGGCGGCGGCAAGTCGACGCTGCTCGCGCTGCTGCAACGCTTTTACGACGTGCAGGACGGGCGAATTCTGATCGACGGCCAGGATATCGCGCGGGTCACGCAGGAGAGCTTGCGGGAAGCCATCGGCGTGGTGCCGCAGGACATCTCGTTGTTCCATCGTTCAGTGATGGAGAATATCCGCTACGGCCGGCCGGACGCTTCAGACGAAGACGTGCTCGAGGCCGCGTTTGCGGCGCGCTGCGACTTCATCGACGATCTGCCGAGCGGCATGCGCACCCTGGTGGGCGAGCGCGGCGTCAAACTTTCCGGCGGCCAACGCCAGCGTGTCGCCATCGCCCGCGCGTTCCTCAAGAACGCGCCGCTTCTGCTGCTTGACGAAGCGACCTCAGCGCTCGACGGCGAATCGGAGGAGACGATCCGCGATGCGTTGAGCCGCCTGATGCGCGGTCGCACGGTCATTGCCATCGCCCACCGGCTTTCGACGGTGAGAAATTTCGATCGCGTCGTCGTGCTGCAGTTCGGAAAGGTGATGCAGGAGGGTCCGCCCGATCTGCTGATGCGCCACGAAGGGCTTTACCGGCAGCTGGTCCAGCGCGAGATGGGCCGCCTCGGCAGCCGGGCGGCCGCCTAAAAAAGCTCGGGAATGTTGTTTCATGCCGCACCCGCCTTAAGCGAGATCATTCGCTTGCAGGCCGGCCGCCCAACTAAAACTCTCTTATTTTAGCTCCGCGCATTGACTTAACGAGCCCGCATCACTGATTTCATTGCTCCGGCTTGCTGCCGGCGAGCAATGAGATGTCCGACGCCGCCCTCGACCACATTCGTCCGCAACGCGCCGACGGCGTCATCGCGCCGATCACCGAGGACTGGCTCGCCGTCGTCCTCGGGCTTGCCATTTTCGTGCTGGCCCTGGCCGCGCTGGTCGACACCGACCTCATCGGCTGGGTGGTCACCACGTCGGTCTGGAGCAATCTCGGCCAGGCGCTCAAGGCGACATCGAAAAGTTATGCGTCGCTCGGCGGCGTCGGCGCCTTGATCGCGACCTACGTCGCGCTGCTCGTGGTGCTCGGCGCCGCCGCGATAGCATTGAAAAGCGACATCAGGAGATTCGCGCTCGCCTTCACCGCCGTGTTCTGGATCGCCTATGCGAGCTGGGTGATCGGCAACTTCGCCCATTTCGCGGCGGTGACACCGGCCGATCAGCACAAATTCGGCATCAACTGGTCGCTGAGGCTGACCAACGAGGGCGGTTACATTTTCGCGCTCATCGCCGGGCTGATCATCGCCAACGTCTTTCCGCGTTTTGCCGCGGCGATCAGGGACGCGGTGCGGCCCGAGCTCTACATCAAGGTCGCCATCGTCATCTTGGGCGGCGTCTTCGCGGTGACGACGGCGGGTCGGCTCGGTCTCGCCAGCTCGCTCATTCTGCGCGGCGTCGCCGCCATCGTCGAGGCGTATTTGATCTACTGGGCAGTGGTCTATTTCGTCGCCCGCAAGTGGTTCGGCTTCAACCGTGAATGGGCGGCACCGCTCGCGACCGGCATTTCGATCTGCGGCGTCTCCGCCTCGATCGCCGTCGGCGGCGCCATCCGTGCTCGGCCGGTGGTGCCGGTGCTGGTGTCGTCGCTGGTGGTGATTTTCGCCGTCGTCGAGGTTCTCATCCTGCCGTTCGTGGCGCAGGCGTTCCTCGCGCATGAGCCGCTGGTGGCCGGCGCTTGGATGGGCCTTGCGGTGAAGACCGACGGCGCCGCCGTTGCCGCCGGCGGCATCACCGAGTCGCTGATCCTGGCGAAGAACGCCGCCGTCGGCGTCCATTATCAACCGGGCTGGATTCTCGGCACCGCGGCGACGATCAAGGTATTCATCGACATCTTCATCGGCATCTGGGCGTTCGTGCTCGGCTATATCTGGACCAACCACATCAATGTCACGCGCGCCGAGGATAAGGCGAAAGCGAGCGAAATCTGGCAGCGCTTTCCCAAATTCATCATCGGCTTCGTGGTGACATTCGCGGTCGGGCTCTATCTCGCCCTTGGCACGCCGGCGGATATCGCCAAGCACGTGCCTGCGGCGATCGGCGAGGCCAATACGTTCCGCGTCATCTTCTTCATCCTCACCTTCTTCTCGATCGGCGTGCTGTCGAATTTCAAGGCGCTGTGGCAGGAGGGTTTCGGCAAGCTTGCCGCAGTCTATCTCGTCAGCCTGTTCGGCTTTGTGATCTGGGTCGGCCTGTTGATCTCGTGGCTGTTCTTCAGCGGCATCAAGCCGCCGTTGGCGAGCTGACGAGGCGAAACTATAGGAGCGTGCGATGTCTCAATCGAATATCGGCGACGAGCTGCGCCATGCCACCGTCGAGCCGCTGTTGCCGATCGAGAAGAAATTGATCGGCTGGAGCCTGACCATCGGCGTCGTGCTGCTGGTCGGCCTGGCGTTGCTCAACCACTTCGTGCCGGTGAGTTTCTAGCAGGCGGCGACGGCTTGACGGCGCGCGCTGCGAAAGTGCAGTGTTCAGGACTCTTTCGACAGCCCAACAAGACGCAACTTTGAACGACAGCCGGGAACACGTCGCACTCGAACTTGCCGTCGCCAGTCCCGCAGAGACCGGGTTTTCGCCTGCCGGACTCTCCAGACTGACAGCGATAATGCAGGCGGAAGTGGATTCGCGGCGCGTGCCGGGCGTATCCATGCTGATCGCGCGCGCCGGCAAGCTCGCCTATCGGCGCGACGTCGGCGTGTTGCGGCCCGACGGACCGGCGCTGCCGGGCGACGCCATCTTCCGCATCTTTTCGATGACCAAGCCGATCGTCTCGGTGGCGCTGATGATGCTGGTCGAGGAGGGGCGGCTGTTTGTTGGCGATCAGCTCGCGAAATTCGTTCCCGAATTTGCCGACGTGAAAGTCGGTGTCGAACGAAACGGCAGGCTCGAACTGGTCGCGGCGGAGAAGGCCATCACGATCCAGGACCTGCTGCGCCATACTTCGGGGCTGACTTACGCCTTCACCGGCGATTCGGCCGTGCAGCGTCTCTACGCCGGCGCGCAATTGTTTGCGCCCGATCCCACCAACGCCAAAACGCAGCTCATTCGCGATCTCACCACCGCCGAGTTCGTCACCGAGCTTGCCAAGCTGCCGTTGATCGATCAGCCGGGCGCGTCCTGGTATTACAGTCACTCCACCGACGTCATCGGCCGCGTCATTGAGATCGTGTCCGGGCAGAGCCTGGGCGCGTTTCTCCGGGAGCGCATTTTTGCGCCGCTCGGCATGAACGACACCTCTTTCATAGTGCCTGCCGACAAATATGAGCGCGTCGCGGAACCCTTCGACCGCGATCCGGACACCGGCAAGCCGGTCCTGCTGGTCGAGAAAGAAACCCGGCAGCATTTCGAAGCCGGCGGCGGCGGGCTGTGGTCGACCATGAGCGATTATGCGCGGTTCGCGCGCATGCTCTTTGGCGGCGACGCGTTCGGCAGTCTCCGCCTGCTCGGACGCAAGTCGCTCGAATACATGACTGCCGATCACCTCGGCCCGGACGTCCGGATCGCCAATACCAGTCTGCTGCAGCCCGGCCACGGCTTCGGGCTCGGCTTCTCGGTGCGCCGCGAGATCGGGCGCGCCCTGACCGCCGGCACGCCGGGCGAATATTCCTGGGGCGGGCTTGCCGGCACGGTGTTCTGGATCGCGCCCAAGGAAGAGCTGATCGGCATGATGATGATCCAGGGGCCCGGCCAGCGCGACTACTATCGCCAGCTGTTCCGCAATCTGGTCCACGCCGCGCTTCTTTAGCGGCGCGCGCAGCACCATCATCGATCAGGGCGCTCTCGACGTGGCGGCGAGAATGGCGGTCGCGACGGCATAGGCGACGGCGCTTGACAGGATCGGCAGCGTGTAGCTGTGGGTCGCATCGAAGGCGAAACCGGCCGCGCTCGGGCCGATCAGCGTGCCGAACGCCACGCTGGTGTAGAGAATGCCGATCAGGCTTGAGGCGTTGCGCGCGCCGAAATAATCGATCACGACCGCAGGCGCCAGCGCGACAAAGCCGCCATAGAACACGCCATAGACCAGCGCGAATGCGGCGAGCGGCCAAAAACGCGTTGAGAAAAGCCAGATCACGAACGACAGCCCCATACCGACGAACATCATCAAAAAAGAAAGCGGCCGGCCGAACCGGTCCGCAATACCGCCGAGCAAGAAACGTCCGGCGGTGCTGCCAACTCCGATCGCCCCGACAAGCAGAACGGCGGCGGACTGCGAGGCGCCGTGGTCGAGCGCATAGGGCACGAGGTGAACGAAGGGAACGAACAACCCGAACGCGCAGACGAAGCTAGCGGCATAAAGGCCGACGAAACGTCGGGATTTTACCGCATCGCTTATGGAGCTTCCTCCTCCGGCCCGTCGTGGCAACGCTTGCGGCCGCGGCGGATCGCCGTCGGCGGCGAGGCCCCGATCATACGGATCGTCGTCGATCAGAAGCGCCATCCCCGCGCCAACGACCAATGCGAAAATACCAAACACGAGATAAGTCTCGCGCCAGCCGCAGGTTGCGATGAAGACGGTCGCGACAGGCGGCACGACGAGCGTGCCGACGCCAATGCCGCTGACGGCAAGACCGGAGGCAAAGCCGCGTCGGCGCACGAACCATCGCTGGAGCGCGCCCACCGCAGGCACATAGGAACAGCCGATACCGAGGCCGACGCCAAGGCCATACGCCAGATAAACTTCCGTCAGGCTGCGCGCCGCGCTCGCGGCGGCCAAGCCGACGCCGACCAGGATCATGCCGACGACGGCGAAACGGCGGGAGCCCCAACGATCGGCGAGCGGGCCGGTGATGATGCCAAGCCCGAAGTAGAAAAATCCGGCCAGCGAGAAGACCAGGGAAACCGAGCCGCGCGACGCGGCGAAATCGTGTTGCAAAGAGCCGAGAAAGGCGCCGAAGGAGTACGCGCTGCCGAAGCCTACAAAAGTGACGGCGAAGGTCGCGGCGACAACAAACCAGCCGTAGAAGATGCGCGGATTGGACGCCGGCGCGTCCGATTTGCCGATTGTTCTCAACGACCCTCTCCGCCGTTTCGGCCACCCGCGTTGGCGCACGACTGCCGGCATGGGCGCCCGAGCGCCGGCCGCGCGCGGGCGGCAATGGCTGCGGAGAGTTCAGCAGTCATGACAGGCTGCGATCACAACCCGATTTGAGAAACCACGCCCTAGTCGTCGTAGGTTTCGTGCACCGCAACGGCGCCGCACTTCCAATAGGCGGCGGCCTTCACGCGATCCTTACGCAGGCCGCGCTCGTCGACCAGGAGGCGACGCAGCGATTTCGCGGTGGCGGCCTCGGCCGCCACCCAGGCGTAACCGTCGCCACCGGGCAGCTTCAGCGCGGCAATCGCGCCGTGCAGCAGCGACGGATCGCCGGGCTCGGCTCCGTCGCGATGCAGCCAATGCGTTTCGAGCCGCGCGCGGGTGGTGAATTTCTGCTCTTCCGCGGCATCGGCAACATCGGCGACGACAACGGCGCGCGCGCCGGCCGGCAATTCCTCCAGGCGGCGTCCGATTGCCGGCAAGGCGGATTCATCGCCGACAAGGAGATACCAGTCGAAATCGTCGGGCACGATGAACGAGCCGCGCGGTCC
>Ga0335073_10005800_pt1 | contig 17346 bp, 16 predicted proteins | sample Lox_Sample_22_FD_207093 | JGI IMG/M metagenome (GOLD analysis project Ga0335073, IMG submission 207093) | Soil microbial communities from Loxahatchee National Wildlife Refuge, Florida, United States - Lox_Sample_2.2 | ecosystem: Environmental > Terrestrial > Soil > Wetlands | place: USA...
TGTAAAGTTCCGCCCAGGCTCCGGCCAGCGCGATCACCATGCGCTCGTAGCGCGATCCCAGCACGTCGCCCTCAGTTGTGTCGGTATAAAACGCGGGCGTGAGGTAGATCAGAAGGAAGCCCATGGCGGGCACGCGCCCGCCGTAATGTTTGCACGCATGGCCGTGGCCGATCTCGTGCCAACACATCGCCCCAATGGCCACAAGGTAGAAGACTGCGACGTCCGCCCAAGTCTTCTCGGAGAAGTTGAAAAAGTGCCACGTGTCGCGGCCGATTTCGCTCCAATAGGTGATCGTGATGCCGGCCATGAATCCGAAGCAGGCGAGCGTCAGCAGCGTGAACCACCATGTGTAGATCCAGGACGTATGCTTGTGAAACCACGTAAGAAACTTGTCGGGATTCACAGCGGGAAAGGAGATTTCGGCCAGGTCTCCCCACCGGCTCTTCTTCGCGCGGAGCGCCTTGCGCCTCTTCTCCGCATCCTTTTGCATCAGCAGGAGGTTTTTTTCCTGCGGCGTCCGATACCAGAAGTCCTCCGCCTCCATCGCGGCAGCGAATTCCCGAATCTCATCGGTGCCGTATTCGACGCCCACGTGCGCTGAATACAGTCTGGCGATCTCGTCGTACGATCGATTACCGTCAAAGAGCTGCGCGAGCTCCCAGTTGGCCTTGGGGAAGCGATACATGGCCTCCTGGGTTGGCACGAAGGCGCGGACGATGGGCTTCCCCTCTTCGATGTGCTCTTTGAAAACGACGTCGGGTGGAAATCGGGGCGCGTGCTCCGAAACGGCGCGAGCCGGGAGCTCGGGGAGAGCCACTTCGAAGACGCGCGTGAGGTTCATTGCACGTGATCGAGATGGACCGACGCCGTCATTCCGGGCCGGAGCGAACCGCGGCTGCCGGTCAACTCAATGAGCACCTCGAACGTCCCGCTCGCCGGATCGACGACCGGGCTGATCTCGCGGACACGCGCGGAATGACGCTCGCCCGGGGCGTCGCCCGAATCCACCGCAAAGGTCTGCCCCACGCGAACCTTGCCGAAGAGCTTCTCCGGCAGCGTGAATCGCACCAGCAGAGGCGCCTCGCTGGTGACCCAAAACAATCGATCGCCCTTGGCGACTGCCTGCCACTCGCGGACGTAGCGCCGGGCCACCAGCGCGTCGAACGGCGCGACGATCTTCGTCTTCTCCAGCTCCAGTTCGATTGACCGCTCGTTCGCACGCGAGTCGTTGAGCGTCTCGGTGACGCGCTTGATGTCCCAGTCGTGCGATTCGACTTGATACTTGGCGTGCTGCACCTGCTCGTCCGACGTCAGCCCGTCCTTCCACAATTGCTGCTGGCGGGCGTAATCGGCCTGCACGACTTCGCGCTCGGCCTTCCAGTTGTTCAGGTCGTCTTCAATGCTGCGCGACTTCGCGCGCGCAGATTCGAGGTTTGCCTGGAGTTCCCTGTCGTCCATTTGGGCGAGTACCGTGCCGGCCTTGACGTGCGACGGAACGTCATAAAAGACTTTGGCAATCACGCCGTCGCGCTGCGCCGTCAGATCGACCTCATGCTCCACGATGATCGGACCGGAAACAACGAGCTCCGGATCGGCAGGCGGCGCGCTCGGCTGAGCCGGAGTCGAGGCAGTCATCGGAAGGGTCGCCGCACTCGAAGTCTCTTCGAGCGGCGGCTTATCGCTGCCGCAACCCACGAACTGGATCGCGACGGCCACCACCGCCCAACAGATCGCTTTGCGCACGTCCGTCCTCCGCCCCATGCCTACCACCCAAACCAATACCACAGCTTCGAATACGCCCAGAGAAGCAGGCCGCGGAAAAGGACGTAGCCCGCCGGCCGCCACCCGACGCTTACCTTGCCGCGGCCTTCCATTCCAGTGCGAATCGCGCCGCCCGGATTCGGAATCGACACTCGCGAATAAAATACGGGCGCGTTCTGCACGTTCTCCGCCTTCGGGCTGACGATCGCTACCTGGCCGTGAAACGTCCGCAGTGGATAGCTATTCAGCTTCACGGATGCGGGCTGGCCCACCTGCAGCAATCCCGCGTCCTCATCGTCGGCGGCCACATCCACGATTGCGCTCGAAGTGTCCACCACCTCGGCGAACGAATCACCGCGCCCCAGCCTGCGGCCCGCGAAGTCTTCTACGTGGGGCGTCGCGATGGCGCCGTCGATCGGCGACCGCAATTGGGACTTGGCAAGCATCTCTTGGTCGCGCGTAACTTCCGCCTTCCAATAGTCCGCCTGCACGCGTTGTACGCCCGCGGCCGTTCCGTCGCCGGTTTCGAGCGAATGGTTCATCTGCAAGAGCGCCGACTGATAGCGCGACTGCGCTTCCGCCACGGCTGTCTGCGCGTTCCAGTCTTCCATCTCGGCCACCAGCTGCCCGGCGCGGACGATTTCTCCCTCTTTCACGAAAACCTTGCTGACCACGCCGTCGGTTTCGGGCTGAATCTGCGCCTCTCGCAGCGGCGCCACCACGGCGTCGCCTTCGACGCGCAGCGGCAGCGGAAACGCCACGAGAAAGATCAGCGCCGCGACGACTCCCGCGATGATCAAGGCGCGCCGGCGTTTTTCCATCGCCATGAACTTCCGCTTTCGCACCAGTACCGGCTCGAGCACCGAGATGAACGGAACTTCCTTGTACATCTGCGCGTTGCGCAGAGCGACGGTCGCCTGGCTGGAAAGAACTTGCAGAATCTCGATGTGCGCGGCCGTCAGAAAATCGGGATCCTTGCTTTCGAGGCACAGCACTCCGACGCGACCCGTATCGTCGTTGAGCGGCATCGCGTAAAAGCCGCGCATGCCCGACTCCCCAAAGTACTTGCGGAATTTGGCGCGCGTTTCCTCGCGGTCGGCGTCGATCTCGTCGTCATGTTGGCGCACGTGAACGATCTCGGCGGACAAAGACGCCCATTGCAATACTTCATTGAGGGGCGCGAGTTCCGGCGATCCCGGATCGACACGGGCGAAACCGGTTACCGCGCTCAGCTTGAAGCGTCCATGGTGCTCGAGGGCCAGCGCCGCCCGGTCATAGGGAATGATCGCTTGCGGCGCGTTCACCACGGTAAGGAGCATTCGCTCCATATTGAGCGTCGACGTGATTTCGTGGCTGACCGCGTTGAGCGTCTCGAGAATTTCGACCTTGCGTTCGGCCATCAGCAGGCTCGCGTTGTGCAACGCGGTGGACGCAGTGTCGCTGAGGCTGGTGAGCGCGAACAGGTCGTCTTCGCCGAAAGTCGTGCCATCCGCCTTGTTCACTACCTCGACCACGCCCACCAACGCGTTCCGATCCATGATCGGGGTCGCGAGCAGCGTGTGCACCACGACTTCTCCCGCTCCGGCCGCTGCCGTATTTCGCTGCACGAGGCGAGCATCGGCCGGATCGGAAATGCAGATTCCTTCGCCGTTGTCGGACACAGCGCCGGCGATTCCTTCTTTAGGTTTCAGCACCTGCCCGTGGAAGGCGGTGTGATCTTCGCCCGCCTGATGCATCAGCTCGATGGTTTCGTCCGGACGCAGCAGCCAGATGTTCACCGCCTGAGCGCCGAGAATTTCCGAGAATTTCGAGCCGATCAACGGCAGCAGCTCCTCCATCTCGAGCGTCGACGAAAACACTTTTTCGAGGTCGTAGAGCTGGGTGATGCGCGTGATGGAAGCGAGAGTCCCGTTGCGCTCTTCTTCGTAGGATTGCGCGGCAGCAATTGCCGCGGCTCCCAGGCGGGCGGCCGGCAGCAGAGCCGCGACGGAGTCTTCGGCGAGGGCCTCGTCGAAAGAAAGAATTTCGATCGCGCCCAACAGAGTGTCGTCCTTCGCGAGCGGGACGCAACAAAGGGAGCGCAGCGTTCTGCGGACATCGACGTGAGCGTAATCTTCGCGCTTGAGTGCCGGGCCGCTTCGCACGATCGGCGACGGCTCCTCAAGCAAGCGGCCGAGCAAGCCCGAATCCGATGCGATCGCTTCATCGCGGACCGCTGCCTCGCCGACCGTCGCTTTAGGCGCCCAATACGTCGCGCCGCCGTGCGACACCAGCGTGTAAACATTCACCGCGGATTCGGGAACGAACTCGGCGACAAACCGGGCAAGCACGCGCGCGCGCGGCGCTACCTCCTGCTCGGCCAGCAGATCGGAAGAGAGAAGAGAAACGTCTAGACTCGATTCTTGTTTCCGACTCAACAGCGTTTCGGCTTTCCGCCCGTTCGCGCCTTTGGGGGAGACTACCCGGCGGACTGAGTTCCTTGCTTTTTGGGCCCGGATTCTCTACAAATTGGGTGCGCGCACTGTAACAAAGGCATTTCGGAGTGTCAACGGCGGCGGCGTTCCGTCTACTGCCCGCCGCCCCTGGAGATCTCTTGGCCATCGAAACGAAAACGCAGGGGGAAGTAAATGTTGTCAAGGTCACCGGCAAGCTGGCCCTCGGCCCCGAACTCGACCGCTTCGGCGCCACCGTGAATGAACTTCTCGGACACTCGCACGCCAAAATCGTAGTCGACCTCGAAGAAGTGCCCACGATCGATTCGAGCGCCATCGGCATGCTGGTTCGAAGCCTTACATCCGCCAAACAGCGCGGCGGGGCGATCCGGCTTCTGAAGCCGACGAAGTTTGTCGTGCAGACTCTCAAGATGGTCGGCCTGCTGAATCTCTTTCCTACGCACGAGGATCTGGCTCACGCCGTGGCGTCGTTTCGCTCGCCGAGTGACGGTAACTGCTGACCCCTTAGCGATTTTTCCGCTGATTCGCGCGGCCCTTTTTCCCGCGTCGACTTTGCCGGTCGAATCCAGTTCTTCGTGGCGGTCCGAACCGCTAAGAAACGAATGTGGGGAGGACGGGCGAGAGCTGATTGCGGGGCGCGAAGGGACCGTTCAGTCGAAAGCGCGCGGTTGGTTTTGCGAGCCGTTCCGCGAGCGACGCGAAGCATGTTCGCCGGCGAGAAAAAGTGTCGCGGCGGCGATGAACCGGGTGATGTCTCGATCGAGCGCGGCGACGAGCCCGTCGCTGCTTTCCCAATCTCCTCCGTGCATTTTTTTTTCGAGCGCACCCGCCGTTTTCGCCACGGCGTTGGCTCCGACGTTGGCCGCCGAACCGTGGATCGTATGAGCGAAACGCCCCGTCAGGCTGGCGTTGCGCAGATCGAATCCGCGGCGGACTTCCGTCATCGCCCGCTGGGATTCTTCGAGGAATATTCCGAGCAGATTGGCGAGCAGATCGCGGTCGCCCTCGACACGCACGAGCGCTCCGGCAATATCCAGGATGAGCTCTGGCGTCTCGTCGGGTGGCCCGCCATCGAGCTTGCCGTTCGAGGCCGCCTTCGATTCGATGCTTTCGTCGGGACCCGAGAGGATGCTCATCCGCCGATCTGGTAGCCGACGCCACGCACGGTGTGGATCAGCGGTCGCTCGAATCCGAAGTCAACCTTCTTGCGCAGGTAATTGATGTAGACGTCGACCACGTTCGTGATCGATCCGGGGCTCAACTTCCACGCCTGCTCGGCAATCATGTTGCGAGGGACCGGCTGCAGCGGACGCTGCATCAGGAAATCGAGCAGCACGAATTCCTTGTCGGTGAGATCAATCGTGTTGCCGCCGCGGCGCACCGTGCGCTGAATCCGGTCGAGCTCGAGATCTTCGATTCGCAGCACGATCTTCGCGGGCCCGCACGCACGGCGCAAAAGGCCCCGTATTCTCGCCGAGAGCTCCGCCAGAGAGAGCGGCTTCGTCATGAAGTCGTCAGCGCCGGCTTCCATGTAGTGAACGCGATCTTCGGCGTCCGTATTCGCGCCCAGCACGATGATGGGAATTTCGGGCTTCGCCATCCGGAGATTCCGCAACATCTCGAGTTGGCTGTCCTGAGGCTGCGCGAGGTCCATCACCAGCAGGTCGTAGGTTTTTGTGGCCACGAGCTTCCGGACCTCGACCGCATCTTCCACGATTTCCACGTCGAAAGATTCGCCTTGCAGCCGTTGCTGGATCAATTCGGCCAGCAGAGCATCATTCTCCAGAATCAGAATTCGCATCTGTACCCTGCCCCTTAAAATGATTAAAGAATTTGCTCAGAGGAAAGCGGAAATGCCCACCAAGCGAGGCTTCAATGATTGCAGGCCAAGGCCGCGACGCTGGGAGCTTCTTCAATGGTGCTTTGTATTGCAAGCAAGGCACGCTATCTCCATGGTTCTTCGACAAATCGCATCAGCGATTTGTGCTCAATAAAACATTACGGTTTCCGCGCGGCGCATCGTGCACGAAGCAGGCGCGCGCAACACACAGGAATAAGGGATTCCCGGAGCGTCGGGAATGAGTATGTTGCGAAAAACTTATCAGCCTCTGAAGTTAACTTCTTCGCAACAGCGCGATAGAACGCGCTAATGAGAGCCGCATGATCCCGCTCCTATTGTGGTACACAGGTGCTCTGCAGAAATTAGTCTCTGCAAATTCTGGAGGAAAACCAAGCTATGTCCACCGGCGCGGTCCCAGCCGCAAGGCCGGATCGGGCGAGATTGTTAGTCGCGAGCCCCGATCCTTTTTTCCGAAAGCTTTTCAAGACAGATGCGGTTCAATCGGCCGGCCTAGTCGAAGAGGTGTCGAGTGGCGCTCACGCGCTTTCGAGGCTGGAATCGATTGCGTTCGACGTCTTCGTCGTCGACTGCCACCTGCCCGACTTGGACTCTCAGGAAGTCGCTCGCATGGCACGGAATCGTTTTTCGAGTTTGGATGTGCGCCTCGTCGACTCACACGCGGGCGCAGAGGAAGTCTCGGCCGAGCTTCGCGGCACGGCGACACCGGTGGGTGCGGCTCCGTCGTTGACGAGCCAGGCTTCGCCCGCCGCGTCGCGCCAACTGCCCGGAATGGTCGGCCGAACCAGAACGATGCAGCACGTCTATCGGCTGGCGCACCTCGTTGCGCGGCGGGACACCAACGTGCTCATCACCGGAGAGACCGGTACCGGGAAAGAAGTGCTGGCGCGCGCCATTCATCAGATCAGCCAGCGAGCGCAGCGGCCCTTCGTGGTCGTGAACTCGGCCGCGATTCCCGAATCGTTGCTCGAAGCCGAGCTCTTCGGTCACACGCGGGGCGCCTTCACGGGCGCGGTGCAGACTCGCGTGGGCCGGATCCACATGGCGCACGAAGGAACTTTGTTTCTCGACGAAATCGGGGACTTGCCCCTGAGCATGCAGGCGAAACTGCTGCGCTTCCTGCAGGACGGTGAAGTGCAGCGGCTCGGCAGTCCCGAAGTCTTCCGCGTCGACGTCCGCGTGATCTGCGCGACCAACGTCGACTTGCTCGACTACGTCAAGCGGAGACTCTTCCGCGCCGACCTCTATTACCGAATCGCCGTCTTTCCGATCCAGCTTCCCCCGTTGCGCGATCGCGTGGACGACGTCGGCTTGCTAGCCGAGCGCTTTCTCACCGATCTGTGCGAAAAAGCCGAGATGCCGGTGAAAAAGCTGTCCGCCTCTTCGCTCGCGTTCCTGCGTCAGGCCCAATGGGCAGGGAACGTGCGCGAACTTCAACACGCCGTCGAGCGCGCGTTCATCATGTCAGGCGAAGAAACGCAGCTGCACGTCGAGCACTTCAGCAACACGGGAGATGCCGTGCATTTTCGGTGATTTGGCCAGCCGCGGCCTTCGTGCCCAGTATCTCGCTGCAGTCATTGACCTTGCCGAGACGCTCGCCGCCGCCATGGGTGCCACCGGGTTTCGTCAGCGGCCCAAGCGCGTGGCATCATCGAATCCATCCCGTTCGCCAGCCCTTTTCCGAAAATCACGTCACGCGGTGCCCGTACTGGCACGCCGGGGACTCGCTGGTTTTCGCACCCGCTGACCTCCCCGACGCCTTGCGAAAGTGATTGCATCCAATGGAAATCTCTGGCAAAACTCTTCGCACACTACGAGAGGGGCTGTGCGAATGGCAATCTCGGTTCGGCAGAGCAGCAACATCACGATCGTCGACGTGGTCGGCGATATCACGCTTCACAACACGCCGGAGGTCCGGAAGATCCTGCTCGATCTGCTTCGGGTGAAACATGCGACCCGGGTCGTGATGAATCTCACCTCGGTCAAGTACATCGATAGTGCCGGCGTCGCGTCGCTCGTCGAGGGCCTGAAGGTCTCGCGCGAGATGAAAAGCGGGTTCGCCCTGTTCGGGCTCAGCAAGACGGCCCGGGAAGTCCTGGAGTTGACGCGGCTGATCAAGGTGTTTGAGGTGTACAACACCGAGGCCGAAGCTCTGCAAGGTCCCAGTGCCGCGGCCTCGACAACGTGACGCCCGGCTCTCGTCGATATCAGCGCGACTAGAACGCAAATTGTATCGCCCTTGAAATGCCACTGACCGAAACCATCGGCGAAGCGACAATCAATGGCCTGGCCTACGTTGGCGGCCTCGCGCAGCTTGCGGGAGGAGCGGCGCGCGCCGTCTTCATCGAGCCGCTGCGCGGCCGAAAGCTGCGGCTTAGCCGGGCCATTCATCAGGCGATGGCCGTCGGAGTGGAAGCCCTCCCGATCGTGTCCCTGATCTCGTTTTTCGTCGGGACGATTCTCGCTCTGCAAGGCGCCTACGAGCTGCGCAAATTCGGCGCGCTCAACATGGTCGCGAACGCCGTCGCGGTCACCATGACTCGGGAGCTCGGCCCGTTGATGACGGCCATCGTCGTAATCGGCCGGTCCGGCTCGTCGTTCGCCGCTGAAATCGGCACGATGAAAGTGAACGAGGAAATCGACGCCCTCGAAACCATGGCCCTCGATCCGGTCCACTTTCTCGTCGCTCCAAAATTTCTCGCCATGATCCTGATGGTGCCGTGTCTCACGACCTGGGCCGACTTCATGGGCGTCCTGGGCGGCGCATTCTTCGGAATCGGCGCGGCCGGCTTCACTCTGCGGACCTACATTCAGGCCACCCTCGACTCTCTGATCCTGCGCGATATCATGACCGGCCTGATCAAGAGCCTCATGTTCGGCCTGGTGATCACCGCCGTGGGATGCCACGAGGGCTTTTCGACCGGCCTGGGCTCCGAGCAGGTAGGCCGCTCGACAACGTCCGCGGTGGTGAAGTCGATCTTTCTCGTCGTGCTCGTCGATCTCGTTTTCACCGGAATCTTTTATTTCACGGCGCCGCGATAGAGCGCCCATAGAGCGAATGGCCTCGAAGCTCATCGGAAAAGACGACGCTCGGCGGGAACCGGAGGGTATCGCGATTTCCGTCCGCGATCTCCGCGTTCAATACGGCACCCGCGAAGTGCTGCACGGCATCAGCTTCGATATCCCCGCAGGCGACACTTTCGTGATCCTGGGCGGCTCGGGCTCCGGCAAGAGCACGCTCCTGCGCACCCTGGTCGGACTCGAGCATCCGAGCGGCGGTGAGATTCGAATCCGCGGGAAGAATTACTCCGCGATTTCAGACAACGAGCGCGACGAGCTGCTCAAGAAAATGGGGATGTCCTTTCAGCAGGGAGCGCTCTTCGGCTCGATGACCGTGGGCGAAAACGTGGCGCTTCCCCTGCACGAACACACGGCGCTCGACGAATCGACGATCGAAATCGTCGTCCGGCTCAAGCTCGATCAGGTGGGCCTTTCGGGCTTCGAGAACTACATGCCGGCGCAACTGAGCGGGGGCATGCGCAAGCGCGCGGCGATCGCCCGCGCCCTTGCCATGGACCCCGAGATTCTTTTTTTCGACGAGCCCTCCGCGGGCCTCGATCCCATCATCGCCGCCGGCATCGACGAGCTCATTCTGAAGCTGAAAAAAGCGTTCCATATGACGATCGTCGTCGTCACTCACGAACTGGCCAGCGCCTTTCTGATCGGCGACCGGATGATTCTGATCGATAAGGGCGTGATCGTCGCCAACGGAACCACCTCGGAGTTGCAGCAGAGCAAGCATCCGCGCGTGCGGCAGTTTCTGGATCGCGTGCCGGAGCCCGAGGTTTCCGAGGAGATCGACTACCTCCAGAGGCTGACCGGCGAGATTCCAACGGACCGCCGCTAGACCTCGCCGTCGCCGGGACTCGTGATATACTCGCCGCCCTGTAGCGGCCGCCGTAACCCCCGTAAAACGGGGCTCATCGAGGAAACGCATGGATGCGAAACGAGAGCAGGCTCTCGTCGGGCTGTTCGTGTTGGTGGCTTCGGGCCTGCTGATTGTCGTTGTGCTTCTTCTCTCGGGCTGGCTCACCGGTGGCGATGTGCCCTACCGCGCCTACTTCAAGAACGCCGGAGGCCTCGAACCCGGCTTCGAAGTGCACTACGCCGGCGGCCCGCCAATCGGCCGGATCAGGAGAGTTCAGAACGATCCCCAGGATCCAACGCGCATGGAGGTCGACTTCGACGTACATCCGTCCGTGCCGGTGAAAACCGACAGCAAGGCCGCGATCACCAGCAACAGCCCGCTCGGCGATAATTTTCTCGAAATCGAGCCCGGCAGCCCATCGGCCGCGCGCGCGCCCAACGGATCGACGTTGCAATCGAAGGACTACACGAGCCTCGACGAAATCAAGGACACCATCGCCGATCTCGGTCCCAAGGCCAACGAACTCATCGACAATCTCAATCAGCGCGTCGTCTCCCTCAAAGAGACGCTGGATCGCGTCAACGATCTGCTCGACGCGCAAAATCGCGCCAATATCTCCGATAGCCTCGCGAATCTCAACGGGATGCTGAAGGAAGACCGCCCGGCGATCCACTCGACGCTGACTCACGTCGACGACGCGACGGCGAAGTTGAGCCCGCTGATCGACGATTTCCACAAGACCTCCGCGCAGGCCGACGATGCCATCAAGAATCTCGACGCGGCGCTCTCCGAAGACCGCCCCGACCTCCACGCATCGCTCGAAACTCTCCGCCAGACACTGGCCTCGGCGCAATCGCTTACCGATCAGCTGAACCGGACGATGGATGCGAACTCCGAAAATCTGGACGAGATTCTCGAGAACCTTCGCCATATCACGGAGAACATGAAAGAGTTCACCGATACGATCAAAACGCGGCCTTATACTTTGCTGCGCTCTTCCAGCCCGAAGCCGCACGAGCCGGGAGAGCCGCCGCCGAAATAGGGCGGGAAGGAGCCAGGAGTGTTGAAGCAACGGATCGGGCAGGTGGCGCTCGTGATTGGGCTGGCGGGATTATGTGCGGCGTGCGGCGCGTCGCGTCCGTACAAGTATTACGTGCTCGACGTCAATCCCCCGGCGCCTTCGGCGCAGCCGGCCGCGTATCCGATCCAGCTGATCGTCGGCCGCGTCAACGCGCCGGAACTCTATCGCGATTCGCGGATCGTGTACGGTAGCGGCGACGTCCAGCTCGGAGCGTACGAATACGAGCGCTGGGCCGAAATGCCCGCCGAAATGCTGCAGCAGTCGCTGATTTCCACGTTGCGCGCGACCGGGCAATACCACTCGGTGACGGCAATCAGCAGCAGCGCCCGCGGCGAATATATCGTTCGCGGCCGCCTCATCTCGCTTTACGGCGTTGACAAGCCGAATCTCGTCGCCCGCTTCTCGATGGAAGTCGACCTGTCGGACTCGAAGACCGGCGAAACCATCTGGAGCGACACGTACTCGCACGACGAGCCGGTGGACGGCAAGACCGTCGCCAATGTAATCGAAGCGATGGATCGGGATGTCCGCGCGGGCATGAATCAGTTCGCGGCAAACCTCGGCCAGTACTTCGCCGCTCACCCGCCGCAAACTTCTCAGAACTGACTGTAGGGAATATTCTCGAAGGGCGAGACGTCCTGCGACGATGAGTGCACGTCGCATATTCCAGCCGCCGAAGTCTGATCGGAATCGAAGTACTCGTCGACGGGGCATTCCTCTGTATCCCAGTCGTCCCTCTTCGTGATCGGATCGACCGGAATCGATCCGATATAGTGGCTGTCCACCAGGGACTGCAAGGAGTCAGGCGGCGCCTCTTTGTCGTGAATGTATTCGTTAATCGAGCGCCGCATCACGTCGAGATCGCCATGCAGCGCGGCCTCTCGCGCGTGAATCACCGTCTGGCGATATCCGCCCACGGCGAGCGTCGCGAGAATCGCGATGATGACGCACACGATCATCGCCTCGAGCAGCGTGAAGCCCTGCTGCTTCGGGGCCGACCTCAGCCGGTCGGTCGAAATTGGGTTGCCGCTGCTCATGGGCCTAGCTCTTCCTACCAATCCGAATATTTCGTCCCGTCGAGCGCCGTGCCCTGCGATTTGCTGTAGACGTCGAACACGTCCTGGCCGCCCCACGACGTCGAATCCGCATCGTCCTGCACGGAACGCAATCCCCAATCCTTAGTGCCGGTCATCGGATCCTTGGGAATGTCCCGCAGGTAGCGCACTCTCACGCTCGTCCCGCCCTGCGAGCCCGGCAAAATTCCCTGCCCTTGGCTCGTCATTTGGACGCCGGCTTTCAACGTCTCAAGGTCCGGCGGATAGTTCTCGGTGCCGGCCTCCACCTGAAACTTTCCCTTTTCGGCGTCGTCGTGGTAGGCGTCGATCGCGTCGCGCATTTCGCGCAGGTCGTAGCGCAACTCGTCTTCCTTGTGGCTGATCAGCCGTACGCGCTCGAGCGGCACCGCAACCGTCGCCAGCAGCACGAGAATCGAGCAAGCAATGATCAACTCGAGGAGGGTCATGCCCGCTTCATGGGTGGTTTGCGTGTGATTTCTCGCCACTTCGTTCTTCCCTACGGCACCACGATGTTCGCTTCACCGGACACGATCGGAATGGTTTGCTGCTGCGAGTTTCGCGCGTTCACTTGCAGAATTTGCAGCGCCGTCTTCCCGTGACCGACGCCGCGGACCACAAGCCCGAGTAGCGTCCCCGATCCGTTCACACCGGGCGTGTTCGGCGGGCGCGTCGCGGAAACGATCACCTGCCCCTGCTGCGGGTCGATGCGCTGCACGATCGCGATCTCCTGCGTGCTATCGGCATGGAGGAATCCGCCATCGCGCACCTCTTCCACCTGGATCACGGCCGGATCGTAATGGATCAGCAGCGGAATCGAATACAAGTCGTTCACGTTCGAAACTGCCAGCGCGATCGTCTGGCGCTCGCCTACCTGCAGCGTCATTTCCGGAGGATCAAAATGGAGCTGGGCGGCTGGCGCGCCTGGCTGCGCAAGCGCCTGCGAGGTCGACGGCAAAGGAGACTGAGACTGCGCTCCCGTGCCATTAGCCGGAGCCGACGTGAACTCGTCGTCGCGGTACACGCGCGCGTTCGTGTCCGTCCCGGCGGCCAAGGTCCGCAGATTCTCAGCCGAAATGGACGGGAAGCGGATGACGTGCGGCGTAAGAACGATCAGCACTTCGTTTTCTTGGACCTGGTTGTTGTTGTCCGAGAAGAGGTACCGCAGCAGGGGAAGATTCGCGAGCCCGGGGATGCCGTTGATTGCCTTCGTGTCCGTCCGCTCCATGAGCCCGCCGAGGATGCTCACTTCCCCATCCTTGAGCCGGATGTCGTGGTCGACCTTGCGCTGGCCGATCACCGGTTGCTGGATTCCGCCGATGGTGTCCTCCCCGTCGATCTCGGAGACTTCGACTGCGACGTGCATGCTGACATCGCCATCGGGATGTACGCGCGGCTGCACATCGATGCTCACGCCGACGTCTTGGTACGTGAATTGGGTGTTGACCAACGGGTTCACGATCCCAGCGCCTCCGCCAACGCCCACGCCGACGCCCGCCTGGAAGCTTCCGGTTGCGATCGGCACGCGCTCGCCAACCTTCAGCGTTGCCTTCTCGCCATCGCTCACGCGGACTTCCGGATCCTGGATGATGCGCGTCTGATTGTCCGTCAAGATCGCGTTCGCTACCGCCCCGGGCAGCGCAAGGGCGTAGTCCGCCGTTCCGAGGTTCTTCAGGTTCTCGAGCGTGATTTGCGTTGCGGAGGTCGACGTGCTGCTCGAGCTCGTGCCGGAAGAAGTCGATCCGCCATTGGGCTGTACCGAAGTCCTGGGAGTGAACCCAAGTGTGACCGTCTGCCCGGGGTTAATCCCGAGATCGCGCATCCGATTAACGCTCGCAGTCAGCACCTGCACGTGGATCAATACTTCCGGCTTCGCCTTATCCATGTCCCGGACGATTTTCCTGGCCAGCTCGATGCGGTCGGGCGTGTCGCGGATCACGATCGCGTTCTGCGAGTTCACCTGCGAGATTCGCCGAATGTCGAGAAGCTGGCGCAGGGTCGTCACTACTTCCGTCAAATCCTGCGGCGTCAGGGTGTTCGAAAGATAGATCGTTTGCACTTCCTCGTCTTCGAGATCACGCCGCTTCTGCGGATTATCCGGTGCGACGAGGATCACGTTGGTCGTCAGCGGCTTCCAGAACGCCTTACTCTCAAACGAAACCGCGTCCAGCGCTTCCTCCAGCGTGATGTTCGGCAGATCGACCGAAATCTGGCGGGAGGTAAAATCGGGATCGAAGATCACGCTCACGCCCGCCAGCTTCCCGATCGTCTCGAACACGGCCTTCGCGTCCCGCGTCATCTTGAGGTTGATCGGCTCCCGAGAAAGAGGTTTGAGTTCGGGAGGGGCTGCGAGCAAATCGCTATCGTCAGGCGGGTTTGGATTGACTTTGGGGGCTTCCGCGGCATTCTTAGCCGCGATCAGGTCCATCGTGCGCTTCAATTCCTGGTCGGCTGCGGCATTCGAGGGATCGATTCCCACCGCCTTCTGGAATTCCCCCAGCGCGAGCTGCAGGTCGCCCTGCTTCAGGGCCTTTTCGCCCTGATCGACGTGGAATTCGCCGGCTTCGAATCGGACGTGGGTCTCGCGAAGCTTGTACTCGGTGTTCGTCGGATCGGCTCTGAGAGCCCGTTCGTAATTTACAAGCGCCGTGTCGTAATCCTGCAGGGCCTCGGCCTTGCGTCCAGCGTCGTAGTCTTGGTTTCCCTTGGGGCAGCCAGCGAGAACCACGGCCAGCGCAAGGACGACAGCACACGTTAGGCGGCGCAACCAAACCTCCGGGATTCCGTAAGTTCTGGGAAGTCTAGCATCGGGGTTTTGATGCGGCAAGGAATCCTGCCTGTTGCCGGGCATCTTGGTTAATATAGGGGGTGGCGACGTCGACCTTGGTTACGGCCAGATGAAAGTCCATTAGCAATTTCCCGGAAACCCGCCTCGCACCACAACTTGCGGGCGCTTGCGGCCCGCGGCTATCATGAGAAAACTGTGAAATCCGCTGCAAAAAAACAGGACCGCGAGGGCCTCAAGATCGTCGCCCAGAATCGCGCGGCCTCTTACAACTACGACCTGCTCGATAAGCTTGAGGCAGGCATCGTCTTGGTCGGAACCGAGGTCAAGTCCCTCCGCGAGGGCAAAGGAAGCCTCCGCGAGGCCTACGCCGAGTTTCGCACCGGGGAGCCTTGGCTGGTAAACTGTCACATTCCCGAGTATCAGCCGGGGGGCTTTCGGAATCACGACCCGCTTCGCAAGCGCAAGCTGCTGCTCAATCGCCGGGAGATCGACCGTCTGGTCGTGCAGACGCAGCAGAAGGGGATGACGATCGTCCCCCTGAAGATCTACTTCCGCGACGGCATAGCCAAATGCGAACTGGCGGTGGCCAAAGGTAAGAAGTTCCACGACCGCCGCGAATCCGAACGCCGCAAAGAAGCGAAGCGCGAGGCTGACGAAGCGATCTACCGCTCCCGCCGGCGATGAAAGCGAAAGGAAACCATGGAGATCCAACTCGAGTCCCAGCCGTACTCCAACGCACAGTCCGACGCCCTCGTCACCTATGTCTTCGACAAGGACGACAAGTTTGACGGGGTCCTTGGCGAAATCGATCGCGCCATGGGCGGCCGCCTGGCGTCGCTCGCGTCGACCGGCGAGCTGACCGGCAAGTCGCTCGAGCTTACCCTGCTCCACTTCCCCGAAGGGCTGGCGGCGAAGAAACTGCTGCTCGTCGGAGCGGGCAAGCCGGAGAAGTTTCGCGTCTCCGATCTCCGCAGAATCGCCGGAACGGCCGTGCGACACCTGAAGACGCGCGGCGTGAAGAAGATTGTCTTCCTCACGCGCGAAGGCGAGCGCGGCCCCGCCGCCGCGCAGGCGGTCGTCGAAGGAATGATCGTCGCCGATTTTGAATCGGACAAATACCGCACCGACCGCAAGAACCGCCAGATCGAATCGGTTGCGCTCTCCGGCTTCGACGGCGGACTCGGCGCGGACCTCACGGCCGCGATCGAAAACGGCCGCGTGATTGCCGAATCGCAGAATTTCGCCCGCGACCTCATCAACGAGCCTTCGAACAAACTCACGCCGCGCATGTTGGCGTCGCGCGCCGAGGCGATGGCCAAGGAAGCCGGCCTCGCGATCGAAATCCTCGACGAGCGCAAGATCACCGATCTGAAGATGGGCGCGCTCATTGGCGTCGCGCAAGGCAGTGTCGAGCCGCCGCGCGTGATCGTCGTCCGCTACACGCCCGAAAATCCGAAGCCCGGCGCGCCTGTGCTCGGCCTGGTCGGCAAGGCCGTCACGTTCGATACCGGCGGCATCTCGATCAAGCCCGCCAACAACATGGAGAAAATGAAGTACGACATGGGCGGCGGCGCCACCATGCTCGCCGCCATGCGCGCGCTCGCCAAGCTGAAGCCTTCAATTCCGGTCATCGCCGTGATTCCCGCAACCGAAAACATGCCCGGCGGCCGCGCGCAAAAGCCCGGCGACGTTCAAGTGGCGATGTCCGGCAAAACGATCGAAGTGATTAACACCGACGCCGAGGGCCGCCTCATCCTCGCCGACGCCGTTTACTACGCGCGCCAGCTCGGCTGCACCGAACTCATCGACGCCGCCACACTGACAGGCGCGATTGAAGTCGCGCTCGCGAACGTCCACGTCGGCGCTTTCGGCACGCCGCGCGAGTATCTCGACCGCTTCCTCGAAAGCGCCAAGGCCGCGGGCGAAAAAATGTGGCCGATGCCGATGGACGAAGAATACGAGGAGATGATCAAGAGCAACATCGCGGACATTCGCAACACCGGCAGCGGCAAGGGCGGCGGCGCGAGCACGGGCGCGTGGTTCATCAAGGAGTTCGTGGACGACACGCCGTGGATTCACCTCGATATCGCGTCCACGTGCTGGGCCGACGACGGCCGCCCGTGGCTCGCGAAGGGACCGACCGGCATCGCGATTCGATCGATTGTCGATTTCGCGCTGAAGGAATAGGGTGTTTTTTCGTGCTCCGACGACATACTCCCGGTGTAAGTCGTCGGGAGCTTACACAGCCCTTAGAAAGCCAATAAAAAACGAAATTCGCGCCTTAACCGGCGTTAGACGGAACCGCGCCGCGGATTTGGCGCGGATGGGATCGTCCGCGGCAAAAAGCATCAGTGACGGAATATCGTCACATCATTTCCGGCGCGGTGATGCCCAGCAGCGCGAG
>Ga0335073_10005802_pt1 | contig 17340 bp, 15 predicted proteins | sample Lox_Sample_22_FD_207093 | JGI IMG/M metagenome (GOLD analysis project Ga0335073, IMG submission 207093) | Soil microbial communities from Loxahatchee National Wildlife Refuge, Florida, United States - Lox_Sample_2.2 | ecosystem: Environmental > Terrestrial > Soil > Wetlands | place: USA...
GCGACCCCTGGTCGATCCAGTTCCGCACCGTCTGCTGGTTCAGCTTCAGCATCTCCGCCACCTCAGCGACGGTGAGAAACGACTCTTCGGGTTCCCCGGGATTCATCCGAAAGTTTGCTAATTGAGTCCAATTGGAACTAACCAAGGGTTATACTAGCGCGGGACCGGGACGGCATCATCTTTGCCGGCGCGGAAATTCGCTGGAAAAAGGCGTATTAGGGGTGACGGAAGCTCGGCAAACCGAGGGTGAAGAGCACGACGCTCAGCGTGGAGACAAGGTCGTACGTCTCCCTCGCGACTGGCTGGGACCCCGCGAGGAGCTCATCCCATTCGGCCCACGGGCCGGGTCGGTCGACGCGGATGGTCCGCCATCTATCCCTGTCGACCCGCCCACTAGCCCGGCTGACTTCTGGGGCGAGCAATCTGCGGCGATCCAGAGCGCACTCGAGGCGCCGGCCGCTCCCGAAGGCGGACTTGCGGGCCCCGGAGGCGCGCCGGCGATCCGCGTCGGCCGTGTCAATCGCCGCGCGGCGGCCGGCGTCGCCGCGGCCCTGGTTCTTCTGGCCGTCGCGGTGGTCGCAGTCGTGTCGAACTCTTCTGGTCCCCACGGTGCACCACAGCCTCTTAGCGAGTCCAAGGTCGGGTTTGCGGCCGTGTTCAGCGGTGGCGTCTCCAGCATCTTGCGACTGGACCTCGGGCGGATCAAGGCGCCTCGCGTCGCCGCCTCGAAGGTTCGCCGCGCGCCGCACCGCCCGTCACCGCCGAAGCGTGCCCACACGGCCGCCCAGCCGCGACCTACTCATTCGGTCCTCTCTTCCACCCACGTCGTCGCCGAGACGGCGCCTACCTACCACGCTGCTACGTACACGTCCGACTCAGCAAACCCCGGGGGCACGGACACGCATTCAGAAACCCCTCCGGCCCCCCGACCGGCTCCGACTCCGTCGCCGAGCCGGCCGGTCGCGTCTCGCGCCACCGTCCCCGCGACAGGCGAGTCCGGCGCGCTTGGCCCTATCCAGTCTCCGAACGGATAAGGAGCACCGATGACCAACCTCCTCGCCCATATGCGACGCAGCGCCATCCCATACGTGGCGCTGCTGCTCGTGCTCGCCGTCGGCCTGGGTGGCGGCTACGCCCTCGCCGCCAGCAAGACGAAAACGATCACCGTCTGCGCCGACAAGTCGACCGGGATCCTGCACCTCAAGACGCACGGGAAGTGCAAGCGGAGCCAGACGCGCGTCACGTGGAACCAACAAGGGCCGCAGGGCGTGCCGGGCGTCCAGGGTCCGGCAGGTCAGGCCGGGCCCGCCGCCACGAGCGTTTGGGCCACCGTCACCAACACCGGATCCGTTGCTTTCGGCCAGGGCATCTCGGTTCAGCACATCGCCGCTGGAACCTACGAAGTCACGATCACTTCTCCCTCCTGCGCCACCGCGTCCAACGCACCGGTGGTGACCGTTTCAGACGCCAACCCTCCGAACGGCGAGGACCAAGCGAGCCACTCATTCGCTGTGGCTTGGTATGAGGCAACGGCCGCTAACCAGCAGTTCCTCGTGTTCACCGGTGTCGTCGTGGGCGGCAGCTTCTCGGCGACTGACCACACATTCGACGTTATAGACACCTGCATGTAGGCCCCATGCGGATCGGGGCACTAATGACGGGGGCAGCTGCACTTGCAGCCTGCGTGGTCGCATTGCTGGTGACTCCGGCGGCGCGGGCAGGCACCATCTGGGTTACCGACGGCAACATGAACGCCGGCCAGACCGGTGACTGCGCCGCGTTCGACTTCTACCCGGGTCCGGCGGACTTCGAGACGATCCCTGGGTGCCCGATCTCGCTTGGCGCCATCGGGGAGGTCCCCGCGGGCGCGAACTCGTTTTGGATGACGACCGCGCCTCCGGGCATCACAATCAACGGTGCTTGGACCGCAAACCCCGACGTGGCGAGCTCCGGCATTTCAGACGGTTTCGTCGTCGGGGACTTCTGGGAGAACAGTAGTGGCGTGTACGGCGGATCGACACTGGCCTACGGACAGACGTGGTTTAACACGAGTCTTGAGGGCAGCGCGAACATAAACAGCCAGATCTACGGGATCCAGCTCGTGTGCACGCATTCGGCTAGCCAGGGACCGTGTGTGGGAACTCCGTATGCCACGGTCGGCGGCGTCGAGCTCGACGGCACCGAGAACACCGGACCAGCCATATCCGGAGGTGACGCCCTCTGGACCGAACCGAACGGCGCTTGGGTGTGGAACCCAGCGGGTGAATCGTGGGCCGTGGCCGAACAGGCCAGCGATGTTTCCGGCGTCTGCGACCTCTTGGCAGACGTCGGAGGAATCGACCTCCAGGGTCCCACAGAGCCGCGGGACAGCACGGTCTGGCAACAGTGCCCGACGCCAGCAAGCTGGGACTTCGACATCGACACACGCTCCTACGTGCCTACTAGCGGGGACCTACAGGCTCAGCTGATCGCAGTGAACGCAGCCGGAGTCGGGTCGTCGATATCAAAGGTCGTGCAGATCGACAACGATCCTGTAACCGTCTCGGTTACTACGCCCAACGATCCGAACCCGAGCGTGTGGGTCAACCACGCAGTGACCGTGGACGCGACGGCCACTGCAGGCCCGTCCGGCGTCGGCGGAATGAACTGCAGCGAGGACGGCGCGAGCGCCACCTCCTATCCGGCGAGCGGCCTGACCGTCAACGGAAACGGTGTCCACACCGTCTCGTGCACCGCATGGAACAACGCCGTCGACCCCCAAGGCCAACCGAACACGGGCACCAGCTCGCTGACGATCCACATCGACGAGGCGCCACCGTCCCTTGCATTCGAGCCCCAGAGCCCGAGCGACCCCACGGCACTGACGGTCGATACCGGGGACAACGAGTCCGGTGTCGCCGGCGGATCGATCCAGATGGCGCCGGCAGGAACCAGCAACTGGACGACCCTCCCGACGACGTTCGACGGCTCGCATCTCCTCACCAGCTTCGACGACGCCGGCCTCAGCGGGCCCTACAACTTCCAGGCGACCTCATGCGACAACGTCGGGAACTGCGCCACGACCAGCGAGCGGTTGACGCTGCCTCTGCGGGCGGCCTCTGATTCCGAGGTCAGTCTCACGAGGATCGTCGTCAAGTGCACCACTCGGCGCGTGCGGAGCAAGGGGCGATGGCGCGTGGTGCGGAACTGCAAGAACGCACAGCCGCATCCGACCAACACCCTGGCCGTGCCCTATGGCCAGCCCGTCACGGTCCATGGCCTGTACACCACCAGTGCCGGCGTTCCGCTGGGCGGCCAGCCCGTCCAGATCTTCGCGGCTCCGAACAACGGCCTGTCCCCGTTCAGCCAGGTGGCCGTCGTAACCACGGCCGCCGACGGAAGCTGGACGGCGACGCTTCCCGCCGGCCCCTCGCGGATTGTGCGGGCGGTGACCAATGGCTCGGCGACGATCCTGCCGTCGAGCGGGCAGGTGACCACGATCGTGCCGGCGAGGATCCGGCTGCTGAAGGTGTGGCCGCGCCACGTCGCGTGGGGCGGCACCGTCCACCTCGTCGGCCAGTTGCTCGGCGGCTATCTGCCTCCCGGTGGCGCGCTCGTGCGCCTGCGGATCGGCTACGGCTCGACCTACAACACCTACGGCGTCGAGGAACACGTCATGGGCGACGGGCGCTTCTCAACGGTCGCATCGTTCGGGCCGGGCGACCCGAACGTCCATCGGACCTATTGGTTCCAGATCGCCTCGCTGCCGATGGGCAATTATCCGTACGCCCCCGCCGCCAGCCAGCGTGTGAGCGTGCACGTCGGGGGCCACCGGCGGGCGCGATGAGCGTCGGCACACGCCAAGCGCGCGACCAGGCCCCCCGACCGTCTGCGCGGCCCGGCGACCCCGCGGACCCGACCCGAGCGGACCGGAAGCCGCGCGACCGCGAACGCGTTGATTACCGAGGCCTCACGCATCCGTACGGGCCTCGAACGCCGAAAAGTCTCCTGGCCGAGCGCCATGAGCGGGTAAGCTTTCACCGATGCCTTTCGTGGACAACATCTTTCAGCCCACTCACCTGCTTCTGATCCTGGTGGTCGCGCTGCTCGTCCTCGGTCCCAAGCGGCTCCCGGAGGCGGGGCGCGCGCTCGGGAACGGAATCCGCGACTTTCGGAACGCGATGAGCGGCGAACACGAGCCTCGCCAGGACGTCATGAGCCAGGCGAGCACGGTCGAGGCCCCTCAGCCGCAAGAGGCCCCTCAGCCGCAAGAGGCCGTGCAGGCCAAAGAGCCGGTTCAGCCGGTCGGCTGATCCCGGCCAAATCGGTGTCCGTCGGGCCCGCTAGGCTCGCGCGGTGACAGCTGCCGACGAGCGTGCCGCGATGGTGGCCCTGCTCAGGACGGGCCGGCGGCCGTGGGTGCAGTACGCGGAGCTCGTCGAAGAGCGGCGTTCTGCCGTGGCGGTGCTCGAGGAGGAACTCGCGCAAGTTGCGACGCCGCCCGGCCAGACGGCGCTGTTCTCGGACGCACCGACCACCGACCCGGGCCCGCTTCTCGACCAGGCGATCGCCGATCTCGACCGCTGGAGCGCAGCTGGCATGCAGCTCGTGACCGTGCTCGAGCCCGAGTACCCCCCGAACCTCCGCGCCGTCCACGACCGCCCCCCGATGGTGTTCGTCGCTGGGCGCTTGACCCCGCTGGATGCTCACGCGGTCGCCGTGGTCGGCGCACGCAAGGCCACGCCTGACGGCACAACAAAAGCCCGACTGATCTCCAAACATCTCGTCGACCGGGGATATACGGTCGTCTCGGGGCTCGCGGCCGGAATCGACACGGCTGCTCACACCGCCGCGCTGGGCCGCGGCGGCCGGACGGTCGCGGTCATCGGAACCGGGCTGGCTCGCTCATACCCGCCCCAGAACGAGGCGCTCCAGCGCCGGATCGCCTCCGAGTGCGCGGTCGTCTCCCAGTTCTGGCCCGATGCCCCTCCGACCAGGCGGAGCTTTCCGATGCGCAACGCCGTGATGTCTGGGATCACACTCGCGACCGTGGTGGTCGAGGCGTCCGACACCAGCGGAGCGCGAACGCAGGCGCGCTTGGCCTGCGCCCAGGGGCGACCGGTGTTCCTCCTCGCCTCACTCGTCGAGCGCCAGCCGTGGGCCCGGGAATACGCCGCGCGCCCGGGAACCCATGTGGTACGTGAGCCCGAGGAGATCACGACCGTCGTCGAGCGGCTGACCTCGCCCGGCTCCCTCGTCGCGTAGCCGGAGCGCCATGCCCTCGGTCCGTGAGCTGACCGCGCTTTACGAGAACGTCATGCTCGGCCCCCGGCGCGGCCCGAGCGTGTGCGGCACCTGCTTCAACTTCACCGACGGATACGCGCGGTGCTACGCGTGCGATCACGGACAGGCGGTCCTCGACGCTGTCGCGCCGATCTCCTACAGCGTCGCGCGCGAGCAGCTCCACCATGCCCTCGCCAGCTACAAGCGCCTCGACGGAGACGTCGCGCGCCGCCTCGGAGCGAGCCTCGCCGCGATCCTGTGGCGCTTCCTCGCCGAGCACGAGCGTTGTCTGGTACACGCCGCCGGCACCGACCGATTTGAGCTCGTAACGACCGTGCCCTCCGGCGATCGCGCCCGCGACGAGCGCCACCCGCTTCGCTGGATCGTCGGCGAGTTGGTCGCCCCAACTCGCGACCGGCACGAACGCGTGCTGCGACGCTCGGACACAGACGTCGAGCCTCGCTCGTTCAACCCAAACAAATTCGTCGCCACGACGCCGATCGGGGGGCGCTCGGTGCTGCTGATTGACGACACCTGGACGACCGGGGCGAGCGCGCAGAGCGCCGCCGCCGCGCTCAAGGAGGCCGGCGCCGACCGGATCGCGGCGGTCGTGATCGGCAGACACCTCAACCGCGAATGGCACGAGAACGACCGGCGCATCCGCGGCATCGCCCAGCCGTTCGACTGGAGCAAGTGCGCGCTGTGCGCCGAGCCGACGCCGCCCCAACCGGGCCGATCAAAGCCGTAAAGCCCGAACCTCCCTAAGCGGCTCGAAAAAGCGTCGTGTGGGGACGCTTTCTCGAGCCGGATGTCATCGCCGACCCGATCGCGCGTCGTGATGGCGCCACGGCCGACGCTCCGGTGGCCAGATGAGGGCGGCAGGCGATGGCGCGTGATCGCGGATAACGCCAACTCGCCGTGCCGGCGGGGCGAGATGGCCGTCTCGCGTGGCGGGAAAACCGGGATCTCGACCCAGCGCACACGCCCAGACCCCGATCAGCCGCCATGGTGGCGGGAAAACGGGATCTCGACCCAGCGCGGACGTAGAGATCGCAGTTAGCCGCCACACCGGGCGTCCACGAGCACCTCGGCGCCCGAAGACCGGCCCACCGACCCCACCACCGCCACGCGCCGGACCGCTTCTGAGTCGAGCACAACCAACATCGACGCCCGCGGCTTCACGCAACACCCTCTATAGACACGTTTCTCGAGCCCGATGTGATCGCCGACCCGATTCGGGCGTCAGGACACGAGTTAACAACTTCGAGTTAGTCGCCCCCCAATGCTGGGTACGACGGTGACGTCGGAGTTAGGGATTGGGAGGAGAGAGCGTGACGGGTCGGGAGAGAGTGCTGCGAACGGGTTCCCGATCGCGAAGCCGGAAGCGAGTCGCAGCACTCATCGCTGCCGGCGTCGCCACCGCCTTTCTCGCCGCGTGCGGGTCCTCGGGCAAGGGCCCGGTCACGCTGACCTGGTACGTCTTTCCCGAGCCCTCGGGCTCGTTCCAGACAGCCGCGACCGAGTGCAGCAATGACTCGCACGGCGCCTACGACATCAAGCTCAACTTCCTCTCGACCTCGTCGGACCAGCAGCGGGTTTCTCTCGTGAGACGGCTCGCCGCAAGCGACTCATCGATCGACATCCTCGCGATGGACGTCGACTGGACCGCGGAGTTTGCGACCGCGAAGTGGCTGAGGCCGGTACCAGAGAACATCGCCGCACAGATCAAGTCGCAGGACCTGGCTGGACCGGTTCAGACCGCGACCTGGCAGAACAGGCTGTGGGCGATCCCGATCAACTCGAACACCGAGTTGCTCTGGTACCGCAAGGACCTCGCCCCGAGTCCGCCCACGACGTGGGCGCAGATGATCGCGGACGCCAACCACCTGGCAGCAGAGGGCAAGCCGCACTACATCGAGGAGCAGGGCGCCCAGTACGAGGGCCTGACCGTGTGGTTTAACTCGATGGTCAACTCGGCCGGCGGGCAGATCCTCTCGTCCGACAACAAGGTCGTGCTCGGTAGGCCCGCCGTCATAGCGGCGTCGCTCATGCGCCAGCTCGCGGTCTCGAAGGGCGCCGACCCGTCGCTGAACGTTTCGATGGAAGGTCCGGGGCAGGTGACGTTCCAGAACGGCACCGCCGCGTTCATGATCAATTACCCGTTCGTCTGGTCGGCGACCCAGGCGGGGAACCCGAAGGTCTTCAAGGACATGGGGTACGCCCCATTCCCCGCGGTCGTCCCCGGCGTCCCGCCGAAGGTGTCGATCGGCGGCTACAACCTCGGCATCTCGGCCTTCTCGAAGCACCCGGACCTCGCCTTCCAGGCGGTTCAGTGTCTGATCCAGCCGAGCAATCAATCCCGGAACGCGATCAAGGGCGGCCTCGCGCCGGTCGCCGCGAGCATCTACGACGAGCCCGCGTTCGCCAAGGCCTATCCGTTCCACCAGCTGATCAAGCAGCAGCTCCAGAACTACGGCCTCCGCCCGCAGACGCCGGCCTATGCGGACGTCACGCTCGCGATCCAGAAGACGCTGTCGCCCACGTCGAACATCAACCCCAACACGGTGGTCAGCTCCTTGAGTAACAAGATCAAACTGTCCCTGTCCTCGTCGGCCCTGCTGTGAGCACGGTCACCGCCCCACCGAGCGCTCCGAGCGCGCAGGAGACCACCCGCCGGCAGCACCTGAGCGACCGCGCCCGCGCCGAGCGCCGCCTCGCGTTCTGGCTGGTCGCCCCCGCGGCAATCGTCATGCTGCTCGTGACGGCGTATCCGATTATCGACGCCGTCGCACTAAGCCTCCAGCGTGCCGACCTGCGCTTCCCGAACGCGACCAAGTTCGTCGGCCTGTCGAACTACTACCACGTGCTGATCGCGCCGGTGTGGTGGCAGGACGTGTGGCACACGGTGGTCATCACGGTCATCAGCGTCTCGATCCAACTGGTACTCGGCATGGCTCTCGCGCTGGTGATGCATCGAGTGATCTTCGGCCGGGGCCTCGTGCGCGCGATCGCCCTTGTCCCCTACGGAATCGTCGCGGTGGTCGCGGCCGAGTCGTGGCAGCTTGCGTGGTCGCTCCAGAGCGGCTGGATCCCGAAGCTTCTGGGGCTGAGCGGGGATCCCCTCAGCCACACGTTCGGGACCTACGTAGCGATCATCGTCACCGAGGTCTGGAAGAACACGCCGTTCATGGCGCTGCTCCTGCTCGCCGGGCTCGCGCTAGTCCCCGACGAGTTGCAGGAGGCGGCCAAGGTGGATGGCGCGACGACCTGGGAGCGCTTCACCAAAATCACGCTCCCGCTGATGAAGCCCGCGATCCTCGTCGCGGTGCTGTTCCGCACGCTCGACGCGTTCCGGATCTTCGACACGATCTACATCTTCAACCAGGGCGCGCAGGGCACCGAATCAATCTCGATGCTCAACTACAACACCCTGCTCGACCGGCTCAACCTGGGGCTCGGATCGGCGGTATCGGTGCTGCTGTTCCTGCTGGTCGCGCTGATCGCGATCTTCTTCATCAAGGTCCTCGGCGCCGGCGCGGCGCCGGGGACGGAGGCCGCGTGATGTCCCATAAGCAGAGACAAACCACGGGATGGTCGGCCGCGATTCTGGTCGTCGCGGTGTGCTCGCTGGTCCCCGTCCTGTGGATCATCTTCCTGTCGCTGAAGACGCCGGCGACCGCCACCGACGGGAGCTTCATCCCCCATCAGTGGACGCTGTCGAACTACTCGGCCGTATTCGACCAGGGCATCTTCACCGACGCGCTTCGCAACTCGATCGGGATCGGGCTGATCTCAACGGTCCTGGCCGTCGCGCTCGCGTCGTCCGCGGCGTACGCGATCGCGCGGCTCGACTTCCCCGGCAAGCAGGTGATCCTGCTGGTCGCGCTCGGCGTCGCGATGTTCCCGCAGATCTCTCTCGTCGGGCCTCTTTACAACCTGTGGCGGCAGATCGGTTTGTACGACACGTGGCCGGGACTGATCATCCCGTACATGACGTTCGCGCTGCCGTTGTCGATCTACGTCCTCTCGGCGTTCTTTAGAGAAATACCGTGGGAGCTCGAGGAGGCGGCGCAGGTGGACGGGGCAACGCCGTTCCAGGCGTTCCGCAAGGTGATCGTCCCGCTCGCGACCCCGGGGATCGTGACTACGTTCATCATCGTCTTCATCATCTGCTGGAACGACTTCGTGTTCGCGATCTCGCTGACCTCAACGTCGGCAGCGCAGACCGTCCCCGCGGCGATCTCGTCGTTCCCAGGGGTATCGCAGTTCAGCGTTCCGTATGGCGACATCGCCGCCGCAGCGGTGGTCGTGACGGTCCCGGTGATGCTGCTCGTCCTGATCTTCCAGCGGCGGATCGTCTCCGGCCTGACCGCGGGCGCAGTCAAGGGATAACGCACAAAGGAGCCTGACCGACATGGCCGAGATCCAGTTCGAAGATGTGACCAAGCGCTATGCGGACGGCTTCGAGGCCGTCAAGCACCTGAATCTCGACGTCCCCGACGGCGAGCTGATGATCCTCGTCGGTCCGTCCGGGTGCGGAAAGTCGACCGCGCTGCGGATGGTCGCGGGGCTCGAGGACATCTCCGGTGGCGAGCTGAAGATCGGCGGGCAGGTCGTCAATGAGAAGGCGCCCAAGGACCGGGACATCGCGATGGTGTTCCAGAACTACGCCCTCTACCCACACATGACCGTGCGCGAGAACATGGGCTTCGCGCTCAAGCTGGCCAAGACCCCGCAAAAGGAGATCGACAACAAGGTCGCCGAGGCGGCGAAGATCCTCGACCTCGAGCAGCACCTCGACCGCAAGCCGGCCAACTTATCCGGCGGTCAGCGCCAGCGCGTCGCGATGGGTCGCGCGATCGTCCGCAACCCGAGCGTGTTCCTGATGGACGAGCCCCTCTCGAACCTCGACGCGAAGCTGCGCGTTCAGATGCGAACCGAGATCTCTCGGATCCAGCAGCAGCTCGAGACGACCACGATCTACGTCACGCACGACCAGACCGAGGCGATGACGCTGGGCGACCGCATCGCGGTCATGCGCGCCGGCATCCTCCAGCAGGTCGGTCCTCCGTCGGAGCTGTACGGGCAGCCCAACAACCTGTTCGTGGCCGGGTTCATCGGGTCGCCGTCGATGAACTTCCTGTCCGGCGAGATCAACAGCGACACCGTTCATCTGCCGATCGGCGACGTCCGGATCCCCGACGAGCTCCGCGGCCGTCTCGACTCCGGTCCAGGCGGCGGCAGGACGGGCGTGATCGCCGGCCTGCGCCCCGAGCACTTCGAGGACGCGTCCCTGGTTCCCGATCGGTCGAAGGGGACCTTGTTCAAGGCGAGGATCGACGTGCTCGAGTCGATGGGCTCGGAGTACTACGCGTACTTCGTCGTCGCGTCCGAGCAGGTCTCGTCGACCGAGCTCGAGGAGCTCGCCGAGGACATTGGTGGCGCCAACCTGCCCCGTGCCCAGGGCGGGGTGCAAGTGACCGCCCGGCTCGCCGCCGAGAGCCGGGTGCAGCAGGGCCAGGAGGCCGAGCTGTGGTTCGACTCCAAGCACTTGCAGCTGTTCGACGTGGAGTCGGGCCAGAGCCTGCTCGCGCGCAACGGTGCCGCAGCCGCTTCCACCCCACAAATCCCCACGGCGTAGCTAATCTCAGCGGCGCATGCCGGCGCCGCGTTCCACAGGGCTCCCGGGTCTTGATGCGCAGCACGATTTCCAGCGTGCGCGTCGGCGAGCGTCGATCGCGAGGCTGGTCGGGCGGCTGAGAGGCGAGCCCGACGATGTCGGAGTGGTACTCCCGTACGAGGAGGTGATCGCGGCGCTTGGCTTCGTCAGCGAGCACCGGGTCGGGATGAAAGTCGTGCCGCTCGATGCGATCGTCGGGTCGGTCGACCGCGGCCGCGATTACGACCGTCGTTTCCGCCCCACCTCAGGACGCACGCGCGGGCGCTGGGAGCAGATCGCCGCCGCGGCGCGGCGGGGCGAGTCGTTCCCGCCCATCGACGTTCTGCGCGTCGGTGAGCTCTACTTCGTACGCGACGGCCATCATCGTGTGTCGGTCGCGCGGGCCCTCGGGCGGGCCGACATCGACGCATATGTCACCGAGGTGGTCACGCGTGTGGACGCGGACGGCGCGATGAAGCTCTCCGATCTGCCGTTCAAGAGCCACGAGCGGGTGTTCTTCGAGCGCGTGCCGCTACCCGAGGCGGCGAGGGTGGAGATCCAGCTGACCGATCCGTGGGATTTCGCCGTGCTCGCCGAGGCCGTCGAAGCCTGGGGCTTTCGCGCCAGTCAAAGCCGCGGCGATGCCCTTCGCCGGACGGAGACCGCGTTGCTGTGGCTCGAGACCGAATACCGCCCCGCGGTCGCCCTGCTACGTGAGCTCGAGCTGATCGGCGACGCGACCCCAACCGAGGCCTATATGCGGATCGCGGCGAGGCGCTACCGGCTGCTCCGGTCCCGCGACTGGAGCGAAGACGTGCTCCGGCGGGTGATGGACGAGGGCGGCCACCGGTGGCTTCGCCGGAGCTGACCCGGCGCCGACGCAAGGTCGACGTGACAGCTGCGGCTTCCGCTAGCCTGGCCCGCGCCATGTCATCGAGTTCGCGCTCCACCGATCTGTCGACCAAGCCCAGGCGCCGGTATGCGCCCCGGATGGCTCCCGAACAGCGTCGCGAGCAGCTGATCGATGCGGCGCTGGAGGTCATCCTCGAGCGGGGGTACGGGGGGGTCTCGATCGAGGCCATCGCGCGCGAGGCCGGGATCACCCGACCCGTCGTCTATGACCATTTCCCGAACCTGAACCGCCTCCTGCATGCAGTAATCGAGCGCGAGGAGCGGATCGCGCTCGAGCAGCTCGCGCAGGTCGTGCCCGAGGACCCTGGCGACCACCAGCCGGGAGAGCTCCTCTCAGCGGGGGTCACGCGGTTTCTCGCCGCCGTCACGACCCGCCCCGCCACCTGGCGAATAATCCTGCTGCCGCTCGAGGGAACCCCCTCGATCGTCCGCGAGCACGTGGAGGACAACCGCGCGCGCGTCCTCGCCCGGATCGAGGCGCTCGTGCGATGGGCGCTCGAACGGAGCGACGCAGCGCACGACCTCGACGTCGAGCTCACCGCACGGACCATTCGCGATTGGAGCGAGCAGGCCGGTCGAATGGTCCTCACCGATCCCGAGCTCTACCCGCGAGACCGCTACGAGCAGTTCGTCAGACAGTTCCTGAAGCTACTCACACCCGAGTAGCGATGAGCAGGTCACCCTACTCGTCGACGTGCTCCATGTTCTGAATCGTCGTGATGAACGGCGTCGGTTGCACTTTCACCTCACCGGCGAATGGCCCGTTCAGGGCGTAGATAAGGAAGATCGCGAATGCGATCAGACCGGACAGCATCACGACCATCGCCGCGTGGTGCCAGAAAGTCTTCACCGCAAACAGGTACGTGAAGACCACCATGATCACCCCCCCGGCGAGCAGCATCGCCCACATCAGCGTCGGGATACGGTTCTCACTGTCAAGAAGGCGCAAGCGCCGATCGTTGGTGATCTCGTTGAGCTGGGTCAGCGATTCGCTGTATAGCGCGCTTGACTGGTTGAGCTCTTGCATGTCCGTATAGGTGTGCCATAGATCGATCAAAGCGGCATTCGCCTGCGGGCTGGACTGGCCGTGTGCCATCAGCGGCCATTCCTTCACGACCACGACGTGCGCATAGGTTAGTGCCGCTTCGTGCAGTTGCCGCTGGATCACGGTCGGGAACCCTCGAGACATGCGTTCGAGATCGCTGACGGCGTTGGCTTCCTGTGCGACCGTCGATTGCGTATCCGTGAACGCCTGCCACACGATGATGACGGCGAATGCGAGCAGCACGGCGTAGATGGTGCCCGCAATCGTGTAGATCGCCGCCGCCACATCGTGGTGCCCTTGCAGCGCGTTGTAGCTGAGCCGCTTGCGGGCTACCACCAGACCACCAACCGCGAGCGTGACGGCCAACCCGATGCTGAGCGCAGCCTCTACATAGGTTGACATCCGCTGCCCCCCATCACCATCCGGTGAGAAAGTGCCGATGATGGTGAGGATGTCGGCACCGGCGGAGCCTCCCACCCGTGCCACTTTTCGTACAGACCGTTCTCGAAGGCGACCCACTGGGCTGTCGTCCGCGTTGGCGGGAACGGGACGGGGTGGAGGATCGCCTCCGATTCCCAGATCACGTTGAACTGACCGTTGGCCATGATCTGACCGATCCGCGTGGTCTTCCACAGGTGACGGTTCTCGTCGTCGACGTACACCATCCCTTCGGGAGCGTCGTAGCTCTCGGACCCGATCTGCCGCAGGACGCGTATCGGGTTGGCCGAGCCGGCATCACGAACCGCCTCACCCCAGAGCCTGACGCCGATGTAGGCGGCCTCAACCGGATCGTCCGGGGAGCAGCCCTGGCCGAACCGGGCGTGGAACTCCTTGACGAACGCCAGGTTCTGCGGCGTGTCCAGGCTTGCGAAGTAGTCCCAGACCGCGTAATTGCCGACCAGCGCATCGGTCCCGATGTCCTCGCTGATCTCCTTGACCTCCTGCTCGGCGATGCTGAACGAGACGACGGGAATATGGGCCGCCGTGACGTGCGCGTCGTGCAAGGCCGTGAACAGGGCGATGTTGCTGGCGCCGTTGACCGTGTTGAAGATCACGCTCGGGTGGTCGCGCTTGATCTGGCGCACGATCCCAGTGAAGTCCGCTCCGCCCAGCGGCACGTATGCCTCACCCACGACCTTCCCGCCGTAGAGACGCAGGTAATCCTTGATGATCGCGTTCGCCGCGCGCGGGAAGATGTAGTCCGAGCCGACCAGGTAGAAGCGCGGCCCGACGTTGTCGAGAAACCACTTGACCGCGGGGATGATCTGCTGGTTGGGCGCCGCGCCCAAGTAGACGACGTTGGGGGAGTCCTCGAGCCCCTCGTACTGGAGTGGATAGAAGAGGACGTTGTGGGCCCGCTCGACGATCGGCTCCACGGTCTTCCGACACGCGGACGTCCAGCAACCGAAGATCACGCTCACCTTGTCCTGGTAGATCAGTATGCGTGCATCGCGAGCGAACGTGTTGTCGTCGCTCTTCCCGTCGAGCTCGAACACCTGAATCTTGCGTCCGAGGACGCCACCATGAGCGTTAAGGTCATCGATCCCCATCCGGGTGGCGTCGATCACGGGTATTTCGCTGATCGCGAGTGACCCGGTCTCCGAGTGCAGGATCCCCACCCGGATCGGGCCCGCATCACCACCGTTGCCGCCACTCGATATAGCAGCCGCGGCCGCTACCCCCGCGACAAGCACAATCGCCCATGCTACGAGCAGCACGCGCAGCATCAAACGCAGCTCTCAGCGCTGATCAGGTGACCGGCGCCGAGCAGAGATCGGGTGACTCCCCCCATCGCCCAATAGGCCCGGAACAAGGCAGTAGCCCCCAAACGCTACGTATAAGTAGGAGGAGCGGTGAACGTAAGGGTTGGGCGCTGGCCTGTCAAGAAGCCGTAACATGTGACACCTTACGGTTCCATCAGCATTGGACACGATTGGCGATGGAATCGCAGACTTGGGATGTCGAGGCCGGCGGCTCACTGCACCGCAAGCCGGCTACGGTTACGTCGTCTGCATCCGCTCCGCGGCCACCCTCCGCAGCCTGCCTCCGAGTGGTGGACACGCACGAATCAGGGCGGCGAGGCGTGACGGGCTCAGAACGAGCAACCGCAGCTCAGAGGCGGCCACCACCGTGGCCGTCCTGACATACCCGAACCCTGACCCCCAGTCGAGGGCGGCGACCTCGCCGAAGAAGTCACCTTTGGAAAGGTGACGGACGGGCTGCTCCAGCGACACTTCGGCGTCACCCTCCACGATTACGTAGAAGTCACGCCCACCCTCCCAGCGCTCGACGACCGTGTCGCCGGCGGGCACGCGAAGCTCGCTGCTGGAGGCGGCCACGAGCGCCAGTTGCTCGCGCGGAAGATCCGCGAACAGCGCGAGCGCAGCGACCTCGTCGACATCGAACGCCGCCGGGGAGCCCCACGACTCCGCCACCGTCGGCTCGCGGTCTGTGACCGACAGCGCGAGCGCGGCCGACGGGTCGCGGAGCGAGGGCACGGCGGCTCCGGCGAACCAGGCGACCGTGCGCGCGATGTCATCTTCGCCCGTCGTGTGGTTGAGCACGCACAGGCGTATCGAGTAGCGGCCTTCGAGCGTGGTCGACGATACGAGGCCGACCCCGCCCTGCTCGAACTGCCCCACCAGCGCCGCATTGAGTCGCCCCTGCTGCCACTCCTCCCGCGCGTCGGGAAAACGCCGTCTGAAGCAGACGATGCCCAGTTGGGCGGGCGACATCAGCTCGAGTTGCGGCTCGTCCCGGATCATCCGCTCCGCCGCACGCGCCAGATCGAGCGCGCGGTCGATTGCGTCTCTGAACGCGTCGATTCCGAAATAGCCGAGCGACAGCCACAGCTTCAGCGCGCGCGAAGAGCGCGTCAGCTGAAAGCCGAGGTCGGAGAAGTTCACCTCCCCGGCCCGGGCCGCGGCGTCTTTGAGGTAGTCGGGAACGACCTCGAAGGCGGCCCGCAGCCGCTCGCCTTCGCGCACCAACAGACAGCCGCACTCGTACGGCTGGTAGAGCCACTTGTGCGGATCGAGCGTGACCGAATCCGCGAATTCGATCCCGTTGAGCCACCTCTTCCCGCGATCGGTCAGAGCGGCGAATCCACCGTACGCCCCGTCGACGTGCAGCCACGCGCCTTCCTGCGCGCAGATCGCCGCAATTTCCGCCAGGGGGTCGATGGCACCGGTGTTCGTCGATCCGGCTGACGCGACCACGAACACCGGACGGCGGCCACGCCGTCGGTCGGTCGCGATCGCGCCGGCGAGCGCGTCGAGGCGCATCCGGTGCCCCGAGTCGGTCGGAAGCACGCGAAGCCGGTCGGGTCGGAGGCCGAGCGCCCGGGCGGCTCGTGCGATCGACGAGTGCGCCTGGTCTGACACATACCCGATGCCGTCGTCGGGGTCCGCGGCGGCCGCTTCGCGCGCGCACGCGAGCGCGGTCATGTTCGCGGCCGAGCCGCCGCTCACTAGAACCCCTGCGGCCGCGGCCGGATATCCGATCCACTGCTTGAACTGCTCGAGCACAAGCAGCTCGAGTCGACTCGGGCCGGCGGACTCCATCCACGAGCCGGCATAGATGTTGAGCGCGCTGGCGATGAAGTCGCCGAGCGCCGCGGGGAAGGTGCCGCACGCCGGGATGAACGCAAAGTAGCGCGGGTGGTCGCATCGGCTCGTGTACGGCAGGACGTGCTCCTCGAGCTCGCCAAGCAAAGCGTCAAAGTCGCGGGGACCCTGGGGTCCGTCCGGCACCCGCATCGCCATCTCCTCCGGGGACGCCCGTCGCAAAGCTGGTCCGTCCGCGACCGCCGCGAGTTGGGCGACAAGCATGTCGACGGTCCGATAGCCGAGCTCGCGCATCGTGACGGCATCGAGCGCGAGAGGATCGCCGCCATCACGCCGATGACCACGGAATCCCGACATCAACCCTCCAGGGCCTACCTCCGGCGCGAGCGCCTGCCCCTTCCCCTCGAGATGCCGGCGCTCGGCTCCTCTGTTGTGCTCAGAGTCTATTGAAGCGGCCCGGACGCGGGCCCGTTTTCGCCGGCGGCGAACGCGGATCGAGGCCGTTAAGTACGACGGGGGCCCCATGCGGGACCCCCGTCGCTGATCCCAACAACGCACCCACGGCCGGGTTGGGTGCGTCCTCCGGAGATCGATTCCGAGGCTGAAACTCGCCGGCGAGTCGAAAGTTGCGCTGACCTCCGACGAACCTCGACCAAGCCGCTCCTGCGATACTTAGCTGTCCCCTCCGGGGGCGTAGCTCAGTTGGTTAGAGCGCCGGCCTGTCACGCCGGAGGTCGCGGGTTCGAGTCCCGTCGCTCCCGCTGTCGGAAGTGCCTGGAAATCAGGCACAAGGCGACCTCTTGGTTTAGCGTGATCTGGAGCGTCGTACCACCCGCCACCGTCAGCCCGCAGTGATCGACGTGAGATCCAGATGAGACGGAAGATCGGACGGCGTC
>Ga0335073_10005803_pt1 | contig 17335 bp, 16 predicted proteins | sample Lox_Sample_22_FD_207093 | JGI IMG/M metagenome (GOLD analysis project Ga0335073, IMG submission 207093) | Soil microbial communities from Loxahatchee National Wildlife Refuge, Florida, United States - Lox_Sample_2.2 | ecosystem: Environmental > Terrestrial > Soil > Wetlands | place: USA...
GCACGTTGAACGGTGTGGTTAGCGAAGCCTTCTGCCAGAAACTGATCGTTCGCCACGCATCGAGGCGCGGCGCCGGCCCAGGGCCCGCCGTCACCAGCACGTCGTAGCGCGCATATAGTGCTTCGGCTTGTGCCATCATCACCCGACGCTCGCGGCTGGCGGCCACATAGTCCGCACCAGTCATCAGCAACGCACCCAGAGTGCGGCCGAGGAAATCCTCGCCGAAATCTGCCAGGCGGCGCGTCAGCACCGGTTCGTGCACCGCGAAGAGCTCACTCTCCGCGCCGGTGATCTTCACGTCGTAGTAGTCCTGCGCGGGCCTGATTCGCGCATCCTCCAGGATTGCACCGAGTCCCATGAGCACTGCGAACGCTTGCTCCAGCGCCGCTTTCGCGGCGGCCCCCATCGGCACGTCGTCCTCGTACAAATGCCGCAGCACCCCGATGCGCAGTCCCTTGATGTCGCCGGTCAGTGTCGCACGATAGTCCGGCACCGCCCGCGTGGCGCTGGCCGGATCGCGCGCATCGTGGCCGGCGATCGCCTGCAGCATGATCGCGCAATCCTCGACGCTCCAGGTCATCGGTCCGGCGTGGTCGTAACTGAAGGAGTTGGTGAACACGCCGAACCGGCTTACCAGCCCGTAGGTCGGCTTCAACCCGACCAGTCCGCACAGTGCCGCCGGATTGCGGATCGAGCCGCCGGTATCGGACCCGAGCGCGCCCAGCATCAGCCCGGCGGCAACGCCGGCGCCGGCACCGCTCGACGAGCCCCCGGTAAAGTGCCCCAGGTTCCATGGGTTGCGCGCGGGGGGCCACGGCAGGTCGAAGGACGGCCCGCCATGGGCAAATTCATGGGTGGCAAGCTTGCCGAGCAATATCGCGCCCGCGTCATGCAGTTTGCTGACGGTGGTGGCGTCGAAATCCGGCACATAGTCGGCGCGTGTGCGCGAATGGCAGGTGGTGCGGACGCCCTTGGTGCAATAGATGTCCTTGAGCGCGAACGGAATGCCATGCATTGGCCCGCGGTAATCGCCGGCGATGATCTCCGCCTCGGCCGCGCGCGCCTGCGCCAGCGCATGCTCTGCCGTCACCAGAAGGTAAGCGTTCAGCCAGGGGTCGATGGCGGCGATGCGGTCCAGCAACCCCTGCGTCAGCTCGACAGGCGAGAGTTGCCGCGCGGAGATCAGGCGCGATGCCTCGGCAATGGTGAGCTCATGCAGCGCGGTGGCACTGGCGGCGCGGTCGTCTGGCATCATTGGGTCTCCTTCGAGGCGCGCGCGGACGAGCCAACACTGTGGCACGGAACCGGGCCATCCCGGCAAGCAGGCCGCGCTGCCCGGATCCATACGTACCAGCACATAATCGCCCATGCCGCGCAAGAACCCGGGCCGTCGCGTTGCTCCTGCGCCGCGCGCTCCTGCCTCCACCTGGCCGCCGCCGCTGTCCAGGGCCTGCCCTGGGCGTCCGCATGGCCGCACTCTGGCGATGAACCACTGACGCGCCAACAGTGCTGCACCGCCATGATCCGCGCGCCGGTTGGCGCAGTTTCCGCATTTCGGAAACCAATCGGGAACTGGAAACTGCGGCGCGTAAACCGAAACGATAGACCGTTGATCTTGCTGAGGATTTGGTGCCGACGCGGAGGGTCGAACTCCGGACCTACTGATTACGAATCAGTTGCTCTACCACTGAGCTACGTCGGCGCCCGACACGGGTCGTCGGCGTATAGCCCCCCACCGCCGGCCCCGCAATCGCGGCCAGCACCTGTGTGGCCAGCACCTGGGGTCTCGCACACCCGGTTGACGCACCCCCACCTCCGGTGGCGTACCCTCGCCTCCCGTGTCCCACACCCCACCCGAGAGAAAGGCCCCCGCATGACCCAGCCCCACGGCCCGCTCCAAGGCGTGAAGGTCGTCGCTTGCTCCACCGCCCAGGCGGGCACGGTGCCGTACATGCTGATGGCCGATCTCGGCGCCGAGGTGATCAAGATCGAGGTGCCGGACGGCGGCGATACCTCGCGCGGCTCCACGGTGATGCCCGGCTTCCCCAGCACCTATTTCGAAACCAACAACCGCGGCGTGAAAAGCGTCACGCTGAACCTGAAGGCGCCGGAGGGCCGCGACATCCTCTACAAGCTGGTCGCCCGCGCCGAGATCTTCGGCCAGAATTTCCGCCCCGGTGCCGCGGAGAAGAACGGCTTCGGCTATGACGAGCTGCGGCGGATCAATCCGAAGCTGGTCTACATCTCGATCTCCGGCTACGGCCCGAATGGGCCAAATGCCGCGCTGCCCGGCACCGATTCCATGGCGCAGGCGCTGGGCGGCATTGCGGAGGCGTATTCCACGCCGGGGCAGCCGTTGCGTACCGGTATCGTCTCGGTGGCCGACGAGACCTGTGCCATTCTCGCCTTCGGCGGTGCGCTCGCCGCGCTCACCCACGCCCGCGCCACCGGCATCGGCCAGAAGGTCGATTGTTCCTTGCTCGGCGGTCAGATCCGGCTGATGGGCTGGACGCTGACCACCACTATGTGGCGGGGGAACAACCCGGTCACCGGCCAGGCCCGCGTTACCGGCACGCCCGACCGCCCCGGCGTCAGCGCCAGCTTCAACGACCGCGACGGCAAGCCGCTGGTGTTCCAGTTGAACGGCAACCGCGCCTGGCGCACCGCCATGACCGCGCTGGGCTTTTATGCAGCGCTGGAACGCGCCGGCTTTGGCGATCTCGGCGTGATCATCGCGTCGGACGAGAAGCGCACGACGCTGCTGCGCTTGCTGGACGAGATGTTCGCCACTGGCCAGCGCGACGACTGGGTGGCGCGGCTGCGCGCCGCCGACATCGTTGCCGCGCCGATCAACACCTTGCTCGAAGCGTCCAACGATCCCGATGTGCTCGCCAACGGCTATGTCTCGGAGATGGACTATCCCGCCCATGGTAAGCGCCTGAAAGTCCATGGCACGCCTTGGCAGTTTTCCGCAACCCCGGCGCGCATCGGCATCGCCCCGCGGCTCGGTGAGCATAACGATGCGGTGCTGGCGGAACTCGGCTACAGCGCGGCGGAGATCGGCGAACTGCGCGAGCGCAAGATCATATGACTGCCAAACTGTACAGCGCCGGGTCACGCACGTTGACCCGCGGTCTCGCCGTGTGCAACGTTGCCGGCGTCCTACCGGAATCGAAAGTATGATTCGCAACGATCTGGCGGACGCGCAGGCGAGGGCCTGGCAACGCCTGGCCGCACCAGGCACGTGGTGGACCGGCGCCGAGCGCGTCGCCATTGCCGCGGAAACCCGCCATGCGCGCGATTGTCCGTTGTGTGCGCAGCGTGCCGTGGCACTGTCGCCGCTCGCGGTCGCGGGCGCGCATGTACGGCTGGACTCGTCGCTGTCCGACGCTGCCGCCGAGGCGATCCATCGCATCCGAACCGACCCGGGCCGCCTCGGCGAGAGCTGGTTCCTGCGCCTGCGCGAAGCCGGCATGTCCGAGGAAGCCTATGTCGAGCTTGTCGCTGTTGTCGCGGTGGTGACGGCGGTCGATACCTTCCGCCGTGCTGCGGGCCTGGAGCGCCTGGCGCTGCCGGTGCCGCAGGATGGCGCGCCCTCGCAATACCGCCCGCGCAACGCGCGTGCCGGCCTGTGTTGGGTCGCCACATTGGCGCCCGAGGATGTGACGCCGGACGATCCGGACCTCTATCGCGCGCATCCCGGCCCACGCGAGCGCTACGGCGCCAACATTCAGCGCGCCCTCAGCCTGGTACCGCACAGCATGATCCATTGGTGGGATCTGCTGGAGGCGATGTACCAGTCCTCGCGCGAGATGCGCGACTTCGCCCGCGAATACCGCGCGGTGACGCATCCGCAGATCGAATTGCTCGCCGCCCGGGTCGCCGCGTTAAATCGTTGCGAGTACTGAACAGTTAGCCACGTGGCCTTGCTCCGTGCGAGTGGCCAGCATGACAGCCGGGACTACGCGCTGGATGGCGTGATGGATGGCGCCACCGCCACCGGCGTGCCTGGCGGGGCGGCGCTGCTGGCACTGGCGGACGCTGCCCTGGGGCCCGATGCGGCGGCGCTGGTGCAGGCGCGGGCCGCGGTGCGCGCTTCGCTGGGATTGGCGGCGCTGATCGATACGACGGCGGTGATCGGTGCATTCGATGGGATCACGCGTGTCGCCGATGCCATTGGTATCCCGCTGGAGCCCCCGAAGGCCGAGCAGGCGGCGGATTTCTTCGCAGCCCTGGGGATCGGGCGGTTCCGCGAGGCGAAGGTATAGGCGCGCCCGCCTGCCTGCCGCCGCAACATCGCCCTTGAACCTTTTTGCGCCGCAGCATTCAATGCGGCGCAGGGAAGCTTCCGGGGTGGTGGAGCATATGAAGAAGCTGTTGCTGGCCGTCAGTCTGGCGGTGTTGCCCGCGTCTGCCGTGTCGGCCCAGGAGGCGGGCGATGCGATCCGTCCCATCACCATGCTCACCCAGCCGGAGGCTGCGGCGCCGCAGGAGTACCAGGCCGCGCAGATCATCGCCGATGCATGGCGCAAGCTGGGACTGACCGTGATCGTGCGCCCGCTGCCCGGGCAGGAATACGCGCAGGTGATCTGGTACCAACGCCAGCGCTGGGATTGCACCACCTGGCAGATGGTCGGCCGCCCCGAGCGCGCCGATCCTGACGAACTTACCTACAACCTTTTCGTCTCGGCCAATGCCGCCAACGGCTACGATTTCGTCGGCTACGACAATCCCGAGTACGACAAGCTGGCGCAGGCACAGCGCGAGGAACTCGATCTGGACAAGCGCAAGGCGCTGCTGATCCAGGCGCAGGAACTGATCAACCACGACCAGCCTTATGGTTTCGAGGTCGATCCCTACAACGTCGTTGCCTACAACAAGAAGGTGTGGGATCCGGCCAGCATGATCCCGCAGGCCGGCATCGGCATCCGCAACACCTGGACCTGGATCAACATCCGTCCGCTCGGCGCGCAGCATGACGTGATCCTGAATTCGGTGGCACCGCCGACCAACCTCAATCCGTTCAACATCTCCGGCCAGCAGGGATCGTGGGCGGCGGAGATCGTGTGGGACCGGCTGATGCGCGTGGGCACCGATGGCCTGCCGCATCCCTGGGCGGCGGAGAAGGTCGAGCGTCCCGACGCCACCACCGTCACCATCACCCTGCGTCACGGCATGCTGTGGAGCGACGGCCAGCCGGTGACGATCGAGGATGCCGCGTTCAGCCTGACCGCGCCGGATATCGGCGACAAGGCGCCGATGTTCAAACCCTTCGTGCAGAACATTGCCGGCGTCGAGGTCACCGGCCCCGACACGCTGACCATCAAGCTGAAGCACCCGGATGCAGCGTTCCTGGTGAGTTCGCTTTCCAAGCTGAATCTGGCGCCGAAGCATGTGTGGCAGCCAATCTTCGACAAACTGAAGGGCACGCCGCAGACGGCGGAGAGCATTCAGGAGGAGCACCCGGTCAGCTCCGGCCCTTTTACCATCGTGCGCGCGTCGCTGAACCAGGAGATCGTGCTGGAAGCCAACCCGCAGCATTGGAGCCATCCGAGGATCCACCGCTGGATCATGCGCATCATGCCCAATGTCGATGCATCGCTTGGCGCGTTGAAGAGCGGCGAGATCAATTTCCTGTCCGACTATACCGGTGATCCGCAGCTACTGGAGGACCTGGCGAAGTCGGATCCGGATATCGTGGTGAGCAAGGCGCTCGATCTCGGCTTCAAGTTCATCGCCTATAACGAGCGGCGTCCGCCGTTCCAGGACGTTGCCTTCCGTCAGGCGCTGTCCGCCGTGATCGACCGTAAATTGCTCTCCGAGGATGCCTGGGGCGGCGCGGCGGAGCCGGCGAATTCGTGGATCTCCTCGGCGCTGGCGGTGTGGCACGACAAGGGGATTACCGATCGCGTGCCGGGCGGCAATCTGGATGGTGCAAGGGCAATCCTGGCCAAGGCCGGCTACGTGGTGGTGGACGGCAGGCTGCACTATCCAAAAGGCGTGAAGGAGGCGACGGGAGTTTATCAGTGAGACTGATCGCGCTTGCCAATGCGGGTCAGGATTCGCGGCGGGTCGCGCGTGAAACTCCCACTCCTCTTGCCGGCTTGAGCCGCGAAGCGGATCAAGCGCGGGCGGAGGGGGAGCAATCGCTGCCCGCGCCGTGATCCGCCTCATCCTCGATCGCCTTGGCCACCTGGTGCTGGTCCTCTGGGCGGTAACCACTCTCACGTTCTTGCTGTTTCGCCTGATGCCGGGCGATCCGACGCTGAATTTTCTTTCGCCCAGCTTTACCGAGGAGACCCGCACCGCCCTCCTGCACAGCTTCGGCCTCGACAAGCCGCTATGGCAGCAATACGTGATCTATCTCGGCCAGTTGGCGCACGGCGATTTCGGCATGTCGTTCCTACAGAACGAACCCGTCTCGCACATCCTGTGGGCCGCGCTGCCCAACACCATCGTGCTTACTCTGGTTTCCCTCTGCCTCGCCTACGCGTTCGGCATCGTCGCCGGCGCGTTCCTCGCCTTCCGCCGTGGCAGCGCGGCCGAGGCAGTCGCCATCCCCGCCGCACTCGCCACCCGTGCCGCCCCTGAATTCTGGCTCGGCATGCTGGTGCTCGCGTTGTTCGCCTTCCAACTCGGCTGGTTCCCCACCGGCGGTGCGGTCAGTCCCGGTGGCACACTTGGCTCGCTGGGCGCGCGTCTGCTGTCGGCCGATTTCTGGTGGCACCTCTGCTTGCCCTGCCTCACGCTTACCCTGTTCCTGCAAGGTCTGCCGTTGCTGCTGATGCGCGCCACCATGCTGGAGGTGCTGAACGACGAGTTCATCGTCATGGCCCGCATGAAGGGCCTGTCGCGCTGGTCGATCGTGATGCGCCACGCCGCGCGCAACGCGCTGTTGCCGGTGGTGACGGCCTTTGCGCTGGGCCTGGGCGCCAGTGTCGGCGGCAACGTGGTGATCGAGACCGTGTTCGCCTGGCCCGGCATCGGTCGAGTCCTGGTACAGGCCGTGCAAGGCGCCGACTACCCGGTGGCGCAGGGAGCCTTCATCGTGATCGCCTTCGTTCTGGTGGTGATGAATACGATCGCCGATCTGGCATACGCGTGGCTGGATCCGCGGGTCTCCGTTGGGGCGCGGCGGTAGCGGCCATGGACGAGGCGGCCGTCGGTAATCACGAAGCGCAAACTGATCGCCGTGGCGCAGGCCCGAACAGCCGTCATCGCGAGGCGCGCAGTGACGCAGCGCTCCCGGTCATAAGTGTCCCCATTCGAACCGGCTTGCTTCGTCGCTTCGCGCTTCGCAATGACATGGACGTGGACATGGTGGGAGTGGCGCGACGCCCCATCATCGCCGTTCTCGGCTTCTTCCGCCGCGAACCGTTCGCCGCGGTGGGCGCCGCGATCTATGCCGTTATCGCCATCGCCGCGATCTTTGCTCCGCGGCTTGCACCTTACGACCCCCGCGCGATGCTGCGCGAAGGCCATCGCATCGCTCGCTATCTGCCGATCTCCGGCGCGCATTGGCTCGGCACCACAGCCGGCGGCCAGGACGTGTTGAGCCAGCTCATCTATGGCGCGCGCGCCGCCCTGGAGGTGGGACTGACGGCCGCCGTCGCGGTGGTCGCGATCGGCACAGTACTGGGATTGCTGGCCGGTTACCTGGGTGGCTGGACCGACAAACTGATCACCCGCATCGCCGACATCGTGCTGGGCCTGCCGTTCCTGCCGTTCATGCTGGTGCTGGCCGCGCTGACCGCCCCCGGCGTGCGCGTGGTGATCGTCACTGTCGCGCTATTGCTCTGGCCGAATACCGCACGGGTGATCCGCGCCCAGGTGCTGTCGCTGCGCGAGCGCGGCTGGGTGGAGGCGGCGCGCGTCACCGGTTGCTCTGCCGGCCGCATCATGTTCGTGCACGTGCTGCCACAGGTGCTGCCGCTGGCGGCGCTGTATGGCTCGGTCGCGATCGGCTGGGCCATCCTGGCCGAAGCCGCCGCCAGCTTCCTGGGCTTCGGCGATCCGGACAGCATCAGTTGGGGCGTGATGCTGCAGGATGCCTATGCCAATCAGGCGCTCGGCCGCGGCGCATGGAACTGGTTCGCACCGCCGGGATTGGCAATCGTGCTGATGGTGCTGGCCGGTTTTCTGATTTCACGCGGCTCGGAGAAGCTGCTGTTCCCGAAACTGGCGGAGCCATGAGGGCCGCGCCCCATTGTCATTGCGCGGCGCGCAGGGGCAGAAGCGATCACGGCCGGCAGCGCGCTCGGACGGTTGGTACGCCGCTCGACCGGGACTGCTGCGACCCTTTGGGCCTCGCGATGATATGACGCGTTCAGGCTCGCATCGGCGGCGCCAAGGCCGCGTATGACCCTTCTTTCAGTCCGCGACCTGCACGTCCACTACGTCACCGCGCAAGGGATGGTGCGCGCGGTGGATGGCGCCGACCTCGAGGTGCCCGCCGGCAGCATCGTCGGCCTGGTGGGTGAGAGTGGCTGCGGCAAGTCCACGCTCGGCCGTGCATTGATGGGCGTGCTCCCCGCGACCGCACGCATCGCAGGCGGCAGCATTCGCTTCGAGGGGCGCGATCTGGTTCCTCTTCCAGAGCGCGAACGCCGGCCTCTGCGCTGGCGCCGCATGGCTTTCGTGCCGCAGACCGCGATGAACGCATTGGACCCGGTGCAGCGGCTGCGCACGCAGATGTTGGAGGTGTTGTGCGAGCGCGGCGGCCTGTCGCGCCCCGCCGCCCTTGACCGCGCCGAGACTTTGCTGCGCCTGGTCGGGCTCGATCCGCACACCCTCGCCGACTATCCGCATCAGTTCAGCGGCGGCATGCGCCAGCGCGCTTCCATCGCACTCGCGCTGGCGCTGGAGCCGGCCTTGGTCATCGCCGACGAACCTGTCACCGCGCTCGATGTCATCGTGCAGCGCCAGGTGCTGGACGTGCTGCGTGACCTGCAGCACCGGCTGAACCTGGCGATGATCCTGGTCACGCACGACATGGCGGTCGTCGCCTACGCCTGCGACCGGGTAGCCGTGATGTATGCCGGCCAGGTGGTGGAATCCGGTCCAGTCGCGGCAGTGCTGGAGGCGCCGTTCCACCCCTATACGATGGGCCTGACCCACGCCTTTCCGGATCTGCGTGACGACGCCGCGGCGCTGGTGCCGATCGAGGGCGCCCCGCCTTCATTGCTCGCCCCGCCGCCCGGCTGCCGCTTTGCCGAGCGCTGTCCTTTCGCCGAACCCAACTGTCGTGCTGCCCCGCCGCCGCTGGCGACAGTGGCGACCGACCACCTCGCCGCCTGCTGGCGCAGCGCCGCCGCGGCGGACTTACGCGTCCGAGCGATGCGGCCGGAGACATGGGCGAAATGACGATCGAGCCCATCCCCGTGATTGCGGGCGAGGCCCTGGCCAAGACCTTCCGTCTGCGCCAGCGCACCGTGCATGCGGTGCAGGGTGTCGGGCTCGCGGTGCGTGCCGGCGAGGCACTGGGCATTGTCGGCGAATCCGGCTGCGGCAAGACCACCACCGCGCGTCTGCTGCTGCGCCTGGAGCAACCGAGCGCCGGGCGTATCCGCTTTCTGGGCGAGGACATCACCGACCGCCACGGCCCCGCGCTGCTGCCCTTTCGGGCCCGCGCGCAACTCGTGTTCCAGAACCCGTTCGACGCGCTGAACCCTCGCTTCACCATTCGCCGCTCATTGGCCGAGCCGCTGCGCAACTTCGGCATCCCGCGCGCAGAGCATGCCGAGCGCATCGAGGCCGTGATGCGGCGCGTCCGGCTGCTGCCTGCGGCTGCGTGGCTGGAGCGCCGGCCGCACGAGCTCTCCGGCGGGCAGTTGCAGCGCGTGGTACTGGCGCGGGCGCTGCTGCCGGGACCGAAGCTGATCGTGGCAGACGAGCCGGTGTCGATGCTGGATGTCTCGGTGCGCGCGGGGATCCTGAATCTGCTGCGCACCGCGCGCGACGAGCTGGGGCTGGCGGCGATCTATATCAGCCACGACCTGGCACTAATCCGTTACGTCTGCGAACGCACGGCGGTGATGTATCTTGGCCGCATCGTCGAGGAAGGCCCCACCGCGGCATTGATTGCGGCGCCACTGCATCCTTACACGCGGGCGCTGATCGCCGCGGTGCCGGTGCCGCGCGTGGCGCAGGACCGTGCGGCGCTGCCGATCCTGGGAAGTTTGAGCGCAACACAGGCGGCAGGGCAGGGGTGTGCCTTCCGTGCGCGATGCCCGGTGGCGATGCCGCGCTGCGCCGCGGAAGCGCCGGCATTGCGGCAGGTGGCGCCCGGTCACCGTGTCGCCTGCCATTTGGTGGGAGCGTGAACGGCGACTCCGGGAGCCTTCACCGTTTGGTGCTGATCGAAGGCCAACGGCCAGGGCGAGCAGTACAGCAACGCTTATGAATTCGTGTCGCAGCGGGCGCCTGCGATGGCCTGCGCTTACAGTCATTGTGCGTTGTGAACTTTCCTGACCTTCCTACGACTTTGTGAGAAAACGGCTGCCGCCCAACGCTGCGGCGACCTTTGGGGCTCGGAGCGGGCGCCGCCCAACGCGTCATCGCCCGCGAAGAGGCAGCGGCCGGTTCGCTCGGAATCTCTCGCAAAGTCCTCCGCATCATGCGGCGCCTGCGTCCGTCGGTCGGCGTTGGTAGCGGTGCAACGTGCAATCCGGCGGCGTTGGTATCGGTGCAACGTGCAATCAGGCGGCGTTGGCTGGGGTGCAACACATAACGCCTGGCGGGGACTCGGCGCGAATTGCCGGTGCCGGACCGTGGTGCTACGTGCCATGCCGCTTCATCCTCACATGCTCCCCTGGCCTGGGAGATCGACACAGGAGCCACGCATGCCGAAAGTCCTCATCATCCATGGCGCCGGCATGAACATGCGCGGCAAGGTGCAGACCGACATCTTTGGGCCGATGACGCTGCCGGAATACGATCAGCGCATCGGCGACTACGCCGCCGAGCTTGGCGTGGAGATCGAGATCTTCCATTCCAATCTCGAAGGCGACGTAATCAACAAGCTGTACGACGCGAACGACCGCGGATTCGACGCCGCCTTGTTCAATCCCGCCGGCTTCTCGCGCGGTTATCCGGCACTGGTCGCCGCGATCAACCAGGTGAAGTTCCCCACCATCGAGGTGCACATGTCGAATCCGGTGCGCCGCGGCCCGGTCTCGGACACCGCCACCGTCAGCCGCGGCATGGTCACCGGGTTCGGCATCAACGGCTATTACCTGGCGCTGCGCGGCGTGCGCGGGATGCTGGCGAAGTAGACGCCTCGCGTCGTGGCCGGCCCGTACCCCCGGGCTTTACCCGCGGATCAGCCGGCCATCGACGCAGGACCACTCGGGCCACCCGGCGCGCAAGAACGCCGGATGCTTCGGCTGGATGGCCGGGGGTAAGCGGCCCGGTCGAGATTGGCCATAACGGGTAAGATTACGTCTCTGGTTCGAACCCCATCGCGACGCCGTTCATGCAATAGCGCTGGCCGGTCGGGCGCGGGCCGTCGGGGAATACGTGTCCCAGATGGCCGCCGCAGCGGCTGCAATGCACCTCGGTGCGGGTCATGAACAAGCTGCGGTCCTCGCCGGTGCCGACGGCACCTTCCAGCGGCGTGTAGAAGCTGGGCCAGCCAGTACCGCTTTCGTATTTCGCTGCCGATTCGAATAGTTTTTGGCCGCAGCCGGCGCAGACGAAGGCGCCTTGGCGCTTTTCCTGATTGAAGGGGCTGGTGCCCGCGCGCTCGGTGCCGTGCTTGCGCAGCACGTTGAACGCAGCGGGGGAGAGCTTCTGGCGCCACTCCTCCTCGCTGTGCTGCACTGGGTAGTTTGTTTCGTCCTCGGCGTGGCCGCCGCCGAACAATCGCTTCATGGGGAACTCCTCCGGTTGGTCGGCGGCAGTGTAGGGCAGCTTGCGCCCGGAACGGAAACCGCTGCCGTCCGGCCGCTTGCGATGCCGCGGAACGCCGACCGCCGCCTGGTTTCTTGCGATGCGGGCGAGAGCGACGCAATCTGCCGCGAATCTCGGGGCCAGGATGAGCATGCGTTTTGCGGGGCGGACAGCGATCGTCACGGGCGGCGTCTCCGGCATCGGCGCCGGCATCGCACAACGGCTGGCGGCGGAGGGTGCACGAGTGAGCCTGTGGGACCGCGATGCGGCAGCGCTGAACACCGCTGCAGCGGCGCATAAGATCGTGCTCGACGTCACTGACGCGGACGCGGTGCATCGCGCGGCGGACGACACCGCGGCGGCACTGGGCAAAATCGACATCATGGTGACGTCGGCCGGTATCACCGGGCCCAATCACGCCACCTGGGAATATCCGGTCGCCGAGTGGGACCGCGTGATCGATGTCAACCTGAAGGGCGTATTCTACAGCAACCGCGCGGTGGTGCCGTTCATGCTGCGCAACGGCTACGGCCGCATCGTCAACATCGCCTCGATCGCCGGGAAGGAGGGCAATCCGAATGCCTCTGCCTACTCCGCGTCGAAGGCGGGCGTGATCGGCCTGACCAAGGCGCTGGGCAAGGAACTCGCGAACACCGAGATCCGCGTGAACTGCGTCACCCCGGCAGCCGTGCAGACGCCGTTGTTTGCCCAGATGACGCAGCAACAGATCGACTGGATGCTGTCGAAGATTCCGATCGGCCGGTTCGGCGGCATCGATGAAGTCGCGGCGCTGGTCTGCTGGCTGGCCAGTGAGGAATGCAGCTTCTCCACCGGCGGCGTGTTCGACATCTCCGGCGGCCGCGCAACATACTGAGCAAGGAACCCCCAATGGATGCCGAGACGCTTGCCTTCACCCCGGCGGTGACCGCCGCAGAAATGATCCGCACGAAGCAGCTTTCTCCGGTTGAGTATTTGCAGACCTTGCTGCATCGGATCGAAGCGTTCGAGCCGCGGGTGAATGCATTCGTGCACCTGGATGCGGGGCCGGCGATGGCGGCGGCGAAGCAGGCCGAGGCCGCGTTGATGCGCGGCGACCGCATTGGCCGGTTGCACGGCGTGCCCGTGACAATCAAGGACCTGGCGTTCACCAGTTCCATGCCGACGCAGCACGGCACGAAAATCTTCGCCGGCCATCGGCCGACCGAGGACGCGCCGTTCGTGCCGCGGCTCCTGGCCGAGGGCGCCATTTTGCTCGGCAAGACCACGACTTCCGAGTTCGGCTGGACCGGCGTGTCCCGCAGTCCGCTGACGGGCATCACGCATAATCCGTGGAAGCGCGGCTTTAACGCCGGTGCGTCATCGGCCGGAGCAGGCGCCGGGGCGGCGGCGGGATTCGGACCACTGCACCAGGGCAGCGACGGTGCCGGCTCCATCCGCATGCCGGCGCATTTCTGCGGCGTGTTCGGGCTGAAGCCGAGCTTCGGCCGCGTGCCGTACTATCCCGTGTCGGTCGGCGACCTGACCTCACATAACGGGCCGCTGACACGGACCGTGGCGGATGCCGCCTTGATGATGGAAGTGATGTCCGGGCCGGACGTGCTGGACCACACCTCGCTCGAGGCCTGGCCCGCGCATTATCTCCAGCGGCTGCATGAGGGCATCAAGGGCAAGCGCATCGCCTTCAGTGCCAACCTGGATCATGCGCGGGTCGATCCCGAGGTGGCCGCGCTGGTGCAGGCGGCGGTGCGGCGGTTCACCGAGCAAGGCGCGGATGTCGAATCGGTCGCGACCCCCTGGGCCGCGCCGGGACCGGAGCTGATCCGCTTCTTCTGGGCGGCGCATTTGACGCGCCTGAAGCCGCATCTGGCGAAATGGGAAGCGCATATGGATCCCGGCCTGGTCGCCTGTATCAAGGCAGGAGAGGACTACAAGGTTTCGGAATACCAGTTGATGCGCGAACGAAAGATGGCCTATGTCGCCGACATCCATCGCTGGTTCCAGGATTGGGATTTCCTGCTGACGCCATCGGTGTCGGTCGCCGCCTTCCCGGCGGAGCATTTGATGCCGTCGCACTGGCCGCATCACGACTGGGATTGGGTGAGCTGGGCCGAGTTCTCCTATCCGTTCAACATGTCCTGGAACCCGGCCGCCAGTGTTCCCTGCGGCTTCACCGCGGCAGGGCTGCCGGTCGGTTTGCAAATCGCCGGCCGCCGGTTCGACGATCTGGGCGTGCTGCAAGCCGCGGCGGCATTCGAGCAAGCGCAACCATGGGCGGACAAGCGGCCGAACATCGGCTGAATCGATCGCCTGATGCACCCCGCGCTGAACGCCTTCTTGCTCGGGTTTCCCGCGCTGTTCTCGATCGTCAACCCGATCAGCGGCGCGTTCATCTTTCGCGAGGTCACGCTGCACCGTCCGCAGGATCGCGCCCGTGTCGCGCGCCTGGTCGCGCTGTATTCGCTGATCGTCATGAGCGTCGCGCTGTGGGCGGGCTCGTACGTGCTGGCGTTCTTCGGCATCAGCCTTGCCGCGCTGCGCGTTGCCGGTGGCGTCGTCGTCGCGATGAGTGCCTGGCACCTGCTGAACGAGCCGGAACATAACGAGGCACGCAAGCAGGACCAGGCTGCGCCGGCGCACGGGGCGGAGGACGTCGCGTTATTTCCGCTCACCATCCCGTTCACCACCGGCCCAGGGACGATCGCGGTCGCGGTCGCACTCGGCTCCAGCCATCCGGAGGACACCTTCGACCTCGTCGCGTTCTTCCTCGGCATGACCGCCGCGACGGTGGCGCTGGCGGGCGTGATCTGGATCGCGTACGGTTCGTCCGATCGCATCTCGCGCCTGATGGGGCCGCGCGGCAGCCGCACCGTCACAAGGCTGGCGGCCTTCCTGCTGCTCTGCATCGGCGTGCAGATTCTGATCACCGGGGTGGAGGACGTGCTCGGCCCGATGCTGGCCCGCCACTGATCGACCCCGCCGCATGCAACAAAGGAGGGCAACCCCATGGCGTTCTCGATGTACGATGCCTGCGTGCCGGTCTGCGCGCAGATGATGTCCGGCCTGATGGGCGTGATCGACAAGGCGGCTGAACAAGCCAAGGCGAAAAAATTCGACGAGACCGCTTTGCTCTCGGATCGGCTGTATCCGGACATGTTCACACTCGCCCGGCAGATCCGTCAGGCCACCGATTTCGCCCGCAACGCGCCGGGCCGCCTGGCCGACGTGAAGCTGCCGGAGTTCCCCACCACCGACGATACCAGCTTCGCCGAGGCCAAGACCCGGATCGAGCAGTCGCTGGCCTTTGTCAAAGATTTTGCCCCGGCGCAGATCGAAGGCACCGAATTCCGCGACATCAAGTGGATGGCCGGCCAGCGCGAGATGTCGTTCAAGGGCAAGGCCTATCTGCTGCACTTCTGTCTGCCAAATCTGTTCTTTCACACCACGACGGCATACAACATCCTGCGCCACCGCGGCATCGAGATCGGCAAGCGCGATTTCCTGGGCACGTTCTGACAGCGCTGAAACCTCTCCCACGGCATGCGGGAGAGGTTCGCCTACATCCAGCATCGCGTGATCAGCCACGACGGAGTCTTGTCGCCCCATCGTGTGTCGCTCAGCCGATTCAGGTGCCGTGCGTAGAGCGCGTGGAACGCATGCCAGAAGTTCGCGACGCTGCGCTGTGCCGCTGGGATCGCTGAAAGCAGCAGCAGCGCCGCGGCTGCGTCGATGCCGAAATCCGCCCAGTTGCCGGAATGCTTTACCAGATTGCAGAGCATGGATCGGCAGAACATCGTCCAGTCGCCTCGCGCCATCACCAGCAACCGCGGACTGACGGCGAGCAAATAGTTTTCCGGAGGTATGACGGCGTGGGCTTGCTCGATCGGCAGGCGCCGCAGCAGCGTGGTGCCGCAGCGCCCGGAGCCGGCGATGAAGAATGGGATCTGCGGCTGTATCAGAGTGCCATCACCATCAGAGTGCCATCACCCTGGGCGAAGCCGGCCACATCGGAACTCATGCTCCCCTTCCCTCGGCTGTCGCGGCAATGACACATAGGCGAGATTGCCACGCCGGGTTTGGCATGGCAAAGGAGAGTTAAAGCGGGCCAGGCGTCAAGACGACCGTTCGCCTGAGTTGCAAGGAGGAGGAACGCGCATGCCTATTCCCGGCGAATTGCTTTCCAGTGCGATGGCCGGCATCGCCTTCGTCGGCTGCGCCATGGCCAGCACCACATCCGCAGCCCCGCCGCAGCCGCGCCGGCGTGAGGTCGTGGTGAACGGCAAGCGCGTCAAGACGGTGGACGTGCACGCACATTGCATCGTTCCGCCTGCCGCCGCGGTCATCAATCACCCGCTGGAGGCGCCTGGGCTGCTGATGCACGACACCAGTACGCGCATCGCCGCCATGGACGCACAGGGCATCGATGTCGAGGCGCTGAGCATCAACCCCTATTGGTATCGCGCCGAACGCGACGCGGCGGCGGAGCTGATCCGCATCCAGAATGAGACGCTGGTGGAATTCTGTGCCGCGCAGCCGGACCGGTTCGTCGCCTTCGCCACCTCGGCGCTGCAATATCCCGACCTGGCGGCTGAGCAAATCGAGCATGCCGTGAAGCAACTGGGCTTCCGCGGCGTCGGTGTGGCCGGCAGCGTCGCCGGGCAGGACCTCGCCGATCCGAAATTTCATCCGTTCTGGGCAAAATGCGAGGAGCTCGGCGTGCTGGTGTTCATGCACCCGTTGGGCACGCGCGAGCTGGAACCGAGCGGCCGGCTGAACGGCAGCGGCCTGCTGACCAACACGATCGGCAACCCGCTGGAGACCACGATCGCGCTGTCGCATCTGATCTTCGAGGGCACGCTGGACCGGTTCCCCGGCTTGAGGATCTGCGCCGCGCATGGCGGCGGATTCCTGCCGTCCTATGCCAATCGCTCCGACGCGGTGATCCGCTGCTTCCCCAATCGCGTCGGCCCGTTGCCGAAGAAGAATCCGACATCGTATCTGCGCGACGGGCAGCTCTTCTTCGACACCATCGTCTTTACCCCGGAGGCACTGCGTCACCTGATCGCGGAGAGCGGGCCGGGACAGATCATGATCGGCACCGACTATCCGTTCCCGTGGACCAGCACGGAGGTCGATCTGGTGCTGAACACGCCCGGGCTTACCGATGATGAGCGCGTGGCGATCCTGGGCGGCACGGCGGCACGGCTGTTGGGGATCGGCGGCTGAGGGGACGTGCCAGCCGCGCTAGGAGATCATTCGGCGTAGCAAGCGAAGTTCGTGCCGAAGTTGCGCATAGCCCGTCGCCAGCTCAGGTGCGGAGCCAGCACCGGATGAGACATGGGCGCGCTGCGCGGCGCCTAAGGTATCCCATCCTTACGAGGTGACATTACCGCACGCCGCTGCCATTAGTCCTTAGGCATCGATTAACCGTCGCAGATCATAATCCGCG
>Ga0335073_10005805_pt1 | contig 17334 bp, 12 predicted proteins | sample Lox_Sample_22_FD_207093 | JGI IMG/M metagenome (GOLD analysis project Ga0335073, IMG submission 207093) | Soil microbial communities from Loxahatchee National Wildlife Refuge, Florida, United States - Lox_Sample_2.2 | ecosystem: Environmental > Terrestrial > Soil > Wetlands | place: USA...
AATGGAGTGAAAGAGCAGGTCGGTGGGTTTATACCAGCAGCCGCAATGACAGACCTTGTGCGGCGCAGCCTCGACACCCTTCTCGGGATGCAACAGGAGTTGCTGACGACCACCAGCAAACAGACGCTGGAATGGTTGCAAGCGGAGCAAGCGGGTAAAGGAAAGCGGGCCACTCATCTGGTGGAGTTTGCGCGAGAGGGGGTAGAGACGTTCACGCGCGCGCAGAAGAGCTTCCTGGAAGTCGTAGCACAAGAGGCCGAAAAGGCAGCGAGCGGCAAGAAACAGGACGAAAGCAAAACCGTCAAGAAAGCTGAACTCGCACATCTGGCGGGCGAAGCCGGAAACGCTTTCATCGAGGCGCAGAAGCGCCTGCTCGACGTCTTGGGTCAGCAGATGAGCGTGAATCTGGATGCGACCGCGCGAGCCATGGAAATCATTTCGCCAGGTAAGCTGTTCCCCATCGCAAGCCGAACCGGCGAAGGAGTACGGAATTTTGTGAATGCGGAAACGGAGCTGATTGGTTCACTCATTAAGCCGAAGAAAGTCGTGGGCACGGCGCACCCGAAGCACGCCCGTGCGAGTCGACATCGACACGCGGTGCCTGCATGAGCTTGCGTGCGTTTTGATGCTGAGGGGCGACCGCTACGATGATCCAATCGCGGAGGTAGAAGCTGCTTTTCGTGCGAGAAGCCGATTCAATGTTGCCTGCTCCCACTGCACCCACAAACGCCCTGGATAAAGCAAGGCACTGCATTGCAACGAGAGCCAATCGCGTGTCAAAAGCGGCGATCGGAACGCAGATCGATTCGAGAGCCAGTGCCGAGCGACTTGACGCGCGAGCGCGAAGCCCATCCCCGTTTCGGAACCGACGATGTCGCCTAGCAGGCCTTCGAGCGTGAACATCACCTTCGACAGCATGATTAGGGAGCTTGGAAACTTAATCCCCTCAATCGCTACGCGCTCCAGAAGTCGCATAGCGTCGGCGCCACTGGGAAGGCGCGACGCTGGCAATTCATCGAGAAAGTCGGTGGTTAACGCGCGAATCATCCGGCCACGCCGAGAATTCATGCGGATGCGACGTTGGCTCAGTAAGGCAATCTCGTGGAAAGTGGCTCTAGGATCACGTAAGCTGACCATTAGAAGCAATAGCGCTAAGTGCCGGCGTTGCTCGCGATCAAGTCTTTCCCGGAGCGCCCAGTCGATTATGGTCAGTTCGCGGGTGCGATTGTTATAAAGCAGGTTTCCCGCGTGCGGATCGCCATGGAAGATCGCATCTGGCGTTGCTGCGAACAGAGGAATTGCGATGAGAGACTCGACGATTTGTTCCGCTATCCTTTGTCGAGCGGAGATAGGCACGCGCGCAGCCGCGCTTGTCACCTTGATTCCTGACTCCTCGGTCAGGGCGGTGATGGCCGAGGTGCACAAAGGCTTGACCACGTGCGGCACGCGGACACCGGCGATGTTCCGATATAGGCTCCAGGCTTCCAGCAGAGTTTTTTGTTCGCGAATGAAGTTGACTTCGTGCCGGAGCAGGCGCTGAACTTTTCGAAATGTGTCCGGGATCAGATCGGCTTCAAACCCGTAGGTGTGGTGCTGGTCTCCGAAGTGCTCCGCCAGGCCGTGGAGATAACTCATGTCTTCGGCGAAGTACTCAGGGATGTGAGGCTTCAGCACCTTGAAAACACCGCGCTCGCGCCGCTCAGTCCCGGGGTTTTTCCAGGTGAATCGCATGACGGCACTTACACTCGCTTCAGAGAGAATGCCCGGAGCAATCCTTACGTCGAATTTCTTCAACTGTGGCCCGAGAGCGCGCTCGATGAGGGCGCGGATGTCCTCTGGTTTGACATCGCGAATTCCGTTTTCCAGTTTGGTGAGCGCCGTTCGCAAAGCAGGGCGGAGATGCTGATTTCGCGCGATGACTTGACCCAATTTCTGCAGCCCGGGAACCTTGGCGATCAGCCGGAGCAATCGCGCCTCGGCTGGGGTATCCATAGGAAGCTCGATCTGCTCGATGATCTTTGGCGCGAGCCGCTGCGGCGAGAGATGTGCCACAACATACGTCATGGCCTCTCGTACGGGCGTGCGCCATTTCAGATAAGATTCCGGCACGATTTGCTTTACGGGCACGATCTCGTCGACGATCCATCGCGCCGTCGCATCGCGTAGGGGCTGACCCACTGGGCTGCGCAATGCGGCTTCAACGGTATTGATTCTTTCGGCGGACGAGCCTCTGGGCAAGAAATTCTCAAGAGCTGCGCGCCACCGACCGGGTACCAGCTGAGTGAAGGACCCTGCGATCACGGATGCGTCCAGCATGGACGGAACCCACCGCTGGATACTATCCCCTCTATTTTTGCCGGGCGCAGTGACTACCATCACCCGAGCGCTGGAGATTCTGTGACATAGTTATTTTTGCCTTGGGGATGAAGAAATCAGTGCCTACTCTCAACGAAGTGTTCTCAAAATTGTCTGTCCGCCGTCGGTATGAAGTGTGGTTCTTGCGTCTCGGACTCGCCGATGGCAGCGGGGCCTGGTGGCTGCGTTATCTACTGATGAATCCCGGGCAAGCCGGTTGCGTGGCTAGCTCGCCTACAAGTCCGGTTCAAGTGTGGGCAACGTGGTTTCCGGCGGGCGGGAAGCCGCAGAGCTTCATTCAGGGGTTTCCACCGGATCAACTCGACCTGAGCAGGCGTGGCCACTCGCCGTTTCACTTTCGAGTTGGTGAGAACGCGATTGACGAAGATTCTTGCCGCGGCACCTTGAAGGTTGACGGCCACCAGATCACCTGGAACTTTCGCTATCGCTCCACGTTTCGCGTCACCTTAAGCAGCAAAGGATGGATTGGTTTTTCTCGCACGCCACACTCCGATGCGATTTTTTCCGGGGAGATCAGCTTTGACGACCGAACTTTCGCGGGTGATCCATTGGCTTTTGGAGTGCAAGGGCACAACTGCGGATACCGGCATCGTAACTTCTGGACTTGGGCTCATGCCTATTTTCCCCGTACCGGCCAACCAGCCACCACATTGGAAGCGCTCACCTATGAGATGCCGTTCGGTCTGGTGTTTCGCAAGGCGGTGCTATGGCATGATGGCCAGCAGCACGTGTTCCGGAATTTCAAGGAGACGCGCGATCCTTTAACCATGCAGTGGCACTTTTTGTGTGCGCAGCGAAACGAGATCAGGCTGGAAGCAACAATCGATGGGCGCGGGCAGAGCGTGCAGCGTTCTTGTTACACAAAAACGGATTGCTCCGGTACGTTCGAAGTTGCGAATAATAGCCTTGCGTCGGCAGCGCTTTTGCTGGAGAGCCCCGGCAGATCCCCGGAACGGCTGGAGACTGCCGATGGCGCAGTGTTGGAGATCGTCTGCTGAATTACTTCTTCTTTGAACAGGCTGCGGCCAACCGTTCAGCAACGACGGTGTATGCTGCCGAGTTAAATGCCATTCCGATGTGAGTGCCCGGCACTTCCACGTCGACTTCGGGGTTCATAGTCCTACAGTAACGCCAGTCGACTAGGCCATCATGGCGCGTATAGATCGCGGTCTCGAGCATCGAGGCGGGAACTTTGTGGCGCAGCGAATTGATGAAATTGCAGGTGCATTGTCCGGTATAACAGTCAGGCAGAACTCCGCGACCGTGTTCATCGAGAATCGAAAGTCGTACTGCCTCGGCAGCAGTGAGAACAGCTCGGTTTGCTGCCGTGCCGCGGACGGGAGCGGCAAGAGTAATCACAGAGGCCACGTCTCTCGGGCGATGGCCCGCCAAAGAACGCGCAATCACTCCTCCGAGACTGTGACCGATCAAATGGACTTTGCCTCCGGTTTCTGCCAATGCTTTATCAAGGGTTTGACTGAGTCGTTGCTGGATCAGCAGGTTCGGACATTCCGCGTTAATTCCAATGCCGGAGAAGTAGGGAGTGTATCCGATGCGCCGGAGCCATGCGTGCAGCTCGGTAAGGTAAATGTCAGTGCCAAGGAATCCGGGAATGAGGATCACCGCCGATCCGTCCCCAGGTGGAACTCCTAGGCCGTAATACACGGGTGAGGCATGCAGGATCAGGATCTCGGCTCCGAATAGCGCTTCGGTCCAGAGAAACGTATCAGCTTCCCGATAGGAAACTGGGGTGAGCTTACGTGGTTTTTTCCCGGTACGAGGTCTAGCGGTCGTTTTCAGTTTTCGCGGCAAGTTGGACCCGGGCTGCCGCCTGCGTCCTCTGCAAGAGGCGGCATGCTGCAACGCAATATCCTACCACTCAGATGTGCCACGGGTGAAGGTTTAAGCCTGTCTCCCGGTCCGATGTTTCTTCCGCGCGGGCTGAACCATGCGCGCCTCAAGTTCGGTAACCCGTCTACGCAAAGCCTGAACTTCCAAATCCTGATCGCTTGCCTGCGCGGCTGAGCCAGCACTCAGAAAGCGTTTCATCATATCCACCGGCGAGAGAATCGCCGACTGAACTTCGCTCAGCCGGCTCTGCACGGCACTCTGCAACTTCTCGTAAGTATCGAATGCGGATTTCAGATACCACATTAGAAATTCTTGCCGCATCTCGTCGGAAGCGACAATCAACTGGCGCAACAGCTCCAGCGGCAGCCCCGTGGGTTTGCCTTTGGCATCTTCTGTGATGATTTGTGTCAAGGTCACGCGAGTCAAGTCGCGGCCGCTCTTGGCGTCGACGACGCTGACATCCTTGCCGGCGCGAATCATCGCCGCCAGATCATCGAGATTCACATAACGGCTTCCCGCTGTGTCGTACAAACGCCGGTTTCCGTACTTCTTCACCAAGATGGTAGATGTTTTGATCATTTTCGATTGCATGCTGCTACGCGCAATATAACAAAAATATCTTGACATAGGCTTTCGGGACTCGTACAGTTTTCCTGATGCTGCAATGCAGCAACCGGAGGTACGGTTATGGCAGCAGTAAGGCATGAATCTTCCCGCGCTCATCCGAAGGAGTCATCCGTAATTTCGCTACTTTCCGGGTGGGCACAGCAAGGCGCGCAGACGTTGTTCGCCACGCAGCGGATCCTCATTGATCTGGCCATGCGGCAGAATGCCACCGTCATGCACGCAATCAAGCAGCAACTATCAGATTCTCAGCACTCTCCGACGGCGATTCTCAGTGAAATCGCTGGCGAGGGTATGACCAACTTTCTGGAAGGCCAAAAGATACTTCTAAACCTGGGCAAAGAACAGAACGAACTCTTGATGAAAGGCATCAAGGAAAGGCTGGGAGACAGTCCACGCCGGCAAGCACTGATCGATCTGCTGCGCCGCAGCGTCGACAGCTATATCGAGATGCAGAAGGAGTTTTTGTCAGTTGCCGACGAGCAGGCTCATTCCTGGGTAGACGCGGCCATGGCCGGCAAGCCCTACCAACCCGAGCAATTCGTCGACCTGGCACGTGAGAGCATGGAACGCTTCGTGAAGGCACAGAAGCGATTTCTCGACGTCATTTCCGAAGAGACGGCGAAAGCAACGGGCGCCAAACATGCCAATGGCGCTGCTAAGAAGATGAAACCCACCGAACTCTCGGAACTGGCGCGTAATTCCACCGATGCCTTCATCGAGGCGCAAAAACGACTGGTTGATGTGGCAGGCCGTCAGGTAAACGCGAACGTGAAGACCGCGGGAAAAGCCATGGAGCTGCTTCAGCCCTTCCCGTTCCTGCCATTGAACGAACTCACGCGGGAAGTCGTTAAGAGCTATGTCGAGGCCCAAAAGGCACTGATGGACGCGGTGATCAAGCGCCCGAATGAAGCGAAAACGGCGCGCCGCCCGGTTCGAAGAGTGGCAAAGAAAGAGAAGCCGAAAGCAGAGGCGGCCATCGCCTGACAACCTTTTAGTCCTTTGTTTCTCTTGCTGAATCCCGCTAGACGACAGGTGTTCGGGAGAGAGCAGAAATAGCCAACGTGGTCTGCTCCGAGTCGGGCCACGTTGGCAAAGTCATGGCACCGTGCACGAATATGTTGTCCACCAAGTTTTGTCCCAGGCGCTGAGCCGAACCACACAGCACATTCCCGAGGAGAGCGAATATGGCTACTCTGACCGCAATACCCATCAAGATTCCCGGCGGCAGCTTCCTTATCGAGGAGCGCGAGCCAGAGAAAGTCTTTACCCCAGAAGATTTCACCGAGCAGCATTTGCTCATTGCGCGGACTGCGGAAGAATTCGCCGACAGAGAAATCGTGCCCAATATCGAGGAGATGGAGCACAAGCATTTTTCCATCCACCGCGAGCTTCTGAAGAAGGCTGGCGAGCTCGGGTTGAGCGGCGTGGATGTACCCGAAGCCTACGGCGGCATGCAGCTCGATAAAGTTACCTCCGCGATCATTGCGGATCGAGTGGCGAAGTACGGTGGCTTCAGCACGACCTGGGGTGCTCATACCTGCATCGGCACGCTGCCCATCGTTTACTTCGGTACCGAAGAACAGAAAAAGAAATATCTGCCCGGGCTGGCCAGCGGTGAAGTCGTCGGGGCCTATGCCCTTTCAGAATCCTCATCCGGTTCGGATGCGCTAAATTGCCGAACCCGAGCCGTACTGTCCAGCGATGGCAAACATTACATGCTCAACGGCGAGAAGATGTGGATTACCAATGCTGGTTTCGCCGATTTATTTATTGTTTTCGCCAAAGTGGATGGAGAAAAGTTCACGGCCTTCATTGTGGAACGCGGCTTCCCGGGCTTTTCTGTCGGTGCGGAAGAACACAAGATGGGAATTCGAGGGTCTTCCACGTGTCCTCTCATTCTCAGCGACTGCAAGGTTCCGGTGCAAAACGTCTTGGGTGAGATCGGCAAAGGACATCACATAGCATTTAACGTTCTGAATGTGGGGCGATTCAAGTTGGGAGCCGCATGCGTTGGTTCGGCGCGCAACTGCCTCGGGAGTGCCGTCGCATATGCGAAACAGCGAAAGGCATTTGGCAAAGTCATCGCCGATTTCGGACTCATTCGCGAGAAACTGGCGAATGTTGCGGCCGGAATTTTCACCGGCGAAGCCATGGCTTATCGCACCGTCGGCATGATGGATGCGGCCATCGCGCAACTCGGACCGCAGCACGACGATATGACATCCGTCCGGAAGATAATCGACGAGTATGCCGTGGAGTGCTCGATTTTGAAAGTGTGGGGCTCGGAGTTCATCAGCTACGTGACAGATGAGATTGTGCAGATCTATGGCGGCTACGGCTTCGTCGAAGAGTATCCCGCCGAGCGGAATTATCGCGACGTCCGTGTGAACCGGATTTTTGAAGGCACGAACGAGATCAACCGCCTTTTGATCACCGGCTTTCTGTTGAAGCGAGCCATGTCGGGGCAACTTCCGCTAATGGCAGCGATCAAGAAGCTCATGGACGAAGTGTTGTCTGGAAGTAGCTACGAGGCGGGCGAGGGACCTCTTGTGGACGAACGGTCACTGGTTGCGAGAGCGAAAAAAATTGGTCTTTTCGCCGCCGGAATTGCCACACAAAAATACATGCAAGCAATTCAGGACGAGCAGGAAATCATGGGCGCAATCGCGAACATGGTTATTGAAACTTATGCGATGGAATCGGCCGTGCTGCGCGCGCAGAAACTGATCAAGCGCAATGGTGAAACGCCGTCGGATCTGGCGATTGCAATGACCCGTGTCTATATGGCGGCAGCGATGGAAAAAATCGAGAGTGCGGCGAGAATGGTGATTGCCACTTGCGCCGAAGGCGACACGCTGCGTTCCCAACTCGCAACTCTGCGGCGCCTCTGTAAGTACGACCCGTTCAACGTGGTGTCGCTGCGGCGGATGATCGCACAGAGAGTCATCGAGACCGGCAAGTACCAGGTCGCATAGCGGCTCCCGCATGAGGAGTCTGTCTTGTGCCCACGGGTCCCGCATGGCAGGCGATCGCAAATTCGATTTCGATTTTATTGTGATCGGATCCGGCTTCGGGGGCAGCGTTTCTGCACTCCGGCTGACAGAAAAAGGTTATCGGGTTGCCGTTGTTGAGATGGGGCGCCGATGGGCGCCTCTTTGTTTTCCGCATTCAGGCTGGTCCATTCATCGCTGGTTCTGGCGGCCGATGTTGGGTCTGCGGGGATTTTTCAACATACGGTTCTTCCGCCACGCCACCGTTTTCCACGGATGTGCAGTCGGCGGCGGGTCCATCACTTACGCCGGCACGCTTCTTGCTCCGCCGGACAAAGTTTGGGAATCCGGATCTTGGGCTGGTTTGGCGGATTGGAAAACGGAAATGCCTGAGTATTACAAGACCGCCTCACAAATGCTCGGTGTAATAGAAAACAGAATTCTCGGTCCTGCAGATCGCCTCCTTAAGAGAACCGGAGCTGCTACAGGTTCGGGCGACACGTACCATCACACCAGTGTTGGAATATTTGAGGCTCGCGAAGGAGAATCCCCCAACCAAACTGTTCCGGATCCATTCTTCGGAGGCTCCGGGCCGCCACGAACTACGTGCATTGCTTGCGGCGGTTGCATGATGGGTTGCCGTTACGGCGCGAAAAATACGCTCGATCTCAACTATTTGTACTTAGCGGAAGAACGTGGTGCCGCGGTTTTCCCTGAAACCAAGGTGGTAGACGTGAAACCACTCGCAGGAGCACCCGATGGCACCGCAGGGTATCAGGTGAGCACGGTCAGGTCTACGGCTTGGATTCGTGATGAGCCGCGAAAGCTCAGGGCCCAGGGAGTGGTTTTCTCCGCGTCATCCTTGGGCACAATGGAACTGTTGTTCCGTCTCAAGGAAAACGGATCATTGCCGCGCGTCAGTCGATGTCTGGGGAAACATGTCCGCACGAATTCCGAGTCGATCATTGGCGCGCGCATATCAGGCAGTGCTGACGACTTGTCTCAAGGTGTCGCGATCGGGTCTGCTCTCCATATCGACGAGCACACACACATTGAAGCTGTGCGCTATCCAAAGGGGGCGGATCTTCTCAGTCTCCTCACTACGTTCCTCACAGATGGCCGTCCCGGACCGCAGCGTATCGGACTGTGGATGGTGAACGCTTCTCGCGCGCTGATACGACACCCGATTAAAACTCTGCGCCTGTTGTGTCCCTATAACTGGGCGCGAGAGTCCACCATTCTTCTTTGCATGCAGGCGCTCGACGGACACATCGAAATGCGCTGGGAGCGGCCATGGTTCTGGCCATTTACAAAGATGCTGGTCAGCCGTGGGGATAAGGTGCCAACCTACATTCCGAAGGCCAACCAATTTGCGCGAGGGTTCGCCGAACTCGCCGGGGGCACCGCCATGAGCATGCTTCCCGAAATCTTGTTTAACATTCCGGGCACGGCCCACTGTATTGGTGGATGCGTTATCGCCGATTCACCGGACCGGGGAGCGGTGGACAATCATCAGCGCGTATTTGGCTATCGCAACATGTATATCTGCGACGGATCAGTCGTGGCCGCGAATCTTGGGGTTAACCCAAGCCTCACCATCACAGCCTTAGCAGAGCGAGCGATGAGTTTTATCCCGGGGGCAGTCCAAACCGGTCGGAAAAGCACGGTGCGCGTGGCATGAGCTGCATCTGTTGGCCGGATTATTCCTCGGCTGACTTCCGCCGCCCGGTTCGGCTCAGGATGCGGCGAACTTTTTTCGGAGAAATGGAAAGGCGAGTCGCCACCCGCGAGATCTTGCGGCCCTCCCGTTCCCAGATCTTGGGAATGATTAATTCGGCAAATTCTTCCGTGATCTGCTGAAAGGTCTTATCTCCGACTGAGCCTTGCGACCACGCCCGCAACCTAGGATTGACGCTTCCGGCGCGCAGAACACGGGCATTCAGGGTTTTCAGGTCCTCCCATGCACCTTCAGCATGGACGCCTTTCGACATAGTTACAGCTTGGTCGTGGGAAAGCCGTGCTGATTCCAAATCATTAAAGAAGCCATTGCTGTAGGTCAGGCCCTGCCAGATATAAGCGTAAGCCAGAAGTCGGCGATTCTCTGTGTGCTTTGCGAGTTCGATCGCTTCCCGAGCAAAGTCCTGCGCGAGGCGTGCGTGGGCGCCGGGATCGGTGTTCTCGCCTATACCTTCGTCCACGCGGACGTTCTCGATCATGCATCGCAAAAGTCGGCTGCGGGCCATCAGGATGAGATCATGCCTGGCTTCTGCCAAATGAAAAGCTGTTTCCGATTCCTTCTCTGCATCCTCGAGATCTCCGCTATCCAAATGGAGGTAGCCGTAGTTCAAGTGCACGCTGCCCAATCCATGATGGTTCCCATAGGTCTCATAGATGGTCTGTGCCTCGTCGAGTTCCGCCAATGCCTCTTGGCGTAGTTGGTCGAAACGAGCGCGATAGGATGGCTTCCCCTGCCCGTTGGCCGCAGTCCCACGTGCCGCAGCCTTTCGACGTCGAGCAGCTTCCGCATCGATCTTGCGCCGCAGTTGCAGCGCGATAAGGCGCTTGACGTATGCCATGCTGTTGAGCGAGCGCGCGACATTCCGATGCTGCGGATCCAGTTTGCGGTAAAGCGTGATCGCTGTTGTGAAGCTCTCGATGGCGTGCTGATATCGCCCCTGACGGCGGGCAATGCGCCCATACGAAGAATGGATGTTCCCCAAAGTGAGATAGTCGTCGGTCTTGCGCAGAATTGCTTCCGCGCTCTGCAGAATTGCGACAGCCTCTTTGGCATTCCCTTGCTGAAAAAACAGCCAGCTCTCCAGGACTCGCATCACGGCGCTCATCGGCAAATGCCCGAGCTTTAAGGCCAAGTCTCTGCCTTTCACGGCAAAATCCAGCGCCTGGTCGTATTCGCCTTGCATGCGCAAACAACGTCCCTTCCAGAAATTGACGATCGACAGAAGTTCCTGATCGTCGGTCTCCTGTTCGAGGCCGAGGACGAAATCAAAGTGGCGGATGGCTTCGAGCGTGGACTCCTCGGCCATCGCGATCATGCCCTCTGCCATACGCAGATGAAGGTATTCGTGCAGGGGCAAACGCCCCCGCATGCCCCGTGAGAAACGGGCCAGGATTTCTTTGACAAGCGCCGGGCGACGGAATCCAACGTCCACCCATTGGGCGAGGTAGCCGATAAACAGGGCGGCATTTTGGGTTGCGGGGTCGAAAGAAGACAGCAGAGGCTGATGCTCATCCAGCCGAGAGAAACCCCGCGCCACCCGGCGGCACACCAGGTCTTCCTTCAACTGTGCGAGAAACTCATCCGAGATCTGGACGGATGGCGGGATCATCTTCCGCAGGCCTATCGCCTGCGTTCACTCGATGTAATCATAAGCCTCCAGCGTCAGGAATTCCGCGAAATCGGCGCTGGTCATCATGCGTCGAAAAATGTCAGCGGCTTCTGAAATGCGCTCGCCCCGCATCTTGGCCTTCTGTTCGTCGATGTTCTGGCGAATTATTTCGTGCGAGATCGGACGCCCATCGCTGAGCCGCGCGGCGTGGTGGGCCCACTGCCACACCTGCGAGCGGCAGATTTCGGCTGTGGCTGCATCCTCCATCAAGTTGTAGATGGGAACGCAGCCGGAACCTCGCAACCACGACTCGAGATACTGCAGCCCTACGTCGATGTTCCAACGTAAGCCCTGTTCAGTGATCGGGCCTTCCGGAATGGTCAGCAGATCTTTCGATGTGATGTGAACCTCGTCGCGCTTGCGACTGATTTGGTTCGGCGTTTTCATGTGGGCGTCGAAGACCTCTCTTGCTATCGGCACGAGGCCGGGATGTGCGACCCATGTTCCGTCGTGGCCAGCCAGCACTTCCCGCTGCTTATCCTGGCGGACTTTCTCCAGCGCTTTCTCGTTGGCCGCCGGATCGTGCTTGATCGGAATTTGTGCTGCCATTCCGCCCATGGCATGAATGCCACGGCGGTGGCAGGTCTGAATCAAGAGGTCGACATATGATTTCAGAAAATGTTTGTCCATCGTGACGGTAGACCGATCGGGCAACACAAAATCGGGACAGTTTCGGAATTTCTTAATGAAGCTGAAAATGTAGTCCCAGCGGCCGCAATTCAATCCTGAGGAGTGCCACCGCAGTTCATGGAGGATCTCATCCATTTCGAAAGCTGCCAAAATCGTCTCAATCAGCACGGTGGCGCGGATCGTTCCCCGCAAAATACCGAGTTCATCCTGCGCAAAACAGAACACATCGTTCCACAAGCGCGCCTCGAGATGGCTCTCCATCTTGGGTAAATAAAAATATGGCCCGGTCCCTTTTTCCATCAACCGATGGACGTTGTGGAAGAAGTAAAGCCCGAAGTCGAACAGCGATGCTGAAATCGGCTTGCCGTCAACGAAGTGATGTTTTTCCACCAAATGCCAACCCCGAGGGCGTACTACTAAGGTCGCCACGCGATCATTTAGTTCATAAGGCTTCCCCTCGGCACTCACGAAGCTGATCGTTCCGTCGACGGCATCGCGAAGATTCGCCTGACCCTCCAGATTGTTCATCCAGGTAGGTGAATTGGAGTCTTCGAAGTCCGCCATGAAAACACTGGCGCCGGAGTTGAGCGCATTGATGATCATCTTGCGATCCGGCGGGCCGGTGATTTCCACGCGGCGGTCCAGCAAGTCCACCGGAATCGGCGCGACCGTCCAGTCGCTTTCGCGAATATCTGAGGTGTAAGGAAGAAAATCAGGCACTTTCCCGTTATCAATCTCCCTTTGGCGAGCCTCTCGTCGCCGTAGAAGTTCACGGCGGCGCGATTCGAACTCACGAGCCAGCTTTGTCAGAAAGCAGCTGGCCTCAGGCGTAAGGATCCGGGTTTCAACGTCATGGCGGGTTGCGACGGTGGCCATGCGCTAATCCTATCTTTCTCCGGGACGCGCCAAATGCTCGCTAGGACAAAACGGGCGAGCGGTCAAAACGGACAAGGCCGTTTGTGATGCTTCGTGCACTCGGTTCTACTGGCGGCGTGGCGGCCGAAGAGCCGAGGAGAATGTATATGCGCAATGAGAACACGCTCGAGCAACAATGGAAAACGGATCCGCGCTGGGAAGGCGTGAGACGCCCATACACCGCGGATGACGTCGCCCGGCTGCGCGGATCCATCCTTGTCGAGTACACGCTCGCGCGCCTCGGCGCGGAGCGGCTCTGGTGGTTGCTCCATCACGAATCGTACGTGCCGGCGCTTGGGGCACTCACCGGGAATCAGGCGGTGCAGCAAGTGCAAGCCGGTTTGCCGGCGATCTATCTCAGCGGTTGGCAAGTGGCAGCCGACGCCAACGACGCAGGCCAGATGTATCCCGACCAGAGTCTGTATCCAGCCGACAGCGTTCCTAACGTCGCCCGCAGAATCAACAACGCGCTGATGCGCGCCGACCAGATTCACCATCTCGACGGCAAGAACGGCATCTACTGGATGGCGCCAATCGTGGCCGATGCTGAAGCCGGATTCGGTGGCACCTTAAACGCTTTTGAACTGATGAAGGCGATGATCGAAGCTGGTGCGGCTTGCGTGCACTTCGAAGATCAGCTTTCCTCGGCAAAGAAGTGCGGACATCTCGGGGGGAAGGTCCTTGTGCCCACTTCGGAAGCTATTCAGAAACTCGTTGCCGCCCGGCTGGCAGCCGACATGCTTGGCGTCCCCACACTGATTATGGCGCGTACCGATGCAGACAGTGCTCACCTGTTGACGAGCGACATCGATCCCAGGGATCGCGAATTTTTGACTGGAGAACGCACGTCCGAAGGCTTCTGCCGCATTCGTGGAGGGCTCGACTCAGCGATTGCACGCGGCCTCGCCTACGCTCCCTACGCCGACCTGATCTGGTGTGAGACTTCGCATCCCGATGTAGAAGAAGCTCGCCGCTTTGCAGAAGCGATCCATGCCGAGTACCCAGGAAAGCTTCTCGCATACAATTGTTCCCCATCGTTCAACTGGAAGAAGAACCTCGACGACCGAACCATCGCGAACTTTCAGAGAGAGCTTGCGGCCATGGGTTATAAGTTCCAGTTCGTCACGCTCGCCGGATTCCATGCCTTGAACTTGAGTATGTTCGAGCTGGCGCGCGGTTACAAAGAGAATGGCATGACGGCATACTGTCGTCTGCAAGAAAAGGAGTTTGCCCGCGAAGCCCAATACGGCTATCAGGCTGTGAAGCACCAGCGCTTTGTGGGAACTGGCTACTTCGATGCACTGACTCAGGTCATTGCCGCCGGTACAGCTTCAACCACTGCGCTCGCGGGTTCGACGGAGCAGGCACAGTTCTTCGGACACAAGCTTCCGATGCATCCGAAGCATGGTCCAGACGCGGCTTGCCAGCCGATTTTGGGCGAATGCCCCTCGCTAGTCTCCGACCCTATGCCGGCGGAAGAATCGCTATTGCCATCAGGAGACTAGCCCACGCTTGTTGACGAAGGGAGGTTCTCACTGAGTCCTGGGTCTGCAATTGTCAGACTCGGGTTTTTTGACAGACGCCTGCCCCTGAGCAGAGATCGAGGCGACGTGTGACGCCCGTCACACGAGCCCGTGACAGTCGTTGCTGACCGAGTCCCGCCGCTGAGTTCTACTTCGGCCAACGAGGTTGGCCGTGTCCCGCAGAATCCCGCCACGCGAACCTGTGGAAGGCCTTCTGACAAGTCTGCACGAATCTCATGACGTGTCGGCTTACGAAGCAGTCGAGAGGCTGCTGCAGGCGGGCGAAGCTGCAGAATTCGACGCGGACACTCTCCTCGCGATGCTCGACCAAGGCATAGCCCTTCAGAAGTTGTTCGATTTGATCGTTTCCAAAGTCAATTGCTCGCAGAGGGCCGCCTGACGGCGTGCCACCAAGGAAGCCGCGGATCAATCGACCCCACCGTGAGGACTCATGAACATTTTTGAATGGTCAAAATCCGAAGTTGATTACGGACGCAAGCTGATGGGCTCCGCTGTCGATGGCGCACGCGAGGGTACGTTTCTCAAAGATGGGTCTCTGGGTCATCATCTGGAAGAATCTGCCCTCGATGCGATGGTGCCCACGCTCGTGGGGGCATGCCTGGGCTGGTTCGGCGGGCGCCTGGAGGACAGGCGATCCAGCAGAAGAGCTCTGGCCTGCGCTCTGCTGGGCGGAGCCATCGGGTTTGGCGCAAGCGTCATTTGGAACAACCGAGAAGTGACAGCTAGCGTTGCTTCGGGAGCATGGAAGGGCATCAACAAGACCCGTGATGCGCACTGGTTCGAAAAGAATCCAATCGACTACGCGTAGGAACTAACGCGTTCCACGCCGACTGCTCCCGCGCACCGCGTCTTGGCAAGATGAAACCAAGGGAGGCAATTCAATGATCACGAGTGACGCCGTCAAAGAGCGGATCGAAATCCCGCTGAATGCAGACACGCTCACTCCAGAGCGAATTGCCTACCTGGAAGAATTGGTCGAGCAGGCCAAGGGAGCGGCGGCCGTCTTCACCCAATTCACTCAGGAGGATGTTGATCGCATTGTTGAACCGATGGCGCTGGCTGGACTGGAACAGGCACAACATCTCGCTCGCCTGGCGGTTGAGGAAACCAGACTGGGAGTCATGGAAGACAAGATCATCAAAAATATGGTGGCCAGCGAGTTTGTTTACAACTATGTGAAAAACAAGCGCACAGTCGGCGTTATTCGTGAGTTTCCCGAACGAAACTTGCTCGAGATCGCGGAACCTATCGGAGTCCTGTTTTCGCTCACTCCCATTACCAATCCCACGTCCACCGTCCTGTTCAAATGCATAGTGGCGGCAAAGACCCGCAACGCAATCATCTTCAGTCCACATCCCAAAGCATCGCGGTGTTGCTCGGAGGCCGTAAGAATCATGTATGAAGCCGCCGTGAAACATGGCGCGCCCGAAGGCGTCTTCACCTGCGTGGAATCACCTACGCTGCCGGATAACGCTTACCTGATGAAGCACAGAGACGTGGGCCTGATTGATGCCACTGGTGGACCCGGTGTGGTTAAGGCGGCATACAGTTCCGGCAAGCCTGCGCTGGGTGTTGGCCCGGGAAACACCCCCGTCTATATGGAGAAAACTGCAGACTTGAATGCGGCCGTCGTGGACATCATCGTCTCTAAAACTTTCGATAACGGAACCATTTGTGCCTCCGAACAAACAGTAGTCATTGATGACGAGATCTACGAGGCCGTGCTGAAGAAATTCGCCGATTTGGGCGCGCATATATGCGACGAAAAAGAGACCAAGATACTGGAGCGCGCAGTCATCGATCCACAAACCGGGTTGATGCAGCCGATGGCGGTCGGCCAGAAAGCCAGTGATATTGCGAGCTTCGCGGGTATCTCGGTGAAGCCCAATACCAAGCTCCTGATCGCGCCCATTCAAGGCGTAGGCCATGACCACCCGCTCTCAGTCGAGAAGTTATTTCCTGTGCTTTCGGTTTATCGAGCGAAATCTGCGGACGAGGCTCTCAGGATGTGTGTGGATGTGAACCATGCCGGCGGTCTTGGACATACGGGTGTCGTGTTCTCGCGAAACGAAGAGATCATTCGCAAGTTCGGAGAGGTCATCAATGCTGGCCGAATCATCGTGAATTCGCCCGGCTCAATCGGAGCCCTGGGCGCAGTCTACAACGACCTCGTCCCCACATTTGCCTTTGGGTGTGGGACAGGCGGAGGTAACAGCACGACCGACAACGTAAACATTTATCACTATCTCAACATCAAGCGCCTCGCCCGCAGGACACAAAATCACATGTGGTTCCGAGTACCCAAGCAGATTTATTTCAACATGAACGCGGTGGAGAATCTGCGCCAGTTCCCATCGCGCTGCACCATCGTGGTCACGAATGCACTCCTCGAGCAGATGGGGCATGTCGGTATCGTTCGGCGCAATATCTGCCCCAAGACGCACATTCACGTGCTGGTCATTCCCGACGCGGAGCCCGAGAGCAAACTTATCACGCAGGGAGTCGACGCGCTCAATTTCTATAAAGCCGATCAGATCGTTGCGCTTGGTGGCGGGTCAGTGATTGATGCAGCGAAGATCATGAAGTTGAAGTATGAGTCGCCAGCGGCCGACTTGGAGTATCTAGCCGCTCCCTTTCTCGACCTGCGCAAGCGAGTTGTGGAGTATCCGACAGAGAAAAGCCGCACCGCGCGATTGATTGCCATCTCGACCACTAGCGGAACGGGAAGTGAAGTCACACCATTTGCCGTTTTGATCGACAAGGAGCACGGGCGCAAGGTCACTCTCGCAGATTATTCCTTGACCCCAGATGTGGCCATTGTCGATCCGCAATTCGTCATGTCCATGCCCAAGGGACTCACCGCCGATACCGGCATTGATTGCCTGACCCATGCGCTGGAAGCTGGAGTCTCAAACTATGCATCCCCATACACCGATTCCAATGCTATGCAGGCCATTCGTCTGGTTTTCAAATACCTGCCGATCGCGTATGAGC
>Ga0335073_10005807_pt1 | contig 17327 bp, 15 predicted proteins | sample Lox_Sample_22_FD_207093 | JGI IMG/M metagenome (GOLD analysis project Ga0335073, IMG submission 207093) | Soil microbial communities from Loxahatchee National Wildlife Refuge, Florida, United States - Lox_Sample_2.2 | ecosystem: Environmental > Terrestrial > Soil > Wetlands | place: USA...
GTCGGCCAGTTGCTGTTCGGGATTGGGAAGCTGGCGGTCTTCGGTTACCGCCCCGGTGACCAGCGCGCGCATCTCCGGCGTATCACATTCATCCAGAAAGGCGGCGAGATTCTTCCACGTTTCATTGGTTTGGGCCGCCAGCCGCTGTGTCACGATTTGCCGGGCGAGCGGATGGGTAATCCAGTTCAGGTCCAGATGCAACGCCGCCGACGCCACCAACTCATCGTACCGCAAAAGCAGTTTGAGCAGCCAGAATTCCTGCGGCGACGGCCGGGACATTTCAGGTTCGCCGACGGCCGGCTCCTCAGCGTCCGGTCGCTGACCTCCAACCTCCGACCTCCGGACTTTGGCAAACCCGGCGCGCATGGCTTCGGGTGAAACCCCGAGGCGCAGCGCGGTCTTCTGCGCGTAGGTGTCAATCAGCACGGTGTTGCCGGTTTTATGAACCGCCTCGGCCATGTCACGCAAGACGGCGTTCCGGCCCTTGTCGCTGTTCACGTCGTTCCGGGCGCAAAGACGATTCAATAAATAATCAAAAAATCCTCCGGCGTTTTCAACGAGCTTGCGAAACGCCTCGCCGCCGTTGGCTTTGATGAAACTGTCCGGGTCATGCGGCGCGGGCACGACGGCGACGCGCACGGCCAGACCGGACGCGAGCAGATGGTCGAGCGACCGCACGGCGGCATTTTGTCCGGCCTCGTCCGAATCGAAACAGAGCACCACCTCGTTCACATACCGTTTGAGAATGCGCGCATGCTGGTCGGTGAAGGCCGTGCCCTGGGGCGCGACGACGTTTTGCACGCCGCCCATAAAACAGGCGATTAAATCGAGTTGCCCCTCGCAAATAATCGCGAAACCGGCGTCGAGCACCGCGCGTTTCGATTTGTCGAGGCCGAAGAAAACCCGGCTTTTGGTAAAAATCGGGGACTCGGGCGAGTTGACGTATTTGGCGGTTTTTTCGTCACCGGACAGGATGCGGCCGCTGAAAGCGATCACCCGTCCCTGCTCGTCGCAAATCGGGAACATGAGCCGTCCGCGAAAGCGATCGTAGTAATGCCGGGGGCCGGAGGCCGGAGGTCGGAGATCAGAGGTCTCGCTCTCGTTTTCCGTTTTCTGGCTTCCGGCATCTGACTTCTGAATAATCAACCCGGCCTTCTCAACCAGCGACAATTCGTAGTCCTTGCTTTTGGCCCAATTGACGGTGTCATCCCAGTTTGGCGGCGCCGCGCCCAGCCGGAACAGTTTCACGGCCTCCGGCGAGACCCCGCGTTTGGCCAAGTAATCGCGGGCGACTTGGCCGGCGGCTTCATTGAGCAGGCAATTCTGCCAGCGCTGGGCAATTTGCTCATGAATCTGAAGCAACTGGTCCTTGAGATGGCGGGACTGCTGTTCACCGGGGCTTTGGTCGAATTCGAGGGGAATTTTTGCGCGGTCGGCCAGCCGGCGCACGGCGTCCGGGAACCCGATGTTTTCGTATTCCTTGACGAACGTGAACACGTCACCGCCCTTGTGGCAGCCAAAACAGTGGAAAATCTGGCGGTGCGGATTGACATGGAAGCTGGGGGTCTTTTCCTTGTGAAACGGGCAGAGCGCGACAAAGTTCGCTCCGGCCTTTTTCAACGGCAGGTACGAGCCAATGACATCCACAATGTCACTGGCAGCGCGAACGCGTTCAAGCGTTGCCAAAGAAAAACCAGCCATCCATCCGGTCTAGCATCCGGACGCGATTACGGCAAATCCATTTCGCCACGGCTCGGCCGGGCCGTTTCCGCGCCGGTCGCCGCACACCCGGCGCAGCCGGTTAATTGGCCGGCGTGTCATCTTGCGCGATTACGCCACCCTTCATGGGGGCAGGCGCAATCAGCAGAACGTTAAGGTATTTTTTTATGTACGGGCCGGTATAGGATTTTACAAAAACCTGATTCTGCACGGTGTACAAACCCGGGAACAACTCCGTGCCATACCAGCGCTGCTGGTATTGGCTGTCCGCCTCGATTTGCGCCGGCGTGAAATGGCGCGCATTCAGAAAGGACAGTGCGAACACCAAAACACAGGCGTAGCGCACCATGCCGGAAGGCGTGCCGAGGTAGTACTCGGCGTTGCCAAAGAGATTGCTGCCAAACAGTTTCAAACCCAAAGGCCGATTGAGCATCGAGAAAATCAAAAAAACGATCAACGCCAGGATCGCGTACCCGAGCAGATTGCTGATCAGCAGATCCAAGTGCGCCACACTGACGAGCCACTGGGCCACTTGGGGATAGAACAACCCGCTGACAAAGACGATGGCCAGCCATTTAAACAGCGGCAAAAGTTCCTTCGACATGCCGTTTTTGCGACCGCGAAAGAGGCCAAACAGCAGCACCAGCACAACCACGGCGTCAAACCAGCTCACCGAGAGGCTGTTGGCGGCCAGGGATTGCATGGAAATGGCAAACATAGGGCTAAAATCAAGGTTTTAGCCTCCTCTCCCAGCAAAATCCGTTCCATGCTCAGGGTGGATTTGAGGAAAGCCAGAATTGGATGTCCGCGGCCTGCGCATTGCGCGGGTCCAATTGCAACACTCGCAAATACTGCGCCCGCGCCTGCGGCATATCATACAGTTGCTGCGCGTAAAGGTTGCCCAGCGCCAGATGCGCGCGAACATCATCCGGTTTCGACATGAGGATTGTCTTCAATTCATTCACCGCGTCGGTCACATAACCGGCCGCCTTTAACGCCAGGGCGAAATTATAGCGCGCGCCCACTGAATCGGGCTGGATGGCCAGCGCCATTTCATAGGCAGGCAAAGACTCGTTGAAATCGCCCAGGCGATAGGCCATCACCCCGCAATTGTATTGCGCCTCAAACCAGCCGGGATCCAGCCGCGCTGCTTCGCGATACGATTCCAGCGCATCCAGATACTGCCGGTCCTGCTCAAATCGCTGCGCCCGCGCGAAGGCGTTGCCGGCGGCCGACCGGTTGCCCGGCCGGGGTGCGGGCGGCGAAAGATATAAATAACGCGGGAACGAGGGCGGCGCGGGCTGAACGAGGCGAACCGGTTTGGTCTGGGGGTGCATGGGCGTGCCAAACGCAGTCAGGTTGCCGGCGGCCGGCGCCGGCGCCGGCTTTACCTGATTATTATTCGAATTCGATGAAGCCGGTTGCGTCACTTTTGGCTCCGGCGCCGCGTTGCGGAACCAATTCAAGGGATTGATCTGGCGCAAAACACCGGACCGCTCATTGGTCTGGTTCCGGGAGGCTTGCCCGGAGGCAAACGAAGCCGGCGCCTCTGCGGAAGCGGATGCCGGCTGGGACGGAACTGTTTCCGGTTCATAGGACGAACCGGGATTGGAGCGGGCCAGGGTCGGGCTTCCCGTGACCGGCGAAGATCGGGGCTGAGCCGAGGCGGTCTGGCGATTTGACCCCGAAGGATTGGCGGCGACATCCATCGCCTGTTCCAGATTGTCGGCAATGGCGTTCACCTGCTCCCAATCCGGCCGGCGCGGAGTCAACGCGAGATACGCGCGGTAATTCTGCAACGCCAGCGCATTGTCGTGCAAATACTGTCGGGCCACCGTCGCCAAGTTCAACAGCGACGGCGCATAATCCGGTTGGGCCCGTTTGGCCGCGGCGAAATACTGTGACGCGTCGCGCGGACGGCCCCGCTGCATCTGGGCCAGACCAAGGCCATTCAGGGCTCCGCCGGCGCTGGCGTCTATCGCCAGCGCCGTATTGAAGCTTTTTTCCGCCGCCGTGAGATCCCGCAGGCGCAACAGGGCCATGCCCAGTTGCGTCCAGCCTTCCGGGTCTTTGCTGCGGCGGAGCACATAAGCGGTAAACTCAGTTTTCGCGACGTCGGGCTTGTTTTGTTCCAGCCACAAACAACCGAGGTTGTAATGGGCCTCCACCAGATCGCGGTCCAGGGTCAAGGCGCGTTGATACGCCAGCACCGCGTCGGCCGGCTGGCCGGCGTGTTGATATGCGACCCCCAGATAATTCCATGCCTGCGCGTTGGTGGACATGAGCGACGTCGCCGTTTTCAACGCCGTCACTGCCCCGGGATAATCGCCGTTGCTCAGGAGTTTTTCGCCTTTCAGCAGCGCGCGCGGACCCGGCGGCCCGCAACCGGCCAGAAAAATGGCCAGCGCCAGCAGCAACAGGAAGCAAGGCTGGAACAGGGAGAATAGAGGATGGGATTTTGCGGCGGCGAACCGGCTTCCCTCTGCCATCCGCCCTCTGCCATTTTCAATTTTGTTTTTGATGACCAGCATCGGTGCTGGTGGTAGCATCCACGCCTTGACGTGTCAAGAAACGCACTGGCCAAATTCATTCAAGCGCTTTGCCGGGTGATGGCGATCGGCGCCCTCGGGTTTGCCCGGCCACAGGTTCAAGCCGCCGATTTGCCGTTGCGGCAATCCGGCGGCGCGCGCGCCCGTGTCTTGATCGTCGAAAGCCCGGACGCCACCTACCAGTACCAGCCGAACACCGCCGCCGTTGACGACATGGTCAATCGTGGCATCACTCATTTCACCGGCAAACCGACTGTTCCCGAAGCGTGGCGCAGCCTGGTTTCGACGCAGGATGTCGTTGGCATCAAGGTCTTTTCCGCCGCCGGGCCCATTAACGGCACGCGCCCCGCCGTTGTCGGGGCGGTGATTCAGGGGTTGCTGGCCGCCGGTCTGCCCCCGAAACAGATCATCATCTGGGACAAGAACGTTGACGATTTGCGCGCCGCCGGATTTTTCAAACTTGCCGCCCGGTTCGGCGTGAACGCCGCCGGCAGCGCGCAGGCAGGCTACGACCCGACCAACTTTTACCTGCCAGACACACCCATCATCGGCCAGCTCGTCTGGGGCGATTTTGAATTTGGAAAAAAAGGGCCGGACGTTGGCAAAAAATCCTTCGTCTCCAGGCTGGTCAGCCGGCGGATCACCAAAATCATCAGCCTCGCGCCGCTGCTGAACCAGGATGCGGCCGGCACCTGCGGCCATCTGTACGGTCTCGCGATGGGCAGCGTGGACAACACCCTGCGTTTTCAGGGTGACGCCGGACGCCTGGCCGTCGCCGTCCCGGAAATTTACGCCCTGCCCGCTCTCGGCGACCGGGTCGTGCTCAACATCACCGACGCGCTGATTGGCCAATACGCGGGCGGTGCCAAGGGGCTATTGCAATATTCAACGGTGTTGAACCAGCTTTGGTTCAGTCGGGACCCGGTTGCGCTCGACACGCTCGCCATCCGCGAACTCGAACGCGAACGCCGCCTCATTCAGGCGCCGGGATTCAAGCCCAACCCGGAACTCTATGACAATGCCGCCCTGCTCCAACTGGGCGTGAACGAGCCCGACCGGATTCAAGTGGAACAGCTCCGCTGAAAACCAGCCGTCCACAGCCGGGTCAACCGGTCACGGGTTCGGCATTCTGCGCGATTTTGGCCCGCGCCAGCGCTTCTTTTTTCTCGCGCAAACAATCCGGACAGATGCCATGCGTCGTGGGTGTGTCAAAACCCTGTTCCATGAAATCCTCCAGGGGCATCCATTCGCCCTTGTAATCAATGCGCCGGCACCAGGCGCACACGCGCAGGAAATCCTCCAACTGCCGGACCCGGTTCAGCAGGCGGCGGGTTGATTTGTTCACCAACAACCAGACCGCCAGAAAAAGCAACATCTCCAGCGTCGAACGGCGGTAAACAAAATCAAAAGGGTGTTCGGAGAAGATCAACGACGGTAACTTGAGCAATTCATCGAGGTAGCAAAGCAGAATCACTGTCAGGAAACCGATATTTTGATACAATATAATCCTCGCCAGGCGCGATTTTTTACCCATAACGTCAACGTCAAATGTACAACTCGCGGAACGCCGGCAGCCATCTCCTAAAATGACTTTATGCTCCCTTTGCTCTGTCACCTCGGCACTTCATCGCTCGATTGTCGAACCCGTCAGCAGGAACCGCATAAATTGTGCCGCCGATTTTTCCCGCCGCAAAAAAAAATAAAACCCATTCCCTCGGCACGCTGCCAGCCCCACCAACGCCATAGGTTCTGACAGTTCGCCGCCAGGAAAGTTCAATCCGAATCGCCCACCGCAAAAAATTTCCTCCCCGCGACCTGTTGCAAGCGATTGCCAATATTTTACCGTTCACGCGAAAAATCTTCCCGATGCAAGCCGGCGGTTTTCGCGCTGCTCGAATCAATACCAACTCCGATCATTTCAGCGACAGGTTGCTTCCCCGCCGTCCCGTGGCCGGCACCGGACACGAATCGTCGTTTCGCAATGAGCGCTCACCCCGCTTTCCACGAAATCAATTCTGCTCCGGTTGCGCTGACTTTAACCTTATTATCCTGACTTGAAGTCACAGCGGCGGAGTGGAACTCAATTCCGCGTGAAAGGCCCTGATGCCATTCAGCAGGAATTGAACAGCCACCGCCGCCAGCAGCAGGCCCATGACGCGCACGGCAATGCTCATGGCAATCGGGTTCAGCCAGCGTGCGCCGCGCACCGCCAGCCGGAAAATCAGATAGCTCACCGCCGCCACCGCCACAATACAGCCGTACAGCGCGATGCGTTGCGGGACATCGCGTGCCTCATTCTGGAGCAACACCGTCGTGGAAATGGCGCCCGGCCCGGCCAGCATCGGAATGGCCAGCGGCGTGATGGCGATGTCATCCTTTTCCGCGCCGGCCTGCTTTTCCTCGTGCGTTTCCTGCACCCGCGACCGCTGGACGCGCAACATGTCCAGCGCGATGATGAGCAGCACGATGCTGGCGGCGATTTGGAACGCCGGCATGGTGATGCCGAAGATTTTGAAGACGATTGTTCCGGCAACGGAGAATACCAGCAATACCACCGCCGCGGTGCTACAGGCAAGCCGGGCCATGCGCAAACGCTGTTCCGGCGTGTTGTTGGGCGTCATCGCCAGAAGCGCCGGCGCCGTCGCCAGCGGATCCACAATTACGAACAGCGAACTCGCGGCGAGCAAAATGTATTCAGACAAACTCACGTTAAGGGAATTAGGGCCAGATCCGGGCGAAAGTCAAACGCAGACCGTCAACGCGCAGAAGGCCGCCACCCGCTCATCACGTTTCTGCTTCTCAACCCCGGCCCGCTCCGGCAAGCTCAGGCCGGTCCATGCGCGTCCTGGTTGCAACCGCCACCGCCGCGGCCGTCGCGTTGGAGGAAGCATGGCGCGCCTTGCGCCCGAGGGACACCGTCGCGCGGGCTGACTTGATCCAGTGCTTCCCGCCGTTGCACGGAAAGGTTTACGCAGTGGACTACATAAAATTGTTTGAACGCGCATCCGATCACCGGGCCGGCCACAATCAGCAGCGGCAGTGTGCCGGGAAGTCCTGAAACGAATGGGTTGATTTGCCATGGCAACGATTAGCGGTCCCGTTATTCTCGGTTGCTGGATTATCTTTTTGGCCTATTGGATTGTCAGCGCGCTTCGGGTGAAGGCGATTGCGGAAAAGCAAAGCCTGTGGTCCGCGCTGATCCATCGAATTCCCCTGGGATTCAGTTACTATCTGATGATCGCCTGGCATTTGCCGCCGCCGCTGAATCGGTCGGTCACGCCGCACGGGGATTGGGCATTGACGATGGGCGACTTTCTCTGCGTGCTGGGATTGTTCGTGACGCTTTGGGCGCGCTGGACGCTGGCAGGCAACTGGAGCAGCGACGTGACCTTCAAGCATGGGCATGAATTGGTTCGGACGGGGCCATACCAATTCGTGCGGCATCCGATTTACACCGGCCTCCTGGTGATGTGTCTGGGCACGGCCATTGAAATCGGGCAACTCCACGGCTGGCTGGCCCTGCCGTTGATGGCGGCCGCCTTTTGGATCAAGCTTAAACAGGAAGAACGGCTCCTGCTTCGGCACTTTCCCGGGGAATACCCGGCCTACCGGAAACAGGTGAAGGCGTTGGTTCCATTCCTCTTTTGAAAATCATTCATTCCCGGAATTGTTCCAACGGCCGGGGCAGAATCAACCCGGCGGTTCCCGTGAGCACCGTCACCCGCTTGGCTGCCGTGAGTTGCCGGATTGATTCCGCCGGAATCGTCATGCCGTGATGAGGGGCCGAATGCGAACGCGTCTGCAAGCCAGGACGCCTGTCAAGCGGATGCGATCCGGCAGGGGATCACGGCGTCTTCGTCGAAGGTATAAACGGCACAGAGCCGGTGGTAGCCGTCAGCAATGACCACCTTGCCGTTCGCCGAATCCCGGACGAGCAGGAGCGGCGAGATACTGCTGCCGGATTCAATTTTGACGATGTCCTTTTTGACATGAGAATTGCCCGGGCCGAGCAATGGCAATCCCGCGGCTCGGAATATGTCCTTCGCTTTAAATTCCGACACTGGCGCTTTTCTCAGTCTGCTGACCATGCTGGCCGCTGTCTTTGGATCATAGATCAAGGTCAGAAACAACAACGCAGCCGGATAATCGTGCCCTTCTGGCTGGCGCAACCATTTGATTTTGATTTTGGGAGACATGTTGGTTGGAATGGCTTATCGCGAGTTCTTATAGCACGCCCAGTTCGCGCAAGGCGTTCCCGGCGCCGGACAGATTCTCCGACTTCATTTCGGTGTAGTTGCGTGACAGGATGATGCCTTGCGCGCCGCCTTTGAAGGCGGCCTTCACCGCCTGCCCCACACTTTCGGGCGTGCACTGGCTTTCACCGGGATTCGTAGGCACATCAATGTCCACACCCGGCCAGACCTGCACGGGATGACCGGCCACCGATTCGACAGCGCGGCGGGTTTCGCGTTCCACGTAATCCGGCGAGAACCCGGTTGCGGCGAGCCTGTCGAACGGCGCTTCGTTGTAGTTGAGCTGCCGGTAAAGCACATCCAGCGTCACCTCCGGCGGCAGATCACCGAAGACGGACTGGCGCGCGTCCTTGACGAAGGTCACGAACCGGCCCCCGGCGACATTGTTGTAAACCGCAGGCCGGAGGAAATCGGAGAATCCGGCCAAGTCCGCGTAATTTTCCTCGGCGCGCTGGCACGGACTGAATGTCACGTTCTGCCAGACGTGCCAGCCGATTTGCAGGGCGGGATTGATGGATTTGACTTTGTGATAAATCGCCGCCTGCAATTCGTGGCGGCTGGTCACCCATAGATTTTCCCAGGAGAGTACTTCGGGATATCGCAGCAACATCCGCCAGAACGCGGTGAAATAGCCATCGCGTGGATTCTTTCCGTTCTGGCGATCGCGGACGAAATTTTCCACGGCATCATAACCCTGCCGCGCGCGTTCCACGTCAATGCCGCAGTCACGTCCCTTCTTCAGGCAGAACTCGCAGAAACAGGTTGTCCTGCCCGGGTCAATGCCGCTGCTTTGGGAAAGGCCCAGGGTGTTGAGTAATCCACTCTGGCGTTCCGAGCCCCACATGAGGCCGCCGATGTCGTACGAACGCGCGTAGTCCTCAACGAGACCGAGCGTGAAATTCCGATAACCGGGATTGTTAAAGCACGGCCCGCCGGGATGACCGGTCGTACGCCGGCCATGGTGGTCCACCTCGTAAAGCTTTTCCCAGTCCGCCCGCACGGCGGCAGGAAGTTGATTGTCTTCGAGAATGAACGGAAACACCCGGATGCCGTGCTTTTTCGCCACCGGAATGACGCGCTCGAGCACATCCACCCCGCCGAATTCAGGCGCGCTCATATCCTGAACCGTTAGTGGCGTGTCTTTATAAAACTGCATGTGGGGACGCGCGTAATTGCCGCCGTGAAAACTGTCCGGGCGGGAACCTTCACGCACGATGCCGGCGCGATGCGGTTCGTGGGTGTAAATGAAGGTAAACAACACATTCACTCCCGCCCGCGTCTGCATGTCGTCGAAAATAGCGACGAGATCGCCTTGCGCGAGCGGCGCGACGCCGATCGGCAGGGCCACCACGGTGGAGGATTTGGTTGAAGTGGCAGCGGCCGTTGACTCGCTGGGGGCTGGCTCGATTCCGACGAGGGTCGCGCCGGTGCCCACGACACCGAGTTGGATAAATTTACGCCGGTTCATCCGATGAGTATCGTGGGCTCCATATTGAATTCAAGCCGAATGGCAGCTCCGGTCAGCCACACAGACGCATGGACGCAGAGAGTTGCCAGCACGTCTGGACACGAATTCGAATTTTTTGTGAAGCCAAATTAACACCCCATCGGAGCGAAAGATAATAGCCCGGACCAGCGGGTCCGCGAGCGCCACCCAGGGTAATGTGCCCGCTAAATTATTCGCTCTCTCCGCCGCGCAGCGGGGGAGAGGGCCGGGGTGAGGTGGCGCGTTTAACTCAAATCCCATTGCCCACGGGCGCGGGAGAGGGTGGTTGTTCCAATTGGCAATGCGCTCGGGCTTTTCCAAAACTTGAAATAACCGGGACAGAGTTGCTTTCCCCGAATAATTCCAACCGTAAATCAAATTTCGTTTGGCAAAAGCTGGAAGCCCTCCCCAGGGGAAGTTGCGGAAAATTCCAAAGTCGCGGGGTTGGCCAATTCGCCGGACCGTTTGGATTTTTGTAGTCGTGGATTTCGGTGTCTTTATGCCTCTATGGCCAAAGAACGGCGTATTTTCTATTTCCGCTGGAAAACCAGTTCATCGTCCTTCGTTGTGACCTTGATTTTGTCTCCAGGTTTAAAGTCGCCTTCGAGCAGTTTGGTCGCCAGGGGATTCAACAGCTCTTCCTGGATCGTCCGTTTTAATGGGCGGGCGCCGAATTGCGGGTCGTAGCCTTCCTTTGCCAATAATTTCTTTGCCGCGGCGTCAATGTCCAGCGTCAGGTTCTGTTGCGCCAGCCGTTGGCCCAGACGTTCGAGCTGGATGTCCACGATTTTTGCCAGTTCCTCCTCGTCGAGGCTCTGGAAAATAATCACGTCGTCCACCCGATTTAAAAATTCCGGCCGGAAATGACGCTTTAATTCCGCAAGCACAGCCTTTTCCATTTCCTCGTAGCGGCGACTCGGCGGTGCGCCGCCATCTTTGCTTTCCTTGCGCGTCGAGTCAGCGGCGCTCTGCCGAGCGCCGCCACCTTCAAAAAACTCCTGGATGATGGGCGATCCGAGGTTGCTGGTCATGATGACAAGGGTGTTCTTGAAATCCACCGTTCTCCCCTGCCCGTCCGTCAGCCGGCCGTCGTCGAGCACCTGCAACAGCACATTAAACACGTCGTGATGCGCCTTTTCGATTTCGTCGAAGAGCACCACGGAATACGGCCGGCGACGCACCGCTTCGCTCAATTGCCCGCCTTCTTCGTAGCCAACGTAACCCGGGGGCGCCCCGATGAGCCGCTGCACGGAGAACTTTTCCATGTACTCGCTCATGTCAATGCGGATCATGGCGTTTTCGTCGTCGAACAAAAATTCCGCCAAGGCCCGCGCCGTCTCGGTCTTGCCCACGCCGGTCGGGCCGAGGAAAATGAACGAGCCAATGGGCCGGTTCGGGTCCTGCAATCCGCTCCGCGCACGGCGCACGGCATTGGATACAGCCTTGATGGCTTCCTGCTGGCCGATGACGCGTCGGGCGAGACGCTCTTCCATTTTCACCAGCTTTTGGCGTTCGCCTTCGAGCATTCTTGAGACGGGAATATGCGTCCACGAGGCGACGACCTTGGCGATGTCTTCGTCCGTGACTTCCTGCCGGAGCAAGGAGCGCGGCTCTCCGAGCCGTAGCGCGTCGGATTCATGGTCCGTATCGGATTTAACGGACGTCTTGCGTACGGGCGAACTTGCTGCGGGCGAGGACACCCGCGCTCCAGCGGCAGCGCGTTCCAGTTTTCCCAGCTTCTTTTCCAGATCCGGAATCTTGCCGTATTGAATTTCCGCTGACCGGGTCAAATCCCCTTTGCGTTGAGCCTGCTCCAATTCAATCTTCGCCTGTTCGAGCTGCGATTGAACAACGCTGACAGCGTTGACCGCGGCTTTTTCATTCTGCCATTGGGCCGCGAGCGCCCTGGATTTTTCCTTCAAATCGGCAAGTTCCTTATCGAGCCGTTTGAGACGCTCCTTGCTCGCGGAATCTTTTTCCTTAGCCAGCGACGTGCGCTCGATGTCCAGCTGCAAAATCTGCCGGTCGAGCTGGTCAAGCTCGGTCGGTTTGGAATCCAATTCCATTTTGATGCGCGACGCCGCTTCGTCCACGAGGTCAATTGCCTTGTCCGGCAGAAACCGGTCGGTGATGTAGCGGTGCGACAGCGTGGCCGCCGCGACGAGCGCCGAATCCTGGATGCGCACGCCGTGATGGACTTCGTAGCGTTCCTTGAGCCCGCGCAGAATCGCGATCGTCGCCTCAACCGTCGGCTCTTCCACCATGACCGGCTGGAAGCGGCGTTCGAGCGCCGGGTCTTTTTCGATGTGCTTGCGGTATTCGTCGAGCGTCGTCGCGCCCACGCAGCGCAATTCGCCGCGTGCGAGCTGCGGTTTCATGATATTCGCCGCGTCGGTGGCGCCTTCGGCCGCACCCGCACCAACCAGCGTGTGCAATTCGTCAATGAACAAAATGATTTTGCCTTCGCTGGCGGCAATTTCTTTGAGAAACGCTTTGAGCCGGTCTTCGAATTCGCCGCGGTATTTCGCGCCGGCAATCATCGCGCTCAAGTCCATGGCCACCAGTTGCTTGTTCTTGAGCGATTCGGGCACGTCACCGCTCACAATGCGCCTGGCCAGGCCTTCGGCAATGGCGGTCTTGCCCACGCCGGGTTCGCCGATGAGCACCGGATTATTCTTCGTGCGGCGCGTGAGCACCTGCATGACACGGCGGATTTCCTCGTCGCGACCAATAACCGGATCAATTTTTCCCTGCCGCGCGAGCGCGGTTAAATCGCGGCCGTATTTTTCCAGCGCTTGAAACTTGGCTTCCGGATTTTCGTCAGTGACGCGCTGGTTGCCGCGCAATTCGGCGAGCGCCTTGAGCACGGCGTCGCGTCTGAGGCCGTGCCTGGCAAAGATCTTCTTCAACAACGACACGCCGCCGTCCAGCAGTCCGAGCAACAGATGTTCGGTGCTGACGTATTCGTCCTTGAGCTTGCTGGTTTCGGAGCCGGCTGCATCCAGCGCCTTGCGTAAATCCGCGCCGGCGTAAGGTTCGCCGCCCTGAACTTTGTGCCGGCGGGCCAGTTCGGCCTCGAGATCCGGTTTCAGTTGGGCCACCCGCACGCCGATGCGTTCGAGCAAATCGGGAATCAAACTGTCCGACTGGGAAATCAGCGCGAGCGCAAGGTGTTCGCCATCAATTTCCTGATGTGAATATTCACGGGCGAGTTGCTGCGCCGATTGCAAGGCTTCCTGTGATTTTTGCGTGAATTTCTCCGGTTGCATGCTGGTACTCATAATCCGTAAGACGATTCCGTCAAGGACGATAAACTGCGGGAGCGACCCGGAAATCGGTTTGGGGCGGAGCTTGTGAACTTGGCATTCTTCATGCGGAAAAATACCCTCGGCGCCATGAATCAAGTCTGCCATCAGATTTCCATGGTGCACATCATGTCAAAACGACAATTTCCCGTTGTGATTGCGGCTTGCATCGGTCTGATTGTGCTGGGCGCGAGTCCGATTATTTTCTCCTGGCGTCCAGAGCCGACAGCCGCATTCTTCCGGGAAAATCCCGGATGGCAGACTGCCGGTTACTTTTTCCTCAACGTCATCATCGCCGGAGCAGTGCTGGCAATTGCCCGGCTGGACCCGGAGCGAGGAACGGCCAAGGTCATACGCTACTGCGGCTTCGCCCTCCTGGCTGCGTTGTTGACCGATACGCACTACTTTACGGTGGATGCCTCTGTTTCCAAAATGAACTGGCAGATGCAGCAGTACAACAACATCCTCCTCCATCGCGACCCGCCTCCCGACCAATACCGGTTTCTACCGCAGGGCACACTCTGGTGGATGATCCTGGGTACCGGCGATTTTGCCTATTCCTATTTCGTTTATCGCCTCTTTTTCACATTCCTGCTGTGCCTGGTCATTTACACGTTCGCGCGGTTGTATCTGGCGCCGCGCGATGCGGTAATCGTGGTGCTGTTTTACGCCTTGTTCTATCCGCTCTCCACGCGCTATTACAACGGCAACCTCCTGGACCCGATGTCGCACGCGGTGATATTGGCCGCGTTCACATGTTGCCAGCGCCGGCGGTTTGGCGAATTGTTCTGGTTGTTCGTGCTGGGCATGTTTATCAAAGAAACCATATTGCTGGTGATCCCTTGTTACTATCTGATGAACAGTGAGACGTTCGCCTGGCGGGATTTTCGTGTCGTTTGGCGCCTGCTGCTGCTGGCCGTCGCGGGCGCGGGGGCGTTTCTGGCCTGCCGGATTCCCTTCCATTTCCATTACGATCTCCAGAGCTTGAATCGGACGCACGGACTGATGGTGGCCAGTAATCTTGGCCTTTCCGGGGCCTGGATCCAAGGCATGGTTTCCATCTGCACCCCATACTCTTTATCTTCATGTGGCTGCCACTGATCCTGTGGCAACGGAAATCGCTGTCGCGGCCCTTGTTCTGGACGGCCTTGTACCTCGCGACCGCCTTCTATCTGACCAACCTCTGCTTCGGCTGGAACTACGAGTCCAGAAATTTCATCCCGATTCTCGTTTTCCTGCTGGTCTGCACCATGATTATCTTGAACCGCCTGATCGAAACCTGGCCTCCCGGCGTTGGGGAGCCGGATCGCTGAAGGACACGAGCACGGATCGGAAAGCAGCGCCGCGCCGCCGCGGTCCATAAGGCCGAGCAGCGGATGTTCGGTGCTGACGCAATCGTCCCTGAACTTGGTTGCCTCGGATGGCGCGATCTCGAGGGTTTTGCCCAAATCCGTGCCGCCGTCAGGTTCACCACCCTGGACCTTGCGCCGGCGTGCCAATCCGGTCTCCAAACCGGCGCAAGAACCTTGGATTTATCCGTGTTCATCAGTGATGAAGCCCTTTGCGGTCTTGCGTGAGGCGCTTTTTTGATTAGCTTGCGTGCTGAGCCACCGCGAACCGGGATGGATCGGCTGGCAGGTTTCCGAAACCCGTTCCGGGGCGTGAGCCATCGGTGTGCATGAGTGATTCGACTTCACCATCATCGTCGCGGTCCAGCAACCCGCATCGCAAATTCGCTGATCTCGGCGTGTGCGTCCTGCTGGTGGTGCTGGTGTTTTTGATCTTTGGCCAGACCTGCTGGTTCGGATTTGTTGATTACGATGACGACCTGTATGTATTCGACAATCCGCACGTCCTTCACGGTCTGACCCTGCGCGGAATCAGCTGGGCGTTTACCTACGGTAAGATTGGTCACTGGCATCCACTCACCTGGATATCGCACATGCTCGATGTTCAATTATTTGGGGCAGGTCCGGCGGGGCAGCATTTGACCAATGTCATCCTGCATGCCGCCAACGTGGTGCTGTTGTTCCTGGTGTTGCGCCGGATGACCGGGATTCGGTGGGCCAGCGCGTTCGTGGCGACGGTGTTTGCCATTCATCCGTTGCGGGCGGAATCGGTCGCCTGGGTGTCCGAACGCAAGGACGTGTTGAGCGGACTATTTTTCATACTGACACTTTGGGCGTATGTGCGCTATAGCCGAGGTCCTTTTTTGTTCAGCCGCTATCTGGTAACCGTGATACTTTTTGCGTGCGGACTTTTAGCCAAGAGCATGCTGGTGACCCTGCCATTCGTGCTGCTGTTGCTGGATTATTGGCCGCTCCAACGGGTTGCAAGTGCTCAAGTCGCGGGAGCTATTCCGTCACCACCCGATGTTCGTCGCTCCCGCTGGCCACAGTTATGGCTGGAAAAACTGCCATTGCTCTTGCTGAGCGCCGGTTCGTGCGTCGCGACGAGTGTCGTGCCCGAAAAAATCACGGTGGTTGACCAGTTTCCGCTTTGGTTTCGAATTGAAAACGCCCTGGTTTCTTACGTCATCTACCTGGGTCAGATGGTTTACCCGGCGGGACTGGCGCCGGCATATCCTTTTCATGCCCTGCCGCTCTGGGAAGTGATTGGAGCGCTATCTTTGCTGGTTGCGGTTTCCCTCGTCGCGTTCGCGTTGCGGAAGGACCATCCTTATTTGACGGTTGGCTGGTTCTGGTACTGCGGAATGCTGGTGCCCGTCAGTGGAATTGTTCAAATTTCCAACTACGCCCGGGCCGATCGTTATACCTATTTGCCGATGATCGGGCTGTATCTGATGGTCGCCTGGGCAGCCAGGGAATTGACTGCTTCCCGGTGCCGGCGCCGGCGGCTGCTGAGCGTGGCGGCGGCCGGCATGATCGGCGCCCTGATGGTGTGCGCCTGGAAACAAACTTCGTATTGGCGCAACGGCGAGTTGTTGTGGAGGCATGCCCTGGCCTGCACTTCCGGGAATTTCACCGCCGAAAATGATCTGGGTTATGTGCTGGCCGCCCGGGGCCAGACTGCCGAAGCGGTTCGACATTACCAGAAAGCCCTCGAGATTTTTCCCGGTTACCCCGAGGCCAACAACAATCTTGGTGTGATCCGGCTGAAGGAAGGACGGCTGGATGAAGCGGCCGGATATTTTCACCGGGCCATCACAAACAAGCCCGATTTTGCGGACGCATATAATAACCTGGGCAATCTGTTCACCGCGCAGGGTAAAAATTTCGAGGCCATCCACTGCTATCAGCGAGCGATTGAAATCAATCCCGACCTCGCAACGGCGTATAATAACCTGGCCCTCCAATTTGCGTCCCAAGGCCACTTCGTCCAAGCCACCCGTTTTTACCAGAAAACGATTGAACTCGATCCCGATTACGTGGATGCGCACAACAATTTCGGCATTTTATTGGCCAGAGAGGGCCGGGGCCCCGAAGCCATGGCACAATTCCAAATCGGGCTTGCACTGCGGGGTAATTCGGCCGAAGCCTACAATGACTTGGGACGCCTGCTGCTCCTCGTTGATCAACCGGACGAGGCCATCAAATCTTATGAGAAGGCACTCGCGATGAAGCCCGACTATCCTGAGGCTCACTACAATCTGGGAGCGGCTCTGTTCCACGCGGGGAACGGGGAGGAGGCCATCTATCATTGGCAACAAGCATTGCGGTTCAAACCCGATTATGCGGAGGTGTGTGACAGCCTGGGGGTTGCCTTCGCCAATCAAGGGCGATATGCGGAAGCCATTGAGCAATTCCAGAAAACACTTAAGTTGGCCAATGACCAGGGCAATGGGCCGCTGGCGGACGCCGCCCGGAAGCAGCTTAACCTTTGTGAAACCAACCCTCCCCCTCTGCCCAAACCATAGCGTTCTTTCCGTGGTCCGTCCGGCGGCCTGAATGATCACGGTCGGGATTGAAGGTAATGTTTGCCTGCGCAGGGGTTGGCTGAAACATCACTGTGAGGAATCCCAGAAGCGCCAGTTTGCCCATTCTTTCCCGTCAGC
>Ga0335073_10005808_pt1 | contig 17327 bp, 15 predicted proteins | sample Lox_Sample_22_FD_207093 | JGI IMG/M metagenome (GOLD analysis project Ga0335073, IMG submission 207093) | Soil microbial communities from Loxahatchee National Wildlife Refuge, Florida, United States - Lox_Sample_2.2 | ecosystem: Environmental > Terrestrial > Soil > Wetlands | place: USA...
CGAGCAGCGGGGCGATGGTGGCGGTGCCGTCCCGCAGCGTCCACCCGGCCACCATGGCCGCGAAGTCGTGGAACTGGGTCGCCCTGACGATGCTCCACGGCACCGGCCCCGCCTTGGCCAGCCGCTCCTGTTCCCGCTTGCCCGCGTAATGCGCGGACCGCTGATTACGGTCGATGCCCACGATGGACAGCAGAACGTGGTGGCGCACCCCCGCGCGTTCCCCGGCGGCCAGCAGGTTCCCCGTGACGGTGCCGAAGAAGTCCACGACCTCGGCCTCGTCTTGTGCCGGGGTGTTGGTGGCGTCGATGACCGCGCCGGCGCCCCGCAGCGCGGCGTCCAGGCCGGCGCCGGTGTAGGCGTCGACTCCGGACTCGCGGCTGACCGGCACGGCCTCGTGGCCAGCGCGTTCCAGCACGTCGACGGTGAGCTGCCCGATCCGGCCGGTCGCGCCGGCCACTGCGATCCGCATCGCGTCGCCTCCTCGTGTCAACGATGAGTTTTCCTGCCCGCGGCCGTCACAAGAAACGCGCCGACACGAAAGGATAGGCAGCCGTGAGCCAGGAACCGAAGATTGAGGAACGCGCCGCGCAGCACTACGCGGGAATCCAGGCGACCGTGCCCATGGGAGGCATCTCGGCCGCCGTCGACGGGGCCTTCCCCGAACTGTTCGGCTGGCTGGCCGGCACCGGGACCGCGCCCGCGGGCCCGCCGTTCATCCGCTTTCTCGTCATCGACATGGAAGCGCTGCTGCAACTCGAACTCGGCGTGCCTGTCGCCGCACCCGTGACCGGGACCGAGCGCATCCGGCCGGGCGTACTGCCCGCCGGCCGCTACCTCGTGCTGCGGCACACCGGGCCCTACGACGGGCCCGACGGGCTCATTCCTGCGAACGCCGCTCTGCAGCAGTGGGCGCAAGACCACGGCCTGGAATTCGACATGAAGGACACGCCTGAGGGAAGCGCCTGGGCGTCCCGGTTCGAGCAGTACATCACCGACCCGTCCGCGGAGCCCGACCCCGCCAGATGGGAGACCGACGTGGCCTATCTGCTCGACAGCGCCGTACGCCGCCGCTTACCCTCATTCCAGGATTCTGCCGTGGCACCTGGGGGATATCGATGGTAACCACGATTCTGTTTGCCGACGATCAGATCCCGGAAGACAAGATCCCGGATCGGGAAATAAGCGAGGCGATCTCACAGAAATACGACGGCAAGGCGAGTGAGGGGTTCGTCCGGGCTTTCGTCAAAATGCGTGGCATAGTCGGTGAGCTGCGCGAACGCGGCTACGACGTCACGGTGGCGAACACATACTCCCAGGCCATGAATCTGGCCGCGACACGGCATTTCGACATCGCGGTGATAGACCTGGGCTGGTTCGGCGATCTTAAGCTGGCAGATGACGCGCAATCGGCGGCCGGCTGGAACATCTCCGCTGAGATCGACAAGGCTGAGGCACGCCGCGCGGCCGCGACGAAGACAGCGCAGATCATCTATTCGTCGCGGTTCGCCCGTAACCCGACGATCGGCGAGATGGCAACGAAACGAGGTGCGCTGCCCTTCTACAAGGTGTACAGCGCGGACGACTCTTATCCCGACCGTGCCGGGGCGGAGCCTAGGGATCCGGCAAAAGAAGAGCGCGACCGCGATGCCGCGAATAGGAATTCGCTCGCTGCGGCCGTGGGATTCATCGAGCATCTGATCAGGGCGCCTGGTACCGAGATGAATGCCGCGCTCGACGTCTTGGCGGATGCGCGGAAGAGCGAGAAGCGCTGGGAAACGATGACCATTGGCTGCATCATCGCCAGCGTCGTCCTCGTGGCGATCAGCGTGGTGTCAGTCGCCGTCTTCGACAAGCCCGTCACGATCGTCTCCGCGGTCGCCGGCGCTGTCACGGGGCTGGTGCCCGCATTCTTCTTCGATCAGCTCAAGGCGAGCAGAAAGCAGATCGACGGGGCGATGAAACGCCTCCACGAGCTAGGGCCGAGCAGCAAGCCAGACTGACGGGCTTGACCGTTACTCCGGCATCCGCAGCACCGGCTTGATCACGTCGCCGGCCCGCGATGCCTCCAGGGCGTCGTTGACCTGGTCCAGCGGGAACGACGTGATCAGCTTGTCGTAAGGGAACCGGCCCTGCTTGTTGAGCGTGATCAGCGCGCCGATGAGCGACGCCGACCGCCCTTCGCCGCCGAGGATGCCGACGACCCGCTTGCCCCACAGCGTGGACATGTGGTCGAGCGAGAACGACGCCCCGGCCGGCGCGCCGCCGATCAGCGCGACGGTGCCGCGCATGCCGACGGAGGCGGCCGCCTGCTGCAGGACCGCGACCACCCCCGCGCAGTCCATGACGAAGTCGGCGGGGCCGCCGCAGATCTCGTGCACGGCGGCCACCGGGTCGGTACCCGCGACCGACACGTCGATCGTCTCGGTCGCGCCCAGCGAGCGCGCCAGCGCCAGCCGCGACGGCAGCCGGTCCACCGCGATGATGGACGTCGCGCCCGTGAGCCGCGCCGCCATCACCGCTGACAGCCCGACCGCGCCCGCCCCGTAGATGACGATCGACGAGCCGGGCAGCGGCCGCAGGACATTCAGCACCGCACCGGCCCCGGTCCCGATGCCGCAGGCCAGCGGCCCGAGGATCGACACGTCCGTGTCGGCGGGCACTGGCACGAGCGCGTTCGCGTCGCACACCGAATAAGAAGCGAACGACGACTGGCCGAAGAAGTGGCTGTGCAGCGGCGACCCGTCGAGCCGCCGCAGTGACGTGGAACCGTCCGCCCGGCTGCCCGCGACCACGAGCGGCCCGAGCGAAAGGCAGTACCGCGGCTGGCCTTCCAGGCAGTTACGGCACGACCCGCACCACGGCCACCCGATCACCACCTTGTCTCCGGCGGCCACAGAAGTCACCCCGGGACCGACAGCCGCCACCACGCCGGCGCCCTCGTGCCCGAGCACCCCAGGCGAAGGGAACGGCATGTCCCCTTCCATGGCCAGCGCGTCAGTGTGGCACACCCCGGCCGCCACGATCCGGACGAGCACCTCGCCGGGGCCGGGTGCGTCCACCTCCACGTCGGCCACGGTCAGCGGCGTGTGCAGCTTCTCGAAGACGGCGGCGGCAGCGCGCATGACGACTCCCTAACCCTTCACGACCGCGCGGATAGTCGCGCCGGCCTCGGAAACCGCCTTGTCGGCGTCGTCGAGCAGGTTCACGAACGTGAAGAACCCGTGGATCTGCGACCCGTAGTGCCGGTGCTCGACAGGCACGCGGGCGGCCCGCATCCGGTCCGCGTACTCGAACCCCTCGTCCCGCAGCGGGTCGTGTTCGTCCGTCACCAGGTACAGCGGCGGCAGCCCGGTCATGTCGGGGGCGCGCAGCGGCGACGCGTACGGGTTCACTCGCGCGGCCGGATCGGGCACGTAACAGTCCCAGTACCACGCCATGTCCCGCCGGTTCACGAGGAACTCGGTGCCGTCGTACTCGTGATACGACTTGCGGTCCAGGTCGCAGTCGGTCACCGGGTACGCGAGCACCTGCAGCGCGAGCGCCGGCCCGTCGAGATCCCGCGCCCGCAGCGCGGTGACCGCGGCCAGGTTGCCGCCCGCGCTGTCCCCGGCGACCACGACCGGCCGCCCGTTCGCCAGCTCCCCGGCGGCCCACACCAGCGCGTCGTAGGCGTCGTCCGCCGCCGCGGGGAACGCGTGCTCGGGCGCGAGCCGGTAATCGACGCTCACCACGTCGCAGCCGGAGGCGACGGCCAGCGCGCGGACCGAGGCATCCCAGTCGTTGACCGAACCGACCACCCAGCCGCCGCCGTGGTAGTAGACCACCACCCCTGGCGCGCTCGGCACGGGGGAGTACACCCGCGCCGGTATCCCGCCCGCCTGCCCGGGGATCACGACGTCCCGCACGGACGCCACGTCAGGCCCTGCCCCGATGTGCTCGCTGTTCGCGGTGACGATGGCCCGCGCCTGCTCTGGCGTCAGCTCCCAGAACGGCGGCCCGCCTGCCGCGGCTATCCCGTCGAGGATCAGTTGCGCCTGCGGATGGATAGAACTGCTCATCGCTAACCTCCGGTCGAGTGCGAACCCCTCGTACCCCGCCGCCGCCACCTCGTCGCACCGCGCCCGGTACGGCCCGACGCCGCCGAGATAGCACGTGAACACCCGCGGCTTGCCCGGGATGTTCGCACCCACGTACCAGGAGTCCGCGAGCGGGAACAGCGTGGCGTACGCCACCTCGGTCACGTGCGCCATCCACGCGTCCTCCGCCGACGGCTTGGCCTGCACCGTGGCGTACCCGTGCGCCCCCGCGTACAGCACGCAGTCCCTGATCCACTCCACGTGCTGCTCGATCGACACCACCATGTTGCTGAGCACCGACGGGGACCCAGGCCCGGTCACGATGAACATGTTCGGGAACCCGGCGGGGGCGACGCCCAGGTAGGCGCGCGGTCCCGCCGCCCACGTCTCGGCCAGCGGAACCCCGCCGACGCCGCGGACGTCGATCTGGTTGAGGGCGCCGGAGATCGCGTCGAAGCCGGTCGCGAACACCAGCGCGTCCAGCTCGTAGAACGCGTCCGCGGTGTGCAGCCCGCGCGCCGACACCGAGGTCAGCGGCGCCGACCTGATGTCGACCAGCGTCACGTTGGGCCGGTTGAACATCGCGAAGTAGTCGTCGCTCTGGCACAGCCGTTTCGACCCGACCGGGTAGCTGCGCGGCAGCAGCAGCTCGGCCACCGCGGGATCGGCGACCGTCTCCCTGATCCTGTCCCGCATGAACTCCGCCACGATGTCGTTGGCGTCCCGGTCGACGAGCACGTCGGTGTACGCGCCGAGGAACGGCATCCCGCCGCCCGCCTGCCACCGCTCCATAAGGGCCTGCTGCACCTCGGCGGGCGGCTCGGCCAGCGCGGGCCGTCCGGTCCCGGTGAGCGGCACGCCGAGGAACGAGCCCTGCGCCTTCTTGCGGTACGACCGGTAGTCCGCCTTGAACGCGGCCTCCCACGCCGGGTCGGTGGCGCGGTTCCTGTTGGGCACCGCGAAGTTCGCCGTTCGCTGGAACACGTACAGGTGCTCGGCGACGGCCGCGACCTCGGGCGCGACCTGGATGCCGGTAGACCCGGTGCCGATCAGCCCGACCCGCAGCCCGGTGAAGTCCACCCCGTCGGCTGGCCACCGGCTGGTGTGGTACCACGGCCCGGCGAACGTCTCAAGGCCGGGCAGCGACGGCACCTGGTACGCCGACAGGCAGCCGACCGCCGACACGAAAAACCGCGCGGTGACCGACGCCCCGTCGTCGGTCGTCACGGTCCACTCGGCCTGGTCCGTGTCCCACGAGGCAGCGGCCACCCGGGTGTTGAGCTGGATGTCCGGCCACAGCCCGAACCGGTCTGCGACATGGTTCAGGTAGCGCAGCACCTCGGGCTGCGCGGGGTACCGTTCGCTCCACGACCAGTCCTGCTCGAGCTCGGGGGAGAACGAGTAGGAGTAGTCCTTGGACTCCACGTCGCAGCGCGCCCCGGGATAGCGGTTCCAGAACCAGGTGCCGCCGATCCCGCTGCCTGCCTCGAACGCCCGCACCGTCAGCCCGGCGGACCGGAACGCGTGGACCGCGTAAATCCCGGCGAAGCCGGCTCCTGCCACCGCCACGTCGAGGTCTGCCATGACCTGACGGTAAAGAAGAGAAAAACCCCGGTCAATGCGGCTCTTCAACAAGCTGTGGGCCGTCGTTTGGTGTCGCAGCCAAACCGATACCGAATGTCGCGAAGGTTTCGCTGCCCGTCATGGACCCGAATGTGCGAGATTGTGAATTGTCATATGCCGGGGAGGGAGGCAGCTGACAGTGTCACAGTCGACGGTGGGGTCGCTGCGCCGCTGGGATCCGGACCAGATCGGTCCTTACGCCATCATCGGCCGGCTGGGCGCCGGGGCGATGGGGCGGGTGTTCCTCGCCCGGTCGACAGCCGGGCGGCTGGTCGCGGTGAAAACGATCAGGATCGAGCTCGCCGAGGAGCCAGGCTTCCGCGCCAGGTTCGCCCGTGAGGTGGCGGCGGCCAGGCAGGTCAGCGGCGTGTTCACCGCCGCGGTCGTGGCCGCCGATCCTGATGCCGATCTGCCGTGGGTGGCGACCGCTTACGTGCCCGCGCCGTCGCTGAGCACGCTGGTCCGCACCTGCGGCCCGCTGCCGGTGCCCGCCGTCCGGTGGCTCGCCGCGGGCTGCGCGGAGGCACTGGAGTCGATTCACGCCGCCGGGCTGCTGCACCGCGACGTGAAGCCGTCGAACGTGCTGGTGGCGCCGGACGGCCCGCGGGTGATCGACTTCGGGGTGGCCAGGGCCGCCGAGCGGATACAGCTCACCGTCACCCGCGGGGCGGCTGGCACGCCCGCGTACATGGCGCCCGAGCAGGCCAGGGATGCCACGCAGGCCTCGCCGGCCAGTGACGTCTTCTCGCTCGGCGCGACGATCGTGTTCGCCGCGACCGGCCACCCGCCCTACCAGGGCGAGACGGTGATGGACATCCTCGTCAGGCTCGCGACCGAGCCGCCGGACCTCACCGGCCTGCCCCCCGAGCTGACCGACCTGGTCAGCGGCTGCCTGCAGCGCGTGCCGCGGGACCGCCCGACCGGTGCCGCGATCCTCACGGCGCTCGGCTCGTTCACCGCCGAACCGAACGGCGCCGGCCACGCCTACCTGCCGGACTCAGCGATGGCGCTGATCGCCGACTACCAGCACGGCAGCCCTAGCGCCGTCAGCGGCGATGACGCGGCAGCCGACGGCGCCGCGGACGACACGGCGGGCTCGGGCGCCCCGGTCGGCGCCGACACGTCCGGATCGCACACCAACCTGCCCGGCTTCGACTCGCTGCCGGGCTTCGGGTCGCTGAGCGACCCCAGCGCGGATGTGGGCAAGCGGCCCGTCCGGGCGCGCCTGCTGCCGCGTTCCGGCAGGCCCCCAGGAAGTGGCACCCGCCCCGCGGCGCGCGAGCGGCTGCGCTGGGCGGCGTGGACGGCCGTGGCGCTCGTGCTACTCGGCGCGGGGGCCGCGCTCGGGATTACGCTGCGCGGCTCGGACACGCTGGGGCCGACCGCGCCCCCGCCGCCGCCGTGCGCCGGCCAGGTGCCGTCCGGCACACCGCAGGTGTGCGTCAGCCAGACCTACGGCGACGGCTTGACGGTCTTCATCGTCCACGGCAGCGGTTACCCCCCGGACCGGCCGGTCACGATCAGCCTGTCAGGCGTGGGCGCCTCACCGGAAAGGCCGGTGACCGACCGGCAGGGCACGTTCAGCTACGCGATCGATCAGGGACACTATTTCTTCCGCGGTGCGATTCCGCTGGGGAAGTACACCGCGGTCGTGACCGCTCCCGGTGTGCCCAGCGCCAGCGTCAGGTTCCAGGTCGGCACGGGTCCGCCGCCTGGCCAGGCGCCCGTACCGTAACTCCCCGCTCCGGTAACTGCCTGCTCCACCACAGGTCCTCCTGCCTGGAGCACCATGCGGGGTCGGACAGCAGGCCCAGGTCGGAGGCGGCGACGACGCCGTGCTCGATCAGCACCCGCACGGCGACCTCATCCGACAGGCGGACGTCGGGGCCCGCGAGCCCGCGGTCGTTGATCTTGCGGCGCAGCACCTTGAGATGCTCGGCGACCCGCGCCGACAGCAGGTCCCGGTACTGCGGGTCGGTGTCGAACTTGTCGAGCTCATGATGCGCGCCGGTCGCCTCGAGCGCGGCCCTGGCGATCTCCGGGGTCCGCGGCAGCGGTGACGTCGCGCTCGGGTCGAGCAGCCACGGCCGGCACCACATCAGCGCCACCAGGAACAGCTTGGTCATCGGGTCCAGGTAGAGCGGCAGCAGCGTGCCTTCGCTGTCCGCCGCCTCGTCGGCGTCGGCCGTGCCCCCGGGCCGCCGCCGGTGCCGTCCCGGGACGGTCACCGCGATCTGCAGCCCGTCGTCGAGCATGGCGCGCGAGCCGACCGTGGCCGTTCCGGCGTGGACGAGCCAGCCGCCCGCGGGGTCGGCGTCGCCTTCCACCCGCGGCAGCCGGATCCGGTAGCCGTCGCCCGCGACGTACAGCGCGTGGGTCTTGCTGATGTTGGCGATCCAGGCGCCTTCTGAGGTGGCCGCGATCACGCCAGCACGCCGGGAGAGCCCCCTCCCGGCTGAAATGGCCAAGTCCACTTCCGGTCCTCTCCCGAACACCAGCTGGCTGCCGTCGGTGAGCCGGATAACCTGGCCGGACGCAGTGCTGACGTGCGCGGCCACCGAGCCAGTCTAGGCCGGGCCCCGTTACGGGAGGCACCCCTGAGTTCGGGGATGGCGGCAGCCGCGCCGAAGCGGTTAGCTCATAACGGGGCGCCGGGCACCGTGCTTGGGGAGCCACTCGTTGGAGTGGGGGGACCAGTACCGGGCGGGAACGGGTGCGGACCCCGGATCGATCCGGTACCACGGGTCATTCCGGTGTCCGGCGTCCCAACGACTCGCGCTCCCTACGCGGCGCGCAGGCGTTCCAGCCTGACTCGTTCCGTCGGCAGCAGGTGGGGATCCTTCAGCCGCAGCCGGACCGCGGCCGCCAGCCAATCCCGGTCCACCGGCCCGGCCGCGGCCAGGAAAGCCCTGGTGAACAGCGCCTGCACCGCCCGTACCGCGACCGCGCTCAGGCCCGCGGGCGGCACGCTGGAGAACCCCACGATCACCCAGGTCATCGCCACGTCGGCGACCGCGGGACCGCGCGCGGCGCCTTCCCAGTCGATGATCCGCGGGCCGTCAGCCGTGAGGATCACGTTCTGCGGATGCAGGTCCCGGTGCAACAGCACCGGCGCCCCGTCCCCCTCGCCGAACGGCGCGGGAAGCCACTCCAGCGCAGGCACCGCGTGCACCACAGCATGCAGCCGCGCCAGCAGCCTGGCCTGCCTCCGGTACGTCAGCGGCCGACGGCCAAGCACGTCAAGCATGGTCGGCCCGTCGGCCCGCTCCATCACAATGTCGGATCCGGCAACGTCGAACACCTCGGGCACAGGCACCCCGTGCGCCCGGGCATGCGCTATGACCTCGGCCTCCCGGGCCACCTTGGCCGCCGGCCGCCCGTCCCGGTACCGCCGGAGCACCCGCCCATCCCCGGCCTCGTAAACATCAGCGCTCCGCCCACCCGCAATCAGCCGCCCAGGCTCCGCCTCCGCCATGCCCCCGAGTCTCCCACCCCCGCCACCGGAACCCTGGCCCTTTTGGCGTCCCGTGACCCGCACCCCACCAGCGTGAGGCGACTCCCCGCAAGTCGGCGTCCTCATGTCACACGAGCCCCTCCTGCCGCGTTCGGCCGCTCAGGGCTGGATACCTAGGATCACTTTGTACGGGATATAACCACTTGTGACCGGTCACTCAGCCTCGAAAGTGGTCACCAGCTGTACAAAGTCCACACAAGTGAGTGATGCGACTGATGGGAGCCGCTCTGCCGCGCTCGGCCGCCGATAGCGGCGGCCCAAGAGCACTTTGCAGCCGGGATGACCACTTGTGACCGGTCACCCAGTCTGGAGAGTGGTTACGTCGGCTGCAAAGTCCACGGAGGTGGCTGATGTGGCTGGTGAGGAGTCGCGCCGGCCGCGTCTGGCCGCCCGTTTGAATTACTAGGACCACTTTGTAGACGCCGTGACCACTTGTGACCGGTCACTCGATCTGGATAGTGGTCACCACGTCTACAAAGCCGACGGGCGTGGCCGATGTGACCGATGGGAAACGCGATCGGCAGGGGCGGCGGGGCGGCGGCCGACGTCGCGGTCCGGGCCCGGGCGGGCGGGTCAGGCGGCCGCCTCTGGAGGTTCGGCGTTTTCCCGGATCGTCGCCAGGCTCTCGCGGAGGGCTTGCCAGACGGGGGCCAGTGGCACGCCGGCCGGCTGGTCGCCGCGGATTTCGCCGGCGGCGACGGCCTCGTCGCCGAGCGCGCGGAGCGCGGCCTGGGCCGTCGCCAGGATCAGCGGGTCGGTGGCCTCGATCGTGACCTTGTCCTCGGCGACGTGGACGATCATGTGTCGGCGGCCCGCCTGTTCTGGCTGTTCGTCGGTGGTGCCCGCGACCTCGGCGGCGCGCAGCGCGTCCTTGGCCTGGTCGAGGTCCACGCCAAGGTTCTTCAGCGCCCTGGCGGCGGCGGACTCCGAGTCGGCGAGCGCGGCGAGCAGGAGGTGGTGCGACCCGACGGGCTGTTCGCCGGCCAGCCTGGTCGCCTCGGTGAGCGTGACCTCGCCGGCGGGGGTGACCCGCAACGGGGGCTCGGCCTCGCTGTGTCCGAGGCGCAGCCGAGTCTCCCTGGGTGAACTGGAGACGGTCAGCCGCTGGCGCAGCCAGCGGAGCACGCTGTTGGTTGCTTCGTCCCCTGACTCACCTTCTTCTTCGGTTTTCCCCGCCGGCACCGCGTCGAGCACCGCCATCCGGATCACCGTCAGGTCGGCGTGCTTCCGCATGATCTGGGCGGCGACGCCGTCGCCCTCCCTGATCAGGCCCAGCAGGATGTGCTCGGTGCCGATGTAGTTGTGGTGCAGCTGCAGCGCCTCGCGCAGCGCCAGCTCCAGGGTTTTCTTCGCCCGCGGGGTGAACGGGATGTGGCCGCCGCGCTGCTCGTGCTTGCCGGGCCCGATCAGCTCGGTGACCTCCTCCCTGGCGCCCTTCAGCGTGATGCCGTGGGCCTCGAGGACGCGGTAGGCGACGCCCGCTGGCTCGCCGAGCAATCCGAGCAGGATGTGCTCTGTCCCGATGTAGTTGTGGTTCATCCGGCGCGCCTCTTCCTGAGAGAGGACAACCGTGTGCCGCGCGTAAGCGGTGAATCGCTCGAACATGGAACTAGCGTGGCCCCATATTTCCAACCCCGTCAATACCATGCTATTAATAGGGTTAGCAGCGAATAAGGAAGGGAGTTGCCCGGTATGGACTGGGAGGACCGGCTAGACGCGTGGGAGCTCGAGCTCGAGCTCGGCATGCGGATGGACGGATCGGACTGGGTGACGCTCGAGCGGGCGGCCGCGGACACCGGCGTCTCCCGCGCCGCACTCCGCAACTGGTACCGGACCGGCCAGATTCCGTCCCGGCTTGTCGACGGCCCGCACGGGCCGCAGCGGGTGGTGCCGCTCGACGTGGTCGCCGGGCGCGCGGAGGCCTCGCCGCGGCTGCGGCGGACGGCCGAGCGGCGGCTCGCCGACGAGGCGCAGCTCGAGCTGCTCAGGCACCGCGTCGACCAGCTCGAGCTGCGTTTGGCGGCGCTGGAGCGCCGCCTGCCGCCTGACCCCGCGTCCTGAGTAATGGCCGGTCGCGGAGTCAGCCGCGTACGTTCAGGCTAGATTTCGCCGAAAAGCCGGTCGCCAGCGTCACCGAGACCGGGGACGATGTACCCCTTGTCGTTCAGCCGCTCGTCGACGGCACCGGTGACCACCCGCACGAAATCGCCGGGGAACGCCTCGTCGACGCGGGCCAGCCCTTCCGGGGCGGCGAGCAGGCAGATCGCGGTCACCGCCGCGGCGCCGCGGTCGCGGAGCATGCTGATCACCGTGATCAGCGTGCCGCCGGTGGCGAGCATCGGATCGAGGACGAACACCTCCCGGCCGGTGAGGTCGACGGGCAGCCGGTTCGCGTACGTGGAGGCGACCAGCGACTCCTCATCCCGCACCATGCCGACGAAGCCGACGCCGGCTTGCGGCAGCAGCCGGGTCATGCCGTCGAGCATGCCGATGCCCGCACGCAGCACCGGGACGATCAGCGGCATGGGGTCCGCCAGCTTGGCGCCGACGGCGGTGCCGACCGGCGTCTGGACGGTCACGTTGGTGAGGCGGACCTCGCGGGTCGCCTCGTAGGCGAGCAGGGTGACCAGCTCGTCGGCGAGCCTGCGGAAGGTGGCGGTGTCGGTGGCCTCGTCGCGGAGCAGGGTGAGCTTATGCAGGACCAGGGGATGGTCGGCGAGGAGCGTGCGCATGGACAGTAAGTGTTGCAGGTGACGCACGGGGATGTCAGGTGGCGGGCCGGGGGCCAACAGATGTACGCGAACTGGCCAGGTCCCGCTCGATGCGCTCCGCGGTGGCGAGCAGCGGGTGGAGCAGGTCGCGCACGATGCTCTCCAGGCTGCGCCGGCCCGCGTGCGTGGAGACGTTGATGGCGGCGACGACCCTGCCGTCGCCGTTCTTGATCGGCGCGGCGAGCGAGCGCAGCCCCTCTTCCAGCTCCTGGTCAACCAGCGCCCAGCCGCGGCCGCGGATCTTGCGCAGCTCCTGCCGCAGCCCGCCGGGGCTGGTGATGGTGCGCCCGGTGAGGCCGTGCAGGCTGACGGCGGCCAGGTACTTCTCGAGCCAGTCCTCCGGCTGGGCCGCGAGCAGCACGCGGCCCATCGACGTCGCGTAGGCGGGGAAGCGGGTGCCCACGCTGATCGTCATCGTCATGATCCGCTTGGTCGGGACGCGGGCGATGTAGACGACGTCTTCGCCGTCGAGTTCAGACACCGAGGAGGACTCGCGGACCTCCTCGACGAGCTCCTCCAGGTGCGGCAGCGCGACCTCGGGGAGGGTCAGGCTGGACAGGTAGGCGTATCCGAGCTCAAGGATCTTCGGGCGCAGCGAGAACCGGCCGTCGTTGTTGTGCATGTAGCCGAGGTGGACCAGGGTGTGCAGGAAGCGGCGGGCCGCCGCGCGGCTGAGGCCGGTGGCGGCCGCGACCTCGGAGAGGCTGAGGTTGGCGTGGTCGGCGTCGAAGGCCCGGATCACGGACAGGCCGCGCTCGAGGGACTGGACGAAGTCGCCGTCCTGCTCCTCGCTCGTTGGTCCGTCCGTCATGCTTGGCCTCCCGCTGCCCCGGCGGCGCTCCGGTCATACGTGCCGCACAGGCGCTGGGCGAGGCGCCGGTGGTGGCGTAATTTGCCAGATGATAACAATCGTAGACAGCATCCTGCCTGTTCGCTTCCTGAACTATCGTGCGTAGTACGGACTTAAGGGGTTTCGGTCACATGCCTGTCACTTCGCGAACTCAAGTCGGAATCGTCGGGGCCGGCCCCGCTGGCCTGCTCCTTTCCCATTTGCTAGCGCTGGCCGGGGTGGATTCCGTCGTTGTCGAGAACAGGACGCGGGCGTACTGCGAGGCCCGTCAGCGTGCCGGGCTGCTTGAGGCCGGGACGGTGGAATTGCTGCGTTCGGTCGGGCTCGGGAAGCGGCTGGACGAAGAGGGCATCGAGCACGACGGGATATACCTGCAGTTCCTCGGCGAACGCCATCACCTGAACTTCCGTGAGCTGACCGACGGGCGGTGGGTGACGGTCTACGCGCAGACCGAGATCGTCAAGGACCTGATCGCGTCGCGGCTAGCGGCCGGGGGAGCGGTCGAGTTCTCCGTTTCCGACGTTTCCGTCTCCGACGTGACGTCGGACCGCCCGGTGCTGTCGTACACGGACTCATCGGGGGTCGCGCACGAGGTCTCGTGCGACGTGATCGCGGGCTGCGACGGGTTCCACGGCGTGTGCCGTCCGCTCATCCCGGACCTGTCGGTCTCGGAGCGGACCTATCCGTACGCGTGGCTGGGGATCCTGGCCAACGCCGCGCCGTCGACCGACGAGCTCATCTACTCCAGGCACGCCGACGGCTTCGCGCTGTACTCCATGCGCTCACCCGAGGTCTCCCGGCTGTACCTGCAGGTGGCGCCGGACGAGCCTCTCGACCAGTGGCCGGACGACCGGATCTGGGCCGAGCTGCAGAAGCGGTTCGCGCTGGACGGGTGGTCGGTGTCCGAGGGACCGATCACCGACAAGTCGGTCACCGCGATGCGCAGCTTCGTCGCCGCGCCGATGCGGCACGCCCGGCTGTTCCTCGCCGGGGACGCGGCGCACATCGTGCCGCCGACCGGCGCCAAGGGCCTGAACCTCGCGCTGTCGGACGTGGTGGTGCTGGCGAACGCGCTGCGCGCGCTGCTGAAAGAGGGGTCCTGGGAGCTGGCCGACGCCTACTCCGACACCTGCCTGCGGCGGGTCTGGCGGTGCACCCACTTCTCCTGGTGGATGACCTCGATGCTGCACGTCACCCCGGGCTCGGACGCGTTCGAGTCGCAGCTCCAGCTGGCCCAGCTTCGCTACGTGACGTCCTCCCGCGCCGCGGCGCTGTCGCTGGCCGAGAACTACTCAGGGTACGAACCGGTCCGTTTCGAGCTCTGAACGGGCTGACGGGCTACTCCCGGGGACGGTAACGCAGGTAGACGACCCCGCTGGCGAAGCGGAGCTGGTCCACGAGGGCAAGCTCCGCGCGAACGCCATCCGGGAAGACCGGGATCCCGCCGCCGACCACCGCCGGCACCACGAACAGGTGGTACTCGTCCACCAGCCTGGCCCGTATCGCCGCCGCCGCGAGACCCGGGCCGCCGACGCTGACGTCGCCCTGCTGCTTCAGCGCCCGGACGGCCTCGGGGTCGAAGCGGGACTCGATCCGCGTCCGCGCGGTATCCGCGGTCCGGAGCGTCGTGGAGTAGACGATCTTGTCCGCCGCCCGCCATATCCAGGCGAAGTCCTGGGCCACCGGACCATGATCCGCCAGCTCCGCCGTTTCCCAGTAGCGCATGGTCTCGTACATCCGGCGCCCGTACAGGTGCGTCCCGATGCCCCGCTCCAGGTCGTTGATGAACGCGAGGACTTCCTGATCCGGTTCGGCCCAGTCGAACTTGCCTTCCGCATCGGCCGTGTAGCCGTCGAGCGACGCGATCGCCGAGTAGACAAGCATGCCCGTATCTCCGAGAGGGGGCCGTTACTGCTGGTGGCGGCGCGGGCGCAGCGCCCTGGCGAGCAGCGCCGACAGCGCGGCGGCCGTCCCGGTGCCGGTCAGCGCGAGGCCTAGCGGTCCCGCGGTCGTCGGCTCGTCGAGCAGCTGCAGGGCGCGCAGCCGGTGCCTGAGTACGTGTACCTCGGCGCGGATCGCGCCGGCCAGGCTGCTGCCCGACCGGGACGTCCACCCTTCGGCCGCGTGCAGTTCCGTCAGCCTGCTGGTCAGTTCCTCATAGCCGACCGGCCCGTCGTGCTGCACGGCGATCAGCAGGGCCGCCTCCCTGACGGCGACCGTGAAGTCGGGATCGGAGCCGTCGTCAGGCCCGATCAGCGCGGCGGTCCCGATGTGCCAGCGCACCGCGGCGTCGTCGGCCATCAGCCGGCCGGTCCTGGTCAGCACCAGGCTGGTGCCGCTGCGCCGCACCGCGCCCATCTCGTGCTGGGCGAGCCCGCGCAGGGTGTGCAGCGGGTACACGTCGAGTTCCTGGTGCCGTTTGGCCGCGGCGCCCGCGGCGCCCGCGCCGCTCGCGCTGCTTGGCGCGGTGCCCCAGCCGAACATCCCGGCCGCCTCGCCGACCAGCGCCGGCGCGATGTAGTGCCGGGCGGTCAGCCGCAGGCCGGCGTCGGCGTGGTGCAGCAGCCAGCGAAGGGTAGGCAGCGGCTCGCCGGGCAGCACCGGCGGCTCGAGCAGCTGCGGCACCACCCGCCGGGCCATCTGGGCGCGCTCGCCAGGATGCCCGTGAGCCCACTCGTCGATGCGCTCGGCGCTGATCCTGCTGAGCCAGGTGTCGGTGCCCGGTTCCTCGGTGGGCCTGGTCAGCCAGCGCTCGACGAGCGCGGCGCGCTTGGTCTTCCAGCCGCTGACGCCGACCCGCAGGTCGCCGGCGGCAACCGCGAGCTCGATGGCGGCGGCGCAGGCGTCGTAGGCGGCGCGCTCTTGCTGGCCCATCGCCGAGCTCCAGGCGAGCAGGTCGGTGTCGGGCGGAGCGGCGTGCGAGCTGGCGAGCGCCTTGGAGTAGGCGGCGACGCCGTGGTCGTGGCCGTCGGCGTAGGCGGCGATGATCCGCTCGGTCTGCTCGGAGGCGCAGACGTCCCCGTAGCGCTCCATCCCGGCCAGCGTGAGCAGCCTGGCCAGTGCCCGGGCGACCGCGATGTGGCCGCTCGATGACGCCGGCCAGCTCGTGGGCAGCACGCACCACAGGAATTCCTGCAAGCGCAGCAGCGAGATCACCTCGAGGCCACCGCCTGATGTCAGCCAGCGGAGCGCGGCCTTCGCGTCCTCGGCGACCGCAGGGTCCTCGCGAGCGAGAGTCTGAAGTGCCTCCGCCTCAGTCATCATGCGGCCAGTCTGCCCCACGAGGATCCCTCACGGTAGACGCGTTGCTGATTTGGCAGGTGATGTGCCGCTCGTGCACGGTCAGCAGCCATATCGTGATATATCGCCAATTGCCTGCCAGTCAGCGGCCCAGTCTGAGAGCCAGGCCAAGAGCAGGCGGCGCGCCGCGTTACGGCGGGGAGCGTACGCCGCCCCGCGCGTCTTCGGGCATCATTGCTCGGGTGAGCGGCATTTACGAGGAACCCGAGCTGTACCAGCTCGCCTGCGCCTACCGCGACGTCCCTGCCGAGGTGACCGCGCTGCTGGCCTGGTGCGGCGAGCACTCAAGGGAAGAGGTCAGCTCGGTCCTCGAGCTCGCCGCCGGCCCCGCCGAGCACGCCCTTGAACTCGCCCGCCGCGGGCTGCGCGCCACGGCACTCGACAAATCCGCCGCGATGTGCGCGTTCGCTGCGGCGCGGGCCGAGACCGCCGGGCTCGACCTCGGCGTGGTCGAGGCGGACATGCGGGACTTCAAGCTCCCGGACCGCTTCGATCTCGCCATCACCATGCTGAACTCGCTCTGTCACCTCTTCACCCTCGACGACCTGCTCGCCCACCTGGCGGCCGTGGCGGCGCACCTGCGGCCCGGCGGGCTCTACATCGCCGAGCTCGCGCACCCCGCCGACTACTTCGCGCCGGTCCCGCGGACCAGCAGCGAGTGGACGATCGATCAGAAGGGCGTCCGCGCCGAGGTGCGGTGGGGCGGCGGCCAGGACCGGATCGACCCCGTGACGCAGATCACCAGAGAGCACATGAGCATCACCGCTCACGACGCGGACGGGACGGTCCGCACGGTCAGCGACGTAGTGCCCAACCGGTTCTGGACCGCGACCGAGCTGACCGCCGCCCTCCGCCTCGACGGCAGCTTCACGGTCGCGGCCAGCTACGGCGACTTCGACGACAGCACGGGCCTGGCCGACCCGACCGCGTGGCGGATGATCCTCGTCCTCCGCCGCGCCTAGCCGGCCCGGCCCGCGTCCCGCGCCTACTCGACCGGGATCTCCTTGTTGATCAGCGACAGGTCGATGCCCTGCCGGGCCCGCACCGCGCGCGCTATGAGGAAGATCGCCAGCGCGAGCACGTACATCGCGCCCATGTAGATCAGCGAGTCGTTGTTGTTGACGCCGTAGGCGGCGTTCGACAGCCACTCATACAGGCAGAAGCCGATCAGTCCGATGGTCACCACGCCGGCC
>Ga0335073_10005809_pt1 | contig 17326 bp, 15 predicted proteins | sample Lox_Sample_22_FD_207093 | JGI IMG/M metagenome (GOLD analysis project Ga0335073, IMG submission 207093) | Soil microbial communities from Loxahatchee National Wildlife Refuge, Florida, United States - Lox_Sample_2.2 | ecosystem: Environmental > Terrestrial > Soil > Wetlands | place: USA...
GGCGTCCCACGGCCGATCACGTGGTTCGGATGGCTTGTGCTGACGGCGCGGCCGGCCGCCGGAACCGGCTGGTGACCGTTCGGGTTGCCGACACCGGGATCGGCTGCCGAGTGCGCGGCGACGGCAGGCGGCCCGGCGGCGCCAGCCGTCGCGCCCGCCGCGGCGCCAGCCGCAGTCATGGCCGCGAGGCAGCCCGCGGCTACGAGCCCGCACAGGAATAGGCCGAATCCGCGCATCCGTCGCATGGCGCCTCATGGTAGTCCCGGCAGGCATCATCAGACCCGGAGATCACTCAACGAACGGGGAATACCCAACGCGACCAGGTGGTCGGACGCACGCCCGGGAAGGAGACCCGCGCCGCTGGTTAGCTCTGGATGGTGTGCTGGAGGTGGCGGACGGTCGTGACGAGCAGGGCCGCGCCCGCGAGCGGGATCAAGCCAAGCAGGGCCAGCGATCCCAGCCAGGGAGCCCCGGCGAGCAGGACGACGCCGAGGATCGCGTTGAACAGCGCGCAGGCTGAGCGCACGCCGATCCAGGCGTGCGGGTGACGGTAGTCCCACGACCTGACCAGAAGCCTGATGAGGACGGGGCGCTGGCGAAGGAAGTCCTTGGTCGGTGCGTTCATCGCACTGCCTCCTGTGAGCTGAGGCGCCGGCCATTCCGGTCGCCTGCATCTCGATGGTCGCCGCGTGCCAGCGGCGGATCCACCGTGCGGTCACCCGACTTTGAGGTACGGCTAGCACGGTCGCCGGGGGCGCGGTGCGTGGAGATACTGGGACGAGAAGCGGAGGAGTTCGTCATGGACAGCACGAACACGGAGTGGGGCGGCACGCTCACCCCTCCTGTGCTGCCACATGAAAGCCCACGGCGGCCTGCTAGCGGCAGGAAGGCGTTCTTGGACGGCCTGCCGCGGGTGTACCGCGCGCCGTCCAGCCGGGTCGCGTGGGCGTCAGCCCTGCGGCAGAGCGTGTACCTGGCCGCCGGGCTGCTGCTCGCTATTCCGGGCTTCGTATTCGTCGCGTCCGTCGGCATCATCGGCCTTGGCCTGTCGCTGAGTTTCGCGGGCATGCTGGCCGGGCTGCCGCTGCTGGCCCTGTCGCTGCGCGGTGCTCGCTGGTTCGGCGAACTCAACCGCCGCCTGGCGGGCGGGCTGCTGGGACTGCGGGTCGAGCCGGCGCCTCCGCTCCACCCTCAGCCGGGAGCCTTCGGCAGGACCCGGGCGGCACTGACCGATCCCGTCGGCTGGCGGGCGTGCGGCTACCTGCTCGTCAAGCTGCCGCTCGCGGCGCTCACCTTCGTCTTGGCGTCCTACGTCCTGCTGTACGGGCTGCCCTACCTGACCTTCCCGGTCTGGTGGGAGGTCCTGCACGTCCAGGGCGCGGTGATCGATGTGCCCGGATGGCTGGCCTGGTGGAAGCCCGACCCGCTGGTGGCGGCTCAGGACGTGCATTCCCTGGCAGTCTCCTTCGCGTTGGTACCGGCCGGCGTGGCCGCGCTGCTGTGGGCCCCATGGGCCGCGAAGGGCGGCAACACTGTGGACGGAAGGCTCATCGCCAGGCTGCTCGGCCCACCGATGGGCAACCGGGTCCGCGAACTGGAGCAGACCCGGGCCCAGGTAGTGGACGACGCGGCGGCGCGGCTGCGCCAGATCGAGCGGGACTTGCACGACGGGGCACAGGCCCAGATGGTGGCGGTGGCCATGAAGCTGGGGCTGGCCCGGGAGAAGCTGGGCGGCGGCGTAACCGGTATCACGGAGGCAGAGGCTGAGCGCATCCGCGAGCTCGTCGACGATGCGCACCGGGGCGCCAAGGAAGCCATCAGCGAGTTGCGCGACCTGGCCCGCGGCATCCACCCGCCGGTCCTCGACCATGGCCTCGACACGGCCTTGACCACCCTCGCCGCGCGCAGCGAGGTACCCGTCGAGCTGGTCATCGACCTGCCTGAGCGCCCGTCGGCAGCCATCGAGACCATCGCTTATTTCTGCGCGGCCGAGTTGCTCACCAACGTCGCCAAGCACAGCGACGCCCGTCATGCCACGCTGGAAGTGGTTCACGTGCCCGGCCTGCTGCGGGTGCGGGCCACCGACGATGGCCGCGGCGGCGCCCGCCTCGAGGCGCGCGGGGGGCTGGCCGGTCTCGCCGAACGAGTGCGGACCGTTGACGGCAGGCTGCGGATAAGCAGCCCGTCCGGCGGCCCCACCGTCGTCACGGCCGAACTGCCCTCCCACGCCTGACCGACGGGAGCACCCGATGCGGATCGTGATAGCCGAGGACTCGGCGGTAGTCCGGGCAGGCCTGGCCGAGATCCTGGCAGACCGCGGCCACGAGGTGGCCGCCGCCGTCGGCAACGCCGACGACCTGCTGGCCGCCGTGGACGAGCATGAGCCGGACGTGACCGTCGTTGACGTGCGGATGCCGCCCAGCTTCACCGACGAAGGCCTGCGCGCCGCGATCGCCATCCGCCGTCATCATCCCAAGACCGGGGTGCTGGTGTTCTCCCAGTACATCGAGACCCGGTACGCGGCCGACCTGCTCAGCGCGGCCTCCGGGCACGGCGCCGCCGGCGTGGGGTACCTGCTCAAGGACAGGGTGGCCGACGTCAGCGAGTTCGTGGACGCGCTGAGCCGGGTGGCGGCCGGCGGCACGGCCCTGGACCCGGAGGTCGTTACCCAGTTGCTCGGCGCCAGCCGGCGCACCGACGGGCTCGGCTCGCTCACGGCCAGAGAGCGCGACGTGCTCACCCTGATGGCCGAAGGCCGGTCCAACAGCGCGATCGCCGGGGGTCTCGTGATATCGGAGCGGGCTGTCGAGAAGCACATCGCGAACATCTTCAGCAAGCTCGGCCTGGCGCCCTCGGACGCGGACCACCGCCGGGTGCTCGCCGTGCTGCGCTACCTCGAGTCCTGATCGGCTACACGGCGTGACGGGCGGGCTGAGCGGCGGAACGCGTGCCCTCGGCGCTCATCGCCCCGATCTTCTGTGTGTAGTCGACGGCATGGCTGGCCTGCACCCTGGCGACTGCCGCCGGTGTCCGGCCGGCGGCGCGCCTGTGGGTTCCGGCAGTGCGCTTGGGGTCGGGAGCAAGGGTCTCGGGGACGTGCACCCAGCCGCGGTGCTGCTTGTTAGCCATACGCACCCGGACTAGGGGGCGGTAGGACTCACCGTTCACGTAGCCGTGGCAGACAATCCCTGCGTAGATCTCTTCGGAAACCACGAGGACGAGCGGCGAGGCGGCCTGCTTCAGCGCTTTCTTGACTGGCGGGGAATCCATGAGCCTGATCGCGATGTCGATCGCCTCCCCGTAAAAGCCCCTGGCGTCGGCGTGCACTTCGCCCGCGTGCACGACCGTCCGCAGCCGTATCCGCAACGCCGGGTGCCTTACCTCCGCGTTATTCTCGGCCAGCAGCACGGCGAGCATTGGCACCAGCCGGTCAAGCAGGGCGGTTTTGGGCACGTCGTCAAGCGGCCGGATGAGAATCAGGACTCCGTCGCCTCGATCGGTCAGTTCCTCGAGGTGGTTGTCGGTTATCGCCGTCGCCTGCAGCGCGCGCCCGAGCAGGTCATACATGGTTCGCCGCAGTTCACCCTTGACTGGGTTGGTACGTGTGGTCGAGCCCTCGAGATCGACGGCGACTATCGAGCGATAGACGGGGCCCGCGGGCCGCTGGCTACCCCGATACGTCACTGCTGTCAGCCGAGCACTCATGATTCCTCCCCGTGTCCGCTCGCTGTGGCCCCCTGCCTTTCAGCATGACCAGGCATGTACAGCACGACACTCCTAGTGCGCGACCCTTGACTGCCGTGGACGGCTTCACATGTCTTAGGCCAGCGACGGAATGCACGGACAACGGGATGTCCTACCGCAGTCGTGTGCAAGACATGACGGACTTGGACATAATTGGGTCCTTAGGAGGTTGATCTAGGGGTGGTCGCAGTTAGGCGTGAGCCGGCGCCGCCGCCAGGCCCGATCGCGGATCTCTTCGCCCGCCTCGACGGTCTGCACTCTAGGGCGGGACGCCCTTCGATGCGGGAGATCGCCCTAAGGGCAGGGCGCGGCAACATCAGTTCGTCGACCGTTCACAACATCTTCCGCAGTTCGCGGGTGCCGCGCTGGGCGTTTGTCGAACAGGTCGTCAAGGCACTAGGCGGCACCGCGGAACTAGCGGAATTCCTCTTCCTGTGGGAGGCGGCCTGGGGAGCGGAGAACGGCGGTTCGAACTCCGCACCGCCGGCGCGGACGGTGGACGGCGCACCTCTTGGCGGGCCTAAAGGACGGACGGAGACGGCGCCCAGGCCCTCGCAGCGGATCTGGTCGAATGAGGTGCCCTCGCGGAACAGCAACTTCGCCGGCCGCGTGGCCGAGCTTGAGACGATGTCCGAGAACCTCGCCGATGAGCAGTCTCCGCATATGCAGGTCATTTTCGGCATGGGCGGGATCGGGAAGACCGAGCTGGCAGCGGAGTATGCTTACCGCAATAGAGATAAATACGAGATAATCTGGTGGATCCGCGCGGAGCATCACGATCGCGTCAGGGACGCGCTCGTCAAGCTCGCGCAGCGGCTCGAACTCCGGCAGGCGACCACGGACAGCGGCCGCGACCGGACGATAGCAGCCGTACTCGAAGCATTGCAATCGGACGCCAGGCCGAGTTGGCTCCTTGTCTACGACAATGCCGTTAACCTGCTCGATCTGGAGCAATACTTGCCAGCGAGCCGGCCGGGAGGCCACATCCTCATTACCTCCCGGCAGCTCAACAGGCCCACCTATGTCGCAGCCGACCCCATCGAAGTCTCGCCGTTCACAGAGGGCGAGGCGATCAGCTTCCTGCGGCACAAAGTCCCCGGTCTCGCCGTTGGCGAGCTCAGCCGCGAGGAAGACGACCGCCGCAATAGCGAAGCCAGACGGCTGGCCGCGGAGCTCGGTCACCTGCCCATCGCCATTGACCATGCCGCGGCATATCTAGCCGTGACAATGCAAAGCGTCGACGAGTACCTCGGCCGGTTCGCGGAGAACGCGCACCAGTTGCTGAGCGTGCAGCCTGGAGACTCAGATTTTCCGGCCCCCGTTTCCGGCACGTGGGCGATGTCCACGACGCTGCTGACTCCCGACGCCGAGCACCTCTTCAACCTGTGCGCGTTCTTCTCCTCCGAGCCGATCGCGGCAGAGCTTTTCCTGCAGGACAACGCGGGCATAGAAAGCCCGCCGGGCCTGGGTGAATTCTTGTCCTCCGCGCACCGGTTCCGCGCTGCCGAAGCCCAGTTGGCCCGGATATCCCTGGCAAGAGTAGACGGCGCCAGGGACCTGATCCAGGTGCATCGTGTCGTGCAGGCAGTTACCCAGGGGCAACTCCGGCAGAACCGCCCCGAGATGTTCCTCGCGTATCGCAGCGCAGTCGACACGATCCTCGCCAATTCTAATCCCGGCAATCCAGACCATAGCAGTAATGACGCTACCTACGACCTGTCGCTGCAGCATCTGGAATCTGACCATAGATTCCTGCGCACTAATAACTCCGCGCTGCGCGCCCTCATTATCGACCAGGTTCGAAGACTTCACCTGCGCGGCGCCCACGTGGAGGCGATGCAGTTCGGCCAGCTCGCCCTGCGCATATGGCGGGAACGGCTCGGCCCTGATGACCTGCAGGTGCTCACGATGGCGGTCGAAGTGGCGGTGGCGATGTACATCAGCGGCCGCGCCGCCAATGCCCACGAGCTAATTCTGCAGATCCGTCCCTTGCTGCAAAACTATACCGACGGCGAGGGATTCAAGGTGCTCTTGCTTTGCGAGAACATTTACGGCGAGGATCTGCGCGCGCGCAGCCAGTTCCGTGAGGCGCTGGAGCTGGATCTCAGTATCTTGCCAAAGGATGAGAGCGTCTTTGGCATAGACCACGAGCGTACGCTCAATGTCAGGAATAACATAGCGGTTGACTACAGGCAGCTCGGGCGTTTCCAGGATGCCCTGGAAATCGATAGGCGCACGCTCGCGGATCGTCGCCGGATTTTCGGTGCCAACGACGTGATGACGCTACATTCCGCTAACGCGGTCGCTCGCGATCTGCGTAGTCTCGGCCGTTATCAAGAGTCACTGGATATAGCGCGGAAGGTCGTGAACGACTTCAGCGCGATCGGCGGCCGCGAGCATCCCCACTGGCTCCGTGCCTGTGTCGAGTTCGCGACGGCCCTGCGCAAGTCCGGTTACTACTGGGACGCGCTGCAGGAGAGCGAGCATGTGGTCCAGCGGTACCGCGAATACATGGGTCCCGACCATCTGTACACGCTCCTGGCCGCGACCAACCTGATCAACGACCGGCGAGTAATCGGTGATCTCGCCGGCGCCGAGGACCTTGCCCGGGACACCCATGACCTGTGCCTGAGAGCCAGCCGTCGGGACGATCTGCTCTATGCCACGCTTGTGAACCTGGCGTCCGTGCTTCGTGCCGCGGAACGCCCAGGTGAGGCGCTGTCGTACGACGAGCAGGCCCGCAGAGGGCTCCTGCGGATCTACGGCGATCTGCACCCGTTCACGCTGGCGGCGAATATCAACTACGCCACTGATCTCGCCACGTGCGGCAGGCTAGGCGAAGCGCTGCAGATCGGCACCGATACCCTCGGCAAGTACCGCGACTCACTGGGCGCCAGCCATCCAGACGCGCTGATGGCGGCCGCTAACCTCGCTATCGACGAAGCGGCCGCTGGCGACCAGGCCGGCGCGCGGCGGCGCCTCGCGGAAGTCCTGCGCGGGTATGAGGAGACGCTTACCCTTGAGCACCCTGTGGCACGGGCGGCGGCGCAAGGAGCCCGCCTGACCGCGGAAATCGAACCGGAGGAATAAGACGCCAAGCAAGCGCGTGTCTACGTCCGATATGACACGGCGGCGTACGTGCCCGATAAGCCGCAGCAGGTCGGCACAGTAGACCGAGCGATTGCGGAAGCCGGATCCGCGCTCGTACCTGTGCGGATAAAGACCGCCACCGCAAATCTCCAAGACCGGACAGGCCTGGCATTGCGCGCACAAAGCGGCGGCGCCGATTTGCCTGGCGATCGTGGTGGGGTGCTCTAGCGCCTCGTCGAAACCGTTCGCCGCCACATGCAGCCCCGTGTCGGCGGCTCCGGGATAAGAAGAGCTGAGCGAGTCCAGCTGTTTGATAGAGCCGTCAGTGTCGACCACGACGAGGGTGCTTGGCAGGAGTCCCAGTCCCTCTACCGCGCCGGGCTGACCGAGGACCAGCTGGATGAGTTCGCTGAAGATGCGAATGCGTGTCTCTTGCCGTGGACTGTCATACCAGCGGTCGAAGACGCTAATCAGCCAGTCGGCGTAACCGCTCCCTGGCGGAGGCTCGCTCCAATTGGCGTGCGGTAGCAGGAGGTCAATGGCGGGGGGGCTGAACTTCAGCAGCGCCTCGTAGGTGGCAACCGGATCGTTGTGAACATCAATAGTGCACAGGATGCCGCTGTAGCACTCGCGGAACTCTGGTGACGAAAGGAGGTGCAGGGCGTCCGCTGTCGCGTCGAAGCTGTTCTGGCCGTTGGCGTAACGGCGATGCCGCCCGGTCGCCTCGGAGTCGCCGTCCAGGCTGACGCCGATGCTGACGCGCAGGCTCTTGAGCGTCTCAAGCATGGGCCTGCTGAGCAGTGTGCCATTGGTTTGCATGGACACATTGACTTCCGCTGGCACCTGGGCACGGAGCATGCCGACGAAATCGGCCAGCCACTCCGCCCCGGCGAGCAGGGGCTCGCCGCCGTGCAGGATTACTTCGACGCTCGGCAGGCGATGTGCCGCGGCGTGCTCCGCGATGCGCCTGACGGCCAGTGAAGCTACCGGCTCGCTCATTCGCATCGGCAGGTGCCGCCATGCTTGATCCGCCATTTCGTACACATAACAGTACGAACATGACAAATTACACCGACTGTGAACTTTCAGGATAAATTGCCTGAAAGGCACTGGCTGATGGCCTGCCGCGCGCATGCGCGCCACGTCGAGCTCAAGCAGCGGCCAGGGAGCGGGATGTCCCTCGATCTGGACCTGGCTCACGCGCACCACGCCCGCAAGCCGGGTACAACGCGCCAGGCTTCCCCGCCGGGCAGACAATCATGTGATCCGGCGGCTTCCCTGCGCAGCGGGCCGGTAATCATCATGTCCGCATCGGCGTTCGGTCTGGGCCCGGTGTGCCTAAGATATTTGAATTGAACGCGCTGAACAGTGTGCCGTTATCTTCTAGGCGCTGGAAGTAGAGGGCTATGGAGTGCGCGAACGCCGATTCGCCGATGCCGGCGAGGCGATCGAGCGGGGCGTCCCGCAGGCGAAGAACAACAGCTCTGTTTTCTTGATCCTGCATAGTCCTCACGTCTTCCAAGAATGCATCTATGTGGATATAGCGCGCAAATCCCCGCGCCATCTTAGTACACCGTACGAGCGGTAGCCACGGACTTTGTACATCCCCGCGAGCTACTGGTCCACGAGAGACTACTGTCATGCCCTCCGATACGTGAAACTACCGTCGGCCACGCTCGTGGACGATCTTGGACGTTCTTGTACACACAAATGCCGGCTGCCGCGTTTCAGTTGTTTACCCGCTGGTAACAGGCTCCAAAGCCAGAACGGCTAGTTGATCCCGCTTCCCCGTCGATCGCCTGCAATGCGCGGGCACGCGCTGGTTTTTCTAGCTGCTGCCCCCACCTTTCAGTGCGCCAAATGATACAGGGGTGCTGCATCAGCCGGCACAGCACCCTGGCGATAACCCTGCTTCGCTAAATGCGAAAACGCACGATAAGCAGGGAGATATAGACCATGATCGCTTGGCCGGCCAGTCCGAATGACCACGCAGACGGCTACGAGCCAGACCACGACTGCCCCCCGCCCCCGGCGCTGCCCTCGGATCAGGGGTCGGCTTACGTGGCCATCGGCGAAATGGCGGCGCTGCTGCGGGAGACGCGCGGCAGCATGCTGGTGTGCGCGGGGCTGCTGAGCGGGCTGGCGGTCGGGGGCGGCGTGGCGGCGGGGCTGGCTGACCGCGAGCCGCTGCCTGGCGCGGCCGGAGTCATCAGCTTCGGCCTCATGTGCGTGTTCGTCCTGTGCTGGCTGACAGCCGCGACGCGGCTCTTGCTGGCGGGCAGGCCGGTGCTTAACAGGCTGAGCGAACTCCGGTGGGTAACAGGGGCCCCACTGGATCCGGCAGCCGCCTGGCTGACCCTCCCGCCCGTGGGCGCCCATGCCGAAGGATGGAGCTGGACCCGCGCGCACTTGCTGCTCGGCGCGGCGCGCCTGGCCCGGTGCCGGGTCCAGTTCGCTGACACGTGGACCTACGTAGCGGCGGCCTGCTACGTGGTGTGGATGGTGGTCATAAGCCTGCGGTGACCTGCCCCGGGAGCGGAACCCGCACGACCGCGTGTTTGTCAATCGCGCCGCCATGGCTCATCGTTGAGATCAGCGGCCGCGATGACCCGCTTGCCGCCATATAAGGCAGCTGACGGTGATATGGACACGCACGGGACGGAATCAGCCCAGGGATTCTGGAACCTGCTGACAACCGAGGACCGGTACGTCTTGCGGACGCTCGGCCAGTCCAGGAAGTATCGCTCAGGCATGACCATGTGCGTCGAGGGAGAGCCCGCGACGCACTTGTTCATCATCGTGGACGGCTGGGTGAAAGTCTTCTCGGTGACTGACGACGGACATGAGATCACGCTCGCACTCCGCGGCGGCGGCGACGTCGTCGGCGAGGCCGCGGGTGAGATCGCCGGGCGCCGGAGCGCCACGATGCAGGCCATGGAAACGGTGGACGCGCTCGTCGTGGGGTATGAACGCTTCAGCTCTTTCCTCGACACCCATCCGTCCGCCAACCGCGCGTACCGGCGCGCGATGGCGCTGCGGTACAGCGACGCCGACATGATGCTGCGCAGGCGAACGGCCATGAGCGGCGCGCAGCGACTCGCGAGCCTCCTGCTCGAACTCGCAGGACGGCACGGCAGCCAAGCGGACTTCGGCATCGAGCTCAGCCTGCCGTTGTCGCAGGAGGAACTCGCCAGCCTCGTGGGCACCTCGCGCGCGACGGTCGCGCGCGCGCTCAGCAACTGGCGCAAACGCGGATTCATCCGCACCGGCCCTCGCCGGATCGCGCTGATCGACCTGCCAGCGCTGCGGCGGGTCGCGGGTCCGGGCTGGGGCACGTAGCTCGTCTCCTCGACGGGTAGGTTCGGCGTTATGCGAGGTAACCCAGGGGAGACAGAGCTGCGCAGCGACGTCATCGCGTGGCGGGACGGGCACATCGCCGCGATCGATCAGACAGCGCTTCCCGGCGAGTTCCGTGTGCTCGACATCACCACCGTTGACGAGCTCGTGGACGCGATCACCCGGCTGGCCATCCGCGGCGCCCCGGCGCTCGGTGTCGCCGGGGCACTCGGCGTCGCACTGGCGGTCCGTCAAGGTGAACGCGAGGGCTGGAGCGCGGGCCGGCTGGAGACCGAGGTGGAACGCATCGCCGGTGCCAGGCCGACCGCCGTCAACCTGCGCAGGGAAGTCCAGGCGACGGCCGCCGAGATCCGGCAGGGTCCGGCGGCGGTGGAGGCAGCCGCCACTGCCGTTCGGGATATGGCGATAGGTGTGAGCCTGCGGATCAGCGAGCGCGGTGCGCGGTATGTGTCCGGCGCCTGCGGAACCCGGCCGCTGAGCATCCACACCCACTGCAATACCGGTAACCTCGCGTGCCTGGGCTGGGGAACGGCGCTCGGCGTCATCCGGGCCCTGCACGAGCAGGGGGAGCTCGGCCGGGTCATCGTGGACGAGACCCGCCCGCTGCTGCAGGGCGCGCGGCTTACCTGCTGGGAGCTCGGTCAGCTCGGGATCGAGCACTCCCTGATCTGTGACGGCGCGGGGCCGTTCCTCATCAGCCAGGGCATGGCGGACGCCGTCGTCGTGGGGGCCGACCGCGTGGCCGCGAACGGTGACGTGGCCAACAAGATCGGCACGTACGCGCTGGCACTGGCGGCCCGCCAGGCCGGCATTCCGTTCGTCGTGGCGGTCCCGGAGTCAACCATCGACGGCGCGACGGAGAGCGGGAAGCAGATTCCGCTTGAGCGCCGGGCCGAAGACGAGGTCACTCATGTCCTGGGCGTCCCGGTGGCACCCGCAGGCACCCGTGCCCTCAATTACGCCTTCGACATCACCCCGGCGGAACTCGTCACGGCGATCGTCACGGAAGACAGGCTCATTTTCCCCGGAGCTCGAACGTCGAGCTGACGTCGACGCCGTTGCGGAGGGTGTTCAGCACGACGCAGTAGCGTTCGGCGCTGCGCAGCAGCCGTTCCGCGCGCTCGCCGCGCTCGTCTTCGCCGATCACGACCTTGGTGTGGCAGCGGATCGCGGGGACCCCGATCGGGAACTGCTTGCCCATCGCCAGGGTTCCCCGCGGGTCCCAGTCCCCTTCCACAGTGACCTCAAGCGACTCGAGCTCGATTCCCATGCTGGCCGCCACCATGCGCAGCGTGACCTCCTGGCATGCGGCCAGGGCCGCCAGCAGCAGATCCCCTGAGCACGGGACGTCGCCGGCGCCGCCGACGGCGGGATGGGCTCCAGAGCGGAAGCTGGTATCCGGCGCGCCGTCCGCGTGCACGCTGCAGTGCAGCGGGTCCGAGAGGTCAGTGGTGTCACTGACAGCCCGCAAGACCACGGGCGCGCTGTCGGGATCCTTGGTGTACCGCTCCCGGAGCGGCGCCTGAAGCTCCCGGACATTGACCGTCGACCGAGGCATGTCTTCCCCCTTCACGAGGTAGAGATGGGTATCTCACGTTCTCTCTAACTGTCGCGTCTACCGGGTGTGAGCATGAGGCCCTTTGAGCAGATCGTGGCCGAGTACGGGCCGATGGTGCTGCGCGTGTGCCGGGCGGTGCTGGGACCTGTCGACGCCGAGGACGCCTGGTCGGAGGCGTTCCTGGCGGCGCTGAAGGCATATCCGCGGCTGGAGGAGGACGCCAACGTGGAAGCGTGGCTGGTCACCATCGCGCATCGCAAGGCTATCGACGTCGTGCGGGCGGCAGCCCGCCGGGCAGTGCCGGCGGAAGCGCTGCCCGAGCGGGCATCCGGGGCCGGCCAACCCGGCGACTGGGACGGCGATCTGTGGGCGGCCCTCGCTGCCTTGCCGCGCAAACAGCGGATGGCGGTCGCGTACCACTACCTGGCCGGGCTGCCGTACGCGGAGATCGCGACGATCACGGGCGGGACCACGGACGCCGCCCGCCGCGCGGCCGCGGACGGGATCAAGAACTTGCGCGCCAGCTACCTGGCGGACAGCGAAGCGGAAGCCACCGCAAGCACATCCGGTGCGAAAGAAGGAGCAGGCCGATGATGGCCATCACGGAACCAGACGCGTCGGGCCTGTTCGGCGCCCTGCCCGAAGCCGACGAGGCGGCAATCGCGCGGCTGCACGCCCGGCTGGTCGCCGCGGCCGCCGGCGCCGGCATCCTGGATGTCGCCTACCGCACCCTGGACACGCCGGTCGGCTCGCTGCTGCTGGCCGCGACCGAGCAGGGGCTGATCCGCGTCGCGTACCCCGGGCAGGGGCACGACACCGCGCTGGCCCAGCTCGCCGAGCAGGTGAGCCCCCGCATCCTGCACGCCCCGGGCCGCCTCGACCCGGTCGCCAGGCAGCTTGAGGAGTACTTCGCGCGGTCCCGGACAGCGTTCGACCTGCCGGTGGACCTGCGGCTGGCGACCGGGTTCCGGCGCCGCGTCCTGGACCACCTGCCGTCGATCCCGTACGGGAGCACCGAGAGCTACGGGCAGGTCGCCGCGGCCGCGGGCAGCTCCCGGGCGGTCCGTGCCGTGGGCACCGCCTGCGCTGCCAACCCGGTGCCGATCGTGGTGCCGTGCCACCGGGTGATCCGGTCCGACGGAACCTACGGCGGCTACGCCGGCGGCGCGGACGCCAAGCAGGCACTCCTGCACCTGGAGGCGGCGTGACCACGACAGAGATGACCTCCTGCGACGAGCGGGTAGCGGCGGCCGACTGGGACGCGGTGGCGGGCGAGCTCGATGAGTACGGCTGCGCGCTGCTGCCCGTGCTGCTGACCCCGGCGGAGTGCGCGCGAATCGCGGGCTTGTACGACGAGGGCGGTCCCGGGCGGTTCCGGGCGACGATCGACATGGGCGCTCACCGGTTCGGCTCCGGTCAGTACCGGTATTTCGCCGCCCCGTTCCCCGAACCCGTCGACGCGCTGCGGCACGCGCTCTACCCGCGGCTGCTGCCGATCGCGCGCGACTGGTTCACCCGGCTAGGACGCGAGCCCGAATGGCCAGGCACGCTGGACGAGTGGCTGGAGATCTGCCACGCGGCCGGACAGACGCGGCCGACACCCATCCTGCTGCGCTACGAGGCGGGCGACTGGAACGCGCTGCACCGCGACCTGTACGGCGACAAGGTGTTCCCGCTCCAGGTCGTCATCAACCTCAGCGCCCCAGGCACCGACCACACCGGCGGGGAGTTCCTGATCGTCGAGCAGCGGCCCAGGGCGCAGTCGCGCGGCACCGCTATCACCATCCCGCAAGGGCACGGCCTGGTGTTCACCACCCGGGACCGGCCCGTCGCCTCGGCGCGGGGCTGGTCGCCGGCCCCGGTCCGGCACGGGGTGTCGGCGATCCGCTCCGGGCGCCGCCTCACCCTGGGCCTGGTCTTCCACGACGCGGCGTGACGAGCGCGGGCGTGACGAGCGCGGGCGGCCAGGACGGCGCGGCGGGGCTGTTCACGCTGCTCGGCGCCGACGGCATCGCCTACCGCAGCCCGGTCCCTGGCACGCTTGGCGGCCATCGCCGCTCCCGGATCTACGGACGCCTGGACTGCCCGGCCGCGCTGCGGGCCATCGCCCGCGGCGGCTACGTGGCCGGCCGGGTCTTCTTCGCCGACGAAGCCGGCGCGGTGGCCGCCGGGTACCGTCCCTGCGCGGTGTGCCTGCCCGACGCCTACCGGGCATGGAAGCGACGCGCTTGAGCACCCAGGCCGGCGTGCCTGAGCAGCTCCCGGATCATCCTGCGAGACTTGGGTAGCTCGCCGATAGACCCACTCGCCCAAAGCGGCCGCGGACTCCCCCTGCGCCGCTGCCAGACCGGGGGCCTGCCTGATGGAACCTACCGCGACGATGCCTGCACCACCCGCGCCCGCGCGCAAGCGCGAGTCGGCGGAACTGCGGGCGCGCCGCCTGGCGGCCGCGCGCCGGCGAGCCACCGCCCTTCTCGCGGGGGTGACGGTGCTGTTCATCGCGGTCACCGCGGCCGGCGTGCACGGGACTTTCCTTGGCTACGTGCAGGCCGGGGCAGAGGCGGCCATGGTCGGCGGTGTCGCGGACTGGTTCGCCGTGACGGCTCTGTTCCGCCGTCCGCTGGGCCTGCCAATACCGCACACGGCCGTGATCGTCGAGCGCAAGGACCAGTTCGCTGCCACGCTCGGTCAGTTCGTGCAAGAGAACTTCCTGAACGCCGACGTGCTCGCCGAGCGGGTCCGCGGGGCTCAGGTCGTTCCCCGCCTTGGGGCGTGGCTGGCTGACCGGGCCAACGCCGCCGGCTTCGCCGGTCATGCCGCCGACATGGTTGTCGCCGTGGCCGAGGCCCTGCGCGATGAGGATGCCCAGCGCATGCTCACCGCGGAGCTCACACGCGCGGTGGACTCTCTCGACGTGGCGCCGCTGGCCGGGCGGGCCGTGCGGGTCCTCATCGCGGGCGGTCACCACCACGAGCTGTTCAACGTCATCCTGTCCGGCGCCGATCACTATCTGGCCGATCACTACGAGGAACTTCGCGACCGGTTCGAGACTGAGGCACCGCGCTGGGTGCCCGACATGGTGTACCGGCGGGTCTACGATCGCCTGTACCACCGCCTGCGCGAGCGGCTTGTGGCGATGGCCGCCGATCCGGACGACGAGACCCGCCGCCAGTTCGAGGCGTGGATCGCCCGGCTGCCCGACCGCCTGGAAACATCCCCCGAGCTGCGCGAGCGCGGAGACCGCATCAAGCGCGAGGTGCTCGGCAGCACCCCGCTGCGGGACTGGTCGTCGTCGATATGGAAGAACGCCAAGGAGACGCTGCGGGCCCAGGCGGCCGACCCGGAGTCGGAACTGCACCGGCGGATGGCCGACGCGCTTGTCGCGGCCGGCGTCCGTCTCGGGTCTGACCGCTACCTTCAGGAGAGCCTCGAGCGCATGGTCGAGTCAGGCGCCAGGGCGCTGGCCGATCATTTCCACGACGAGCTCGCCGGCCTCGTCACGGGGACCATCGAGCGCTGGGATGCCGCCGAGACCGCGACGCAACTGGAACTGCTGCTTGGACGCGACCTGCAGTTCATCCGCATCAACGGCACGGTGGTCGGGGCCGGCGTGGGCCTGGCGCTGCACGCGATCGCGCTGGCGCTGGCCTGAGTCACGCCACCCGGGCGGCCACCGCCAGCGGACCGCCGCTCGGGACCGCGCGCGAGCCGGCCGCCGGGGCCACGGGGTCGTGCTCGGTCAGGGCCGCGGCGGACGTCGCCTCCACCAGCAGCAAGGCGACGTCGTCGTCGAGCTTGCGCCCGGTGTGCGCGAGCAGCCGGTCGAGCAGCCCGTCGGCGGCCGCCTGCAGGTCTGGATGCCGAAGCGTGCCGAGGCAGTCTTCCATTCGGAAGAACCGGCCCGCGCGGTCGCGTGCCTCAAGCAGGCCATCGGTGTAGAAGACCAGCCGGTCGCCTGCGCGCACGGTGAACGTGGACGGCGCGAGGTCGGGAGTCAGGCCAAGCGGCGTCGAATAGGTGGCGGGGGTCATCGCCCGCAGCTCGCCGTCGGCGGTCAGCCGCAGCGGCGACGGGTGCCCGCAGATCACCAGCTGGAGCCAGCCGCCTGGGTCCAGCTCGGCGAACACGGCGGTCACGAAGTCCTCGTCGTCCGCGGCCCGGGTGACGGACTGGTCCACGACGCGCGCGATCTCTGGCAGGGACAGGCCCGGCTGGGCGCAGGCGTCGCGGAAGCTGGTCATCGCGACACTGGCCAGCCGGACCGCCGGCAGTCCCTTGCCGCGGGTGTCCCCGATGAGCCAGCGCGGGCGGCCCGGCCCGGGAACGACCTCAAGCACGTCCCCGCCGACCCGCGACTCGGCGGCGGCCGAGACGTACCGCGAGGCTAGCCGCGCCGCGGTGACGCTGGCCGGCACATCGCGCAGCAACGCGCTTTGCGCCACCCGGGCCACGGCGCGGACCTGCCGGAGCCGGCGCTGCGCGGCGGTGCGGAGCACCGCGTTGGCGACGGCGAACGCCGCCAGCAGGACGCACACGGACATGTGCGAGACGACCATCCCCGGCGGTCCCGGCTGGCTCAGCATGAGTCCAAGGCCAAGCAGCAGCGCCCAGCCCGCCAGCATGGCGGTGATCCGCGGGGACAGCACCAGGGACGCCAGCAGTGGCCCGACGGCGAGCCACGACACCGGCAGCAGGAGCCCGTGGCCCGTCCCGTACACCACCGCCGCCGCTGCCGTGATGGCGAACAGCAGCAGCAGCCCGAACACTCGCTTCGCACCGCCCGTCTGCGGGTGGGCTGGCCCGGAGGCGCCCAGGGCGATGCCGCTGCCGCTGTCGGGACGCACCAGGGCGCTGACCATGGCTCTAACGTGTTTAGTTCCCCACATGAGGGCCGCCTTCCGGCTATCTCGCGTCCTTCTGCTTCGGCCGCCGCACGCGACCATCATTCGCGACGCTCCTCAACAGTCTCTGATTGAACGCTCAGAGCAGGCGCAAAACCTCCCGCATGACGACGTCTCGATGTATCTCTATAGTGCAGGGCCGATCGCGAAGGAGTACGTGTCATGACCGCATCAGTCAGTGAAACCGCTCCCGGGGTCGATGATTTCGCCGTGGAGTGGGACGTTTGGCACCGCCGTCAGGAGGCGAGGCTCGCCGACCCGCACGGGTTCCTCGCGATCACCAGCCTGCACTGGCTGGCCGGCGAACCACGCCGGTTCCCTGACGCGCCCGGCGAGTGGTCGACGGGACCGGACGGCGTCGTGGTGACGCTCGCCGAGGCGCAGGTGCTCGTGATCGACGGGGCGCCTGTGCGCGGGCGGTACTCCTTCGGGGACATCCCCGAGCGCGGCAGCGTGAACGCGGTGTGGGGCGACGCGGTGATCGAGGTCGCGAAGCGCGGCGGCAACGACATCGTCCGGCCCCGGCACCCGGACAACCCGCTCCGGACCACCTTCCGGGGAACTCCGGCATACCCGCCGGACCAGCGATGGGCGGTCAGCGGCCGTTACGTCCCGTTCGCCGAGCCCCGCCCCACGACGGTCGGATCCGTGGTCGACGGGCTTGAGCACGTCTACG